>Ga0068856_100000204_pt1 | contig 63335 bp, 51 predicted proteins | sample KBSCornC62_FD_66595 | JGI IMG/M metagenome (GOLD analysis project Ga0068856, IMG submission 66595) | Corn rhizosphere microbial communities from Kellogg Biological Station, Michigan, USA - KBS Corn C6-2 | ecosystem: Host-associated > Plants > Roots > Rhizosphere > Soil ...
GGATTTGTAGAGAATGACTATGAATATCTGTACAGCAGCGCACGAGATTATTGCGGGATTAAGGGGTTGGTGAAGGTGATAATAGATTAGCGGCTCGTTTAGCCTGCAAGGCGGTTACTTGGCATGCGGGCCACAAGCCGGGAGGCTTGCGGCAGCGAAAATAGCTCGCGGGAGCATGGGGGCGGCAGCGATAATTGCTTGCGGGAGCATGGGGGACTTAAAGAAGTAAAAAAGGAGAATCAGCCTTGTTGGTCAGCATCATCAAATTCGATGTGCTATCCGGGAGGTCAAAGTGTCTCCTTTTTTCTGATATTTATATAAAAGTAAAGATATGAGCCGGGAGGCTTGCGGCAGCGTGGGCGACAGTGGGAAATTAATTGAGCACATTTATGGGTTTTTGATTGTTGTAGATCGGATTTTACAAAAATATGTTGACAATAAATGCAAGGACATCAGCGAATAATTGATTACTTTTTTTTTTGAAAAAGGTGTTCAAAAAATCTAAAATGAGGGATTTTTTGAACACCTCCACTTTGCTATCTATAATAAAAAATTATCTATCCTTGAATGTCAAATATAAGCTACTAAACTTGTCTGTCGACGATAACATCGCACACCTATATTTTATGCTAAGTTCATAAAGTTCGATTTGTGTATAACTTATTTTATGAACAATAAAATAATATAAAATAAAATACAACTGGCGAGTTATCAACTATAAATTATTTATAAATTGCAGAAATAAATCACTTATCATGGACACACAAAAAGGAAAAATCAAAGACAAGAAGAAACCTAGCACAGCCCAATTAATTACAAAAGAAGAAGGTTTCAGTGAAGAATTGCAATTGTCATTTTTACAATTTGTATTCCCGCAACGTCTTAACGTTGGAGACTGTACTATTAAGGAGAATTCAGTTCTAACGTACTATTCGGATGGCAGTTATAGTTATTCAGCAACCACAATGAGTACTGATACTAATGATGAATGGGGTTATAAACTTATATTACGAGATATTAATCAAGGTGAAATTTATAAGTTACCGCCTTATGCCGATCACTCTTACTTTCATATGGATGATAGCAACAATTGGTATAGCTGGACAGACAATCGTACAAATATCCCAGATCCCAGAGGAGCGGCGATTTTTAACAACATTCATTTTGCAAATTATGAATGTAGTTGCTGATATATTATTTTAGCTTGTGGTCGATGTTGTAACCGCACCACAAAGGCACACCCCCCGCCGCTTCAAGTGTCCCACTTGAATCCAAACCCATGTCAGCGTCCCGCTGACGTATTCCAATTATTGCTGGGATTTTTCCCCGCTACCGCAAGCAATTTTTCGCCGCCGTATCGATTTATCGGCTTGTGGCCCGCATGCTATGTAGCCACTTCGCAAGCTAAACACGCGATAAGCAGCCGGCAAATATTTTCGGAAATTTTAAAAAATGACTGAATTGGACCGTCAGGTCCAAACACTAGCATAGTTCACTACATGCCTGCGAGCCACCCCGATAAATTGGGGCGGCAGCGTGGTCGCGGAGGTACAATATCAAAGCCGTTTTTGATTGAACCATAGAATTTTTATAGATTATGCGTATCTTTAAATATTTATTATTAACAGCATGACTACAATGACACTTAATGTTCCGGATGCGCTTGAAAAAGAGCATGATGAAACCGTTCGGTTAATTGCCGCTAAGTTGTATGAAGCAGGTAAATTATCATTGGGACAGGCGGCTGAAATGTGCGGTATGAAAAAATGGGATTTCCCTGCGGTATTGGCCAGTTTTAATATTCCATATTTTCAGTATTCCGGCGACGATCTGTTAAATGAGTTTAAATAAAACAACCGATAGCACGGTAGTTATTACCGATACCAGTTGCCTGATCATCCTCGAAAAGATAGCTTTATTACCTGTTCTGCATCAACTTTTCAGCGTTGTACTAACTACGCCTGAAATTGCTGCCGAATATGGATCACCATTGCCTGAATGGATTATTATCATATCGGTAAAAGATAAATCTCTGCAAAAGAAATTAACATCAATGGTTGACAAAGGTGAAGCAAGCGCTATTGCTTTGGCTCATGAGATCGAAAATAAATACCTGATTACCGATGATCTGGAGGCTCGCAAACTTTCTGTCAGACTTGGTCTTTCGATTATTGGCACCCTGGGAATTTTGTTACGTGCCAAACAGGGAGGTTACATCGGTGCTGTTAAGCCGTTTATGGAGCTAATAAAACAAACGGATTTCAGAGTGTCGGATGACTTATACCAGACAGTACTTCGTAAAGCAGATGAAGAATAACTATGGGCACCGAACCGGAAGGCTGATTGAGGCCATACTTCCGCAGACGCAGGGTCCATTTTTAGCTTGTGGTCGATGTTGTCCCTCCCGCTGTTCGTAGTTTTTAACTACGGAAGATTATGCCTGGAGACTTTGTCTCCAGTATTGCGTTTGGTTTAATCCTCACCTTTCATGCGCGAGGTGTGCCGTGAATTACGAGCCTAAGTATAAAGGTAAGTAAATGTTGTACAAAAGATGGTAGTAGGCCTACCACGGTCGCCGTGCAAGCGGAGGCGGTAAACCACCTCTCGGTGCTGGAGTAGTAATACTCCGGTATTGAACGGAAAGAGGAAAAGGTCCGGGTCAAACGGATCAGGTACGAATAAGAGAGATGAACGAAAGTGAACCACCGATGAAGTGATGAGATTGAAACACACATTGTCAAAAGCTAATGTTCTCGCGTGTTAGTGAAAAGTTATAGCGGCAACTTGCATACTGGCTATAAGGCAATCGTCATAAAGGTGGCATGACTCTTATTCAGGCTTTTGTACAGAACACGGGAAGTCCTTATCAGATGGTAAGTGAAAGGCACAAGCGGGGACTACCCGCGAGGCCCAATAGCGATGCTGTTAAGGATGGCGGATGATGCTGTAGTAGCGACGAAGCTTTTGTAATGAGAGCGGAGCGAAGGGCATCAATTATACAGTTAAGAATGTTTTACAACTTGAAAGAGGATGATTAAATGTTTGAGACAACATCAAAGACAGTACCGGTAACGAAAGAAATGGTTAAGGCAGCCTACCGGAAAGTGAAATCGAACCAGGGGTCGGCAGGCGTGGACAAGCAAAGTCTGGAAGAATTTCAGAAAGACTTATCCGGCAACCTGTACGCACTATGGAATCGGTTAAGCTCCGGCAGCTACATGCCAAAACCAGTGCGATCTGTATCGATACCCAAAGCCAACGGGAAGAAACGGATATTGGGAATTCCCACCGTGAGCGACCGCATTGCCCAGCAGGTAGTAAAGGACTACCTGGAACCCCGGTTAGAAGCGCAGTTTCAGGAGAACTCGTATGGTTACCGGCCATTGAAGAGCGCCCATCAGGCAGTCACGGCAGTACAGGAAAATGTGCGGCAATATGCCTGGGTGATAGATATGGACATCAAAAGTTTCTTTGATGAGGTTGACCACGAGTTATTAATGAAAGCAGTGGAGCGCCACGTGCCGGAGAAATGGGTAAAGATGTACATCAGGCGCTGGCTGGAAAGTCCGGCACAGCAGACAGATGGAACCTTGATCCAAAAGGAAGGCAGAGGCACACCGCAGGGAGGGGTAATAAGTCCGTTGCTGGCAAATCTGTTTTTGCATTATGTGCTGGATAAATGGCTAACGAAGCATTATCCCGGGATAGCATTTGTACGCTATGCGGATGATATCGTAATCCATTGCCAAACAGAAGCAGAAACAAAACAAATGCTGGAAGCAATCCGGGCACGGCTAACAGAGTGCAGGCTACGCCTGAGCGAAGAAAAGACGAAAGTGGTATACTGCCAGGATTATCGTCGCCCAAAGAAGAAAGACTATGGGAAGAAGTTCGATTTCCTGGGATTTACATTCAAACCTAAAACGATACCATCCAATAGGGGCGGACTGTTTTTGGGGTATGGATGTGCCATCAGTCAGAAATCGCAGACGCGAATAGTTGAAGGCTGGAAACAACTGAATCTGCATCGGCGAAGTGATTTGACGATACAGGACATAGCCAATCAGGTGAACCTGCAAATGGTAGGAATTATCCGATACTATGGAAAGTTTAAGTTGCTGGAGCTTACACGACTAATGCGGCACTTTGAATTTCGGTTGGTAAAATGGGTGTTAAACAAGTACAAGAAGTTTAAAGGCAGCTACAGTGCAGCATATCGATGGATAAAATACCTGAAAAGGAGCTATCCAACTATGTTTTATTACTGGACAGTCTTTAAATACGTATGATGGTATAATAAGAGCCGTATGATGCGAGAGTATCACGTACGGTTCTGTGAGAGGCTTGGGCTGAAATGCCCTTGCCTACTTGACTTTGCGGAGTAAAGGCCAAAAGCGTAAGCGAACTCGTGCCACAGCCGTCATACAGGTTTGACTATGCCCGGAGGCTGCGTCTCCATTTTACGCTGCCCGGGCGGTATTGGCTCGCCAAAATTCAAAAAGCCTGCCCAAATCTTGTCTAAATTAATGATGAATATATACGTAAAATTCATTACAAAAGCAAGCAAACCATAGAAAAAATTAGTGGTCCAGGTGGTCCAGGTGTATTCACGTGGTCCAGGTGGTCCAGGTGTACCGCTTGCCCGATCACACGTGTTCGGTGCATCACCGACTCAGCAACCGGCAGTTTTTAAAGGCAACTGCCCTGGTCTTTTCAAGCCCCTCGCATTTGTCTCTTTCTTTTTGTCGTAAATTGCGGGTCTTTAAAACTTTTGTAAATAGAATTAATACATCTGCGATCCCTGCGAAGCATAGCCAAATTTATATCATCCGCAACTCCATGAACAAACAACCTCTTGCAGACTTTTTTCAGCAAAATTCGAATATGTCTTTAAAGACAATTATGAATATCACCGACCATTTTGAGGAAAGAAACTTTTTAAAAAACGAGTTTTTTCTGAAAGCCGGCAAAGTATGCGACTTTCTGTATCTGGCAAAAGGAGTTATGAGGGCTTATACATTTGATTTAAATGGTAATGAAGTGACCACGAATTTTTTTGCGAAAAACCGCCGGGTTTATGACCAGGCTTCCTTTTTCCTTCAAACCCCTTCCGAAGAAAATATCCAGGCGATTACGGATTGTCTTGCCTATTCCATCACTTACGAAAATATGAATACCCTTTTTCATTCCATTCCTGAATTCAGGGAGTATGGCAGGGAGGTGCTGGTTAAGGAGCTGGTTTACTTTAAAAAACGAACGCTTGCCATGATCAACAAGACAGCGGAACAACGTTACGAAGATTTAATAAAAGATGACAAAGAGATTTTTCAGGTTGCCCAGTTAAAGCACATCGCCTCTTATCTTGGCGTTACTAATTCGTCGCTGAGCAGGATCAGGCGGGAATTTGCTACCCGCTAGCTGCATTTTATTTGCCAAATGACAATTCGGTTTTTGCCATTTGGCAACTCCATTTTTTCTTGTTCCATTTTTCTTTGCATGGTAAATACTTTGAATTATGGAAACAGCAATTTTGTTCGGGATCAGCGTTTTAATGAGTCTTATTGTATGGAATAAAATAAGCAGAAAATATCTTTGGCTGCAGATTAAGGACCGGGAACTAACAAAAGCAGTGCAGCCCATTCTCATTTTACATTCCTTTCGCTTTGCGGGCCTGTCTTTTCTGATACCGGGTGTAGTTAACGCAGGGTTAAATCCTGCCTGGGCGCTGCCTGCGGCGTTCGGCGATTTTACGGCAGCTATTTTGGCTTTTATAACGCTTTCGCTGGTAAACAGCGCCTCGTTCCGGCCTTTTTTATGGATATTCAATATTTTAGGGACCGTTGACCTGCTATTGGCATTTGTTAATGGTCCCAGGTATAATATCGTTCCATTTTTAGGCCCGGGTTATTTTATTGTTATTCTTTTTGTGCCCATACTTTTGTTAACGCACTTAATGGTTTTTAAGCTGCTGCTGAAAAAGTAAACAAGGTTACCTGTGTTGGAGCAATCTAAAAATTTATTCCTGTTGTATCTATGATAAATTGTCATAGCGATACAATGTTCCTTGTGTTGATCGTATTAAGCCCCAAGACATAAAAAAGACAGCGGTCCGCACCATCGTGCAATAATTACCCCCCACGCCCGTTAGCCATTTTATCACACGCAATTATTATCCTTCGCCGAATAAACATATCTTTAACTGCTGCGTTTACTAATGATAAAAGGTTATAAAATGCGGCAGCTTCTTTTTAATATAGCCGCAGGGATTTACAATGAGTAAAGTATTTACGATTACAGAAGGTTTGGAGAACATGGGTGCATTGCGCACCGGCGGGCAGGGTTCGGTTTACAAAGGGCGGCGCATGGGGCCTATTATCAGCGCGGTTAAATTGCTGCCCACGCCGATACATACAGCAGACAACGACGACAAAAACTTTCGGAATTTTCAAAACGAAGTGGCCAAGCTGAAAGCGGTAAATGAGCGGCCAAACCCCAATGTGGTGAAGATACTCAGCTCAGGCCTGACCGAAAGCGGATCATTCCCGTACATAGAAATGGAGTTCATTGAGGGCCCTGACCTGGAGGACTTGCTTAAACCGCCACACGACCCCGTTTTTACCCTGAAAGAAGTTTTAAAGCTGGCTGATCATTTGGCCAATGCACTTTCACACTGCCACATGGTGGGGGTAAAGCATGGCGATATAAAAAGTAACAATGTAAAGTACAATATCCACACGGGCAACTACGTGCTGCTGGATTTTGGGCTGGCTATTATGACCGACGAGCAGCGCCGCACCAGCATGCGCCATGCCGGGGCAATTGAATTTATGGCGCCCGAACAAAATACCGGGGCCATGCATATGGCGACGGATATTTACAGCTACGGTATCATTTTGTACGAATTGCTGGCCGGACAGGTACCCTTCCCGCTGCATGACAATGGCGAAACATCGCGCAACGCGGTGATGGTGGCCCATATGGAGTCGCCGGTGCCCAACCTGATGGAACTGCGTAAAAAGAACATCCCCGCAGGCTGGGCAAAGCAAAAACGCGAGGCGGAGATGCGTGTTCCGCAATGGCTGTTGCAACTGATCAGCACCTGCCTTGAAAAGGACCCCGAAAAACGTTATGCCAGCGGCATGGCGCTGCAGGAAGCGCTGTTTGATGGCAGTTTATCAACCGAACAGCCTGCCGTGTCCATCGACGAGCTGCCGGATAAGCCTGCGACTGCACACAAACGATCAGCGCACGAAGCCGTCGCGCCCCTCCATACGGACAGCGACAAAATGCACATCTCAAAACCTTTATTTTTTGCACTGATGGGCATGTTTGCGATATCGCTGGTGACTTGCGGCTACTTGCTGCTGGATCAAAGTCGTTCCCCCGTACCTGTGCAAAACATTGTTGTGGACACCACAAAAAAAACCCCTGATACCCCGAAGCAGGCGGCGGTGCCCGACTATCGTTCAAAACACAGAGCAAATGATTCAGCTTCACAGCAAGCGGTTAATGATGTGATCAACGCTGAAAAACAAAAGGTGCAAAATAACCAGCAAACAGACAGCACCAGTGCCCCGCAGGACACTACAGTGGTAAAGCAACCTAACAATAATCAATAGCATTTGTAATTTTGTCAAACATCTTAACTGCAAACCAGTTCAATAGTAAAATCTTCAACCTGCTTAGCAATACATGGATCAAAAAGCTTCTTTATGGCAACGCCTCGGCATACAGGGTTGGTTTTTAACCGATGAACAAACGTCGGCGCAAAAAAAGCAGCAATCGCTTACGCCCGACGATGTTTACAATTATGTGATATCCAAGTTCAACGATTCCATACGTGAACTGTCCTTTGCCGACAGGGTGGTTTTTTACCACGAGTATATCATCAGCTTTAATACCAACGATTACACCTCCTTTTTAAATAACCGGCAGGGGATATTCGGGCTCATCGTTAACGAAACGGTAAAAAGATTTTACGAAACGCTTAAACAATACCGCGCGTCGGGCAAAACGGTAAAACCCTCCAGCTCCAAATGGGTTTTCCGCCTGGTTTCGCACCCGGACTATGAGCCTGGCGACATTGGTTTCATAGGGAAGCTGATGCCGGGTAACAGCCAGAAAGAGGAAAACCTGAAGGTGACGTTTATCCCCCGGCAAACCGGTATTGCGCAAACGTTTGACATTAGCCAGGACATTTTAAAAGGCTTTAATTATTACAGCGAAGGCTACTATGAGGTTCCTTATGATGAAAACCTGGAGAGCGAAGAGGAAAAAAGCGCCAATCCCAATCAAAAATATTATGCCCGCTTTGAAACCATTTTGCCCGAAAAGCAATTTGCCGGCAAAAAGGTGGAGTTTTTGATGATGGACAACGAGATCGTGGTTTCGGGTAACGAGGAAGCGCGGGATGAGCGAAACATTTTCCGTATCCCGACCGACTGGGTGAATACGCCGCATTTGCAGATCAGGTATAACCGATCAGACGGGAAGTTTTACCTGGCCTCGTTCGGCGAAAAAACGATGCTGAATGAAAATGATGTGGCCAAAAGTGACGTAAATGCGCCGCAATGGGTGGAACTGCCGGTTAACTCGAAAATATTGCTGAATGGCATCGTCGGTGTAAACATTTTTAAATCCTGACTATGCTGTACCAGTTGTTGTCATTCGGGTTATTGGGCGTGGCGGTTTTGCTGTTGATATTACATTTTGTTGAAATAAAAACCCCCCGCAAACCAAATGAGTGACAACGTTTTTGGCATAACCGATCTTGGCCGGCAAAGGCAAAACAACGAAGACGCCTTTATAGCCGAACCGACTGCTAATGGCCGTTATATTATCGCTTGTGTTATTGATGGGGTAGGCGGATACTCCGGCGGTGAAATAGCTGCTTCGATTGCGCGGGACACGATATTGCAGCGGCTGGCTAATCTTTCCGGCGAAGTGGTCCCTGTGCTTACCGATGCATTTTCCGCCGCAAACCAAAAGATATGGGAAGAACGTCACGCAGTTAAAGAGCATCATAAGATGGCTTGCGTACTTACGCTTGCCGTGGCAGACCTGGCGGCGAACCAGTTTTATTTTGCGCACCTGGGCGATACCCGGCTTTATCTTTTCAGGGACGGTTCACTGGTTAAAATATCGCATGACCAGTCATTTGTAGGTTTTTTGGAAGACTCGGGCCGCTTGTCGGAAAGCGAGGCCATTAAGCATCCTAAACGTAACGAAATCGATAAGGCGCTGGGCTTTAAAGTAAATATTGACAACGGGGATGATATTGAAACCGGGCAGTCCCCGTTTTTGCCGGGTGATATACTGCTGTTGTGCAGCGACGGCCTTACGGATGTAGTGGACAAAGCGGCCATTACGGCCGCCATGGCCGGGGGCGGCTCGTTAAAAACCATGGCCAATAAACTGGTGGACGCTGCCAACGATGGTGGTGGCAAGGATAATATCACTGTGGCGCTGATTAGGCACGACAGGGAAAAACAACAACATGCAGCTACCAAACCTTCGGAAAACATGCGTGACGAAAAACCAAAAATTATGCCTGACAGCCGCCGCCCCGCGCCTGCGGCAAATGCCACGGCCGAAAAAGGGCGCCCCAAAACTTATAAAGGCTGGGCCATCTTCCTTTTACTGATCGTGATCGGCCTTACTGGACTAAGTTTATGGCAATATATTACTTACGGAGATCATCGGGAAAACGAATCTCCAGTCCTGAAACCCACTGTGGTAAAACCGGCCCGGCAGCGTAACCTTCAGGAGATCAAGCTGCAAAATGCCATTGATGCCAGCAAGGGAAAGTTATTGGTTTTGAATGACACTGCATTTAAAAGTCCGGTTATTATCAGCCAGTCGATCACCATCGGGCGCGACAGCCTGCACATCAAGGCTAAAGGTAATATCGTTTTTCAAAGCGACACCGGGTTCAGGCGCCCTGCTTTTGTGCTCACTTCAAATACCAAAGCGATCATGATCGACAGTGTTTGCTTTCAAAACTTCAACGTCGCTGTATCCACTCATGACCAGGCGCTGCAGTTAAAAAACGTGCGGTTTAACGATTGTACTATTCCTGTGCTGAACGCCTATGTATTTGCCGCTAAAAAGTATATCAGCGGCGGCGTTACGGCGCCGGCCTTCCGGGCCGATTCGATCCCCCAAATAAAATAGTCATGGGAAACGAACCGCCAAAATCCGTGTCGCGAAAAAAAGAACGAATTCTTGTTTTATTGATCGCTGCTGTACTGCTGGCTCTTTTCGTGCGGCTGTTCGCGGTGCTGCGCGGTAACTACAGCGATGTGGGCAAAAGGCTGAAAGACGGCACGATGGTGAACCTTAACGCCAAAAATGCCGCCCGCCGCCTGGCGGAAATGCTGCAAAAAGGTTACTATTTCGACGATCAGCGCGATATTGACCTGATAGAAAAAACAATTGCCTCAGGAATAAATCCCGGCGAAAAGTTTGACAACATCGGCGAGCTGAATAAAAAACGATTTTACGTTAATGCTGACGATGCCTTTGCCGAGGGCGGTCAATCCTTTAAACAACGCGTAGCTGTCTCCCGGGCGACACTTGGTTATACCGGTGACGACTCCACCCGGTTTGACCAGGAACGAAAATCACCGCCATCTTTCCCCGCAACTGCCGACATCGGCATGGGCGGCCCGTCTATCAGCGGGAAAGTTTTAGATAAGGGCCAGCCGGTGAGCGGTGTATTGGTTCGGTTGCAGTTGATTTTACCGCAGGATAGCCTTTTCAGCGATGAAGAAGTCGATCTCACCAAAAAAATCGTCCAAAAAAACCCTTCCTTCACCGAAACTTTGATACCGGATTCAACTAAAAAGCTGCACCTGCAATCCATCATTGCCTTTGCGCGCACAGATGAAGGCGGGCGTTATACTTTTAAAAATCTGCCGGACGGCCGGGCATTTGAGCTGCTGCCACTACAGCCGGGGTACCAATTCGGCAAAACGCAGGGAACGGAGAGTTTGGATGACGATGCCACCTTTGACTTTCACCGAACGTCGCATACCATCAAACTGCTGTCGACCAAAGACTTTAACATAATCCGGAAGGAAAAATCCATCATCATCCGCACACCGCACGAATTTAAGTACTGGTATTGGATCGTCGTCGCAGGCTTTTTAGCCGGATTTTTTATCATTCACCTGGCGCTAAGTATCCGCTTTCCGGATGCCGACCAACTGATCCTGCCTATTGTAATGCTGCTGACGGGCATTTCCTTTTTGACCCTGTTAAGCCTGCAGGACCCACTCCGCGACCGTTTCTTTGCAAGGGATTCGCTGGTTTATCTTGGAATGGGTTTTATCGGCATCATCGTCATGCTGTTTATCAACTTACGGCGTTTTAATGCCGATTCTGGTTTTTACCGGTTGCTGGTGTTTAAAAATAACGACAAAGCGGCTAATGGCTGGCCATGGATAGTGGCGGCGCTGGGTCTGCTTTTTTTAACCATCAAATTCGGCACAGGCCCCGAGGGCAGCGGCGTAAAAGTGAATCTTTTCATCTTTCAGCCCAGCGAGATCGTGAAGTACCTGGTTATCCTGTTCCTGGCCGGATTTTTTGCCGTGAATGAGCGGTTTATCAGCGAATATGCGAGCTGGCGTAAACGCTGGTCGTTCTTTTATTTTGCTTTGCTGGCCATCGGCGCGGCGCTAATGTTCTTTTTAATTTTGGGCGACCTGGGCCCGGCCATGATCATCTGTTTCACTTTCATCATTCTTTTCTCCTTCTCGCGCGGCGACTTTATGCCGATGTTCATGGCTGTTGTGTTTTATGTGCTGGCGACCTGGATATTTAAAAACGTATGGCTGTCGGCAGCCTTGTCAGTCGTTTTTCTGTTCATCTTATGGGCTGCGGCCCGAAAACGCCTCAGCGAATCGGCCATCATGGCGGTGATGGTGATCGCCGCATTTATGACACTGGATAAAGTGCCTCACCTGGCGAAACTGTTCCCCGGTCCGGTTGAACGATTAATAGAGCGCAAAGCCATCTGGCAGGACCCATGGAATAACGAAGTTTATGGCGGCGACCAGGTAGCGAATGGTTTGTGGGCGATGTCGGGCGGTGGCGTTGCCGGCCAGGGGGTAGGAGAGACCTTTGCCAAAACCATCCCCGAAGCGCATACCGATATGATACTGCCTGCCATCGGCGAAAATTTTGGCTGGGCCGGCATCGTTTGTATTTTCCTGATGTTCCTGCTCTATCTCCATCGATCGATCATCATCGGGCGGCAAACAGGAGCGCCGTTTTTATTTTATCTGTGTGCCGGTATCGGGCTATGCACGTTTGTGCAATTTATACTCATCGCCGGCGGATCGACCGGGGCATTGCCGCTATCCGGCGTAGCACTGCCATTCGAGAGCTACGGGGGATCGTCACTGGTCGCTAACTTTGTCGCCGCGGGTTTTTTGTTATCGGTCTCGCGGGTTAAAGGTACTCAAATCCAGATGACCTACCTCACCAAACAACAGGACAAAAACCTGGTGCCGGCATTGCTGGCGGCGTCTATCGGGCTGATATTATTAACCGTTAATGTGTCGAGCTACCTGTTTGATAATCAAAAATGGGTGGTTAAGCCCGCGCTGGTGGCCGATAAAAGTGGCGCCCGCATGTTCAGCTATAACCCGCGTATTGCCATACTGATGAACAAGCTGGAGGCCGGAACCATTTACGACCGGAAGGGCGTGGTGTTGGCGACAAGCAACCCGCAACTCATCAGTAAACAGCAAGACAAACTGAACGAAGCGGGAGCCGGCAACTTTGATGTGGATTCGGCAATGCATAAACGTTTAACGCGGTATTACCCTTTCCAGGATCAGCTGTTCTTTTGGCTGGGCGATGCCAATACGATGGTATTTGATGGCGGCACCAACGGCTATTTTGCGGAATATGAACATGCCGCTGAGCTGCGCGGTTTTAAAATGCCTATATCCAACTATACGGTAAAAGCATCACACTACCAGGAAGACCGATTTTTACCGCGGGGCGTTAAGGAGATGACCGTGGGTAAAAAAGATTATAGCGCAATAGCGCCGCTGCTGCTCGCAGGCATCAACAGCGACCAGGTTGCTGCCTTTAAAAATAAAAACCGGGATGTGCAGCTCAGTGTTGATGCTGCGCTGCAAACCAGTATCGAAAAATCAATCGCGGCAGACACCGCTGTAAATTATAAGCGGATTTCCGTGGTGATCATGGATTCATCTACCGGCGACGTCCTCGTATCCACCCAGTACCCGCTGCCGCCGGTGCGAAACTGGGACCTGCTCAATATGAGCGTACCCGATCAAAATAAATTGTCGCAGTGGGTAACTACCAGCGACCTCGGTTTTACGTATGCAACGCAGCCCGGTTCGACGGCCAAAGTGCTCACTGCGATGGCCGCGTTCAACAAGCTGGGTGCTGATGCAACCAAAGTGACTTACCATGTGAGCATGGCCGAGCGGATACGCACAAAAGGTATCGAGCCTGATGAAACCGGTACCATCACATTGGAGCAGGCTATCGTCCATTCCAACAACGTTTACTTCATCAAGCTGGCTAACCAGCAACATTTGCAAGAAGATATGGCGACGCTGTACCTGAAAACCGGGATGTTCCTGCATGGCGTGGGGGGTTATTTTTATGAAAAGAAGCCCGGCAACACCGATCCCGGCCAGCAGGAGAAATGGCGCGAACTGTGGCGTAAAACAGAATTTAATACCAGGCCGCGCTACGATCCTAATAACATACACAAAACCAGGGCGAAAGGCATCTCGGGGATGGCCTGGGGCCAGGGCGAGCTGATTGCAACCCCTGCAGCGGTGGCGCGGCTGGCATCGGGCGTAGCAAATAATGGCACGCTGATGCAAAGTCGTTTTGCATTGAAAATAAACGACACGGTGATCGGCACAAAAATTTCGGAAAAGCTGACTGATTCTGCTTATGCCGGGTTGCTGAAACAATATATGATTGAGCAAAGCGCCCCGAAAGTGCCGATACTGAACCTGGCAGTCGCCGGCAAAACCGGCACTCCGGAGCGCATATGGAAGGGGCAAAGCATAAACGACGGCTGGTATTTGTTTTTTGCGCCCAACCCAAATGGAACCGGCTATACGGTAACCTGTGTCCGTATCGAAAAAACAAAAGGTTCGTCGGATGCGGTGCACCTGGCCGGCAAGCACATCATACCGTATTTATTAAAAATGGGATATATTAAGAGTATGACGCCGGTACAAACCGGCGAATCGGATCAAAGCGATCAAACAGATCAAACAGACAAACCAGTACCGCCTGAACCGGCGGAGCAACCGGATACGACGGGAGGGAATTAATGATGAAGAAGAGTTAAGAACCAAGAACCAAGCGTCAAGAAACAAGAAACAAAAAACAAAAGGATATTAATTAACCGGCAATTCCTATCTTGATTCTTGTTTCCTGACGCTTGGTTCTAATAAAAAAAAGCATGTTCAATTTGTTTAAAAACGACGAAAAAAACCAGCCCGTTGATGTAAAAGCGGCCCGTGCGGCTATTTTAAAAGCGGTTAAGCAGGAGTTGCAAAAGGCAGAGGGCGGCGAAGGTAAAAATATAAAGGGGATTGAGTTGTTTATTGCCGCGCCCGACAATGAAAAGCACGTTTACGAAGCGGCGGTTTACGCCGAAGAACCAGCCCGGCTGAAAAATGAAATCCAGAAAATAGCCGATGACTACGCGCTTGAACTGCCCGCCGCATGGACCTTCGACATCAGTTACCTGGCCGAACTGCCGGCAGAAGCTATACCGGTTAAAGGCGCGCATGCTGCATTGTTTATCCGGACAAAGGACAATACGATCAGGAAATCAGCCACCGCGTTTATCAATATTTTAAGCGGGGAGGCTGAAAAGAAAAGTTACCGGCTGGAGTCGACCGATGGAAAAACCAACATTGGCCGCGATAAGAATGTGCAAACGGCGGACGGGTTTTTCAGGGTGAACCAGATCGCCTTCCCCGGCGACGGTAAAAACGAGATCAACAAATACATCAGCCGCCAGCATGCCCACATCGAATGGAGCAACGATACCGGTAGTTTTATGCTGTACGCGGACGAGGGCGGTGTGCCGCCGGCCAACAAGGTGAAAGTGCGGTCGGCATCAAGCGAGACCCTGAATAAACTGATCTCAACCCAAATCGGGCACCGGCTGGATGAAGGCGACCAGGTAATTTTGGGCGATGGCGCGGTAATTGTGTTTACTTATAAAGAACCGGGACATAAAAAGTGAGCAAAGTTTTTTCGATAACGAAAGGTTTAGATAATCTGGGCGCGCTGCGAACCGGCGGGCAGGGCTCGGTATATAAAGGCCGAAGGATGGGGCCGGTGATCAGCGCCGTTAAATTACTGCCTACACCCATCCACACCGAAGACATTAACGATAAAAACTTCCGCAATTTTCAGAACGAGGTTGAAAAGCTGAAAAAAGTAAATGAGCAGCCAAATCCAAACGTGGTAAAAATACTCAGCTCTGGCCTTACCGAAAGCGGGGGCTTTCCGTATATTGAAATGGAGTATATCGAAGGCCCTGACCTGGAGGAGCTGCTGAAACCGCCGCACGACCCGATCTTCACCGTTAAAGAAACCCTGAAACTTGCCGATCAGCTGGCCAACGCGCTTGCGCACTGTCATATAGCCGGAGTAAAGCACGGGGATGTAAAAAGCAATAACGTAAAGTACAATGTCCATACCGGCAATTACGTGCTTCTGGACTTCGGGCTGGCCATCATGTCTGACGAGCAGCGCCGGACCAGCATACGCCACGCCGGTGCGATTGAATTTATGGCGCCTGAGCAAAACACTGGCGCCATGTATTTCCAGACAGATATTTATAGTTACGGAATTATTTTATTTGAGCTGTTGGCCGGCCAGGTACCTTTCCCTTTAAACGACGAGGGTGAAACATCAAGGAACGCGGTGATGGTGGCCCACATGGAATCGCCGGCGCCCGACGTATTGGAACTGCGAAGAAAGAACCTGCCACCCGGTTGGCCGGCCGAAAAGCAGGGGCTGGAAATGTGTGTGCCCAAATGGCTGTTGACGGTTGTGGATACCTGCCTGCAGAAAGATCCTGAAAAACGTTATCCAAACGGGATGGCCCTGCAGGAAGCCCTTTTTTTAAGCAGCGCCGACCGCGAAAACTTTGTAGCAGGCGCACAAAGCATCGAGGCGTTGAAAACCCAGAATGCGACGCTTACCGCTGAGTTGCTGGACTTACGCGTCCGGGAAACCAATAATGAAGGGATGCTTAGAATACCCCGGCGACTGGTTGCAGGAATCCTGATCATCCTTGTGGCGCTTGTGGGCTATGGCAGTTATGGGATATTTAAAAAACCCGAAGTGCAGGTGGTCATCAAGCGCGACACCATCGTTAAAGTAAAAAAAGTAATTGTCCCCGACACCGTTGGCAGGGCGCACCGGCTCAGGATGCAACGCCTGCAGGATTCGATCGCAGCCGCCGCTGCGGCGGACACGAATACAAAGGGGAGGGTACATAAGAAAAAGCGGAAGAAGTTTTTGGGCATTTTTTAACCCGGGCTCCATCTGGTAACTGAATGCTAATACTGCCGCGTCGCTCATAACCTGGCAGCCGCACAAAATAATTTGTGTATGCCGTTAACTTATTGTAATTTAATTGCTTAAACCATGGCAGCCGCCAGCCTATGTACCGTAAGCCGAAGATCAAGAAAATTTGGAAAAATTGCGTGGACCTTCAGGTGGCCCACCCGCTTGACTATTTCAGGCCGGTAACGATACACGAGGTCATCGATATCGTCAGAACGGCTGAATCTAAAAATTATAAAGTAAAAGCGGTCGGATCGGGACATTCCTTTTCGGATGTGGCATTAACGCGGGATTACCTGGTGGATACGCATGGGCTGGATAAAGTTCTGCCGCTAAGCAGGCTTTCGTTAAAACCTGTCGTAAACGCTGATAACCTGTTTTTTACCGAATGCGGCATATTGGTCCACCAGCTAAATGCAGCTTTGGACGCCGAAAATAAAGCGTTGCCGAATATGGGCGCCTATACCGGGCAAACCATCATTGGCGCCATCTCCACATCAACACACGGTTCAGGCAGCTCGCTTGGTCCGCTGGCCAGTATGGTTGAAGCAATAATTCTGGTGGGCGAGAATGGCGAAGTGTTCCAGATCGAGCGGACGGCAGGCATCTCTTCGGCCCCGGCTATTATTGAAAATGTTACCGTTAAACTGGTACAGGATGACGATTATTTTCTATCGTCGGTCATCAGTATCGGTTGTTTAGGCGTAATTTATGCCGTCGTTTTGAATGTTTGCGACAGCTACCTGTTGAAGGAGGAAAGAATTTTCAGTACCTGGGATACGGTTAAGCCCAGGCTTGAACAGGGAGATATATTGAGAGATAACCGTCACCTCGAAGTGCTGATCAACCCCTATGAGCTTAAGGGGAGTGAAAATTGTTCCTGCCTCATCACCCGGCGAAACATTTGTCCGCCCGACACGAAAACGGATTGGTTTCGGCTGCACCGGGCGTGGCTTTATACCATCATTGGCTGGTTTGTTCCGGATTTTTTGATGAATGCCATCCTCCGTTTTCTTTTCAACAGCTTTCCAAAACTGACGCCGGTTATCATCCAAACATCGTTAAAAACCCTCCGCGATGGATGCTACATCGATAAAAGTTTTAAAGTACTCGATTTAGGCAAAGCCAATAATATTTCGGCCTATTCAACCGAAATCGCTTTTCCGTCTGACCGATACATCGCCGCGGTAGATGCTTTGCTTTTGCTTTTTAAAAAAATAGCGCATGATGGCGGGCAATATATCACTTCGCCTTTTTCGCTGCGTTTTGTCAAATCTTCCGATCATTATTTGTCCATGCAGTATGGCGCGGAGGGTGATTTTGTATGCATGATCGAATTCCCGGTGCTCAATGGTACCGTCGGTGGGGTTGAAATACTGGCCAGGGTGGAAGCGGAGATGTACCAATTTGGCGGTATTCCGCACTGGGGCCAATACAACCATGCGGGCATCGGTAATGAAACGCTCGATAAGCTATACCCCCGGTTTTCGACGTGGCTGGACGTTTACCGCAAGCTTTGCCCGAAAGGTACTTTTCAAAACGATTTTACCGAACGGTGCCGAATCATTTCCTGACGTGATTTGTTTCACCTCCGGACTTGCTAATCAATACGCCGCATTTATTTCCGGTCCATCAAAATCATTTCATCCGCCCGACCGGCGTCATCGTTCCATCGCATTAAACAGGTTTGCGCGATGGCTTTTTCACCGTCTCTTACCAGGTGTAAATAGGTGTAGGTCCTGTCGGGCCGTATCGCGGCGGCATCGGTTTCAAATATGGGTATCCAGGTGCCGGTGTTGTAATAACGTTTGGTTTTTGCCGAATTATCCCTTTGTTCAGGGTCATGCGTGTGTCCGAAGGTGGCTACTGTAATATCCGGATGTTTTTCAAAAGCCGCATCCGCATTTTTAAACAGGTTATCGGGCGAGCTCAACTGCAGCATCGCCAACAGGCGGCCTAAAAAGTAAGACAGGATTAAAAAAGCAAGGTTTCCCAGGGTCGAAAGGATGGTGCTGACAATAGCCTTTGGAGAATCGAACGAAAGCTTTACAGGGTGTAATATTAAAAACGCGGCTACAGTAACCGCTATGGGCAGCACAATTAATAAAAGAAACTGGAAGAGATAGCGCAACGCGTATTTATATTGCCGTTTGGGTATGATCAGCAGCGTGAGCGGTACATAGTAAAAAAGTACCTTAACAGCCAGCGGAAACCGCTCACGCAGCAGCACTGATAATATGTTCTCGCTGGGGCGAACGTTATCCACAAAGGGATAAGCAAGTTCGATACGGTTGATCAGGTACCGGTTAAAAAACGAACCGAACGGCAGGTTGAGCTCGGTTTGATTTTTTAATACCGGTGGACCGTCAACGTTTGTAAAGTTTTCGTAACGGTGGCCATGCTCAATATAGATTTTATGGTCGATGATCACCTTATCATCGACAAAAAGCAGGTTCGCAAAAACAAAGGTTACCAGTGCGTCTTCAGCCGTGCCTCCATTTTTATCGGCGATACATTCAGCCAGCCACAGGCACAAGTAATCGCGTACCGGTTTCCAGTACCATTCCAGGTCGTGGTTTCCCTTGGTGATGACCAGTTTGTGACCCTGGAAAAGCCAGCTCGCCAAACTTTCAAAAACCGGCTTGTGCCCCTCGGCACAACGGTATAGTTTCCATATCGATTTGTAATCGTCCGTTTTTAAACCGAAGGTGCGTTCTTTTTTACTGATGGCGTCTCTCAGTTGGTTTACGGTCTTTACAATTCCCGTTTTACTAAGTATGGCGCTCCATTGCTCAAATTCCTGCTCAGTTTGGGGCAGGTCGCATATTCTTAAAAAATCAACCAGGTCGCCATTAATCACCAGCAACGCAGGCGAGGTTTGATGACGAGTGGCTGTGTGCGCCAAAAATCGCCTGAAGGACATATCCGCAAAAAAATTTTCGTTACCGGTGTAATTTAAATTAGCGTCGAACCCGGTGCCGAGGTGCAGGTCGCTGATCACGAAAATATCCTTTCCGTCAAAGGAGTATGCTACAAGGGGCGCCTTGTATTCATCATCAGACCGGTTTTGAAAAAGCTGAGCTGTTTCCACTGGCATTTAGACCAGGTTAAATTTCTAAATACTTTAAAGCAATTAATTTACAGGTTAATTTGCTGATATTCAAATTTTTTGTATCTTAAATAATTAATAGCAAGACAATTAGCCGAATTATACAGAAAGGATAATTAACTTCTTTCAACGAAAATATATCTACTTTTTATAGAGATTTTATTTGTCGCGTCCATTCAGCCACCACCTAATGCCCATGCTATGACCTTTAAACATTTACTGAAATTAGTACCCGAAACGCTTAAAACCTATTTTAAAAATAAGCATTTCGTCATCATGTTTTCGGCATTCCTGCTGCTGATGATCTATGGCTATCACGGCAACCTCGACCTTTTGGGTTTTGTAATGTCAAAATGGTCGGCGCCGGGCGTAAATACCTGCTGCCGTTTACCGATTTTAAGCTTTGCGCCCTGGGACCGGGAATTCATCTCATTTATCGGCGGGGCCATCCTGCTGGTGATCATCCCATTGCTCATCATAAAGTATTTCCTTAAGGAACCATTGAGCCGTTACGGCCTCCACCTGCCGGCCAAAGGTAAAAGGCTTGCCGGCTTGCTTACCTACCTGATGCTGATCGTTGTACTTGGTCCGGTATTTTATTTTACCAGCGCCAACGCTTCCATGCAGGCAGTTTATCCCTTTTATAAATCTTTCACATCAGTAGTACAGTTTGCCATTTATGAACTCAGCTATTTTCCCTTTTTTATAACTATTGAGTTTATTTTCCGCGGATACCTGCTGTTCGGGCTGGAAGATATGCACGATACCTACGTGCATCAAAATCCCGCTAAAAATGTGCGTTTTATCGGCTTCGGCCTTATCATACAAATGCTGGCCTATACCATGTGGCACATGGGCAAACCTATCCCCGAGCTTTGGGGCACCCCTGTTTGGGGACTGGTTACGGGTATATTGACATATAATTTACGGTCGATATGGCCGGTAACCTTCGCCCACTGGACGCTGAATATTTTGCTTGACGGAATGATTTTATACCACATGCACCTTCTTTTCACATAATCTCTTCACATCATGAAAAAGAAAAAGCTGATAGCTCTTCGCATCATCCTCGGCCTTACCGGGCTTTACGTCATCGCCAGCGGCCTTAACATTGCCGCAGGCGGCATGCCCACACTGGGCTGGGGCGGCCAAAGTAATTTTTTTAAAGTGACGGATATGCAGCCCTACCTCATCCAGGACAGTCATATCCGGTTTGTGGGCGGCGTATGGCTTGGGCTGGGGTTGTTCTTCGTGCTGACGGCCTTTAACGTTTATAAATACCGCGCTCAACTGCTTTTTGCCTGTGTTTTGATATTTATTGGCGGCTTATCACGATTATTTGAAATGCACCCCGAGATCACCTTTGGCAAATACATCATCGGCTCGTTCCTGGCCGAGGTAGTGGGAATGCCGGTTCTTTTTACCTGGATTTATAAGGCGGTTAAATAGCGGCTATTTCAAATCACCGTTAACATTCAGTTGCGACTGGTAGCTCATACTCATCAGGAAATTCAATATGATGATGAACAGTCCGCCGGGTAGCGCCAGCAGGGCCGTCCTCACCCAGGCGTCTGTGATACCAAGCGGCCAGCGTGGTGCAAAAACCCAATAGTAATTATGAATGATGCCGAGTTTGTTGATCAGCTCGATCGTTCCGGCAGATAAAGCGCCAACAATAAATTGAACCAGTGAACTTTGTTTTCGAAGTGCCTTGGCCAATGAACCGAAAAGCAGGCCGAAAGCGCCCACAATAATAACGTAGATGAGCCACGGCGGCGTAAAAGCATAAAATTTCCCCATGTGCGCCAGGGCCTCAACCAGGCAGCCCATGACCAGCGCGGTAACAAAATATTTGATCCTCAAAACGCCATTGCTGTCAAGCGCCATATCACGCAATATTTTTTTCTGCGCGAAATAGGGCACAAGCGTTTTCCTCAGGCCTTCCACCATATTATGCTTTGCCACCCAGCCAAAGTCCCGCTCGGCCTTTGACGGATTTGCCAGCCAGTATTTTTGCGTAACCTCAAGCGCCTTGTCCTTTGTCATTTTTGGCCGTTTCCCGGTAAAATAATATTCAAGCTCGGCAAATGGGGCGGCTAATTTTACGGTAAAGTCAGGTACGCCAATGGATAAACCTGACCCTTTGTTCATGGCGATACCTATTTTTTTAACGATGGATTTAGACGTAAGCAATTCGGCATTATTTAAAAAATAGGTTTGGCCCACCGCATTTTTACTTTCGGCGGCGGCCACGAATCCCGCAACCAAATCGCCGCCGTAAATGGCGTTGGACAGTTTGGTAGTAAGGCCGAGCTTTGGTTGAATGCGGTATTCAACTACCGGAAAAGTTTGGCTCAAATCCTGCTCACGCTCGCCGTAAACAATGGCCGGACGCACGATGGTTACCGGTATTTTGTCAAAATAACTGTGGGCTATTTCTTCGCATTTCTTTTTTGACTCGCCATACCACGAGATAGGGTTGGGCGTATCCGTTTCCACGTAAGGTACATCCGTTTTATTGGGGCCCATTGCGGCAAGGCTCGACACGAATACAAGCCGCTCCAGTGTATCTTTTGCGTGCAGATTTGCTGCTTCGAACACATTTTTCGTACCGCCCACATTGGTTTCGTCAAAATCATGCTTAGCCGGCGCCAGGAGTTTTGCGGCGAGGTGGAAAATGTACTTCGCGCCTTTAAACGGCTCGGCCAGGGTTTCAATTTGACGCGTGTCGCCGATATGGAGCGATACATTTAACCCTCTTAACGATGAAATGTCGCTGGAATACCGCACCAGGCAATGCACATCATACCCTTTTTGGATCAAAAGCGGCACAAGGTGCGAACCGATAAAGCCATTGGCCCCGGTAACTACTACTTTGCTCATAATTTTTAATGCAGGACAAAGGTTTAACTAAGTGTTTTATTAGTTCAGATGCTTCGATATTTATTAACCAACAGGCGCAGCCTTAGGGTCAGCTGCTTTAATTGTAATTAAATGTATTAACAAATTTTTAATTATAAGTGCCTGTGGGTTAAATAATTATGAACAGGCTGATTTGATAAAATTTCTGTTCTTTAAATTAAATAAATTGTGGGGAAGGATATTTATTTTCATCAGCTTTATAATTTCTGCCCGCCATGATGAGTGGCATAAAATCAAAAAGCCTGTCGGTCGGCGACAAGCTCTTTTTTATATATGATCGATTTGATTGTATTCGCGTTTAATTATTGCCGCCCGCGGGCTCAGCCGGTTGTTGCTGGTCATTCTTCTTATTGACGAATGGTATTTTTTTCCAGAATGGCTGCTGGCTGTCGGGCACTTGTATGCCGTCGTTCCAGTTGGTCACATTGGTCAGGTCGCCTTTAGGGTTCCAGGTTTTCCAAACGCCGTCTTTTAGTCCCGTTTTAAAATCGCCTTCTTCTTTCAGGTTTTTATCCGGGTAAAAGGAAATATAGTGGCCGTTAAGCAATTGCCCATTATAGCCACCCTGGGTGGAATGGATCACGTTATTGAGGTACCAATAGTAGTAACGGTCATTTTTTACCTTCGGGTCTTTTTTAAAAGGTAATACATCTGCACGTATCTCCTGCGTGCTGTCAACTATCCGTATTTGGGTGTAATCATTGTCGTCGCTGGCGGTTTTGTTATAATTACTAACCCGGTTATTCGAGGGATAGGCCGACCGATTGGTACTATAGCTATTGGGCTGCTGCGCATACGCTTTGCCCAGCGTAAACAATAACAGCAGCAGGATTAATTTTTTCATGCGGATGAATATATACCATAGACAACGATTTAGGGCAAGGGTTTAGCGTAGGCGTAAATTTGTTGGAAATAAAATTGTTGGTGGCTAAAAAGTCGCTTTAGTCATGCCGGGCACAGTGAAGGATGCCAAAATCGGATTTAGCCTTTACAACTTAACCGACACCACTTTCCCAACATAACTCACCGTCTTATCCGCCTTTTCGGTAACTTCCCCGCCTATCCCATGTCCATCCTTCACCACTACCACATGAAAAACCCGCTTTTGCTGCATTCCTGCAAAACTGCCTTTCCTGTCGGAGATAGTCAGCTGCTTCAGTTTATCATTCCACTTAAAGGTAAAGGTTGCGTATTTGCCCTTCTCGTAGTTGTAACCGTCGTTTTCATCCTCGTAGTATTTAAATGAGCCATCAGCGCCGGGGTAGATGCGCAATTCGATAGGCCCTGAGGGGTTTTGCGTAGCGTATTCAACATTTGGCCCCATTGGTACGATCGATCCTGCTCTAACAAAAAGCGGCATCACGTCTATCGGTGCCAAAGCGTCCAGTACCTGGTCGCCATGTATGCTTACGCCGGTCCAAAAATCAAACCATTGTGTACCGGCTGGGAAGTAAACCCGGCGGGTGGTTTGGCCGGTGGTAGGAGCCGCGCCGCTGTACATTTGTTTGGTTACCGGGTTAACCAAAAACGCCGGACCAAACATATACTGGTCGGGTATCTTGTAAACATTCGGATCGTTCCTGAAATCAAATGCCAGGCTGCGCATCATGGTATAATTTTCGAAGGTGGTTTTGGCCGCCAGCGAATAGATGTACGGCAGCAGGCGATAACGCAGCTTGTCATACTTTAATAAAACGGCGCGGGTGTTTTCGTCCCAATTTTTCGAGAATAATGCCCGTTCGCCTTTGCCGTGTATGCGCATGATGGGGCAAAAGGTGCCAAACTGGAACCATCGGGTAAACAGCTCGCGGTACTGCGGCAGCGTCCAATCGGGGATTCCGTCTTTTGACACCCTGGACATGTAACCGCCGATGTCGGACGTCCAGTAGGGGATACCCGATACGCACGAGTTAATACCCTGTGGCACCTGGTTACGGAAAGCACTAAAAGTACTGCTGATATCCGACGACCATAGCACGGCCGCATTGCGCTGCTCGCCCGCGAACGATTGCCTGATGAGGCAAAACACACGTTTGGCGGGAATATCCCTGCGCCAGCCCTGGTAAATGCCTTTAGAATGTTCGAGCGAATATGTATTAAAATAGTCGATGCCTTTACCTACCGAAAAAACAGCCTTGCGGCGTTCGTCCAGCAGGGAGCCATTGTCGGGCTCGCACTGGTCAACCCACCAGGCATCCCAGCCATAGCGCTTTACAATACTGTCGCGGGCCTGGTCCCAGTACAATTCGCGCGCTTTTGGGTTATGCGCATCGTAATAGGTATCAAAAGTATGGGTGACAAAGTTGTCCCACTTAACGGTGGTCAGGAACCCCTTGCTTTTCATCGCGTTGAAGTTATTTGTTCCATCGCCGTACAAGGGCCAAATCGAGATCATGGCATGCATGTTGGCTTTGTGCAGCTCGTTTATCATCGCTTTAGGGTCGGGGTAATTATGGTGATCCATCACGTGTGAGCCTATCGGCAGCGGCGACCACCAGTACCAATCCTGCACTACCACGTCAACGGGGATATGGTTTTGGCGATAATTGTCTTTAACACTCAGTATCTCTTCCTGTGTTTTATACCTGTCCTGCGATTGGAATAAGCCGAAGGCCCATTTGCCAAACATCGGGGCCTTGCCGGTAGTGATTCGGTAAAGGTTGATGATCTGGTCAAAATCGGGGCCGTAAAAAAAGTAATAGTCTACCATTTTACCGCTTTCCGAGCTGTATTCGAATTTAGTATTGCCATCCTGCGCGCCGTGAAAGTCGGATGCAGCGTAATTATCCCACATCAGGCCGTAACCTTTTGTCGATAGCAATACGGGTATGGCGCCCGTCATATATTTGATCTCCAGCTTCTGGTCGCGGCCTTTATAGTCGATGGAAAGCGAGTCCTCCGGGTGGCAGCCGAGGCCAAATAAGGCCTCATCATGCGGGGAGTTAAATTGTGTGCTGCAATTGTAAGTACTGATGCCCACGATCGTTGCCGGGGTCATCGTTTTATTATGTTCACTTTCGGCAGTAATGATGTTTCCTTTCAAATCCTTATAAACGATGGCATTGGTGGCCTTGTCGACATTGATCACCAATCTTGTGGTTTTGATCTGCACCATCCCGCCATTTTCAGTAATGGTGAACGGTGTTTGTGCGGTAAAGGGATTGTTTACCACCAACGAGTTTTTTTGAGGCAGGGCATCAAAAATGGTGTACTTTACTTCGACGATATCAGCCTTACATATCCGCAGATACATCAGGCCTTTGTCGAGTTTAAAGGCAACGCCGTCCGGATTCTTTTTGTAAGAGATTACCGCGGCTTTTGTAAGATTAACAAAGATAAGACAAGTAAATAGGCAAGCCGCTGTTTTTACTAAAAAGGGCTTAAAAAAGCTTTTTTTCATTTTTTGTATTTTCGTATTATTCAATCGGTGAGGTGCGGTAAAACTACTTCCGATTTCGATACCGGGGTAACAAAATTGGTGTTTATTATAAAAAAAATGTTAATCATTCCGATATGTTACCATCGCGAATTCAGTGCTTACCCGGCAAAAACGGCAAAGGTTAGTCAACACTATTCCGGGCGCAGGTTGAGGGGCGCACATTCTAAACGCTCATATCACAAATTACCGTTATCAAGCGGAACATTTTGATAAACCGCTTCGAAGACTATCATAGGATCTGCCTTAAACAAGTACGCCGTCCTGCTCTTTGCCGCGCGCCTCGTTAATATACTCAGAAGGCAGCATACCGTATTCCTCCCGAAATACTTTTGCAAAATAGGCCGGATTGTTAAAGCCCACTTCATAAGCTATATTGGCAATGGGCCGGTGGCTTTTGGCCAGCAGGTGGGTTGCCCGCTTTAAGCGGATGGTACGGATGCAATCCACCGGCGTTTTACCGGTAAGCGCCAATAGTTTTTTGTAAAGAGAGCCCCTGCTCACATTCAAATGACTGCTCAGACTTTCAACAGAAAGGTTTGGGTTTGCCATGTTCTGCTCGATATAATCAAGGGCACTTTTAAGGAACTTGTCATATTCCGAAACCACGGCAACATCCTGTGCCTGAATTTCCACCTGCTTTTGGTAGGTGTCTTTCAGCACCTGCTGCATTTTCAGCAGGTTACGGATACGCGACGACAGGATCTCAAAGTTGAACGGTTTAACCACATAGTCGCTTGCCCCGCTTTCCAGTCCGGCCATCTGATCGGCCTCTCCGTTTAATGCAGTAAGTAAAATTACGGGGATATGCGAGGTGCGGCTGTCTGCCTTTATCTTCCGGCAAAGCTCCACACCGTTCCTGCCGGGCATATGTATGTCGCTTACAATCAGTTTAGGATGATGGGCGAGCGCTTTTTGCCAGCCATCATTTCCATCGGCAGCCTCGATGATGTGAAAATCAGCCGTTAGGTTATCCTTTAGGTATAACCGCAAATCATCATTGTCTTCAATCAGCAAAACAACAGGTTTCTTGCTGCTGCCGGGCAGCTCGTCCATGTTTTTCGCCGCGTGTTTGGGCAGCAATTCCAAAAGCGGCTCGTCAACTGCCAGGTAGTCCGGTTGTTCGGAAATCGGAAGCCTGATGGTAAAGCAAGTGCCGCAATCTGTTTCACTGTCAATTTCGATGACGCCCTTATGCATTACAACAAATTCCCTTGTAATAGACAAGCCGATGCCGCTGCCCTGGTTAAGCAGGTTTTCGGGCAGATCATCCTGGAAGAAACGCTCAAAAATTCGCTCCTGGTTCTCTTTTGACACCCCGATACCGGTGTCGACCACTTTGATTTCCAGCGATTTTTTTCCATTGATATGCCTCTCGGGGCTCGTCAGGCTTAAAATAACGTTAACGTGGCCGCCAGGCGGGGTAAATTTGAAGGCGTTAGACAATAGATTGAAAAATACCCGCTCGATTTTATCGTGATCAAAACTGGTGACCAGCGAATAAATTTCACTTTCAAAGTGATATTGAATTTGCTTTTGGTTGGCTATATCGTGAAACGAGGAGAAAACATCCCTGGCAAACCGGATAATGTCGCCGTTGGTAACCGAAAGCTTTAACTCATTGTACTCCATTTTACGGAAGTCGAGCAGTTGGTTAACCAGATTGAGCAAACGGCGGCCATTACGTTTAATGGTTTGCAGTTGCTGCCGCTCTTCGGGTTTAGCCGATATTTTGATCAGGTTTTCCAGGGGCAAAAGGATCAAAGTGAGCGGCGTCCTGAATTCATGGCTGATATTGGTAAAGAATTTGATCTTCATCAGGTCCAGGCGATGCTGGCGGCGGGCATCCTCGCGTTCACCGGCAATTTTGCGCTCCGCTTCCAGCCGCGCCTGCGTTGCTTCAAATTGTTTTTTTAGCTTTAATATACCGCGGTTCCGGATAAAAAGTAAGGCCCCCGCAATCACCACAAAATAAATAAAATAAGCCAGCCCGGTAGCCCAAAACGGCGGCAGCACCGTTATTTTAAGCTTGATCATACTGGCGCTTTGCGGGTTGTCCATGCTTTTTGCACGAACCATAAAAGTGTAGTCGCCGGCATCCAGGTTGGTATAGGTCACCTTCCGGTTATTATCTGACGTTGTTATCCAGTTTTTATCAAAGCCCTGCAGCATGTACTGGTAATCAACTTTGCCCGGGTTAAAATAATTACAGGCTGAAAATTCAATGGCAAAAACGTTTTCCTGGTGTTTAAGTGTAACGGCTTTGGTTTGAGAAATGGCTTTCGTAAGGATCACCCTGCCATCCACTGTATCTCCGGCAGCTACCGTTTTGTTGAATAACTGAAAATCAGTGAACAGCAGGTTTTGCCGCGGCTTAAATACGCTGACTTGTTGCGGGTTAAAAACGTTAAAACCGTTTGGCCCGCCAAATGCAAGTTCGCCTTCGCTGGTTTTAAAACACGCATACACATTAAATTCTCTTCCCTGCAGGCCATCAAACTCATTATATTTGTTTACCCGGTAGGTATAGTTACCGGCCGCGCCTGATAAGCGGATGCTTGCCAAGCCGTTGGTGGTGCTTAACCACATCACGCCGTTGCTGTCCTCAACTATGTTTGAAACGTTGATGGCCGGCAAGCCTATGTTCTTTTCAACGTCAATGAATTTGCCGCTTTGGCCGTCAATAATGGTCAGGCCGTCTTTTGTTCCTATCCACATCAATCCCCGGCTGTCCTGTACTATCGCGTTTACATCATTATCCGCCAGGCTATTGGGATTGCCGGATATGTACGAATAATGCTTTACGGAGTTTGTTTTTTTTAAGATTACATCAATTCCTTTGTCCCGGCCTATCCACATGTTGCCCTGCCTGTCCGGGCAAATGATGGAAGTATATTCCGAGCTCATGGGGTATTTCGGGTGTTTGAAAGTATTGTTTGCGCGATCATAAATATTCAAACCGCCGGCAAAAGTTCCCGCCCACAGATTCTTTTGGGCGTCTTCAATAATGGTATAAACACGGTCGTCCGAAATACTGCCGGGCACATTATCATTATGCCGGTAATGCGTAAATGTGTTACCGTCGAAACGATCCATGCCGCCGAAATAGGTGCCAATCCACAATTGCTGTTCATGGTCGATGAAGAGATGAATGATCACGTCGTTTGAAAGGCTGTTCGGATTGTTCGGTTCGTGCCGGTATTGTTTGTAAGTGTTTTTAGTCCGGTCGTAGTAAAGCAAACCGCCGCCATTAGTGCCTATCCACAAGTTGTGGTGCGCGTCTTCGGCAAAGGAGTTTACGTCATCATAAGGCAGGCTGTTTCTGTCCGTCACGCGGTGCCTCATCAACGGGAACTGGATGATACTGCTATGGTAATAGTTAACGCCCTGTTTAAAAGTACCTACCCAAATAATGTTCGCATCGTCCTTATACAAATTAACGCAGTCGCCGCTGAGTGAGCTGGGATCGTCCGGCCGCGTTTCCAGGTAGGTCACCTGGTGTGTTGCACGGTCAAAAACGTCAATGCCGCCGTGATCAGTGCCAAACCACATTTTGTTACCATCGGCCTGCACAATCGTGTTGATAATATTTGAGGTAAGTCTACTGCCGGGGGTGTCTTTATTGTAGAACGTACAGTTGTTTTTTTCGACGTTATAGCAATAAACGCCCAGCGGCGTGGCCGACGAATATATCCAAAGCGTTTGCTGGTCGTCAACCAGCAGCTTATACGCCCGCTGCCTTCCGTGATTTGCTTTAGCTACAGCTTCATACCTCGATTCCAGCTGACCGGTGGCGCCGTTTAACAGATCGACCGTCCCGTCGTCATAGATCAGCCAAATATTGTTATGCCGGTCGGGCGCCATGTCCGTAATGAAATTTGAGTGGAGCTGCACCCTTGAGCCAGGCGAGCCGCAATAGAATTCGGTAAAATGTTTTGCCGGATCGTAAAAATATAAACCCTGGTTCCTGGCTAAAAACCAAAAATTCCCCTCTTTATCTTTTTTGATCTCACTTATGTCATTGGCCAATATTTTATACCGCGTTAAAATAGCTGGCATATTGTTAAAAAACTTTTCGGTGGCCGGATCATATACGCTCAGGCCGCTTTTGGTAAATACCCACAGCATCCCTTCCGGGCCTTCATCAATATTCAAAACATAATTTTCTGCCAGGGAAGACGTGTCTTTGGAGTCGTGGCGGAATATCCGGAAATTATAGCCGTCGTACCGGCTCAAGCCCCCCGAAGTGGTGCCAAACCACACATAACCCTGTTTGTCTTTAAAAACACAATTGATATGGTTGTCCGAAAGCCCGTTGGTGATATCCAGGTGCGAAAATTTGTATTGGCTGTTCTGTGCCGATGCGAACCGGCATATACCTGCAAGCAGTAAAACAATTATCCCGAATCTGACGCCCATAAGCTTATATTGGTTGATGTGGCAAAACGGCGGCTGTTGTTAGTCGTTTATGCCAGTTTTTGGTTAATTGTAAATGTAACATTAATAAAAACTTAAAAGAAGACAGAATAAAAAATTCAGGATTCTGAAACCAGCAAGGGAACATGCAAAGTAAGAATGCACTCATAACGGCAGTAGTGGGAACATTGTATACACCAGTATAACAAATAGTTACCGGCATAGCAGTTTTATTTGCGGTAGGAGTGCTTATGTTAATTTAGTATTATACCAAAAGAGAATTTTCTGCTGAATAAGTTTCCCTGAATTGTTGAGGCGTGCACAATTTTTTGGTTTTGAAGAGACGGTTAAAATTTGAAAGGTTGTTGAAGCCGCATTTGAAGGCGATCTGCGCAATGACAAGATTGGTATCTATGAGCATGCGGGAGGCATAACCCAGGCGCATTTCGTTCAACACTTCGATAAAGGTTTTTCCTGTCCGCATTTTAAAAAAACGACTGAAAGAGGTGGGCGGCATATTCGCGTTAGCGGACGCCTCGGCCAGGGGGATATGCCGGTGGTATTGGTTGTACATCAGGTCGAACGTCTTTTCTATCCGCCTGCTTTTATGCAAAATTCTTTCGTCGCTAAAGCCGGGATCGGAAAGCAGCTTGACATTGGGGCAAAGCGACAAGGCATGAAAAATGCTGAACAATTCGATCACCGCCTCGAAGTGGCTTTTTTGCTTCAGGTTGATGATCCGGTCGGCAATTTCCGCGATCGCGCTTTTGGGGAAAAGTATACCGCGCCGCGCGCTGGCCAGCATACTCCGTATCTGGCTAAGCTGGTTCTTTTTTAGCAGATCGTCGTTAAACAGGTCCTGGTGAAATTGTATCGTGACCTGCAGGATGGAGCCCGATGTGCACTGGTGTGTAAACCAGGCATGATACTGATTTGGGCCGATAAAAATGAGCTCCATATCATCCATAACGCCAATGCTATTGCCCACCACACGTTTTACCCCCTTGCCGTTAAGCACCAGCGCGAGCTCGTATTCCGGGTGGTAATGCAGCGGCACATCTATGTTTTTTTTTAACCGGGTTGATAGGGTAAAACAATCATCAGGGCTTAAAGATGTAATTTCGGGCATGATCTTTTGGTGGATGGTCGGCTGCATTTTAAAGACATTATTTTGTATTTAAAGCTAAGCGTTTGTGTGCCCTGCCGACTAACACTAAGGTTAAAATTTAGCAAAACAATGTTAATATTTAACCATTAGAAATGCCTGTAAGATCGAATCGTCAGGAAAAGTACTTTTTAAGAGCGCGTCTGCGCGCAGCCACCTGTTCCCGCAGAACCCAGGTTTGGATAAGATGCACTAACCGCTTAAACAAGCCTGAGCCCGTAGAACAGATTGCCTGACTTTACTGCCGTTTTCTGTATACACTTTGTGTTTTGCCAATGAGGAAATCCCTGTGTGAGCTGCCTGTGGCATTATTTTTTATGCTTTGATGGTGTATAAAATAAAATCTTTATGGAAACGACATCAAAAGCAACTGAAACACTAAATGATCTTATACAGATCAACAACGACCGCGTAAAGGGCTTTGAAAAAGCTGCAGAAGACCTACGGGAAGTTAATGCCGATCTTAAAACCGTATTCGCCCAAATGGCGGCCGAAAGCAGGTCGAACGTTGGCGAACTGACGCGCCTGGTAAACGACCATGGCGCTGAACCCGAAACCGGAACGAGCGCATCCGGGGCGATACACCGCACCTGGATTGACGTAAGGGCTACCTTTGGGGGCAGTGACAGGAGAAGTATCCTGGAAGAGTGCGAACGTGGCGAGGATGCCATAAAAAAGGCTTATCAAACAGCGCTTGAGCCGGAAAATGAGCTGACAACAGAAGAGGCCGGCGTAGTACGAAAACAGCAAACAGGCATCGTTGCCTCCCACAACAGGATAAAATTACTGCTGGATAGCATGTAAGCGTATTGACAAAGCCGTTCTGTACCGGGGCGGCTTTTTTATTACTCCGGAAAAATTATTTCCGAAAACAACAGATTTTAGAAGATGTTATCTTAAAAAGAAAGAGCATGTTACCACATTTTACTAAATATCGTCGCAGGTTGCCGTTTATTCCCGCATTGATCATTTGTGCAACCGCAATGATCTTATACAAAATATTTAAAAGCCCCGAACTTGATCAGCATATCGGTAAAGTAATGGAGGCTTCAACCAGCGAGAATTAAAATTATGTACGTACTTCAAAAAAATAAATGGCTTGTTGCCGCCGGTTTCGGTACCGTTGCTGCGGCGACGGCAGCTTATTTGTTTTGGCCGAAAAAGGGAACGCCCGGCAAAGCATCCGTGGTGCAGCCCTTTGATTTTGACCGTTACCTGGGCAAATGGTATGAAATAGCCCGATTACCCAATAAAGTTGAGGATGGCGTTCAATCGTTAACTGAAACTTATACCCGCGGAGACGATGGCCTGGTAAATGTAACTACCCGGGCATTTGATACACAAAAAAAGCTATGGGTAAAAGCTGCGGGTAAAGTGAAGCTGGCGGCCAGGCAAAACCTGGGCAAACTGAAGGTATCCTATTTCGGCCCGTTTTATTTTGCCTATAACGTGCTGGATATCGACGACGATTACCGCTGGGCACTGGTATCCGGCAGCAGCCTTAACCAGCTTTGGATATTGTCGCGCGAAACAACCATCCCGGAAGTTATAAAAGAACGATTTTTGCACCACGCCCGCGGTATTGGTTTCGATATTGATAAATTGGAATGGCCTGCCACTAACTGATGACTGAAGGCGAATTTTATTCAGGCACAAGCAACGTGGTTTTGCCGGTAAAAAACAAAAGCTTCTTTCCGGAAGACTACAGGGATAAAACGCGCTTATGCTTTTATGGTTCCGTGTTCAACTCGGTGGAAATCAATAGCAGCTTTTATAAAATGCCGCTGGCGCGTACGGCGGCCAAATGGGCATCAGAGGTTCCGGATGATTTTCGATTTACATTTAAGCTGATACAAACCGTTACCCACTCCATAAAGCGGCAATTTAATCTCAATCCCATTACTGAATTTATGGAACGAATCAGCGCCGCCGGCACAAAACGCGGCTGCCTGCTAGTGCAGTTGCCACCGTCTTTTACATTGGACATTGTTCAGTTAGGCGGATTGTTGTCAACGTTTGAAAGTATTGACCGGGATTTGCGGTGGCCGCTCACGGTGGAGTTCAGACACGCCAGCTGGTACACCGACCAGGTGTTTGAGCTGCTCGATAGCTATAATGTGGCCATGGTGCTGCATGATATACGCAAATGCCCGGCACCCGTTGAGCTTACTTCCGATCAATTGGTATACGTACGGTTTCACGGCCCCGAAGGCGGTTACCGTGGCAGCTACAGCGACCAATTCATGGAGGAGTATGCCAGCTATATCCGCGAATGGATGAGTGAAGGCCGCACTGTTTACGCTTATTTTAATAATACGATGGGCAGCGCCGTGCAAAATTTGATGACGCTGAATGACCTGGTGAAAGGCAGCTGAACACTCGCTATGGTTATTGGCTAATATTCATAGATAGAATAAGCCCATGGCGCAATAGTCCTCGCCTTGCCTGTTAAATGTATGCGTTTCTGACCGAAAATATCGTACACAGGCCCTTTAAGCGAAGCATCATCCAGTTGAATGGTTTGCGCACCGGCCGATAAATTTAAAACTACCAGCACCTTTTTTCCGGCCTTTTCGCGCACAAAAGCATATACCGCTTTGTCGTTGCCTAAATGTACTTTACGGAAGGAAGCATCGGAGGCCAGCGCGGCATTGGTTTTACGCAGCGCTAACAGGGTTTTATAAAAAGCCGCCCGGCTATAGTTTTTAAATTCGATCGGGTCTTTTTCAAAAAACTTGATCGCCCGCAGCACCGGCTCTTCCTGCCCGCTGTAAATTTCGGGCACACCGTGCGGCAGGGTAAACGTAAGCACCGCGAACGGCGCGTGAACCGGGCCTGGGAATATGCGGTAGTCGGCGCCGTTGTCGCTGTTTTCGTCATGATTGCTGGTAAAGTACATTTCCAGTGCGTTTTTGGGATACTCCGCTTCGTATTTATCTTTCACGGAATCCAGCGCGGTTGCGGGGCGTTTGCCGGCCGCCACGTCAACCATGGCATGAAACATCTCCCACGAATAGGTAATATCGAAACCGCTGGGATGCAGGTAAGTTTTGTCGCCCTCGGCAAGCATCAGCAGGTTGCGCCCTCTGCGCAGGGTACTTATGCAGCGTTTCCAAAAGCTGCCCGGTACGTTCCAGGCCACATCGCACCTGAAGCCATCGATATTGCAGTTGGTAAGCCAGAATTTCATCGCGTTGATCATGCTGTCCTGCATCGTGATGTTTTTATAATCCAGCTGGCGCACATCCGTCCAGTTGTATGGCGGGGCAGGTTTGCCATCCGCGCCCTTTACAAAAAAGTCGGGGTGAGTGGTGAGCCATTTATTGTCGGCGCCGGTATGGTTGGGCACCCAGTCGATGATCACTTTCATACCGCGCGCGTGAGCGGCAGCCACAACACGCGTAAAGTCGTTTAAATTGCCAAATTCCGGGTTGACGGCCGTATAATCTGCCACCGCATAATAGCTTCCAAGCGAACCTTTCCGCGCCACCTTGCTGATAGGATTTATCGGCATAAACCATAGCGTTTGCACGCCCATGGCTTTCAGCCGGTTCAAATGCTTAGCGAATGCATTAAAAGTGCCCTCTGGCGTATACTGGCGCACGTTTACCTCGTAAATGTTACCCTGCATGATCCAGGCAGGGTGGCCGTCCAGGGTTTTTGGGGCGATCCGGGCCGGCTTCCGGATCTGGCTAAATGCTACGTTAAATAAACATGCAAAAATGGCGATGGTTAAAAAGGATTTTTTCATAAAGGTGAAATTGGTGGTTAAATGTAACGATTTTGGCCATAAAGGAAAATGTACCCAATCAAATGCAGTTCCGCAATTCAAAAAATCATTATCGTCGTAATAATTTTTCGTACCGCCCGTAGGGGCGCCCATTGTGGGTGCCCAAACACCGGCGTCCATGAAAATAAAAAAATGCGGGGCATTTTTTTAGGGGCCCCCTAAAACGAGAGAGGGCGCCCACAAGGGGCGCCCCAGCAGGCGTTTCGTTTGAGAAATTATTAACGTATTAAATCGATATTTATAATGAAATACAATCCGGCCATACATAACAGGTAATCAATCCGAATGAAAGGATACGATTATTCGAAGGCTGGGTTATATTTTATTACGTTTCGCGTTCAAAACGGAAGATTGTTGTTTGGAACGATAGAAAACGGTGAAATGATTTTGAATGACGCCGGTAAAATGATCCAAACCGAATGGGAAAAATTACCGCGCCGTTTCAATAACATGGAATTGCACGAATTTGTTGTAATGCCCAACCATTTCCATGGCATTGTGCAGATCGTGCCCCCCGTAGGGGCACCCCTTGTGGGTGCCCAAAATTCCGGCGCGCATGATGATGTCGATCATGATGATGTGGATCATGATGATGTGGATCATGATGATGGCGCGCATGATGATGTCGATCATGATGATGGCGCGCATCGCGATGGAAACGATGGCATAACACATGCGGATGACGGGACACCAATTGACGGGAGGGCACCCACAAGGGGTGCCCGTCGAATGGTTCGCCCGGTCATTCGGTTGGTGAAATGATGGGATCATTTAAATCAATTACAACGGTGGAATATATAAACGGCGTTAAAAATTTGGGTTGGCAACCGTTTGCCGGCAAATTATGGCAACGAAATTTTTACGAACATATCATAAGGATTGAAACGGCCGATTACAAAATTTCAGATTATATCTTCAACAACCCAATCCGTTGGAAGGAGGATAAATTTTATAAGCGATAGGCTGAACTTAAGCCATCAAAATAATTTTTCTCTATTTATGGAATTCTGACCGCCCGCGCATCTTTATCACAAAACCATTAACTTACCATCTATTATGCGCCCGCTTATTTTTACATTATCCAAATACGTTTTGGCTCTTTTCTTCCTGCTGCTGGTACAAGCCGTTGCCGGCCAGGTTAGGGAGGATATTTTCGGAGACGACCATATCGCCACGCTGGAAGAACACATCCGCAAAAATGAAATGCTGCAGCAAACACAGGATGCGCTGTTGCAGGTGAAACTAAAAGCGGTAAAATCAAATGATTACGTCCTGCTGGGCCGCAGCCTTTATGATTTGATGCAAATACGCGACCTGCGCACTGAAGACACGCTGTATTTTCGCAACAGCGCCTTTATGGATACTATTTTGAATGAAAGGGGAGCACCGGCAGCTTTGAAAGCGATCATGTACGTTTTGCATGCCCGGCGGCTAAGCCATTTCGATGGGCGGTACTTAAAATTTAACAATGCCGCGTATCGTGCGAAAAACCTGGCTGTGGACTATGCTGCGCTAAGCCGCGCGCAGCGCGACAGCATCGAAAAAAGAGACCTGGAGGTGGCTTTAACGGCTTATGATTTTGGTAAATCCGCACCAGGCTTACTGTGGTTGTCGTCAAATCCGGACGTTTTTTTGTTCAGCCCGAATTTCGCGGATATTGTGTACGCTGAAGGGGTTTACCAGGCCGCGACCAAAAACGACAGTATGGGCACGTCGGGATATTTAAAAAAACAATGGCCGGCCTTGTCATCGGGCGCGTTCCGGCACGTGTTGGATAGCATGGCAGCGACTTCTGGCCGGCAGGCCGAAATGATGGGTACGTACCGGGCGTGGATGCTGTTTCACAAAGGTGAGCCGGGCATTCAGTTGTTCATTGAATCGCTGGCACGCAAATATGTCTATCTTTCCGGCGCACAGGATTCGACAAGCAAATCGGCATATATGGGGTACCTTGCCGAAAATACCAACTCGCCTTATCCGGAGTTTAAAGCGCACGTGATCTACCAGCTATGCCTGCTGTGGAACGAAGATGGTAACCGGTATGCCGACTTTAATTACCGTTACGATGATTTTGCCAATAGCCGTTTTGATAAGCGATATCAATATCTGCCCGCCACGGCCCTGGAGCTTTATCTTCAAAATCAACAATTGATGGATAAATTCCCGGCATTAGAACGGGTGCTCGAATTGATGAAAGGGCAGATATTGAAATCAGGCCTACGCGTGCAGATGGACGACACCTTTCTGCCGGACGCTGAGATACCCATAAAAGTGGTCTATAAAAATAGCGGCAGCTTATTTTATAGGGTGGTCGCCTTAAATGCAAAGGATGCTTATGCTGACGCGAAGGGATTAGTTATGGTGGCGCAGCTAAAAAAGCAGGCGCTTCAATCAGGTGCTTTCGCTCTCCCGCTGCCTGCCGACCATAACAGCCACGCGGTGTACCTAAAGTTGCCCTCATTACCGAAGGGGCGGTATTGCCTGTTGTTTGATAAAAGTGAGATCAGGCCGGATGCCGGCACAGCCTATGCAATCGCATTCAGGGTGAGCGGCATAGCGGCGGTTAACAGCGGCCGGCGCGTTTATGTGCTCGACCGGAAAACGGGGCTGCCTTTAACGGGGGCTATTGTCGGCCTTGCAAAAAACAGGTTGCCGGTTGACGGTTATTCAAAGGTAAACGGAGCGGGCTATGTCACCATACCCGGTGAGAAAGCTGACAGCCTGACCATAGCTTTCAGGGGAGATACGCTGGGGTACAGATTTAATGTCCATACCAATGAGCGATCAAACGATGATGTGTACGATAAGGACGAATACGACAACCCGGGCGATTTTTATAACGATAAACTGGCAATGAACATTTTTACCGATCGTGCCATTTACCGGCCGGGCCAAACCGTCCATTATAAGCTTATCTTTTTAACCCGCGACCCGCAAACCGGCGCGCGCATCCTGTTTACCCCGCAAAACATTAACGGGCTTTTTGCAAACCGGATGAAGACATGGATAAGGGAAAATAAAGCCGGGATTATCTTGAAGGATCCGTTTAAGCGGACGGTTGATTCGGCAAAAGTAACTGTAAACGATTTCGGCAGCTTTGCCGGGTCATTTATCCTGCCTAAAAATGCGGCGACAGGGTCGTGGCATATCGATGGTACGCCCGAAAGCGATAACGGAAATTATGGCGATTTTCGTGTGGAGGAATATAAACGTCCGACAATAGAGCTGAGCATGGAAAAGCAGCAAAAAATGCTGAAGCCCGGCCAGCCATTTGTGATCAGGCTAAAACTGCGCTCGTTTACCGGTGCGCAACCAGGCAATATCCCGGTCACGTACACAATCAAACGTGGTAAAAGCTTGTGGTCGATCGCCAAAGGAGCTAACACTATCCCGTATCTACAGGAAAAACTTGCTGATACCACAGGCTTTACGGATAATAACGGGATATTGTCGATACCGGTTAATGATACGGCGCTCACCCGTTATCATCTTACCGACGACTATATATTGAACACCGATTATTCGCTGGAAGCAAAAGCAACCGACGCCACAGGAGAAACTACCGATGTTAGTGAAAACTTTGAAATTTCCTCGCGGCCGGTTAAGATCAGTGTCAACACCGGAAAAGTAATCGACCGCGCAGAGCTGGCGCCTTTTAACCTGACTACGTCAAACGGTTTTGAAGGCAGCATCGGCCGGCCGGTGCAGGTGAGACTTTACCGTACCGGCGATCCGGATGCCGGTACAACGTTAGCCCAGGTTGACCAATGGTATTATGCAGAGCGGGACTGGAACAGCTGGTTCCCGCGCCTGGCCGAAAAAAGCCCGGTTAAGGAGGAGCGTTTGCTGGTACTGGATACCACGATCAATACCACCGCGACGGGTGAGCTATTGCTGCCGAAAGAAAAACTGGATGTTGGATTTTACAAGCTGACCGCCCTGTGCAGGGACAGCGGGCAAATTGTTGGCCAGTCTGATTATAATTTTAAAGTGTTCGACAGTGGCGCCGGGCAGGTACCCGAGGGCGGTCTGGATTATATGCCTTTTAACTCTGCCAGGCGCGGTGAAACGATAAGTTGGTTTACCTCGGCAACTCACAATAGTTACACCATTTGCCAGGCACTTTATTCGGCGGGAAACCAAAAAAGAAAGGTGAAGGATGTTTATAGTGAGCTGACGGAAGAGAAGGGCCTGCGCCGCTGGGTTTACCAGATACCAGCCGATGCGGCGGGCAGCGTTTTGCTCACCCGTATTTCGGTATACAATAACGAGGTTACCCGGCTGGAAAAGCGGATTTACCTTAGCGAAACGAGTGAGGCGCCCCCGGAGATCATTATTGAAAAATATCGTAAGGTGATGGCGCCCGGCGCGCAGGAAAGCATAACCCTCTCGGTAAAAACAAAGGATGATAACGTGGCCGCTGAGTTGGTGACCACGCTGTACGATGCCTCGCTGGATAAACTGGAGAAGCTGCAATGGAACCTGCCCCAGCAGCCTTATGACAATAGCTGGTTTTCTACGGATTGGACAAATTCGATCAGTGAGATCACCGCCGCCGGGGATGATGCCCACAGCCTGCCGCAGCCGTTGTACAATCGATTCGGCGACAATAATGGTAATATGGCAACGTACCTTGAAGGGCGGGCGGCAGGCGTACAAATTACCGACTCGGGCGGCCTGAACGAGGTTGTTGTAACCGGCTACTCTACAACTAATGCGAAGGAATTAGGTTATGCGACCGCGGCGGTATATATTAGAGGCAACAGCTTGCTCAGCTATAAACAACCCCTTGTTATACTCGATGGCGTTGTGTATACCGGCGACCTGAGCAAGATACCCGTGCAGGCCATCACCCAGGGAATAATATTAAAGGGCGCCGATGCTTCGGCAATTTATGGCATTGCAGGCAGTACGGGTGTATTGATTCTCAGTACAAAAGGGCCAATTGTTTTACCGAATGTAAACGAAGAACCCATCATTAAGATCAGGAAAAATTTTAACGAGACAGCCTTCTTTTTCCCGCAGGTGCATGCGGATGCCGATGGCTTTTATCGCTTCACCTTTACCATGCCCGAGACGGCGACCGAATGGAACTGGAAGATATTGGCGCATACCCGTGATGCCCGGTTTACCTACATTGAGCGGAAGCTGCAAACCCGCATGAACCTGATGGTGCAACCCAATATGCCGCGGTTTTTGTACCAGGGGGACAAACTGAAACTGGAGAGCAGGATCAGCAATATGGATACGGTGGCAATCAGCGGCACTGTCACCTGCAAAATTGAAGACGCGGTTACCGGCCAGGACATTACTGCTTTATTGGTGGCTAATGCTAACCAAACCTTTAACCTCGCTAAAAAAAGCACAGGCGCAGCTGGCTTTTTATTGAATGTTCCTGCCAGGCAAACCAATCCTTTAAAAATTGTGATCACGGTTGCCGGGGCGGGCGCATCGGATGGCGAGGAGCATACGCTGCCTGTACTATCCACCAAAGTATTTACCCGGCAAAGCTTAGCGGTGCATTTTAAGGAGGCGCAATCGCTCACAGTCCCTTCTGTTAAATTACCTGCTGATGCCGAATTGTACGGTATTGGGCTTTCCATCCAGCAAAAACCGCAGGCTTCGCTTATCAATGCGCTGCCCTGGCTGGCCAATTACTCGTATGATTGCGCCGAGCAAACCTTTAACAAGCTCCGCGCCAAAGTGGCCGCTGTCCGGCTGATGAAAACTGATACCCTGGCGCAGCGCCAGTACAAAAAGGCCACGCAGGGGGTCGAAAAGGAGCCGGCTAGAGAACAGTTATTGCCTGATGAGCTCGCCGAAGCGGCGATGCCCTGGCTGAATATCGGCGATCAATCCAAAAAGACCGAAAAACAGCTGGTTTATTTGCTGGATACGATCAACACCGGGGTCGGGATCGGTCAGCACCTGGAAAAATTATACAAGCTGCAACAGGCTGATGGTGGGCTGGCCTGGTTCGATGGTGGCCGGAGTAATGATTATATTTCCGAATATGTGTTAGCCGGGTTCGGGCAATTAAAGCGCCTCGGCTGGAAACCGGGGTCGAACGTAGCGACGCGGCAGGTGGTCTTTGTTCAACGATTAGTAAATTATTGCGAAGGTTTGCTGTCGCGATCAAAAACCTCGGATTACGACCCTTACAATCTTTATGCCTTATCCTACTGGCGCGACCTGATGGGCAATGCATCGGGTTCCGGCCCCAAAATCGACTCATTATTGGCCGACGGGTGGAAAAATGCCGCAAACCACACCCTGCAGCAGCAGGCTATCCTCATCATCAATACTTTAAGATATACCCACGCACGCAGCGAATTGTATAAAAAGGCGCTGCAACAGCTTAGCAACATCCGGCAACTGGCTATTGAAGATAGTGAGAATGGCCTGCGCTGGAAGGATATTGCCGATAGTGAAGAATTGGGCGAGTCGGCAGAGGAAACGATGGCGTTGCTGGCGGAGGCATTCGAGGCTGGCGGAAATTATTCAGCCATTAATTCCGGGATCATTAAATGGCTGCTAACTACCAAACAGGACCAGCACTGGCAAACCACCAAAGCCACTGCGGCCGCAATTGATATGCTGCAAAAAGAAAAAAGCAGCGCTATCGGCGGGGATAAAGGCATCAGCCTGGATATAAACGGGAAACCACTGGCAGTATCCGATGGCCTGCTTGACGGCGTACCGGCAGCCTTTGTCAGCCTGGCACAAAATCCCGCGGTAATCAACCTCACTCAGCAAAGTAAAAATGCGGACGGCGCTGTTTCCTGGTACTATTTCAGCCAGGCCGGCAGGTTGGATACCTTAAATAAAGCAATCAGCGTCAAAAAGCAGTTTTACCGGTATAATAAAGATGGCAGCCTTGCCGAATTAAAGACCGGTGATTCATTAAAGACCGGCGAAGATGTGCACGTAACGCTGACAATCGAAACTGCGTCAAGGTTAAAATTTGTCCATATCAGTGATCCGCGCGCTGCGGCTTTTGAGCCAAAAGAGAATAGAAGCGGTTATCAATATGGCGATGCGATCAGCTATTATCAGTCTATAAAAGATACCGGTGCAGAATTGTTTGCCGAGTCGGTACCGCGCGGCGTCACCTCAATCAGCTACGACCTGGTGGTCGCTATGGGTGGGCAGTTTGCCTGCGGCCCTGTTCACCTGCAGTGTATGTATCAGCCATCGGCGTCGGCGTATAGCAATACAGGGGAGTTTGTAACGAAATGAAACGATATAACGGCGCTGCTGCTGGCGATGTACCGTATCTCTTACAGGTTAATGTTAAATGAAATAAGAATCGTTCGAACGCGGTAAGGGTTCAAAATTTTGAACCCTTACGTGTCGCTCTCCACTGAAGTTTTGAATTGCAATTGCAAAATCTGCCTGCTTTTTAAGGGGCAACTGTTTTTAGCATATAGCGCCTGCCGCGTCTACATCACTTCTTTAGCGTAAACGCCATTCTCAGTAAGGGTGGCGAGTTCAATATCAGCCGAACTTTCCTGTCGCGAAAATTTAAAATTCAGCTTTTGCATATTGGCAAACAAAAAGCCCAGCCAAAACAGCAATACGGGTACTACCACATCCAACTGGCGGGGGTAGGCGCTCAGCGCGCCGCTCAGCAGCAAATACAAACCTGTAACAGCCAGCGCAAATTTTACAGGCCACAGTATCCTGCGCCAATTCAGCAAGGTGCTGATCAGTCCAAGCACGGATGCCCACAGGATAAGCGAACCACGCAGGATATTACCTATCACAGCGCTATCCTGGTACGAATAGGAGTAAGGAAAGTTGAACAGCATGCGCGAGCAATTGTAATAATAATTTTGAGCGAACTTGAAAGGATGCTGCCGGATATTACGGAATGCGGCTTGTTTAAAAAGCTCATCCTGCTGCAATTCGTCGTGCTTTAATATAAACGCCATCTCTTTGGAGTGGTTCTTTTTTAAGATCACATCCGTCTCGGCAGATTTAAATGAGATGGGGTATTGGTGATTGGTAAGCTCCGGCAGTTTCCAGTCACCGTATTCATTGTCGTAAGGGCTGCTCATCCAATACAAGCTCATGCCTCCTGAATCGCCCCAATAAAACGCTTTGCCGGTAATATGGTAAGTATAGGCCAGCCAGGGCAGGGTTAGGGCTAAGGCGGTAAGCAGTATATAAAACGGCCGCAGGTAGTATGCTTTCTCTTTTTTGAACAGCAACAAAACCAGGCACACCGCCAGCGCGATGAACAATACATAACCAAAAATTACTTTGGTAAGGACCAAATAACCCAATATGAAGCCCGCCAACAGTCCGTACCACATATTTTTCCGTTGGTAGCAAAGGGTAGCGCTGAAAATAAACGAAGACACCAAAAAACCGGTAAAGGCCTCGGTATACAGGATAGGCAGAATGGATAAATTGTTAGGATAAACTGCCAGCAGCAGGCTAAAGATCAATGCTGTTTTGTTGCTGGTAATTGTTTTCAGCGCTTTGTACAGAAACACCACCGAAAGGTATTGGAAAACGGCATTGAGCAATGTAATATATAACGCATGGATATGCATCGCCATAAACGGTGCAATAAGCAGGGGGTAACCCGGCCCGTTCCATAAATTAATATGCGGCGGAGGCGGCGAATAATACCCGTGCAGGATACCCCAGGCAAAATCGGCATAACGTATTTCGTCGCCATAAAGCGTGGGCCATTTATTAATGACGATCACATACACGTAGAGGAAAAAAAACGGCAAAAAGAAAATATAGGGGTTGCGAAGCAGTTTCTTAGCCATGATAAGCGGGAATCGGGGACTAAAATAGAGAAAAATCCGGGCTTTGCCAACCAGCCGGATCTATTTTAAACGTTCAAGCAGGTGGATGGTTACCGGTTCTCCCGCTTCCTTGCCGATTAGCTGCCTCAGGTCGGCTTTTACAGGTAGTTTATGTGTTCCGTCGCCCAAGGCCATAAAAGAGCTTTGAAAAGGAATACCGTCAATAGTTGCGCGAACTTTTACCAGCCCGCGCGTTTGAAAAAACGCTGCAGATTCGGGCCAGTTTACATACGTCCATCCGCCTTTGTTGGGGCTTTTGAGCAGGGTTGCCGTAAATTTTTTGTCTAACCGGGTCATCGTACACGCTTCAGGCCGTTTAACGGTTAAAGTTATTAAAAATTCCGGCGAATAACCTACCGGACTGAAAAATTGAAATACCCGCCCCCAGCGCTATATTTACTACATGAAATAGTCGGATTAACGACCTGTCTGCGTACTTATTATGTTTTTTACCTGTTTGACCAATTTCCAAATGTAAAGCTAAAGTTCAATGGAAGCACAAACACAAATACCACGAAAGAAGTTCCTTTTTTTTGCGCTGGTATTTTTTGGCGGACTCTGGTTTGCTAAAACACTGCAAAACAATGGGCAGTCCGTCGTAAATCTTACTGATGCGGATTCCGGCAAGGTGGTTAATATAGCAAAAGGTCAGGTGTTCAACCTTACGTTGCCTGATCATATCGATGGCGGCTACCGGTTTGATCCCATCCGGTTTAACCCAACTATTATTATATTACAAAAGGGTACCTCGACTCCGCCACCTTTGAATAGTCCCCGCGGACGTTCCGGCATTCGCACCTGGCGGTTTATTGCAAAAGCAGCCGGTCAATCTGCTATAAAGGTGACGGCTACCCGACCCTGGAAAGGCGGAGGCACTGTTGCCTTGTTCGAAAATAAAGTTATAGTTAAATAGTATTTGACGGGCAGATTAATTATTATATAGGTATTTACTTAATAGTTGCTGCACTCCTGCGGCAGTTTTCAAAGATAATTTCATGGTCGTGAAGAATTTTAAGAAGCGGAGGGTTTTTTATTGCGAACACAGACACCCTGGTGATCGGAGCGCCGCTGTTTTGTAACATGTTTTTTACACGAATTTTAGTTTAATCAAGCCGTTTTGATGGGTTATAAACTGAAAAACAGGCTGTTTGAATGAAATTTCCGCCTTTTGGTAGTTTTTTCAGCAGCTTTATAAAAAAATTGAACGAAAGTGTGATGTAATAGTCAATTGCAACTCAATAATATATTTTTTTATGCCATTTCATTACTATAGAGGTGATTATATCTGCCGACAAAAAATATATGAAATATTTTTTGTTAAATCATTAATCATTATATTGCTAAAACGAATAACAACAAATCCACACTGGCAAACTATTAACTATTAACTAACTAACGACAAAAGATGAAAAGAAACTACAAACTCACCTGTATTCTTTCCGCGACTGCGGCAATCTTCATGTTTTACGGATGCTCAAAGGACCAGGTTAAACCAACGGCCCCCGCAACCGGCCAAACTGTAGCGAGCTTACCGACGACCCATGACGGCTTGCACGTTTACGGTTTATTAGCCACGCCGGAGTCTGAATGGTCAAAAGCGCCTGTTTACAACCAGGTTCAATTTGCATTGGATCACCATCAATTAGATGCTGCCAGGTTATCTGGCCCGGTGGTTACGCTAACTTCACCGGCCGTGCGCGACCAGGGCCAGATCGGTTCATGTACCGGTTTTGCAGGTACCGAAGCCTATGAAATTACGTACAGCTATACCCATGGCGCTTACCCTGCCTTGATGAGCCCTGCTTTTCTTTATTATGAAGAGAGGGTAAACATTGAAGGTTACAAAATTACAGCCGATCCCGGCGCCAATATGATCAATGTTGGCCAGGCTTTAACCAAGTACGGTATCACTACCGAGGCGCTGATGCCGTATCCGAACCCGGCCACGCCTAAAACAACTGCATTTAAAACACCGCCTACTTCTACTGCAATTTCAACTGCACTGGGGTACGAGGCGGCCAGCGCGACATTGATCAACCAGGGCGATACCGCAGCGGTAAAAAATTGTTTGCGTAACAACGTGCCGGTTTATTTCGGTTTCAATGTTTATGACAACACCCGTACTTACGCGTACTTTGAAGGGTTGAACACTACCAGCTACACCTATAACCCGCTGACTTCTGCAGGCAAACTGGTTAGTGGTGTTTCGTTGCTGGGCGGCCATGCTAACGTGATCATCGGTTATAACGATACCCAAAAAGCTTTTTGGGTTGAAAACTCATGGAGCACTACATGGGGCAACAAAGGTTACTACTGGCTGCCCTATTCGGTATTCCAGAGCAGTAAGATCGTTCCTGCCGGAAACGTTTATTACATGACAGTAAAGTAATTTAGGAAATTTGCCGGCAAACGCAGTTTCCATATTGTTTGCCCGCATGCAATATAAACTAACACGAAAAAGCCTCCGTTTGTCGGAGGCTTTTTTTTGTGTTATACACTTTCCTGTGTTAGGCAAAGCTTATTTTACTTTCTCAAAATCGAAGCCGGTTTTTATAAACTGGTTTAAAAACACGCCCTTTGAGCTTGCAATCTTCATTTTGTCATACACATGTTCCGGCACGTTCTTATAGTCGTAAACGTGTCCCGAAACATAAACTACTCTAAGCGTTTTCGTTTCCGGGAAATATTTCATTGAAGCTACAACAGATGATGGCATGCGACATTTGCATCAAGATGCATGCCGAAATTTAAACCGCAGGCTGATGAGTGGTACAGAGACAGTAAAGGGTACGATTTGACAGCGGGTGCAAAAGTATCTTAGCAACTGCCGAAAAAAATTCGTTTATTGGATCTTCTTTCCGTAGTGACTTACGTAAAAAAATACCGCGCCCACGAAAGTAGTGAGGATACCAATAAACAAAGGCCATTCCGAAGTCATCTCACCGCTGCGGTTAATGCTGACAGGGGCAGAGTCGACAGGGTTTGATTCAGGCCGGTAATAAATGATCAGGCCAATAGTTAAAGCTACGCCAACTAAAAAGACAAGTATGCTAAGTTTTTTCATTGTAAAACTGCTAACAACTCCGATGCTGTTATATTCGCGGTAAAGGTAGAAATTTTTACAGATTTTTAATTCAAATTTTATCCCTTAATTTGAAGCGGTTTCAGCGTTGACCGGGCATTTAAATTCCAAAATCACCTTTAATTGTACACCATGGAAAGAAGAGATTTTATTAAACAGGGTTCAGTTGCAGCAGCGGGCCTGACCATTATACCAGCAGGCCGCCTTTTCGGCAGCAGCAAAGATAAGGTAAGACTGGGCTACATTGGCGTTGGCCTGCGCGGGCGAAGCCATATAGGTGAAGGTTTGCTGCGCGACGACGTGGAAATTGTGGCCATCTGCGACACGCAGGAAAGCTCGCTGCAATATTGCCGCGAACAATTTGAAAAGGCCGGCAAGCCCAAGCCGAAGGAATATACCGGCGGGCTGGATGCATACAAGCGCCTTCTCGACCGGAATGACATTGACGCGGTGATCATCGCCACGCCATGGCAATTCCATCACCCGCAGGCAATCGATGCAATGAAAGCCGGTAAGTATGTTGGCTGCGAAGTAATTGCCGGTTTAAGCGTTGAGGACCATTGGGACCTGGTTAATACCTCTGAACATACCGGAAAACCTTATATGACGCTGGAGAACGTTTGCTACCGGCGCGATGTAATGGCCGTTTTAAATATGGTGCGGCAAGGCCTTTTTGGCGAAATGATACACTATGAAGGCGGATACCAGCACAACCTTCGTGACGTGCTTTTTAATGATGGTAAGCATTTTTATGGTCATGGAGTAGAATTTGGGCCCCACGCACTGAGCGAGGCGCAGTGGCGTACGCAATTTAACATCGACCGGAATGCAGACCTCTATCCGACACACGGCGTTGGCCCGCTGATGCATTACGCGGATATTAATTATGGCAACCGGTTTACTAACCTGGTATCGTTTAGTTCAAAGGCCAGGGGATTGGCGGCCTACGTGGAAGAGATGGCGCCGGGAAATAAAAACGCAAAAATTAACTATAAAAATGGTGATGTGATCACCACCATGATCAATTGCGCCAACGGCGAGACCGTATTACTATCGCATGATACCCATTTGCCGCGGCCGTATTCGCTGGGGTTCAGGGTGCAGGGCACCAAAGGGCTTTGGATGGATGTGGCAAATAGCCTTTATATCGAGCATCAATCCAAAAAGGACGATGAATGGGACCAGGTGGATGACTGGTTTAAAAAGTACGACCATCCCCTTTGGAAAAAATACGAGACCAATGCGGAGGGGGCTGGCCATGGCGGTATGGATTGGTTTGTATTCAACGCTTTTGTACAGGCAGTAAAGCAAGGCCGCCAAACACCGATCGATGTTTACGATTCGGTTACGATGAGCGTAATAACGCCGTTATCTGAAAAATCTATCGCTGAAGGAAACACACCGCAGGCTTTTCCGGATTTTACCAAAGGCAAGTGGAAAACCCGAAAAAATTCCTTTGCGCTGGACGACAGCGGGTTTTGATTTGTTATTGCCGAACCGGAAACTAAAATTAAGCGGGTTCGTATAAAGGCAGGTTGAAGCGCTTGCCTTTTATGCATCCGGAGATTGACGACATATTACATAATTTAGACCTGGAATACCTTGTTCCATCACCTGCCGTGTTAAATAATGCGGAGCGGATACTAAATTATATGGACGATATTTATGTAGAAAGGATGGGGAGGTTTGAACATACACCCGCTGAAAGCCTTTATATCATGTGGAGTGTGGAAGGGTTGGAGTTTCATATTGAATGCCTGAAAAATAGCCAAATCCTTTATACTTTCCGAAAGGGTAGCCTGGGCCGCCTTCATGGCTCGTGCTCCATTGATGAGTTTATTCCCTTGTTGCAGGGCTATTTATTGGCAGGTATTTATGCCAGGTAATTATTAGCCGCAATTTTTGTTATTTATACATTATCCGTTTAACTTCGTTATCCTTTAATCTGCAAACCATTTATTTAACTGTGGTGTTATGCTTTTTTCGCGAAGAGCGGCGCTTACTGCCGCTGCTGCATTTTTAAGTTATTATAGTTTCGCGCAGCAAGCAATGCAAAACGCCCCCGTTACGTTTGATACCCGCCTTCAATCGTCGCTGCAAACTTACTTCAAAAAATATCCGCAGGAAAAATTGTTCGCCCACCTTAACCAGGATGCGTACAGCAGCGGGGAAACGCTGTGGTACAAAATTTATGCGATGGCCTACGGGAAACCGTCGGCATTGAGCGGGGTAGTTTATGTTCAGCTAACCGACACGGCGGGCAACCTGATCAGCCAAAATAAGCTGCCCCTGGTTGATGGTAAGGCGCACGGAAATATAGATATCGACCCAAAACTAAAAACCGGCTGGTATAAATTAAGCGCGTTTACGTCATGGATGATGAATTTTGACCATGAATCGTATTTTAACCAGAAAATATATATTCATAATTCCTCGGCCGGGGGAGCTGTGACCGGCGAGAAAGAAGTAATAGAAAAAAGCTATCATATCGCGTTTTTTCCGGAAGGCGGCGACTTGATCAACGGAAGCATTGCCCGGGTTGCCTTTAAAGCTTTCAGCGATGATGGCTTGCCTGCAAAGATTGATGGTATTGTTAAAGACAAGGCTAATAACGTTATTGCCAAGCTGCTTACAGTTCACGATGGAATGGGCGAGTTTTCGATGGAGCCGGCTGCGGGTGTTTCTTATTCGGCTAACGTAAAATTTCCCGACGGGAGCAGCCAGGTTGTACAACTGCCCGCTACAAAAACCGAAGGCGCCTCAATCCGGGCGAGCCAGGTACAGGATGCGGTAAAGCTTAGTATCGCGCTGGCAGCCACAAAAAAACAAAACGAAAATTGTTTACTGGTGGCTGTCCAAAATAGTGGCGTAGTAAATACCTACCCGCTGCAGCTGTCAAATGGCTTTAATGAATTTAATCTGCCAAAAACATCTTTTTCGACAGGGGTTTTGCGGCTTACTTTGTTTAATGACGAGGGATTGCCTGTATCGGAAAGATTGGTATTCATCAATAAGCACGATCTCAAGTTCTCAGCGCTGGCTGCTGACACACTGTCATTTTCGCCAAATGGACATAATTCATTCTCCATCGCCATAAAAGACAAGGCAAATCAGCCGGTAAAAGGGAACTTTTCAATAGCCGTCACGGATGGAAATGCCTTTAGCGATGCCATTAGCCAAAATATTTACTCAGCCCTTTTGCTTAGTCCGGAATTAAAAGGAGAGGTTTACAATCCCGGCTATTACTTTAAAAATGAAAGCGATTCGCTGGCGCAACAGCTGGACTTTGTGATGCTGACGAACGGCTGGCGTCATTTTTCGTGGCAGCGGATATTGAATAATGAAAATGATGTTATCACGCATGCTGTCGAACATTCAACCTATATAGCGGGCAAGGTTTTGGATTATAGTACGCTGCAAAGCGATGACCGTTTGAAGGTTAAGCTGATGATCTTTAATCACGATTCGACCAAATTTGTTGGCTATGCCATGCCCGATACATCGGGCAGTTTTATATTGAAGGACTTTAACCACCAGGGAATTGCCGACCTGTACATCCAAACAGTAGATAAAAAAGGCCATAACCGGGGCCGGAAAGTGAAGTTATACAGCATGCCCGGTGATAGCTTAGCGCGTTTAAAGGCTGATGCTTTTACAGAACAGGGACTTCCGGAACTCACCGGGTATTTCATTGCACGCAGCGAAGCTGAAGCAAAAAACCGCGAATTTGGAAGTACGGTTACACTAAAAACCGTTAACGTGAGGGCTAAGAAAATTACACCGACCGAAAAGCGGATAACAGAGCATGTTTCACCCGAACACCGGGTCGACCACGAGTTTACGCTGGACCTGGTGAATAATCCGACGGTTAACATTGGCATTATTAATTATATTAAGGGAAAATTTCCGGGCTTGCTCGTCGTGGGGGACAGCAACCGGCCCCAATTTCTTTACCATGGAGGAAATAGCCTGGAAGGAGCCCCGGGCACGTTGAGCCCAAGCGCGGCGCAGCAGCAAAGCGACATGTCGCAGGATAACCATTTCCTGCCCTATTTCTATCTGAATGACGCACCGGTTGAGTACATGGCGGTAAAGGACTTTTCTTTGGATGATATAGCGCTGATTACATTTATTCCGCCTCCTGTGTGGTTTGCGCCGTACAATGGCGGAAACGCGGGGGCCCTGATGATCTATACCAAACGGCAATCAGACGAATTAAAGGAAGTGACCGGAATTTCGGCAACGTATGATCATTTTATTTTTAACGGCTACAGCATTACGCGTGAGTTTGCCCCGCCTGACTATGGTAAAATAAAACAATCGGGCCTGTTAGATGACCGGATAACTATTTATTGGAATCACGACATTGAAACGGACGCAAACGGAGTTGTAAAGTTTAAGTTCTACAATACCGATATCGCCAAAAAATTCAGGATCGTTATCCAGGGGATGGATAGTAATGGAGGATTGCTGTATATTCAAAAAGAATTTCAGCAGAAATAAGCCACTCCCAATGTAATACTTTCGACTAAAGACTTTGGACCTCAGACTTACTTCGTGTTCCACTTAAACCATTTGATGCCCAAAAAAGTAAATACAATGGTGTAACCAATAGTGACCAGGAGTGCAGCGGTAGTATCGGCGTTCCATTTTGCAGGCTCCATGCCTGCCGATAATATGGTTTTTACCGCTCCATAGGGCGAAAGTTTAACAACGTTGACCCATACTTCGCCGAGTTGTTTTAGATAAAGCTCACCAAGCATGCCAACCAGTATGAAAGCCAGGTAGACCAGCCGGGTGGTTGAATTAACCGTTTCAGGATTTTTAATATAGCCTACTATCATTTGCCCAAGGCTAAGAGAAACTGATCCGCCAAGAATAGCGGTAAAATAAGTAATGATATAGGCAGAGGGCGTTAAAGTAATGCCATCATAGTTGTACCCTATGATGAAAACCGCAGTGGTGATCAAAAAGATCATAGCCAGCTGCACCATAAGCCGGCTGATCATGATGGCCCATGATGGTACCGGCGCTACCCGAAGGCGTTGGAAAATGCCCTTATCCCGGTCGCGTGCAACGGTATTGGCGTAGCCCATTAAGCCTGAAGCAAAAAGACCGATAGTAATACTATTCGACAGTACAAATGGTCCGCCAAATGCGCCGATCATGCCTTTCCAGGTCATTAATATGATTACCGGGACAACCAGGGTGAGGATTACCGCCCTGCGGTTACGCCACTGAGTTGTAAAGTCAGCCTTTAAAAGCGATGAAAGTACAACTGATGTTTTGGGTATGATGGTTTCCATTTTAATTAGTGAATTAGTGAATTAGCGATTTAGTGAATTTATGATCCTGCTATGAACCATGAACTATGAACCATGAACTAAAAACTATTGCCGTATCTCTTTCCCCGTCAGCGCGATAAAAACATCTTCTAAAGTGATCTTGCCCCGGCGCGAAACAGCTATAACTTCGGGCTCGTTTTTGTGCCTGTCGATAATTGCCTGGGGGGTATCAATCTCTATTATTTTGCCGTGATCGATGATGGCGATCCGGTCGCAAACCGATTCAGCTTCCTCCATAGAGTGGGTGGTAAGCAAAATGGCATGGCCTCTATCGCGAATGGCTTCAATTCGTTCCCAAAGCTGCCGCCGCGATTGCGGGTCGAGGCCGGTCGTCGGCTCATCCAGTAACACCAGCCTGGGATTGTGAATAGTGGCAATAACCAGCGAAACCCGTTGCTGCTGCCCGCCGGAAAGCTCGCCGAATTTCTTTTGTGCCTGGTCTTCCAGGTTTATTTCCCTCAATATTGCCCGGATGTCGTTTTTGCTTAGCGAAAGCCCATACACGCCTGCATATAGCTGTAAAACCTCTATCACATATAATTCCGCCTGGAAACTGGTGGATTGCAACTGAACGCCCAGGGAAGCCCGTACGTGCAACGGCTTTTCCCGGGCATTATGCCCATCGACGATGACGGTCCCCGACTGCGGTTTTAACAAACCTTCTATAGCGCTTAGCGTGCTGGTTTTCCCGGCGCCGTTCGGGCCCAGCAGACCGAAGATCTCGCCCTTGCGGACGTCAAATGAAACATCCTTCACCGCCTGGAAATCACCATACCTCACATTAAGGTTTTCAACGGTTAAAATGTTGGTATTTGTCATTTAATTTGCTTTTTGTTTAGATTGAGGATAGCGTGGCAAGTTACACGATTACAATTATTATGAGCAATGGGGTCTCAAATTTTTATATTCACCGCAAAATGTGCGGCGAATAAGAGGTTAATCTCCGCATTTTCAACAATGTATAACCTCAAAACCTGATCACGTCAGTATCAGGCGGCGTATAACCCAATAGCCGGCACATGGTCATGATCTGCCCTTTGTGGTGAAATTCGTGCGTGGTAACGTGTGTGAAGAGTTGCAGCGGGGTAACGCTCACTTCGCCGGCACGGTTATGCACCCCCGAGACGGGGACATGCAGCTCAGCTTCGAAGTTTTGGAGGAACGTGGCAACGATATCATCTGCCCGTTTATACAGCTCACGGATCAGATCAATTGTTACGAAATCCTGGTTGTTTATTGATTTGCGTGGCAATTTTAGCGCAAAGTAAGCCAGCCAGTTTAAATAGCAATCGGCATTATGAACCAGGAAATAGCGGATGGTATTGCCGCCGAAGGCCGGCACAGGTGTGTTTAACCCTTCGCCGATCTCCCGTTCAATAAAATCCAAAACAACCCCGCGCGATCCGCGGATAAGTTCGTATTGTTTTTGTAGTAAAGCGACCATCCTATTGTATTGCTGATATTCTACAGTCTTACCCCCCTCAAAAATTCCTCTATCCCCATCTGCTTCTTGCCTTCCAACTGTACTTCGGTCAAGCTCACAAAACCATCGGCAGCGGCAAATTTTAAATAGGCTTTGCCATCGGTAGCAAATTTACCGGGTTCAATGCCAGGCTGCCCTTGCTCAAAGTCCGACCGGTATATCTTCAATATTTTGCCATTTAAGCTGGTAAACGCCGTAGGGATGGGGCTCATACCCCTGATCTTATTATAAATCGCCTCCGCGGGCTGATTCCAATTTATTTCGCAGTCTTCCTTAAAAATCTTTGGCGCATGCCGCAGCTCGACCCCTTCTGCCAGCTGCGATTGCGGATGCTCGTTATACCTGCCGCTTTCAACTCCCTTTACCGTTTTTACCAGCAGTCCCGCGCCTTTGTACATTAACCGGTCATGCAGTTCGCCGGCAGTTTCACGTCCGGTAAGGGTGACTTTTTCGGTGAATAAGATGTTGCCGGTATCAATTTCATGCCGGAGGAAAAAGGTGGTTACGCCGCTTTCCTTTTCGCCATTGATCAGTACCCAGTTGATCGGCGCCGCGCCCCGGTATTGCGGCAGCAGCGAGGCATGCAGGTTAATGGTACCCCTGGGCGGCATATTCCAAACCACTTCGGGCAACATCCTGAAAGCCACCACAACCTGTAAATCGGCTTTAAACGCGGCAAGCTGTTCCAAAAAATCAGGATCTTTTAGTTTTACGGGTTGCAATACCGGGATGCCATTGGCCACCGCGTACTGTTTTACCGCGGACTCGTGCATTTTCTGGCCTCTACCGGCAGGCTTATCCGGCGCCGTGACCACTGCGACGATGTTGCATCCGGCGGTAATCAATTCGTCCAGCGATGTAACGGCAAATTGGGGCGTCCCCATAAAGACAATTCTCATACCAACGTTTTTATTTTAAATTATACACGGCCATTTTTCCCCCATTTCCGCTGCATTCCCTCATTTTTAAAAATCCGAAATCGCATCCCGATAGCTATCGGGACCGAAATCCGAAATGGCGCTAAGGATATAACAAATACTTTTTTCGCATCTCTTTATAGTTTCCAAGCGCCGGTTCCCAGCTTTTTCGGATATCTTCTTCACTTACAACCTGCTCAATTTGTTTCCTTAATTTATCCGTCCCCGCCAGCTTTGTGAAATAAGCATTAAAAAAGTGAGGCTTGTCCGGAAAGGCTTTATACAACCCGATCAGCCAGCTCAGATTCAATTCGCGGCTTGAACGGATCAAACTCGTATTATAATCCCTCAGATCCATCCCATAGCAAACTTTGTTTTTTTGCGGGGGGTCTTCGCTCATTCCAGGGATACTTTTCGGCGTGAAAGAATAAGCGTATTTTCCTGCCAGTGCCGGATCACCAATTTCTAAAAACGGGGTCATCGTCCCCCTGCCCAAACTGAGGGTTGTTCCCTCAAACAGGCACACCGACGGGTACAGCAAAATGGATTTATCCGTGTTCAAATTTGGAGAAGGGTTCACCGGCAGCTTATACGAATCGCTGTGCCTGTAATTGGCAACTTTTATGATCTTTAAACTGCATTTTACATGGTTTTTAAGCCAGCCTTCACCGTTGACCATCTGTGCATACTCCGCTATCGTCAGCCCGTGAACTATCGGTATTGGATTCAATCCGACGAATGATCGCCAGGCAGTGTCCAGTACCGGGCCGTCAACATAAAAGCCATTCGGGTTGGGCCTGTCCAGTATCATCAGCTCGACGTTATTTTCGGCACATGCCTCCATTACGTATTGCAGGGTAGACAGATAGGTATAAAACCGGGCGCCAACATCCTGTATGTCAAATATCATCAAGTCCAGGCCCTTCAGATCCTCCGGCGAGGGCTTATAATGCTTATTGCCGTAAAGCGATACCACCGGCAAGCCCGTGGCGGCATCAACCGTGCTGTTTACTTCGGCGCCGTTGCTGGCGTTGCCCCTGAAGCCATGCTCGGGGCCGAAAATCTTTTTTATGGCAATACCCAGCCGCAGCAGGCTGTCAAGCGTCGGCTTTAGCTTGCTGCCTATAACGGAAGTTTGGTTAACCACCATACCGATATTTTTTCCCTTAAGATAATCAATATAAAGGGAAGTTTGGTCGGCGCCGGGGATTATTTTATCTCTTACGGGGGAAACTGATATTTTTTGCGGTTTCCTGACGGATTTTTGACCGATGACGGTATTAGCCGTCGCGTGACTGATAATGAGCAACATTAAAAACAGCTTCAGTATCTTCATAAATGCTCTGCCGATCAAATTAAAGTCGCCGTTTTTAACGGCAAAACCGCATATTTGCGAAGGTACAAAAAATCTGCTTCGCATTGAATTTCGCCTGGTTCGTCGCTAATCGCATAACATTTAAATCAAAACGCACTTTTTCAAAACTGATCGTGCGGATAGCCATCGTGGGCATTATGCTGGGCCTGGGTGTGATGATATTGAGCCTGGCCATTTTGCGGGGTTTTAAAACCGAGATCAGGAGTAAAGTGCGCGGATTTTCGGGCGATATCGTGGTGGTTAAAAACGATCTGAACGGCTCGTATGAAAACTCGCCAATCGCTTCAGACGAAGGCCTCGTAAAAAAGTTGGCGGCCAACCCCTTAATTACCCATGTGATGCCCTTCGCCACAAAGCCGGGGATTATCAAGGCGAAAACTGAAATTGAAGGTATCGTACTGAAAGGGGTGGATAAAACTTACGACTGGTCGGCCTTTAAAAAAAATATGGTTTCGGGAGATGTGATCGACTTCAGCGACACTGCCGCATCCAAAAAACAGCTGCTTATTTCGCAAACCATCGCCGACCGGCTAAACCTGAAAGTTGGCGATAAAGCTTTCATTTACTTTGTACAGCAACCGCTGCGCGTACGGTCTTTTGTTATAAAAGGGATATTTAGCTTTGACCTGGAAGAAGTGGATAAAACATACGTGGTGGGCGATATGTCCATCATATCCCGGATAAATGACTGGGCGCCGGGCCAGATTGGCGGGTACGAGGTACGGGTTGCCGATTTTGACCAATTGAAAACGGCCGAAGACCAAACCAACGATGTGTTGCCCTCCTCCAGGCTGAAATCCATCAGCCTGGAAGATAACTATCCGGCGATATTTGCCTGGCTGGACCTGCTTGATGGCAATACCAAAGTTGTTTTGGGGCTGATGATCCTGGTGGCCGTAATTAACATGGTATCGGCCTTGCTGATCATGATATTGGAGCGTACCAATATGATTGGCCTGTTAAAAGCGCTTGGCGCCGCTAACGGGCGGATAAGGCAAATATTTTTATATAATGCTTTTTACCTGATTTGCCTGGGGATGATATTAGGCAATGTATTTGGCCTGGGCCTGGGGTTTATTCAAAATAAAACACATCTTTTTCAACTCCCCCCGGCGTCGTATTATATGAATTTTGTGCCGATAGAATTTCACGGCAGCGACCTGGTTCTGCTAAATATCGGCACCTTATTGGTTTGCCTGCTGGTGATGATCATTCCGACGATGCTGGTAAGTAAGATCACCCCGGTTAAAGCGATACGGTTTAAATGAGTCTTGAGTCGAAAGTCTTTACTCCTGAGTCGGAAAAGCGCAAAATAGACTCGGGACTTATGACTAAAGACTGCCGACTTAGCACTAATTCAACCTTACAGCCAGCCCAAACCTGATCAGTTCGCTGCGGGTGTAATGCCCGGAGGGATCATCGTCCAGAATATACCCCGTGAAATTTTTTAAGCCGTGGGCATAGCTTGCGGTGAAAGCATATTTTTTGTACCAGGCGGCGGCGCCGAAGCGGAGCCTTATATCAGATGGAAGCGTACCGGCGTAATTGCTGGCCTGGTAGTGGTTACCAACGTTGTCTTTTGCATTAAAGGACTGATAAAGGCTTACGTTATAGGCCATATCCACGCCCGGCATCAGGTCGATCTTGAGGTTTTTTGTTTTTATGCGGTAGCCGATATACGGATTAATATTAATGTCCTGGCCGGTTAAACAGGCATGCCCCGTTGCGGGTATTCCGGCATAGTTGGCGATATAATCGGCGGTTGTTAAAACCAGGTCGCCGCGGTAAATATGATCTACATTTTCTTTGCTCCGCAACACATCATACGCTGTTTGCAAGCCCATAATAAAGCCTCCCTTTGACACATATTGAGCCTGGAAACCGGCGCCGTAACTAAAACCGTACAGGTTGCCAAAACGATTATTTGGGTAACCGCTTTTGGTGCCGGGGACTACATTGATCAGAAAGGTTGACGACACGGTATAGCTCCCGGTGTACCGGTAAAGCCCCGAATTTGCCAAAAACGACCATTCGATACCCTGACCGTACGATTGCATGAACAAGAAAACTGTAAATAAGGTTAAAGTGATTTTTTTCATTTACCGGGTTGGAAAATTTAGTTTAAGATTGATGCCGCCTGTGCCCAGGCGGATGTTTTGCGCGCCTACCCCACCAAGCGGTAATTTAACAAATGGCTCCAGGATAATATGATTTCTGCCGAGGGGATAGCCATAGCCAAAAGCCAGGTTGAGCATTTTGCCGAAATAAAAATTGTCGAAATTCCGTTGCGACGATAAGGAATGCGGCGCCTGCAGCGATGGCGAAGCCAGTGCCGGGTAATTATAATAATAAGTATAAGTTTCGCTTGCAAAAGTGCCCGAGCTTAAGCCGGCCATCAGGTAAAAGCTGGTTTTTTTCAGGTTGAAATCATATTTAAGGTTGATGGGAACATCGATGTTGAACATGCTTACGCCGTAATTTTGAAAAGCCGGCGCCGAGGCAAGGGTTACGGCAGCGTGGGCATTGTATGAAGCGGCTGAAAGGAACTGGTTCCCGATGCCCAATGCCGATGGGGTAAATAAATTGGATTGCACGGCATTTGTGGGCACGCCGCCATTATAATTTAAAGAGTTTTTAGCCAAAGTGAGCCCGGTTACCACTTTAAGGTTCCGTGCTATCCTTATTTCGGCCGAAAAACCCGCGCCTGCGTTTGTTTGGTTAGTACTGCCTTTGGCGTAGTTGACAAACGAGGCGGCATAAACGCCGAGGCGAACCCTGGGGCCCAGGTCGCTCACTTTTTTAACAGCTGCCCTGTTATCCGCCAGCATAGTTGCCGCAGGGTTTGGCTGGGCGGCGCTTTTAACGCCCGCCTGCTGCACAGGCTGGGTTTTTGGTTCAATAGCCGCCATCTGGTTTTGGGGAGGCTGTCCAATTGTATTTCCGGCACTATCCGTTTTTTTAATCGGCTGCGGATTAGCCGCAACCACATTTGTACCGGTTTTTGCAGTGGCGGCAAGTACAGGGCTTGACTTTTTGCCCGCTGTATCTTTAGTAGCCGCAACGGTGTTGATCGACGTTGGTGTGAAAGGTATAACCGGCAGCAGCCGCGCACGGTTTGCGGCCATCGAATTTTGTGCAGATGCGGCAGCGGTTTCGCGCCGTGCAGTGTTTTTCGTACCCTCGACGGTCGTCTGGTCAACCTTTACCGGCGCGGGTTTTATGGCTTGCAGATTCCCTTGCTTAACCGGCTTTATTTTGTTTATCCCGGCCACGTTTTGCGACTGTTCATTTGCGCTGTATTTCCATATGCCAAGGCCGAGCGCTAAAAGCACCAGTGCGGCGGCGCTCCACCAAAATAAGGGTACTATGCGGCGGCGGCCTTTTTCAGCGGGGAACTTTTTTCGCAGCTGAAGCCACCCTTCGTCTGCCGAAGGGTCTTTGTATTCGTCAAAAACTTTCTTGATGCGGTTTTTTAACTCCTCATCTAACTGATCTTCCATGTCTTATTTCTTCTGATCTGATTAAACTTCTTAATTTTTCCTTCGCCCTGCTCAGGTAAACCCGCGATGAGCTTACCGGCACCGACAACATTTCCGCAATCTCGTCATGACTGTAACCATCCACCTCGTAAAGGTTAAAAATGGCAGCCTGCAACGGCGGCAAATTCCTCATCAGCTTTAAAATGTCCTGCACATCCAGGGTTGATGCGGTGTTGCCCGCTGCCACGGGCATCGCCTGGTCAACCTCCACATTAAGCTGAAATTTCAGGTCCTTACGCCGGCGGTCAATGGCTGTATTTACAATAATTGTGCGTAACCAGGCTTTAAATGGTTTGTCGCTGTTAAAGTTGCCTATTGCGTTAAATACTTTTATAAACGCGTCATTTACAACCTCTAAAGCATCGTCCCTGTTCAAACTGTAGCGTAAGCTTACCCCCATGGCATAGCTATAGAAGCGTTTATACAACACCTCCTGGTATTTCAGGCTGCCTGTTTTGCATTGGCTGATAATTTCTTCTTCAGCAATGCTCCGGGGTTGATGCATTAAAAGTGTTTAATACTGTCTGATTTTTGTTTTCTTTTAACCCAATACGGGCTAAAAGCTTTCAACGCTACAATTTAGTTAAAATTGGCCGGAAACCGGGGGCAAAATTGCTGTCGGGCGACAAATACAGAGGCTGGCGCATCAAATATGAGTAAGCAAGCCAACTGCGAACTTAAAACTGTGTACTGAATATTTTGGGCGTTCCCCCGCTGAAAGAAGCGGGGTCGCGTGCTTTGCTCATACGCCTGCAGGCCTTGCACACATTGGCCGGTATCCGCGCCGCCCGCTAACGCAAAGCCGTAAACCTTATTTTTTTTATCAAATAACATAAAGTCCGACACCCGGCCAAGTTCGGTTCTTCTATCAAACATTCGTTATTGCAGACAAGCGACACGCTTGTCCGGGCGGGGGTGCCTGTAAGGTACAAAAACAAAGCGGATAGTTCCTAAATACCACCCGCTTTTCCTTGTTTTTTATCCTTATCCTAAAAATGCATACTGATTATCAAACATTTATAACTAACCAACAAAATTGGAACACTACCACACCCCTATGTAACTACTTCTTTTTTTACTGATAATAATTGGCTTATTAAATTGTAGTCATAGGCAAGGTTGTTTTCTGTCTTCAAGTAAAACAGGTGCCCTCCAAAAAAGCTCTTTTCATGCACAATATTGTCACTTAGTTTTAACCAGGTTTTTACATTTTTTGTATAAGTAACCCAGCCTAGTTCATTCATTGTGTCTAAGGCCTCTGATAACTCTTTTGAATTTAAAACTACTGTATCTGGATTCCAATTCCGTATCAGTAATTTTATTATTTCTTTTACTTTATCAAGTTGCAGTAATCGGTTTTTTGCAGCTCCTTCTGACGGTAGATTAATTAAACAAAGGTCTGTTAACCTTTTGGAACTACTACCGGCATTAAATGATATGGTACTTGCCTCGCCTTCTTTATGCCCTGTCCAAAGAGATAATCTATATCCTATTTTATTATATCCGTCTTGATCCAAGTCATTTTTTTTTACCCTCCCCCGATAAAGCCTTTCAATATATTCAGGCGTAAGAGAAATCCTGTGTTCCAATGCCTGTTGTCGGCTCATTCCCAATTCATATAAGTTTAAAAACTGCTTATCCACCTCACTTAATTCTCTTAGTGTTTGTAGTGTTGGATTAACAACCCTATTAAGCAATTCTTTCCTGTTTCTCCAATATGCTCCAATATAGAAGGTATCGATCATATTTATTTTACTGGTGTATATTTTAATGTAATTCCTGAAATATCATTTTGTTTAAATAGCGCTTTGGTAGCATCTAGGGATTTTTGACTTGAAAAATTCCATTCTATATGCGCACCCCCAGCCGCATCGAGCTGATTTCTAGCTTGCGTCACCATCGCATCTTGACCTTTAAACCAAGATTGAAATTTGCCATCTTTTCCAACAAAATTATCATAAGAACTTTTCTCCTAATTCAGGCGCGAGTCTGTCGGGCAATGGCCTGCAGCGCAAAGGCGACTCGTGCCCCGCTGGCACGTCCATGGGACTCCTAAGGAGTAATGAACTATATAAGTCACCCAACCATCGGCTCAACCAATATAATGTCAATTAACCCCGGCAAATCACAATAATTACGTGCGCTGCTATACAAATAATCTTCAGGATTCTCCACAATTCCTGCTGCAACCGGGTTATAATGAATATAATCCGGTTTTTGATGCAGTATCTTCAAATCAAACAATTCAATCAGATGGTTATCCTGCTGCAAGTGAAGTTTGTCCTGGTCGTGGAATTTATATTTGGTGCTCATTACAGTTTAAATCTACATACTAAACCGTAATAACCAAAACCGATAAGCATGGTTGGCTACCTGTCAGCGGGGGCACGAGTCGCCATTGCGCACTTGCAATTGCCCGACAGACTCGCGCCTGAATTGGGGGGTTTAAACTACGCACACCCAGGTTTTATTATATTTTCCATCATTCGATTAGCCGCAATTTTTACGCTTATTATCCTAATAATAAACATTACTGCAATAAAAATGATAAAAAAGAAAATATGATAATCTTGGATAATGCCAAAAATTGTGGCAATAGAACTTGCGATTATTTCAAAAATTGGGGACACATAAAAGGAGAAAACTATTAGAGTTTTACCCTCTAAGATAACCTCGAACATACCTCCGTCCACATTTCTAAATGCCTCACTACGTGAGCCGAATCCCCAAATGTTATATTTAAATTCTACATAGGTTTGATTTTGATTTGTAATACTATAACCTGGCTTGTCTAGTTCAGCAATAATGTTTTTAATCACAGTATAAGGGTCAAGGTTAGTTGAACGTGTTATTTTGTATCTAATTTTCATTTTTTTAAAATGGAATGATATTTTTAACTTATTATAGGATATAGCATTAATGGATTATGTGCCCAAGATCAGGATCAATCCCCTCGTTTTCATTAAAATAATAAGGTTTCCCAATCAAAGTAGTTGTACCAACCAAGTAAGCACCCGTACCCAATTTGGGTAAGGAATAGCCAAATCCAACTCCTAAGCCTCCAGTTCTATACGTGGTTGAATATGCGTAAGATGCTGAACCATACCCGTAAGTGCCCCCTAATTCAGGCGCGAGTCTGTCGGGCAATGGCCTGCAGCGCAAAGGCGACTCGTGCCGCGCTGACAGGTCCATGGGACTCCTAAGGAGTAATGAACTATTTAAGTCACCCACCCATCGGCTCAACCAATATAATGTCAATTAACCCCGGCAAATCACAATAATTACGTGCGCTGCTATACAAATAATCTTCAGGATTCTCCACAATTCCTGCTGCA
>Ga0068856_100000205_pt1 | contig 63226 bp, 63 predicted proteins | sample KBSCornC62_FD_66595 | JGI IMG/M metagenome (GOLD analysis project Ga0068856, IMG submission 66595) | Corn rhizosphere microbial communities from Kellogg Biological Station, Michigan, USA - KBS Corn C6-2 | ecosystem: Host-associated > Plants > Roots > Rhizosphere > Soil ...
CTCAAGGAAAAGGGCTGGAAGATCGACATCATCTCCGGCGATCACCTCAACAAGCCCGACGTCGGCGCCAACATCGCGCGGCAGTGGTTCGATGTCGACAAGGTCGACGTCATCGTCGACGTTCCGAACTCCGGCGTGGCGCTGGCGGTCAGCAACGTCGTCAAGGAGAAGAACGGCGTCCTGCTCGATTCAGGCGCGGGATCCTCCGACCTGACCAACGCCCAGTGCACGCCGAATACGATTCACTGGAGCTACGACACCTATACGCTGGCGCATGGCACCGGCACGGCGCTGGCGAAAGCCGGGGGCGACAGTTGGTTCTTCCTGACCGCCGATTATGCTTTCGGCGCGGCACTCGAGCGGGATACAACGGCTGCGGTGCAGGCGGCGGGCGGCAAGGTCCTCGGCGGCGTCAAGCATCCGCTCGGCACGTCCGATTTCTCGTCCTTCCTGCTGCAGGCGCAGGCCTCGAAGGCCAAGATCATCGGGCTCGCCAATGCCGGCGCGGACACCACCACCGCGATCAAGCAGGCGGCTGAGTTCGGCATTACCGCAAGCGGCCAGAAGCTCGCCGCACTGCTCCTGTTCATCACCGACGTCAACTCGCTCGGTCTCAACACCGCGCAAGGCCTCAACTTCACCGAGACTTTCTACTGGGACATGAACGACCAGACCCGCGCGTTCAGCAAGCGTTTCCAGGGGCGCATGAAGAACCACAACATGCCGACCATGGTGCATGCCGGCGTCTATGCGAGCCTGATGCATTACTTCAAGGCGCTGGAAGCGCTCGGTGGCAATCCGCATGATGGCGCCAAGGTCGTCGCCAAGATGAAGGAAATCCCGACCGACGATCCGCTGTTCGGCAAGGGCAGCATCGAGCCCAACGGCCGCACCATCCACCCGGCCTATCTGTTCGAGGTCAAGAAGCCGTCGGAGTCGAAGGGGCCGTGGGATTACTACAAGCTCGTTGCCACCATTCCCGCCAGCGAAGCCTTTACCCCGCTGGACAAGAGCACCTGTCCGTTGCTGAAGAAATGATCCCCTGACGCCCGGCGGCAATCGCTCGCCGGGCGTCTGAATTCGAAGCGCGAGAGTGAGATATGCAGGCCCTTTACGCCCAATTGCTGGTCGGACTGATCAACGGCTCGTTTTACGCGTTGCTCAGTCTCGGACTTGCCGTGATCTTCGGCATGCTCAACATCATCAATTTCGCCCATGGCGCGCTCTACATGATGGGCGCGTTCGTGGCGTATTTCCTGCTCAATCTGCTCAATATCGGCTACTGGCCGGCACTGATCATCGCGCCGATCGTGGTCGGAATCTTCGGCATGATCCTGGAGCGGACCATGCTGCAATGGCTGGCCGGGCTCGACCACCTCTACGGCTTGCTGCTGACCTTCGGGCTGGCGCTGATCATCCAGGGCGTGTTCCAGAACTTTTTCGGCTCCTCCGGCCTGCCATATTCGATCCCCGATGAGCTGAAGGGCGGCACCAATCTCGGCTTCATGTACCTGCCGATCTATCGCGCCTGGGTCGTGGTGTTCTCGCTCGTGGTCTGCCTCCTGACCTGGTTCCTGATCGAGCGGACCAGGCTGGGCGCCAATCTGCGCGCCGCCACCGAAAATCCGACGCTGGTGCGCGCCTTCGGCATCAACGTGCCCCGCATGATCACGCTGACCTACGGGCTCGGCGTCGGGCTTGCCGCGTTGGCGGGCGTATTGTCGGCGCCGATCAACCAGGTGCGGCCGCTGATGGGCGCCAACGTCATCATCGTCGTGTTCGCGGTGGTGGTGATCGGCGGCATGGGCTCGATCATGGGCTCGATCATCACCGGTTTTGCGCTTGGCGTGATCGAGGGTTTGACCAAGTATTTTTATCCCGAGGCCTCCAACACCGTGGTGTTCGTGCTCATGGTGCTGGTGCTGCTGGTGAAGCCAACGGGACTGACAGGACGGGCGGCCTAACATGACTGTCATGACCGACGATTCAATCCCGGTGACCCCGCGCGCCATCCACGACGAGATGATCGCCTTCGCAATCATGACGGTGCTGCTCGCGATCGTGCCGCTGACCGGCATCTACCCGTTCTTCGTGATGCAGGCGCTGTGTTTTGCCTTGCTGGCTTGCGCCTTCAATCTGCTGATCGGCTATGGTGGCCTGCTGTCGTTCGGCCATGCGATGTTTCTGGGGACGGGGGGCTATGTCGCGGCCCACGCCCTGAAGGTCTGGGGCTTTCCGCCGGAGCTGGGCATTCTGGCCGGCACCGCCGCGGCCGCGGTGCTCGGGATCATCACCGGCTTCGTAGCGATCCGCCGCCAGGGCATCTACTTCGCGATGATCACGCTGGCGCTGTCGCAGCTGTTGTACTTCATCTATCTGCAAACCCCGTTCACGCACGGCGAGGACGGCATCCAGGGCATCCCGCAGGGCTATCTGTTCGGATTCCTCAATTTGTCGAATGCGACGATCCTGTATTACGTCGTGCTGGCGGTCTTCCTGTTCGGCTTCCTGGTGATTTTCCGCACCATCAATTCGCCGTTCGGCGAGGTGTTGAAGGCGATCCGCGAAAACGAGCCGCGCGCGATCTCGCTCGGCTACAAGACCGATCAGTACAAGTTCATCGCCTTCATCCTGTCGGGCACGCTGGCCGGTCTCGCCGGCGCGCTAAAAGTGTTCGTCGCGCAAAATGCCTCGTTGACCGACGTCGAGGTCGACATGTCCGGGCTGATCGTGCTGATGACGCTGGTCGGCGGTCTCGGCACCGTGTTCGGCCCGGTGGTCGGGGCTTTCATCATCGTCGGCATGCAGCAATACCTGTCCGGCCTCGGGCAGTGGGTGACGGTGATCCAGGGCACCGTGTTCGTGGTCTGCGTGCTGACGTTCCGCCGCGGGATTATCGGCGAAATCGCGCATTATCTGCGCCGGTCGCTGTAAAAGGCGGGGGTTCCCTGACGAATTTCCGGACCCGACAAAGCGGTGGATGACCGGTTTCCACAGGCCGGGATGCTAACCCGTGTGCCGGTAAATCGTTTATGACAGTCGTGTGACAGGCCGCCTTGGCCGCCATCCCTCCAAGCCATGGATCGTCAGATGCTGCGTTGGTTTCGTGCCTTTCTGCCCAGGGAGGAACGGTTTTTCGATCTGTTCGCCAGGCATTCCCAGACCGTGGTGCAGGGCGCTTTGGCGCTGCAGGAAATGCTGCGCGGCGGCGACGAAACGCCGGTGTTTTGCCAGCGCGTCAACCAGTTCGAGAACGACGCCGACAACATCACCCGCGAGGTTTTGACCGCGGTGCGCCGCACCTTCATTACCCCGTTCGACCGCGTCGACATCAAGAACCTCATTACCGCGATGGATGACGCGATCGACCAGATGCAGCAGACCGCCAAGGCAGTCGTGCTGTTCGAGGTCCGCAGCTTCGAGCCGCCGATGCGCGAAATCGGCGTGCTGCTGGTCGAATGCGCCAATCTGGTCGGCCGTGCGCTGCCGCTGATGCAGTCGATCGGCGAGAACGTCGCGATGTTGACCGCGATCACCGAGGAACTGACCAAACTGGAAGGGCGCGTTGACGACCTCCACGATATCGGGCTGAAGGAACTGTTTCTAAAGCACCGCAACGCCAATGCGATGGATTTTATTGTCGGCGCGGAGATCTACGATCACCTCGAAAAAGTTGCCGACCGCTTCGACGACGTTGCCAACGAGATCAACAGTATCGTGATCGAACAGGTATAGGGCAGGGCCGCGCCGTGGATGCCACGCTTGGTCTTCCGATCCTGACGGGATTGATTGCAGTAGCTTTGCTGTTCGATTTCCTCAACGGGTTGCATGACGCCGCCAATTCGATCGCGACGATCGTCTCGACCCGCGTGCTGCGGCCGCAATATGCCGTGCTGTGGGCGGCGTTCTTCAATTTCGTCGCGTTCGGCGTGTTCGGCCTCAACGTCGCCCACACCATCGGCACCGGGATCATCGATCCGAACGTGGTCGATGCCCATGTGATTTTTGCGGCGCTGGTGGGCGCGATCGTCTGGAACCTGATCACCTGGGGATTGGGAATCCCGTCCTCCAGCTCGCACGCGCTGATCGGTGGCCTGGTCGGCGGCGGCATGGCCAAGGCCGGTATTTCGGCCGCGGTCTGGAGCGGGTTGTCAAAAACCCTGCTCGCCATCGTGTTGTCGCCGCTGGTCGGATTCCTGCTGGCTTTGGTGCTGGTCGCGATCGTGTCATGGGCCTCGGTGCGTTCGACGCCGTTCGCGGTCGACCGCGCGTTCCGGATCCTGCAGTTCGCCTCCGCCTCGCTCTATTCGCTCGGCCATGGCGGCAACGACGCGCAAAAGACCATGGGCATCATCGCGGTGCTGCTGTATTCGCAGGGTCATCTCGGCGAGCACTTTTTCGTGCCGTTCTGGGTGGTGCTGGCCTGCCAGGCCTCGATGGCGCTCGGCACCCTGATGGGTGGCTGGCGCATCGTCCGCACCATGGGCCTGCGGATCACAAAACTGACGCCGATGCAGGGCTTTTGCGCCGAGACCGGAGGCGCCGCGACCCTGTTCATAGCGACCTTCCTCGGGGTTCCCGTGTCGACGACCCACACCATCACCGGCGCCATTGTCGGCGTCGGCGCGGCGCGGCGGCTGTCGGCGGTGCGCTGGAACGTGGCGAGTTCGATCGTCTATGCCTGGGTCATCACCATCCCGGCGGCCGCGATCGTGGCGGCGGTGGCCTACTGGCTGGTATCGGCGTTCCGATAGGCCGTCAGCGATTGGAGTTGCGCCGCGTAATCCCTATATCGAGCGATCGAATCGCCTTAATCCTTGATCCGGCCGGGTTTCCCTGCCACAGGCTCGTTGATGTCCGATCTCGCTCTTTCGACCGAAAAACCTGCCCAATCGCCGCTTGCGACCGAAGTCGAGCGGCGGCGAACCTTTGCGATCATCTCGCATCCCGACGCCGGCAAAACCACGCTGACGGAAAAGCTGCTGCTGTTCGGCGGCGCGATCAATCTGGCCGGTCAGGTCAAGGCCAAGGGCGAGCGGCGCAACACCCGGTCCGACTGGATGAAGATCGAGCGCGACCGCGGCATCTCCGTGGTCACCTCGGTGATGACCTTCGAATTCGAGAACCTCGTGTTCAACCTGCTGGACACGCCGGGCCACGAGGACTTTTCCGAGGACACCTACCGCACGCTGACCGCGGTCGATTCCGCCGTGATGGTGATCGACGCCGCCAAGGGCATCGAAGCGCGGACCCGAAAACTGTTCGAGGTCTGCCGGCTGCGCGACATTCCCATCATCACCTTCATCAACAAGATGGACCGCGAGAGCCGCGATACTTTCGATCTGCTCGACGAGATCGAAAAGACGCTGGCGCTCGACACCGCGCCGATGACCTGGCCGGTCGGCCGCGGCCGTGACTTCCTCGGCACCTATGACGTCACCAATGGCGGGGTCCGGCTGCTCGAAGGCGGCGGCGCCAAGACCGGAGCCGCGCAACAGATCGACATCGCCGATCTCGCCGGCCGCAACGCCAACCTCGACGTCGGCGCGATCAAGGACGAACTGGCGCTGGTCTCGGAGGCCTGTCAGCCGTTCGATCTCGCGGCGTTTCGCGAGGGCCACCTGACGCCGGTCTATTTCGGCAGCGCGTTGCGCAATTTCGGCGTCGGCGATCTCCTGGAAGGCCTCGGCAAGTTTGCCCCGCCGCCGCGCGCGCAGGATAGCAATCTGCGCAAGGTGGAAGCCGCCGAATCCCGCATGAGCGCCTTCGTGTTCAAGATCCAGGCCAATATGGATCCGAACCATCGCGACCGCATCGCCTTTGCGCGGCTGTGCTCGGGCAAGTTGACACGGGGCATGAAGGCAAAACTGGTGCGCACCGGCAAGAACATGTCGCTGTCCAGCCCGCAATTCTTCTTCGCCCAGGATCGTGCGCTGGCGGATGAGGCCTTTGCCGGCGACGTCGTCGGCATTCCCAATCACGGCACGCTGCGGATCGGCGATACCCTGACCGAGGGCGAGGACATCACCTTCGTCGGCGTGCCCAGTTTTGCGCCGGAAATTGTTCGCCGGGTCCGGCTGACCGATGCGATGAAGGCGAAGAAGCTGAAAGAGGCGCTGCAGCAGATGTCGGAAGAGGGCGTGGTGCAGGTGTTCCGCCCGCGCGACGGCGCGCCGGCGCTGGTCGGCGTGGTCGGCCCGCTGCAGCTCGACGTGCTGAAGGCGCGGCTCGACGCCGAATATTCGCTGCCGGTGGAATTCGAGGTCAGCGAGTTTCAACTGGCGCGTTGGGTCTCTTCCGACGACCGCAAGAAGCTCGACGCCTTCATCGCGGCCAACGGTTCCGGCATCGCCGACGACGTCGATGGCGATCCGGTTTTCATGGCCAAGAACGAATTCTATCTCGGCTACACCCGCGAACGCGCCGAGGGCATCGTGTTTTCCAGCATCAAGGATGTGAAGAAAAAGGCGTGACGCCGCGCGGTCGACCGCTCGCGGAACCGGCCGCCATGAACGCGCGGATGTGAATGAAGCCCGGCTTGAACCGGCCCGCCGCCGGCATCATTCTTGACGATGCTTTCGAGGGCAGACCTTGATGCTCGTTCGTGTTGTCATCCTTGTCGCTATTGCCGTTGTCGGAACGATCGCCGCCCGCCCGGCCGAAGCATGGCGGTGGCGGCATCACAGCATCAATGCCACGCCGTTTTTTCATTCGCCCTGCAGTGTGTTGCGCGGCCGGCCGTGCACGCCGTCGTTCTGCAGCGTACTCAGCCGCGGGCCGTGCATTCCCGAAATCGAATATCCCTACGGCGAGAACCTGCAGCTCACCATCGAGACCGTGCCGCCGGACGACGAAAAGGAAAGATATGTCCGCCCCGACCATGATCTCGACAATATCGGCGATCTCTTTGCGGAATTGCGCGCCTGCTGGTCGCCGCCGCCGGCGGACAGCGCGCAAGAGGGCATGCAGATGACGGTGCGCTTCAGCTTCAAGCGGGATGGCGGCATGATCGGCGCGCCACGGCTGACCTTTGCCACCGCAGGAGCTTCGGCCGACATCCGCGATATCTATCTGAAGGCGATCAACGCCTCGCTCGATGCCTGCATGCCCCTGAAATTCACCAGTGGCCTCGGTGGCGCGCTGGCGGGCAGGCCGATCGCGATCCGCTATGTCGACAACCGCGGATTAAAACACAGGGATGATTGAGCTGCCGTCGATCTGCAATCTGCGGCCTCAGGGACGCTATTGACGCTTGGTCTTCTCCGCTACTTTGGCTGCCTGCGCCCCGTGTTTCCTGGCTCGCGACTTTCGGCGCGGCCTCACGAGTTCAAATGGTGGCAACTCCGGGGCCGGCATCAATGCCGTACGCTCGTCCAGTAAGGCAAGATCTGGTGTTGGCAATGCGGTCTTGCCGGGCTCGATGTCCCAAACGGAGCCGGCCAGCCTGTCGATGACGGATTTTTCCTTGTCGCTGTCCATGGCTTCCCCCCAAGGTCGCGAAAATGTGAGTCGAACAAGACAGATAAAAAGCCGGGGGAAATGGACTTTTTCACGTTAGATAGTTGTCAGAACTATTTTGTCTGTGAGCGGCCGGGAAGCTTTTGGACAGAAGATGGCTGGTCAAATGCCCGACCATGCGTAATCTACCAAGCTTGAATGCAAGAATAACACTTGGGAGGAAATGTTCATGAAATCCGTGGTCGCGCTTTGCTTCGTCCTGGTCCTGTGCTCGCTGCATGAAGCCAGAGCACAGCGGCATGTTTTGCCGCCGGTGGATTTCGCTGCCATGACTTGCGAACAGTTCTGGGAGAAGACGACGCCAAGCGATCGGGGCCCGTTCCTGTTCTGGCTGAGCGGCTATTTCGGGCACAAGAACAATTCCGCGGTGCTCGACCCCACCGGCTTCACCGAAAAGACCAAGGCCTTGTCGCAATATTGCTCCAAGCAACCGAATGACAACGTGCTCTCCGCCGCGGAGAAAGCGTTTGCCAATTAGGCGAACAGACAGGATCGATCGACGCGCACAACGAAAAAGGCCCCCGTGAGGGGGCCGATCTCGTTAGCGATGCATGTGGTGATGGTGGTGGTGGTGATGATGGTGATGCATCATGCCGGCGCTGGCGGGAGCGACGATCGCCAAAGTGAGGACGGCGGCGAAAACATAGGCGAGTGACTTCATGGAATCCTCCCGGGACAATGTTGGGTAGTGGAGGGAGGTTAGCGGAAGACCTGCCGCCAGGTACATATCAATATGACTAGGTACCGTTCATCCACCGTTCAGGATTGGCCGATCGCGGTGCGGTCGGAACGAAGGGCCCGCGAGCTCCCCTGCATCCGTGGTGCATTGCGGCCACAGGCCCTAGAGTGATACCCGGATTTTGCGAACAACGCGATGGAGGATGCCTTGGGACTGCCGGTGATGATCCTGGGTCTGGTGCTGTTCCTCGGCGTCCATCTCCTGACGACCCAACGCGATTTGCGCGCCAGGTTTGTCGCCTCGCTCGGCGAGGGCGGCTACAAGCTCTGCTATGCCCTGGCTTCGTTTGCAGGCCTTGCGCTGGTCGTGTGGGGCTTTTCCGAGTATCGCGCGGCAGGGCAGATCGAAATCTGGAATCCGCCCGCCGCGTTCAAGCATATCACCGAGGCCTTGATGTTGCCGGCGGTGATCCTGGCGGTCGCCGCCTATATCCGCGGCCGGATCTACACCACGCTGAAACATCCGCTGCTGGCCGCCGTCAAGCTGTGGGCGGCGGCGCATCTGCTCGCCAATGGCGATCTCGGCTCGATCATCCTGTTCGGTTCGTTCCTGGCATGGGCGGTGTTCGACCGCATCTCGCTGAAGCGCCGCGCCGACCCCGGCGCGCCGCCGATACCGGTCGGCGGCCCCGGCAATGACGCCATTGCGGTCGCGGTCGGGATCGTCGCCTATCTGGCGCTCGGCTTTGTCTTCCACCCCGTCGTGATCGGCGTTTCGGTGTTCGGGAGCTGATCATGGACTGGTCGCGCTACTCCATTCCGCCGATGCAGCTCAAGGCGCGTTTTGGCGATCGCGTGGTGCCGGTGTTTTGCGAACGGCCGCAAAACATCTGGGCGATGGTGTCGGATGCGGCGGCGCGAAATCCGGAAGGCGAGGCGCTGGCCTGCGGCGCCGTCAGGATGAACTGGCGCGAAGTCGTGCAGCGCTCCGCCGCGGTCGCAGCCGGCCTGCGCAAGGCCGGCGCGCAGCGTGGCGATCGGCTGGCGCTGTTGCTCGGTAATCGCATCGAATTCGTTCTCGCGATGTTTGCGGCCGCGCAGCTCGGCGCCGTCACGGTCTTGCTGAGCACCAGGCAACAGAAGCCCGAGATTGCCTATGCGCTGAACGACTGCGGCGCGGTCGTGATCATTCATGAGGCTGGCCTGGCCGAGCGCTTGCCCGATGCGCGCGATGTTCCCTCGCTAAAACTCCGGATCGCGGTCGACGACAGCGGCCGCTCGGCATTCGCTGATATCGCCGGTCACGCGCCGCTGGCTGATAACGCCGAGGTCGGCGAGGAAGACACCGCGATGATTCTCTATACGTCCGGCACCACGGGGCGTCCCAAGGGCGCGATGCTGGCGCATTGCAACATCATCCATTCCGCGATGATTTACGAAACCTGCATGGAGTTGACTTCACGGGACCGTTCGATCGCGGCGGTGCCGCTGGCGCATGTCACGGGCGTGATCGCCAATATCATGACCATGGTGCGCTGCGCCGGCACGCTGATCATCGTCGCGGAGTTCAAGGCGGCGGATTATCTCAAGGTCGCCGCGCGCGAGCGCGTTACGCAAACCGTGATGGTGCCGGCGATGTATAATCTCTGCCTGCTGCAGGCGGATTTTGACTCCTACGATCTGTCGGCGTGGCGGATCGGCGGTTTTGGCGGCGCGCCGATGCCGATCGCGACGATCGAGAAGCTGGCGAACAAGATCCCGGGGCTGCGGCTGATCAACGCCTATGGTTCGACCGAAACGACATCGCCGTCGACCATCATGCCGCCGGAATTGACCGCGGCCCACATCGACAGCGTCGGTCTGCCCTGTCCGGGCGCGCAGATCATCGTGGTGGATTCCGAGGGGCGCGAGTTGCCGCGCGGGGAGATCGGCGAAATCTGGATCCACGGCGGTTCGGTCATCAAGGGCTACTGGAACAACCCGGCGGCGACCGCGGAAAATTTCACCGCCGGGTTCTGGCATTCCGGCGATCTCGGTTCGATCGACGCGGAAAATTTCGTGCGGGTGTTCGACCGGCAGAAAGACATGATCAACCGCGGCGGACTGAAAATCTATTCCGCCGAGGTCGAATCGGTGCTGGCCGCTCATACCGGCGTGGTCGAGAGCGCGATCATCGCAAAACCCTGCCCGGTGCTGGGCGAGCGCGTTCACGCCGTCATCGTCACGCGCAACGAGGTTACCGCTGACGCGTTGCGGGCCTGGTGCGCCGAGCGGCTGTCGGACTACAAGGTGCCGGAGACCATGGAGTTGATCTCCGAGCCGCTGCCGCGCAACGCCAATGGCAAGGTGATGAAGCGGCAATTGCGCGACGCGCTCGCGGGCGCATTGAAATAAACGGGCGCAACCGAGTCACGCGTGATCGCGTCGCCGCGAAGCTGCGCACGCGCGCGAGCATCAAAAAATACCGTCTGCAAATCGTAGCTGATTCGCGGCACGAAGATTGCTTAACCAAACACGCCGGGACTACTCAGGAGTGCGAAATGAAACGCATCGTCCTCGGCCTGCTGCTTGGTTCCATGATCGGCGTTTGCAATGCCCGCGACCTCGGACAATGGGACGCCGTCGATCCCGCCATTCGCGAATGGTATCAGGCGTTGATGCAACCGGATGTTCCCACTGCCTCGTGTTGCGGCGAGGCGGATGCTTATTGGGCGGACGAAGTTCACGTCAGGAACGGCAAGACCTACGCCATTATTACCGATGACCGGCCGGATGGACCACGCCAGCGGCCACACATCGATATCGGAACCGAGGTGCAAATCCCCGACAACAAGCTCAAATGGGATCGGTCGAATCCGACCGGCCACGGCATCGTGTTCCTGAGTCGCGCCGGCTACGTCTTTTGCTACGTCCAGCCAGGCGGCGTTTGAGGCCGGTCCGAGGCTCTCAAGACCGCCTGGGGCAGCCGCCCCGGCGCCCCCGACAAGGGGCGGCGGGGCCGGCGTTTTCGAGGGCTGCATCGCCTTGAATTAACGAAGAAAATATTGACGCCGGGGAGCGCGCGGCTTTGCCTTGCCGTCGCCATATCGCTAGGGTATCGCCGCCGCGAGAAGCGGGGATCGGGGCCAGCGGATTCACATATCCGGCATCGCCCATCGGGGATTGGATAGCCTTAAGTGTCTGAATTATTTGATGAAGTCAACGAGGACGTACGTCGCGAACAGCTCAAGAAGCTGTGGGACAAATATTCGATCTATATCGTCGCGGCTGCTCTGCTGGTCATCGCGGCGGTCGGCGGCTGGCGCGGCTATCAATATCTGGAGGCCAAGAAGGCGGCCGAGGCCAGCGTTGCCTTCAACAAGGCCGTCGACCTTTCCGATCAGAACAAGCATGCCGAGGCCGAGGCAGCTTTCAACAGGCTCGCGGCGACCGCGCCGTCCGGCTATCGCCTGCTGGCGCGGCTGCGCGCCGCCGGCGAAGTCAGTAACCGAGATCCGCAAGCCGCCGTCAAACTCTACGACGACATCGCCGCCGACCGCGGCGTTGCGGCGCTCGATCAGGAACTGGCCAGGGTTCGCGCCGCCCAGCTGCTGGTGGATACATCGCCTTATCCCGACCTGCTGAGCCGGCTTCAGTCCGAGACCGAGCCGACCGCGACCTTCCGTCATACCGCGCGCGAATTGCTGGCGCTGTCGGCCTGGCGCGCCAACGACATGACGTCGGCCCGCAAATGGCTGGACATGATCGCCAATGATAGTGAGACCCCGCCGGGAATGCGATCGCGCGCCGAGGCGCTGCAGGGCTTGCTGCCGCCGGTGGCAAAAAGCTGACGGCCGAACAGAGTTGAACGAGAAATCGACCATGCGCCTGTCGCAACGCCTGATCGCCGCTTCCGTCCTCGTCGCGCTGTCGACGGTGCTCGCCGGCTGCAGCAGCATGAGCAATTTCGATCCGATGGATATGCTGGATTTCCTCGACACCAAGAAAAAGCTGCCCGGCGAGCGCAAGCCGGTTTTCCCCGAAGGCGTGCCCGGTCTCGAGCAGGGCGTGCCCAAGGAATTGTACAAGGGCGCCCAGCAACAGCCCGATCAGGACGCGCAGACGGCGACCGCGGCTCCGCCGCCGCCCGTTGAAGAGCGCAAGGTCAAGAAGGGCAAGAAGACCAAGCAGCCCGCGGCGGCTCCGGATGCCGCACAGCAGCCGGCGGCCGAGGCCGATCCCAATGCCCCGCCTGATGCCAACGCGCCATCGGAGTCGGAAGGCGCCGCCGCCGCTGTACCGCCGCCCCCAAAACCCAAAAAGATCGTCCGCAAGCGAACCACGGCGCCGCCGCCCGATCAGCAGGCCGCGCAGCCCGCTCAGGCGGCACAGCCCGCAGCACCCGCGCAACAACAATCGGCTGCGCCGTTCCCGGCGCCCCTGCCGAGCACTTTCCAGCGCTGATCGGGTTTTCATCGCGTTGAAGGCGCGCGGACGGGTGTTCGCAACTCGATTGCGGGACCGATCCGCAGCACAGTTTTAACGCGTTCGAAGCGCGCAGGAATTCTTTATGTCTTTCACGATTGCCATTATCGGCCGGCCCAATGTCGGGAAATCGACGTTGTTCAATCGCCTGGTCGGGCAAAAGCTGGCGCTGGTCGACGACGAACCCGGCGTGACCCGTGACCGTCGCGAAGGCGAGGGGCGTCTCGGCGATCTCGAATTCACCGTGATCGATACCGCGGGCCTCGAGGAGGGCGCCAAGGGCTCGCTGACGGCGCGGATGCAGGAGCAGACCGAGACCGCGATTGATCTTGCGGACGCGCTATTGTTCGTGGTCGACGCGCGGGTCGGGCTGACGCCGAACGATCGCGCCTTTGCCGACTTCGCCCGCCGCGCCAACAAGCCGGTGGTGCTGGTCGCCAACAAGGCCGAGGGCAAGCACGGCGAGATCGGGGCGATGGAATCCTACGCGCTGGGGCTCGGCGATCCGATCCAGATTTCGGCCGAGCATGGCGAGGGGCTGAGCGATCTCTACGACGCGCTGCGCCCGCTGATGCCTGAGCCGGTCGATGAGGCGGAGGAATTCGACGATGACGACATCATCGAAACCGATGCCGAGGTATCGCGGCGGCCGATTCACGTGGCCATCGTCGGCCGTCCCAATGCCGGCAAGTCGACGCTGATCAATCATCTGCTCGGCGAAGAACGGCTGTTGACCAGCGCTGAAGCCGGCACCACCCGCGATTCCATTTCCGTCGAGATCATTTGGCAGGGCCGCGAGTTTCGCGTCTACGATACCGCAGGGCTCAGGCGGCGCTCCCGGATTGAGGAGAAGCTCGAAAAGCTGTCGGTGGCGGACGCCTTGCGCGCGGTGCGCTTTGCCGAAGTCGTGGTGCTGATGATGGATTCGCAGAACAAGTTCGAGGAACAGGATCTGCGGATCGCCGACCTGATCGAGCGCGAGGGCCGTGCGATCGTGGTTGCCGCCAACAAATGGGACCTGATGGGACGGCAGTCGAGCCTGGTCTCGGCGCTGCGCACCGACCTCGATCATCTGCTGCCACAGGTCAAGGGCGCGCCCATTGTCGCGGTATCCGGACTGATGGGCGAGGGCATCGACCGGCTGATGAGCGCGATCGAACAGGCCTATGGGGTCTGGAACAAGCGGGTGCCGACTGCGGCCCTCAATCGCTGGTTCGAGCAGGCGGTGGACGCCAATCCGCCGCCGGCGGTGTCGGGCCGCCGGCTGAAGCTGAACTACATTACGCAGGCCAAGGCGCGGCCGCCGAGTTTTATCCTGTTCTGTTCGCGCGCCGACGCGGTGCCGCAATCCTATCTGCGCTATCTGGTCAATTCGCTGCGCGAGTATTTCGAGCTGCCGGGCACGCCGATCCGGATTACCCTGCGCGAAAAGGCCAATCCGTTCGCCCACAAGCGCAAGCGGCCCTCGTGAACGAGGCGGCCGAGCCCGCAAGCGCAACCGGCACGCCCGCGCGCGGCGGCGCGGTCGCCTTCATCTTCGTCACGATCCTGCTCGATATGTTCGCGCTCGGCCTGATCCTGCCGATCCTGCCGAAACTGGTCGAGAGCTTTGTCGCCGACGACACGGCGAGCGCGGCGCGCATCTTCGGCCTGTTCGGCACCGCCTGGGCGCTGATGCAGTTCTTTTTCTCGCCGATCCTGGGCGGCCTGTCGGACCGGTTCGGGCGGCGGCCGGTGGTGCTGCTGTCGAATTTCGGCCTCGCCTTCGATTACGTACTGATGGCGCTGGCGCCTTCGCTGAACTGGCTGTTCGTCGGCCGGGTGATTTCCGGGATTACCTCGGCCAGCGTCTCGACTGCGTTTGCCTACATCGCTGACATCACGCCGGTGGAACGGCGGGCGGCGGTGTTCGGCAAGGTCGGCGCGGCGTTCGGCGCCGGTTTTATTATTGGGCCGGCGGTCGGCGGCCTGCTGGGCGGCCAGGATCCGCGGCTGCCGTTCTGGGTCGCGGCCGCCTTGAGTTTCGCCAATGCGCTCTATGGCCTGTTGATCCTGCCGGAATCGCTGCCGCGGGATCGCCGTTCTCCGTTCCGCTGGAGAAGCGCCAATCCGATCGGCGCGCTGCATCTGCTGCGTTCCAATGCGACGCTGGCGCGGCTATCGGTGGTGAACTTCATCGCCCAGCTTGCCCATGTGGCGCTGCCCTCGACCTTCGTGCTGTACGCGACCTATCGCTACGGCTGGAGTGCGGGCTGACCTTGGCGATGGTCGGGATCTGCGCCATGGCGGTGCAGGGACTGGCGATCGGGCCGATCGTCAGGCGGCTCGGCGAGCGCCGCGCTTTGCTGCTCGGGCTGGGCTGCGGCGCCATCGGTTTCCTGATCTTCGGCGCGGCGCCGCGTGGCGCGTTGTTCTGGCTCGGCATTCCCGTGATGGCGCTGTGGGGCATCGCGGGCGCGGCCACGCAGGCCTTGATGACGCGGCTGGTGGCGCCGGACCAGCAGGGCCAGTTGCAGGGCGCGACCACCAGCGTGCAGAGCGTATCCCAGTTGCTGGGGCCGTTTCTCTTCACATTGACCTTTGCCTATTTCATCGGTGCGCAGGCGCCGCTGGCGTTGCCGGGCGCGCCGTTCCTGCTGGCGTCGGTCCTGCTGTTGCTGGCGCTGTCGATCGCGGCGCGCACGACGGCGGCGATGCAAGATGGGTAGCGTTTTCGAGCGAAGTGGAGACTGGTAAACGCGTTAAAAGTTAAAAGAAGATTCTACTGGTTCATTCGCCCTTCATCGGTCCCGCGTCCCGCCTGATTTGCGACGGCGTGGCGCCGTAACGGCGGCGGAAGGTGCGGTTGAAGTAGGACAGGTCGCCAAAACCTGCTTCAAAGGCCACCGCGCTGATGCTGCGGTCGGCATAGCGGGGATCGATCAGCATGCGATGGGCGCGCGTCAATCGTCCGGCCAGCACGAAGTCGGTGAAGGTGGTGCCATTTTCCGCCAGTAGTTGGCGAATATAGCTTTCCGAAATCTGCAGACTGCGCGCGACATCGGCGATGGTGAGAGAGTGATGTCCGACCCGGTCGCGGACATGGTCCTTGATCGATCTCAGCCGCGCTGCGCGCAGGCCCTGGTCATGCAGGCCGAGACCGGCGTCGCCGCCGAGCAGCAGCGCGGCCAGGCTGTGCATATGCATGGCGACGGTACGGCGCAGGTCCGGCGTTGCCAGTTCCTGCTGATCGTTGAGCATCTCGGCGTAGCCCACCATCAGCTGCAGCACGCGGTTATCCCTCGGGATCGGTCGCGCCACCATGGCGTCGATGTCGGCGACATAGGGCGCCAGCAGGCTTCGGCTGAGCCGGAAATTGATCACGCGCGTCGATGTGCGTCCGATGAAGGTGGCTTCGGCGCCGTTGGCGGTGAGCACCGCTTCGCCGTCGCTGATCGTGGCCACCCGGCCATACTGGCAGACATCCCCGACGCCGCTTTGCAGCACCACGAGGACGACGTCGTCATTGTCGAGCAGGGCCGGAGTGTGCCGGTTGCGCATCGGCGACAGCGTTCCCGACGCCATGGCAAAACCGGGCAACGATCGCAGCGTCAAATCGATATGGAGCGGATGACCGTCGAGCGGGTCGATTTCGATACCCAGGATTTCGCGGCCGAAGATCTCGCGAAACGCGTCGAGACCGCCACCGCCCTGCAAGGCGTCGGTGTTGACGCGCAGCGTCTTCATCTCGTCATTCGTCATTCGCTCGACCTTAGCGCCGATCACCTCAGCGCCAATTTGTCGCAGCGGGCCATGATCGGGTTCACGGCCGGGTCGGTCAATGCATTTGAATGGCGCTCTGGGATCATCGACACCGGATTACCGCCGGCAGAAGGACCAGCGATGTCAGGCATAAACGGCTGGTTATTCAGCCAATCGTTTGGGTCACGTCGCCAAAGCGAGCATTACGCATGTCGCGATTGGCAGCCCGCTACAGGTCGCAAAATCCGCCGCACCGGACGCAAGCCTGGCGGGCCGGCCGATGAGGCGGATGCCGCGCTGGGTCGTTGGTCCTGGTCTTCAGTACCTCGCGACGACGGGACCGTTGTCGAACCGGTAGTTCACACCGACCCGCAACACGTTGTCGGTGATGCGCGAGCTGTAATTGCTGGTGAGCGTGCCGCCGCCAAGAGCTGCGATGGTGGTGGCGAACGATCCGGTAGTGCGGCCGAGATCGACATAGAGATATTCGAGCCTGGCGGTCCAGTTGCCGCCGATCGCGCCTTCGATGCCGGCGCCGACGGAATAACCGACGCGGAGATCGTCGGCGGAGAAGCCGACGCCGCCGATCGTCTCACTGGTGTTGACGTTGCCGTAAGCCAGGCCGCCGGTCGCATATAGCAGGACCCTCGGAGTCACCAGAATGCCGCCGCGGGCGCGAACCGTCCCGAACCAGTCGATCTGCTGGGTCAGCGTCGTCGGGACTGCGGGGCCCGGCACGACCAACGCTCCGACGATCCCCGGGGTGCAAACCCCGATCGGGCAGGTCAGGTCGCGGCTGCCGCGCTCACCGGTGCCCTGAATGTCCGCCTCCAGGCCCCACACCCAGTTCTGCGTCTGCCAATTATAGCCGACTTGGCCACCACCGACGACGCCGTCCAAATTGGATGTACCGGCAGTGGTGAACAGCACGGTGCCTGCGCCGTTGGTGAATGAGGAAGTATCACTGGACCGGCCCCAACTATAGCCGATGTTGCCGCCGATATAGAACCCGCTCCAGTTGTATCCGGGGTCCACTATCACGGGGGCCTTGGTGTAGGTCCGCGCCGGGAGATCGGCGGCCATAGCCGAGGTGGTGGCAAACAATCCTGCCAAAACCGCAATGACGAGTTTCATGACCCAGCCCTCTTAGGAATCTGGCTGAAGTTTTAGTAGCTCGGCAGAAATCGGCTTGGACTAGGCGTCACTCGGCTTGGACTGGGCGCTACCGCAGGTGGATTGAGTCGTTCTGTTGCCGTTGGGAGACATCGGCTTTTCGACCCGATAGCCTCCGGGTCCCGCGCAGGTAACGAGTTACGCCGGCGGTCGAAAATCCATCAGCTTTCGGCTGGTGTAATCGTAGAATTTACCGCTCTCGGTCCATGACGGCAGGCACATCGGCACGATGAATTCCGCGGCCTGCTCCGGCGTGTCCAGCGTCATCGGGTCTTCGCCGGGAAACACCGCCGCGCGCATCCGGGTGCGGATCGGTCCGGGGCTGAACAGATTGATGCGCATCGGCGTCGTCGCGGTCTCGTGCGCCCATACCCGCACCAGCGCTTCGAGGGCTGCCTTGGAAGCGGCATAAGGACCGACATAGGCCGGCGCCTTGTTGGAGGCGCCCGAGGTGATGAACACCGCGCGGCCGGCATCGGATTGCCGGAGCAGCGGCTCCATGCACCGGATCAACTGGAAATTCGCCGTCACGTTGATCGCCATCACGTCGGTCCACGGTTTTAGTTCGATATGCCCGAGCGGCGAGGACGGGCCGGAGACGCCGGCATTGCCGACGAGAATGTCGATCCTGCCGTGACGCTCGTGCAGCGCGGCGCCGAGCCGGGCGATGCCTTCGAAATCGGTGAGATTGAGCGGCACCAGCGTCGCGCTGCCGCCGTCCCTGCGGATTTCGTCGTCGAGCTCTTCAAGCCCGCCTTGCGTGCGCGCCACGGCAACGATATGCGCGCCGGCCTTTGCCAGCGCGCGCGCCGTGGCGTAGCCGATGCCGCGCGAGGCGCCGGTGACCAGCGCGATACGGGAGGCGAGGAGGAGGGTCATGATCTAGGCCTTCGTCATGCCCGCGCATGAGCGCGAAGCGCGTCTTCACGACGTGCCGGGCATCCACGTCTTTGCGGCGGGGTATTACAGACGTGGATGGCCGGGACAAGCCCGGCCATGACGAAAACCCGACGTTTGAATCTCTGCGTTATTCGGCGTCAGCTCGCTTCCGCCAGCAGCGACAATTGCCGGGGCTGCGGTTCGGTCTGGGTCTGGTCGGTCAGATTGGTCGGATAGCTGCCCGTAAAACAATGATCCGAGAATTTCGGGTTGGCGGCATCGCGTCCCGGCTCGCCCATCGCGCGGTACATGCCGTCGATCGACAGGAAGGCCAGCGAATCCGCGCCGATGATCTGGCGCATCTCTTCCAGCGAATGGGTCGCCGCCAGCAAGCCGCCGCGGTCGGGCAGGTCGATGCCGTAATAATCGGGGTAGATGATCGGCGGCGAGGCGAGGCGGAAATGCACCTCGCGGGCGCCGGCGTCGCGCATCATGCGCACGATCTTCTTCGACGTGGTGCCGCGCACCAGCGAATCGTCGATCAGGGTGATGCGCTTGCCTTCGATCGCGGCGCGGTTGGCCGAATGCTTCATGCGCACGCCGAGCTCGCGCACGCTCTGGGTCGGCTGGATGAAGGTGCGGCCGACATAATGGTTGCGGATGATGCCGAGTTCGAACGGCACGCCGGAATGCTGGCTGTAGCCGACCGCGGCCGGCACGCCGGAATCCGGCACCGGCACCACCACGTCGACATCGGCGTGGCTCTCGCGGGCAAGCTGCGCGCCAAAAGCCTTGCGGACTTCGTAGACCGAGCGGCCGCCGACAATCGAGTCCGGCCGGGCGAAGTAGATATACTCGAAGATGCAGGGCCGCGGCGGCATCGGCGGAAACGGCCGGTGGCTCTGGGCGCCGTGCTCGTCGAACACGATGACTTCGCCGGGATTGATGTCGCGGATATATTTCGCGCCGATGATGTCGAGCGCGCAGGTTTCCGACGCCAGGATCGGAGAGCCATCGAGCTCGCCCAGCACCAGCGGGCGGATGCCGAGCGGGTCGCGCGCGCCGATCAGCTTCTTGTTGGTCAGCGACACCAGCGAATAGGCGCCCTCGATCGCGCGCAGCGCCTCGATGAAGCGGTCGATGAAGCGGTTGCGCTTGGACTGCGCGACCAAATGCAGGATCACCTCGGTGTCGGTGGTCGACTGCATCATGGCGCCGTTGCGCACCAGTTCGCGGCGCAGCGTCAGCCCGTTGGTGAGGTTGCCGTTATGGCCGACGGCAAAGCCGCCGGCATTGAGCTCGGCGAACAGCGGCTGCACGTTGCGCAGGATGGTGCCGCCGGTCGTGGAGTAGCGGGTATGGCCGACCGCCGAATTGCCGGGCAGGCGCTCGATCACCTCGCGGCGGGAAAACGTGTCGCCGACAAGGCCGAGACGGCGTTCGCTGTGGAAGCGCGCGCCGTCGAAGGAGACGATGCCGGCGGCCTCCTGGCCGCGATGCTGGAGAGCGTGCAATCCGAGCGCCGTGATGGCGGCGGCGTCGGGGTGGCCGAAGATACCGAACACGCCGCATTCCTCGCGTAGCGTGTCGCCTTCGAGATCATCTTGCAATTCTATCGAAGAATCTTGCCCAAAATTCGGCTCGGGATTGGGCCCGAGATTCAGGTCGAGCTGGCCGGCGTGGTCCGAAGGGCTCTGTATCTCGTCCATCGCGCCTCTCTTTGGCTCTGCTATTAACGACCCGTTATCAGCGGCTGGCTGGTTTCTCGATCAGCTTTTTAAGGCTGTCGCGGGCAGGTTTGCTGTAGCCATCACCAGTCGCCGGCGCCGCCGGGTCGGTGTCAGTTTGTTCGTCGTCAGGCTTATTCTTCTTGAATCTCTTTAAGATGGTGTTCTCGGGGTCGTCCGGCAAGAGCGACATCAGCCAATCCCCGGTTCCCTGCAATACCACCCGGGATTTCGCCCCGGTCACCCAATCCGGCCGCTGCTTGTCGGGAACCAGCCAGCTGAAGAACATGAAGGCGACCACCACGATCAGGAGCCCGCGGGCCAGCCCGAACAGGAAGCCCAATGTACGATCGAGCGCGCCGATCCGGGAATCCAGGATCATGTCGGAAATCCTGACCGTGATGATGGAAACCACGATCAGGGTGCCGATGAACACGCCCGCGACCACCACGATGCTGGCGACGGTATCGTTGTTGAAATAGGTCTTGGCGGTCGGCAGCAGCTTGCCGAAGGCATAGAGCGTGACCAGGGCGGCGGTGCCCCATGCGGCGATCGACAGGATTTCCCGCATGAACCCGCGGACCATGGCGAGCAGGCCCGAGACCAGCATCACTCCGAGCAGGACGAGATCGAGGATCGTTATGGGCATCGGCTGGTCAGGTCCGCTCGTACATTCAAAACCGCGAATCGGCTTGTCGGTGCCGCCCTAAGTGACGGGCATATGGCATGTCCCGCAAGGCCGGAATCGAGGTCGGAAATAGCGCCGGTCCGCCTCGTGCGGGTTGTATAGCGGCGAGGCTTGGCAAGGTCACGCCCGTCTAGCGTCCGTCGCGCCGGAATCTGGCCGGTGTGGCATTTTTCTCAGGCAAATTTTCCCGATTTTGGTCATGGTTTGCTTGCCGGTTTGCCTTCGGGCTGCCCCTTGCGGCGATTTCAGCGACCAGGCTGGTCAATCCGCCGACGGTATTGAGAGAAAGGCCGGCATCGCCGCCGACTTCGCCGCGCGCCGATTCGGGCAGCACCGCGCGGCCAAATCCGAGCTTGGCGGCCTCCTTCAGCCGGGCCGAGGTCTGCGCCACCGGGCGCACCGCGCCCGACAGCGAAATCTCGCCGAAATAGACCGCGTCCGTCGGCAGCGGTGCGTTGACCAGCGACGACACCAGAGCGGCGGCAGCGGCGAGGTCGGCGGCAGGCTCCTGGATGCGCAGGCCGCCGGCGACGTTCAGGTAGACGTCGTAGCCCGACAGTTTGACGCCGCAATGCGCCTCCAGCACCGCCAGCACCATCGAGAGCCGGCTCGGGTCCCAGCCCACCACCGCCCTGCGGGGCGTGCCGAGCGTGGTCGGCGCCACCAGCGCCTGCAACTCCACCAGCACCGGCCTCGTGCCTTCGATGCCCGCGAAGACCGCCGTGCCCGGACTGCCGAGGTCGCGCTCCGACAAAAACAGTTCGGACGGGTTGGAGACCTCGCGCAGGCCGAGCCCCGTCATCTCGAACACACCGATCTCGTCGGTCGGGCCGAAACGGTTTTTGACCGCGCGCAAAATGCGGAATTGCTGCGAGCCTTCGCCCTCGAACGACAGCACCGCGTCGACCATGTGCTCGACCACGCGGGGACCGGCGATCTGGCCGTCTTTTGTCACGTGGCCGACCAGGATGATCGCGGCGCCGGATTTCTTCGCGAACCGTATCAATGCCTGCGCCGAGGCGCGCACCTGCGTGACCGTGCCGGGCGCGGACTCCACTGTGTCGGTCCACATGGTCTGGATCGAGTCGATCACGATCAGGCGCGGTACCGTGCCTTCGGACAGCGTCGAGACGATATCCTCAACGGAAGTTTCGGCGGCGAGTTGCACCGGCGCGTCGGCAAGCCCGAGGCGCTCGGCGCGCAGCCGCACCTGCGCCACGGCTTCTTCGCCTGAGATATAGACCGCGCGATGGCCGGCCCGCGCCAGCAGGCTGGTAGCCTGGGTCAGAAGCGTCGATTTGCCGATCCCGGGATCGCCGCCGACCAGCAGCACCGAGCCCCTGACAAAGCCGCCGCCGGTGACGCGGTCGAGTTCGGCCATGCCCGAGGGCAGGCGGGGGGCGTCGTTGCTTTTGCCCGTCAGCGTCTCCAGCGCGAACGTCCGCCCCCTGCGTTTTGACCGGATCGAGACCGGCATCGAGGTCGCGCCAGTGGTGTCCTCCTCGGCCAGCGTGTTCCACTCGCCGCAAGACTCGCACTTGCCCTGCCAGCGGTTATAGGCCGCGCCACAATTCTGGCAGACAAAGGAAAGGGTGTTTTTCGCCATGGCAGGGGTGAATCGCTGTTACGAGGGCAGAGCCTGCATAGCACGAAATCCTAAGAAGTTCCTATTTTGTTCTTGTTCATTCACCGCTTATAGCCGCTGATTTTACGGCGCGCCCCAGATGGCGCTGACCAGCATCGACGCCCCCGCCAGCAGCATGATGCCGTCCATCACCAGCCGAAAAACGTCGGGATTGAGTTTTACCAGCAGCGGCTTGGCGATGAAGGCTCCGGCCATCAGCGAAGAGCCGGCGATAAGGCCTTGAATCGCCACATCCAACGTCAGCGCACCAAAACGCTGGAAGGTGACGGATTTGCTGATGTAGAGGCCGAGCGAACTGGCGGCTTCGGTGGCGAGAAACGCGCCCTTGGACAGGCCGTAAAACAGGAACAGCGGCACGCTCAACGGTCCGGTTGAAACCACGATGCCGGTGAGATAGCCGATCACGGCGCCGCCGAGCGCGACATGCCAGAGCGTCAGTTTGAACTTGTGCCGTGCCAGCCAGTGCCGCACCGGCACCATCGCGATCAGGAACAAACCGATCGAAATATCGACGGCATGTGAGGGCAGCGTCAGCAGCGTGCGGGCGCCAAGGGCCGCAGCCGGAATGCCCGTGATGGAGTAGGCGGCGCAGGCGCGCCAATCGACGTCGCGCCACCAGGCCAGGATGCGCGACAGATTGGACATCACGGCGGCGATCGCCATGATCGGAACCGCCTGCTTCGGGCCGTATTGATAGACCAGCACCGGCATCAGCATGATCGACGAACCGGTGCCGACGATGCCGCTGACGGTGCCTGCGACAAGCCCGACCGCGAGGACGAACAGGAAATTCAAAGTCTCGAGTCTCCGCGATTCGCAGCGGTGGGAAGCAAAAGCCTAGCGCGTTTTCGAGCGGCAAGGCTCGGGCAAATGCTGCTGACAGCACCCCGGCAGCAGGGTGCCCCTATAACGCGCGCGCTGTCGATCACGCGTTAAGGAGAACATCGTGCCAGTCAAGGGAAGCTGCCATTGCGGCAACACGCAATTCGAAGTCAGCGAGGCGCCGGCCGGCGTCACGCGCTGCACCTGCTCGTTCTGTTCGAAGAGCGGTTCGCTATGGGCTTATTACAAGCCCGCGCAGTTTCGCCTGATCTCGTCGCCGGACAAGGTTGCGACCTATCAATGGGGCAGCCGCACGGTAAAACATCATTTCTGCGCCAATTGCGGCTGCAACACCTATTCGGAATCGCCGGATTGGTCGGGAGGCAAGCCCGACTTCAGCAAGATGAAGATCGGCGTCAATGCGTGGCTGTTCGACGATGTCGATACTGCCGCGCTGCCGGTGACGGTGATCGACGGCAAGAACCTGTGGTGAGGCAGCTATCCATAGCGTTTTCGAGCGAAGCATGCCCTCGGACTTGATCCGTGGGTGGATACCGGTTCGCGTGAAGAAAACGCGTCAAAACTGGAATCTAGAGCTTCGGTTCTGAACCGAAGCTCTAGCGCAGCACGATCCAGGCCGGGGCGTGGTCGCTGGCGCCGTCTTCGCCGCGCAGTGTGCGGTCGACGCCGGCCTTGATCAGGCGCGGCGTCAGCGCCGGGCTCAGCAAGAGATGATCGAGCCTGAGGCCGGCGTCGCGCGGCCAGCGGTTGCGCTTGTAATCCCAGAACGTGAACATCGGTTTGGACGGATGCAACGTGCGGATCGCGTCCAGCCAGCCTTTTGCCAGGAGTGACTGGAACGCGGCGCGGCTTTCCGGCTGGATCAACGCATCCTTGTCCCACGACTTCGTCGGATAGATATCGAGCGCGGTGGGCGCGACGTTGAAATCGCCGGCCAGCACCGCCGGGATGTCTTTCCTCAGGAATTGCGCGGAGTGCCGTTGCAGCCGCTTGAACCATTTCAATTTGGCATCGAATTTCGGTCCGGGCTGCGGATTGCCGTTCGGCAAATAGAGGCACCCGATGACGATGCCGCTGACGGCGGCCTCGATATATCGCGCTTCATTGTCGTTGCGGTCGCCGGGCAATTCGCTGCGGACCAAAACCGGCTCGGCGTGACGGGCGAGGATCGCAACCCCGTTCCAGGTTTTTTGGCCGCGCCAAACCGCGCCGTAGCCGGCCTTTTCGATCGCAGCCAAAGGAAAATAGGCGTCGGTCGATTTCAGTTCCTGCAGGCAGGCGATGTCGGGCTTCGCCGCGCGCAGCCAGCGCAACAGATTGGGCAAGCGGCGGTTGATATTGTTGATGTTGAATGTCGCAATCTTCATGTAGAGCTTGCTTCATGTACAGCTTGAGCCGCGCGTCCTGCGCCGTTGATCGGAGGTCACATGTCGAAACTGCACGCCGCCATCCTGGCATGCGCCATCGGAGTTTGCGGTCAGGCCTTCGCGCAGACGCCGACCCCCGACCAGCGTGGCGCCTGCGGGCAGGATTACCAGAAATATTGCGCCGGCACCGCACCCGGTGGCGGCCGTGTCGTCGCCTGTCTTAACGGGCACCGCGACCAGTTGAGCGCGGCCTGCAAGAAAGCCGTCGATTCCAGGAAGCAATAACGTAGCGTTTTCGAGCGAAGTGGGTCCGGTTCGCGTAAAGAAAACGCGTCAAAATAAAAACTCTATTCTGATGCCGCAGCCGCTTCCACCGGCGCAGCCTCGGCCGCGCCGCCCTTGTAGATCCGCGCATGGCGGCGGCTGAGGCTGGTCAGCACCTCATAGCCGATGGTGCCGAAGTGATGCGCGAGTTCGTCGACCGTGATGCCCTCGCCAATCAGCGTCACCATGTGGCCGCGCCGCGCCGCGTTGTTGGGCAGGTCGGTGACATCGATCGCGATCAGGTCCATCGACACGCGGCCGGCGATCGGGCAGCGCTTGCCCGCGACCACCACTTCGGCGCCGCGGGTACCGTCATTGGAACTGGCGGCGCGGAAATAGCCGTCGGCGTAACCGGTGGAGACGATCGCAAGTTTTGTCGGCCGCCGTGCGGTCCAGGTTCCGCCATAGCCGACGCCTTCGCCGCGCTCGACATTGCGGGTCTGCACGATACGGGCCTTCAAATCGACCACCGGCTGCATCTGGTTGTCGGCTTCCGGAGTCGGATTGACGCCGTAGAGCGCGGCGCCCGGCCGCACCATGTCGAACTGGAACTGCGATCCCAGGAAAATGCCCGAGGAATTCGCCAGCGAGGCCGGCACGCCTGCATAAAGGCTCGCGATCTCGCGGAAGGTCGCGAGCTGTTTGGCATTGAGCTGATGATTGAGCATCTCGGCGCAGGCGAGGTGGCTCATGACCAATGTAATGCCGTGATCGCCGGCATTGATCCGCGGCACGATGCCCTGCGCTTCCGTCAGCGTCAGGCCGAGCCGGTTCATACCGGTGTCGATATGAATAGCGGCGCGGCCGGCCCAGCCGGAGCGGCGGCAAAACACGTCCCATTCGGCCAGTTCATTGAGATCGCCGATCACGGGCCTGACATCGATCTTGGCGTAGGCCTCGCCGCAATTCTGGAAGAAGCCGTTGAGCACATAGATCGCAGCCTGCGGCACCGCGGCGCGAACCGCGCGCGCTTCCTCCAGCGTGGCGACGAAAAACGTCTTGCAGCCGGCGGCTGCCAGCGCGCGCGCCACCGGCTCGGCGCCGCAGCCATAGGCGTTGGCCTTGATGACGGCAGAGCATTCGGCCGGCACCGCGGTCTTTTCCAGCTTGCGCCAGTTGGCGACGATGGCGTCGAGGTCGACCGTCAGTATGCCGGTCGCGTCCGCCAGCGCCGCGGCCTGGTTGGCCTCGGCCGAGAGCAGGCTGGAGATCGATTTCGGGTCGGAAGCGACGTTCATGGCGCGGTTTTACGCGCTGGCACCGCGCGGTTCAACCGCACAAAAAGTACCGTTAGCGGGCCATAGCGTTTTCGAGCGAAGTGGATCCCGGTTCGCGTGAAGAAAACGCGTCAAAAAATAAAGCGCTAATACGTGCGCTCCGGCAGATGGCTGTCCTGCGCCAGATCGCTGAAGCGCGTGAACTGGCCCTCAAAACTCAGTTCGACGGTGCCGGTCGGGCCGTGGCGCTGCTTGCCGATGATGACTTCGGCCTTGCCGTGCACCAGCGACATGTCGAGCTGCCATTTTTCGTATTCCGGCGTGCCGATCCGCGGCTCCTTGTTGGCGAGGTAATATTCCTCGCGGTACACGAACATCACGACGTCGGCGTCCTGTTCGATCGAGCCGGATTCACGCAGATCGGACAGTTGCGGGCGCTTGTCGTCACGGCTTTCGACCTGACGCGACAGCTGCGACAACGCGATGATCGGAACGTTCAGTTCCTTGGCCAGCGCCTTCAGGCTGGTGGTGATCTCGGTGACTTCCTGCACGCGGTTGTCGTTGCCGCGCTTGCCCGAGCCCTGCAACAGCTGGATGTAGTCGACCACGATCAGGTCGAGGCCCTTCTGCCGCTTCAGCCGGCGCGCCCGCGCGGTCAATTGCGAAATCGACAGGCCGCCGGTTTCGTCGACAAACAGCGGCAGCGATTGCAGTTCGATCGAATAATTGCGGATCTTCTCGAAGTCGGCCTCGGTGATGCCGCCGCGGCGGATCATGCTCGAGGAGATGCTGGTCTGTTCGGCGAGAATACGGGTAGCGAGCTGCTCGGCGGACATTTCGCAGGAGAAGAAGCCGACCACGCCGCCATTGACCGACTTCATGGTGCCGTCGGCCTGGACCTCGGCGTGATGCGCCTTGGCGACGTTGTAGGCGATGTTGGTGGCCAGCGCGGTCTTGCCCATGCCGGGACGGCCGGCGACGATGATCAAGTCGGAGGGCTGCAACCCGCCCATCTTGGTGTCGAGATCGCGCAAGCCCGTGGCGATACCCGACAATTTACCGTCGCGCTTGTAGGCGTTGGCCGCCATGTCGACGGCAACGGTGAGCGCCTGCGAGAAGCGCTGGAACCCGCCGTCATAACGGCCGGTTTCGGCGAGTTCATAGAGCTGGCGCTCGGCGTCCTCGATCTGCGCGCGCGGCGCAAAATCCACCGGCGCGTCGAAGGCGACATTGACCATGTCCTCGCCGATCCGGATCAGGTCGCGGCGTAGCGCCATGTCATAGATCGTCCGCCCGTAGTCCTGGGCGTTGATGATGGTGGTGGCTTCGGCGGCGAGGCGGGCGAGGTACTGGCCGACGGTCATGCCGCCCAGATCGGTATCGGCCGGCAGGAAGGTTTTCAGCGTCACCGGCGTTGCGACCTTGCCCATCCGGATCAGGCTGCCCGCGGTCTCATAGATCACCTGATGGATGCGCTCGAAGAAGTGCTTCGGCTCGAGAAAATCCGACACCCGGTAGAACGCGTCGTTGTTGACCAGTATCGCGCCCAGCAAACTCTGTTCCGCCTCGATATTGTGCGGTGCGCTCCGAAAAGCGGGGGTGGCGGCGTCGGGCGCGAGTTTCAGGACGTTCGAATCAGTCAAGGCCATGGTCTGGATTGTTCTTCGCGTTTTTGTCGTTGTTTGGATTCTTGAATGCGGGGCCGCGATAAAGCGCTGCCGACGCCGCCAGCGGAAGCATGAACATGCCTTATGCCCGATTCACACAATCCCGTATGTGGATCAGCAGAGCCATAGAATTGCCGCTTGACCGATTTGCCCGGATTCGGCGGCGTTCCGTCCAGCTCGTCACGGGGACTCGCGGTAACACGAACGTGGTCGCGTGCCCTGAACCTTATCCCAGGCAGGGCACACTCATGGATCAGGAGGCAGTGAGCGGCGCGAGCCGCGATCTCGGGGCTGGGTTCAGATCAGCAGGAGATAGATCAGCGCGATCAAGGCCGCCCCGACGCCGACGCCGATCAGCACATAATCGGTGCGCAGGTCGCGGTTGGGGTCGAGCGAAGGTTGGTGCGTTTCCTGAGTCATTTCGGAGTTCTAGGGTCGGCGGGCCCGATCCTCTGTGAAGCAGGTCACATCCGGTGAATTTCTTTCCCGGTACGGTCGTGGAACAGGGCAACCCGCGCCGGCGTTGATGCCGGCAGGGGTTGGTGGACGGAAACAGGCCAGAAAACAGTGACAGGTGGGCAAATCAGAGGTTGGCGATCCGGCGACGGCGAACGGCGATGGCTGGCGATGCTGATTGACGCCATGGAGCAGGTATCCCGCCCGGAGGTCCGCGCCACGCCCTGCGACCCCAGGGTATTTGCGGCATTGCGCCTGCAATTGGCGCGTCCGGCATCGCCATACCCGTATTGGCGCGCGCCGCACCCATCTTATTTCAGCCTGCGGAACTGAAATCTCAGCGGCACTCCGCAAACCCGGATAATGACACGCTTATCCGCCGCCCAGCGTCCGGCTGGCCGCTAACCTCCGGCAATCTGCAGCCGCGGCCACTTGCCGCGCTCGAGCCCACGCAGTTTTGCCTCTTCGTGCGCGACGTAATCGCGCGTCATCGGCACCACGCCCTGGCGCTTGGCGATCTGGATCTGGAAATTCATGAAGTTCTGCTTGCGGAACGACATTTCCGAGGCCGCGAGATAAAACTCCCACATCCGCGCAAAGCGCTCGTCATAGAGCCGCACCGCTTCATCCCGCCGCGCCATAAAGCGGCTCCGCCAGGCCTTCAGGGTTTCGGCGTAATGCAGCCGCAGGATTTCGATGTCGCAGACCAGAAGTCCGACCTTCTCGATCACCGGGATCACCTCGGAGAGTGCCGGGATGTAGCCGCCGGGGAAGATATATTTCGAAATCCAGGGATTGGTGACGTCGGGCGGGTCGGAACGGCCGATCGAATGCAGCACCATGACGCCGTCATCGGTGAGCAGTTCCTTGCAGCGCCGGAAATAGGTTTCGTAGAAATCGACGCCGACATGCTCGAACATGCCGACCGACACGATGCGGTCGAACGGGCCGGGGACGTCGCGATAATCCTCGAGCAGAAATCTTGCCGACCGCGTCAGGTTTTTTTCGGCGGCCCGCGCGTTCGACACCTGCAACTGCTCGGTCGACAGCGTGACGCCGGTAACGTCGGCACCGGTCATGTCCGCCAGATACAGGCCGAGGCCGCCCCAGCCGGAGCCGATGTCGAGCACGCGATTGCCCGGCCTGGCCAGCAGCTTGGCCGCGACATGGCGTTTCTTGGCGAGTTGCGCCTCGTCGAGGCTCGCATCCGGCGTCTCGAAATAGGCGCAGCTGTATTGCTTGTCGGCGTCGAGGAAGAGCGAATAGAGCCGGCCATCGAGATCGTAATGGTGCGCGACGTTATTTCGCGAGCGGCTTGGCGGATTGAACTGCTGGACATGCCGGATCAGATAGCGCGCCCACCATTGCAGCCTGGCCCAGCGCGGCAGGATCTCGGGCTGGCCCAAAAGGATCGCCAGCACATCCGCGATCGAACCCTGTTCGACGACGAACGTGCCTTCCATATAGGTCTCGCCGAGCGCGAGTTCGGGATTGAGCAGGATTCGCCGTTCGGCGTCGGTGGTGAGGAAGCGGACGGCGACCGGTTCACCGGTGCCATCGCCGCAGATAAACTTCGCCCCGCTCGCGGTCGTGAACGACATCGTCCCGCGGCGAATAAACTGACCCAGAAAGTAACGCAACAAACGGTCCATCGAAACCACCGCAAACAAGCGATCCCGTAGAAGGCAAACTGCCCGCCGTCATATCATGTGCCTGGAGGGGGGATGGTTCCCGGTCAAGCACCTCTACCATAGCATAATATTGCCCTTCGCCGGATGCTAGTGCGTTGTACACAAAGCGGATATTCCGAGATGTGACGATCGGCTGGTTGCGTCATAAGTGTGCTTCCATTCGCGGCATAATCGGCTAAAAGGTGACCCATCGTCTCCGATGGCCATGTCCCGCACATTGGAAGCGATTTCCGCCCCTGGAGAACTGTGAATGTTGAGCCGAGCGCTCATTTTAGCGACGGTGACGCTTCTGATCGGCGATTTGGCGGCGGCCCCGGCGCACGCGCAGGCGACCAATCTCGAGGCCGGAAAAAGTCCCTCCCAGATTTTCGCAGGCACCTGTACCGCCTGCCACAAAAGCCCGCGCGGACTGTTGAAGACGGTCGCCCCGGGATCGCTGCCGTCTTTCCTTAAGCAGCACTACACCACCAGCCCCGACATGGCCGGGCTGCTCAGCACCTATCTGATTTCCAACGGCGCGACCGACACCCGCAAGGACGGCAAGCCGGAAAAGCCCGGCGGACCGGTCGAGCAGCTCGATCGCCAGGGACGCCGGCTGCACACCGCGACGCCGGAGCCCGACAAGCCTGAAGCCAAGCCGGGAGCGAAGCCCGAAACCAAGCCGGAGGCCGAGCCGCGCCAGGCCGGCAAGCCGGATGCCGACGGCGTCAATCCGCAGGGCGAGGAACGCAGGGGCCGCAACGGCAAGCGCCTGGCGCGGCCGGCGGAAGACGGCGCCAAACCAGCCGAGGCCGCGGCGCCTGAAGCCGGCGAGCGCGGCCCCGACGGCCGCAAGCTCACGGCCAAGCAACGCCTGAGCAAGCGCGGCAAGCGGAATCCCGAAGAGCCAAAGGACACCAGCAGGCCCGATACGAACAAGGATGAGCCTGCGATCGCGGGCCCGGCGAAGGACGACAAGCCCGCCGCCGAACCGGCGAAGGAAGAGGCGGCCAAACCCGAAGGCACAAAACCGTCTGGCGAGACCAAGCCTGAAACCGCCAGGCAGGACGCACCCAAGGCCGATACTTCCAAGCTAGATACCCCCAAGTCCGATACCCCCAAGGCCGACACCGCCAAGGCCGACACCGCCAAGATTGAGACCCCCAAGGAGGCCGCGCCGACTGGCCAGACGCCGCCTGCGGCCGCTCCAGCCACCTCCGTGGCGGCTCCTGCCACAACCCCGGAGCCCGCGGCCGGCGCTTCAGCGCGGCCGGCCGCCCCTTCGGCGTCTCCGGCGGCCCAGTCAGCAGATGTCGAAAGCCCGCCGCCGACGGTCAGCGTCACTCCCGCGCCGCCGGCGCCTGCGCCAGCCGGGCCCCCGGCGCCGCCGATTTCCAAATAGGTTTTGCGCGGTCTTCCGTCTCCGTGCCCGCCCGGCGCGGAATCGACCCGTGCGAAAAAAGTGCCCGTCAAAATCACAAGCCCAGCCTGATCGGGCCGGGCTTGCTCATTCTCGGTTTGGCTGCGAGCCTTCTTACTTTTCGGTAGCGGCTTCGGCCTGCGGTTCCTCGTCGCGGCGCGCTTCGGGATCGAAGAACTCGCCGGCGGCGGCGATGGCTTCGGCGGCCGCGTCCTGGTCTTCCTGACGGGTCGAGATGTCCTCGCCGCGGTTGATGCGCTCGGCCTCATCCGCGCTGCGGGCCACCGTCACGGTGACGCCAACCTCGACTTCCGGATGCACGGCAATCGCGATCGAATGCTTGCCGATGGTCTTGATCGGCGCATCCAGCATGACCTGGCTGCGCGCGATGGTGACGCCGTCGGCCTCGAAGGAAGCGATGATGTCGCGCACGCTGACCGATCCGAACAGCTGGCCGGTCTCGGAGGCCTGACGCAGCACCACGACATTGCGGCCGTCGATCTTTTCCGCGACCTTGGTCGCTTCGCCCTTGGCCTGCAGGTTGCGGGCTTCCAGGTCGGCCTTCATGCCTTCGAACTTGGCGCGGTTATCCGTGGTGGCGCGCAGCGCCTTGCCGCGCTTCAACAGGAAATTGCGCGCAAAGCCGTCCTTGACCCGGACGACTTCGCCCATCTGTCCGAGTTTTGCTACGCGTTCCAGCAAAATGACTTCCATTTTCGTATCTCCTTAGGTGTGATCGGTGTGAGGGTTGAGGGTTTGGGTGAATGTTTGCGTTTCACGCCGCGGGCAGCGGCGGCGGCCTTGTTTGAAGGTAGCGTTGCCTGAGACCGAACACGGCGTCGGCAAGACCGAGTGCCGCCATCGCCAGCACCGGCCAGCCGAACACGGCGACGACGGCGTAGGTGCAGCTCAGCCAGAGCGCGCGGTGCTTCAGCGCCAGCGTCAACGTGTGCAGCGCGGCAAAGCCGACCAGCGCGTAAGCCATCGTCAGCGCGGAGGCGATGATCTGCGCCAGCATGGCCGACAGGCCGCCGACAAAGCAGAACGCGATCGCAACCGACAGTGCCGCGAGCGTCATCGGCGGCAGCGCGGTGTTCCTGAAATCGGGCCACGGACGGTGCAGCCGTCCCGACGTCGAGGTGATTTTGGTGGCGAGCCACAGATTGAGCGTCAGCGTCATCATGGCGACGATCGCGGCGGCGGCCGGCGCGATCGTCGCCAGCACTTCGATCCCTTGCTTGGTCTCTTCGTTGACGGTTTCGCCATAGCCCGCGACCAGCAACAGGCCGTGGCGGATGACGTTGGTGACGGTGGCGGCGTCGTGCCCCAGCGTCAGCAGCACCGACATCGTGGTCAGCGCGGCAAAGCCCGCGATCCAGAGCAGGATGCGGCCGACCGGATACCATTCCAGCGGCGGCGGAGCCGTTGCGGCGCCATTGTCGGGCGAGGCCTCGCTGCCGGCGATCGGCCGCCCCAACAGCGCGAGATGGCCGAGCCACCAGGCGGGTAGCGCGACGGCGACGACGAAAGCGATGCAATAGGGCAGGCCGAAAATGGCGCCGAGGCCGATCGCGGCCGCGATGCCGCCGACGGTAGCGCAAAGCGGACCCCAGCCGAGCGCCGCCACCATCAGCGGCAACGGTGCGAGATAGAGCAGCAGCACTGAAATCAGCGCGCCCGAGATCACCGAGGCGAACATCAGCGCCGACGCTGCGCCGGCCGCAAGGGCAATGAGAATGATCGCGATCATCAGCTGTCCCGCCCCTTTCGAGCGGTTAGAGGTCCGTTAAAACCCCAACCATCGGCGACCGGACGACCCGGAAGCCTTATGAGATGTTCGCTCCGCCGCGCCAAAGACGGGCGGAGCGAGATTGCGTTTACCGAATGACGTAAGGCAACAGCCCGAGGAAGCGCGAACGCTTGATCGCGCGCGCAAGCTCACGCTGCTTCTTGGCGGAGACCGCCGTGATGCGGCTCGGCACGATCTTGCCGCGCTCCGAGACGTAACGCATCAGCAGCTTGGAATCCTTGTAGTCGATCTTCGGCGCGTTCGGACCCGTAAACGGGCAGGTCTTGCGGCGGCGGAAAAACGGACGGCGTGCACCAGCTTCAGCCATGATTCTTACTCCTCAACTGCTGCTTCGGCGTCTTCACGGGGGCGGCGCGGACCACGGTCGCCGCGATAGCCGCCACCATCACGATCGCCGCGGAAGCCGCCTTCGCGGTCGCCACGGAAGCCGCCGCCGCCACGGTCGTCGCGATCGCGGTCGCGATCGGCCTTGCGCATCATCGCGGACGGGCCTTCTTCATGCTCGTCGACGCGAACGCTGAGATAGCGGATCACGTCTTCGCTGATGCGCTCCTGGCGCTCGATCTCGGCGATCGCGGCCGACGGGCCGTCGATGTTCAAGAGCACGAAATGTGCCTTGCGATTCTTGTTCATGCGGTAGGTGAGGGAGCGTACGCCCCAGTTTTCCATCTTGACCACCTTGCCGCCGAGTTGCTCGACGATGCCGGTCATCTGGGTGGTCAATTCCTCGACCTGCTGGGTGCTCGCATCCTGACGCGCGAGAAAAACATGCTCATAAAGAGGCATGGGTGTCCTTTCCAGTGTTGGCGCGGTTCCCGGCGGCAAGCCCTTCGAACCCTTCGGAAAGGACTCGATATTGCTCAGAAGGCGGAAGCACGGGACGACGGGCCGACTGGCCCTGCCACATCAACATCGCCAAAAAGGTGAGATTGCTGGGACCGTCCGTTCAGCTCCCGGCCGGGATCCACGGATGGCGCGGTTTATAAGGATTTTGGCCGGGATAGCAAGGGAAAGCGGCCCAAAATTAACCCCCACGGACGGGTCCATGGGGAACCAGCGACGGCTTGACATCAGCGGCCGCAGCGGTGACTTACGGCGCAACCTTACAGATTTGGCGGCGCTCAGGGGCACCCATGACGGCAGCATTTACCTTTCCGGGACAGGGCTCGCAGGCCGTCGGCATGGGCAAAGCGCTGGCGGACGCCTTTCCGGCCGCCCGGGCTGTGTTTGACGAGGTCGATCAGGCCCTGGGCGAGAAGCTGACCGGCATCATCTGGGAAGGGCCTGCCGAAACGCTGCAATTGACCCAGAACGCCCAGCCGGCCCTGATGGCGGTGTCGCTGGCGGCGATGCGGGTGCTGGAAACCGAGGCTGGCTTTGTCGTCGGGCGCGATGCCGCCTTCGTGGCCGGGCACTCGCTCGGCGAATATTCGGCGCTGGCCGCCGCCGGCAGCCTGACGATCGGCGATACTGCGCGGCTGCTGCGCACCAGAGGGCTCGCGATGCAGAAGGCGGTTCCGGTCGGGGTCGGCGCGATGGCCGCGCTGCTGGGCCTTGACCACGAGGCGGCGGTAGCGGTCGCCAGCGAAGCTGCCCAAGACCAGACCTGCCAGGCGGCCAATGACAATGGCGGCGGTCAGGTCGTGGTATCCGGCGACAAGGCGGCGGTCGAGCGCGCGCTGGAAATCGCCAAGACCAAGGGCGCCAAGCGCGCCATGCTGCTGCCGGTGTCGGCGCCCTTCCATTGCCGGCTGATGCAGCCCGCGGCGGATGCGATGGCCGAAGCGCTCGCTGGCATCACGATCAAGAAGCCGGCCTCGCCGCTGGTCTCGAATGTCCTGGCCGCGCCGATCAGCGATCCCGATGAAATCCGTCGCCGGCTGGTCGAGCAGGTCACGGGAACGGTGCGCTGGCGTGAATCGGTGGCGTTCATGGCGAGCCAGGGCGTGAGCCGGTTTTTCGAGATCGGCGCCGGCAAGGTGCTGAGTGGATTGGTTAAGCGTATTGCGGATGGCGCGGTCGGGATTTCCGTCGGCGCTCCCGGGGATATTGCCGCGGCAAAAGAGGCGCTCGCTGCGGCGCATTCGGCCTAGGCGGCAGCAAGGAGATGGGGATGTTCGATCTGACGGGCAGGACGGCGCTTGTCACCGGCGCGACCGGCGGCATTGGCGGCGCGATCGCGCAGGCGCTGCACGCGCAGGGGGCCACCGTGGCGATTTCAGGCACGCGGCGCGAGGTGCTGGACACGCTGGCGGGCAAGCTCGGCGAGCGGGTTCATGTATTGCCATGCAATCTGTCCGACAGCGCCGAGGTCGAGGCGCTGGTGCCGGCGGCGGAGGCTGCGATGGGGCAACTCGATATCCTCGTGGCCAACGCCGGGATCACCAGGGACAATCTGTTCGTGCAACTGCGCGATGAGGATTGGGACGAGGTGATCCGCGTCAATCTGACCGCGACATTCCGGCTGGCGCGGGCCGCGACCAAACTGATGATGCGCAAGCGTTTCGGCCGCATTATCGCGATCACCTCGGTGGTCGGCGTCACCGGCAATCCGGGCCAGGGCAATTACACCGCCTCAAAGGCCGGACTGATCGGCATGATCAAGACGCTGGGCGCCGAATATGCCAAGCGCAACATCACCGCCAATTGCATCGCGCCCGGGTTTATCGCGACCCCGATGACGGACGTGCTCAACGACAAGCAGCGCGAAACCGTGTTGTCGAAGGTTCCTGCGGCCCGGCTGGGGACGCCGGAAGACATCGCGGCGGCGGCGGTTTATCTCAGTTCTAACGAGGCCGGCTACGTCACCGGGCAGACCATCCACGTCAACGGCGGAATGGCCATGATCTGAGGGCGTTTGGCGGCCGTCCCGGAGCCGGCCAAACGCCTGATTCCGAAGGCCGATCAAGGCTTGTAGTCAAGGCTGGGGAAGTGTGATAACCGAACCTCCGGATGGGTGAAGAAGGCCATTGCAGGATTTTGAAACCCTGTATATTGGCGGTGCGGAGCCTGCCGTCGTGCGCCGGGCCTTGTTGGGTACGACGGAGCCAAATCAAGTCGACGCGCGACTGCGAAGAAAACTTAACGATCACGATGGCTCGTATCGTCTTAGGGTCGGGTCCAATGGAACAAGCACGAGGTTGAACGATGAGTGAGATTGGCGAGCGGGTTAAAAAGATCGTGGTCGAACACCTCGGTGTCGAACCCGAAAAAGTGGTCGACAACGCGAGCTTCATTGACGACCTCGGCGCCGACAGTCTCGATACCGTCGAGCTGGTGATGGCGTTCGAAGAAGAATTCGGCTGCGAGATCCCGGACGACGCGGCGGAGACGATTCTGACGGTCGGCGACGCCACCAAATTCCTCGAAAAGAACGCGAAAAGCTGACGCCCCCGCGCGGTGCTGACGAAGCCGGACGGGCCGTGATCGCGCGGTCCACCGGCTTCTTGTTGTGGACCGCTTGTCCGGGGCTGGAGTGATGGATATGAGGCGGGTTGTCGTCACGGGCCTCGGCATGGTGTCGCCACTCGGCTGCGGCATCGAACCGACCTGGCAGCGGATCCTCAACAGCGAAAGCGGCGCCCGGCAGATCGATACGTTCGATGTATCCGACCTGACCAGCCGCATCGCCTGCGTGGTCCCGCGCGGCGACGGCAGCGGCGGCACCTTCAATCCCGACCAGTGGATGGAGCCGAAGGACCAGCGCAAGGTCGACGATTTCATCATTTTCGCGATGTGTGCGGCGCGCCAGGCGCTCGACGACGCCAATTGGCATCCGTCCACCGAAGAGGATCGCTGCGCCACCGGCACCATGATCGGCTCCGGCATCGGCGGCCTGTCAGGCATCGCCGATACCGCGCTGCTGCTGAAGGAGCGCGGCCCCCGCAAGGTGTCGCCGTTCTTCATTCCGGGCCGCCTGATCAACCTGGCCTCGGGCTATGTCTCGATCGAGCACGGCCTCAAGGGCCCGAACCACGCGGTCGTCACCGCATGCTCGACCGGCGCGCATGCGATCGGCGATGCCGGCCGCCTGATCGCGCTCGGCGATGCCAACGTGATGGTGGCGGGCGGCACGGAATCGCCGATCTGCCGGCTGGCGATGGCGGGTTTTTGCGCGGCCCGCGCATTATCGACCGGATTCAACGACACTCCGGAAAAGGCGTCGCGGCCCTATGATAAGGACCGCGACGGCTTTGTGATGGGCGAGGGCGCCGGCGTCGTGGTGCTCGAGGAATATGAGCACGCGAAGAGGCGCGGCGCAAAAATCTATGCTGAGGTGATCGGCTACGGGCTTTCCGGGGATGCCTATCACATCACCTCGCCGACCCCGGATGGCGACGGCGCGTTCCGCAGCATGAGCGCGGCGATGAAGCGCGCCGGCATCTCGGCTTCCGACATCGATTATATCAACGCCCATGGAACCTCGACGCAGGTCGGCGACGAGATCGAGCTCGGCGCGGTGGAGCGGCTGCTCGGCAATGCCGCCTCCAAGGTGTCGATGTCGTCGACCAAATCCTCGACCGGACATTTGTTGGGGGCCGCGGGCGCGATCGAGGCTATCTTCAGCATTCTTGCGATTCGCGATAATGTCGCGCCGCCGACCATCAATCTCGACAATCCGTCGGTGGTGACGGCGATCGACCTGGTGCCGCGTACGGCGCGCAAGCGCGAGATCAATGTTGCGTTGTCCAATTCGTTCGGTTTCGGCGGCACCAACGCGTCCGTGATCCTGCAGCGTGTGGCGAGCTGACGCGTCGTATCAAGATTAACTTCACCGTTTCGCCGTATTCAATGACGAATCCTATCTTTGGGCGCGAAGACTTCCGGCCAAAGCGATGTTCCGCAAGGCCACGATTGAACCGACAGGATTCAGGTTGCATCGATGAGTGAGAGGCCGCCCATTTCGCCACGCTCGCCGCGCGCCGCGCTGGAGCCCGAGCAGGTTCCGCCGCCGCCGAGACGGTCCGAGCGCGCCCGCAACCCCTTCGTCGTGGTCGGCAATGCCATCATCACCATCCTGCTGGTGGCGATGCTTGGTACCGCCGGCGCCTATTACTACGGCAAGCAGAAGCTGGAGGCGCCCGGTCCGCTGCAGGAGGACAAGGTCGTCAACATCCCGCCGCGCTCGGGCATGAGCGACATCGCCGATACCCTGCAGCGCGAGGGCGTGATCGACAATAACCGCTGGGCGTTCATCGGCGCGGTGTTCGCGCTGAAGGCGCGCTCCGACCTCAAGCCGGGCGAATATCAGTTCCAGAAGAACGCCAGCCTGCGCGACGTCATCGGCACCATCGTCGACGGCAAGGTGGTGCAGCACGCCATCACGATTCCCGAAGGCCTGACCTCGGAACAGATCGTGGCGCGGCTGACCGACAACGACATCTTCTCCGGCGCGGTCCACGAGATACCGCGCGAGGGCACGCTGCTGCCGGAGACCTACAAATTTCCGCGCGGCACCACCCGCGATCAGGTGATCGCGCGGATGCAGCAGGCGCAAAAGCGTCTGGTCGCGGAAGTCTGGGAGCACCGCAATCCCGACATCCCGGTCAAGACGCCGGAACAATTGGTGACGCTGGCCTCGATCATCGAAAAGGAAACCGGCAAGCCCGACGAGCGCAGCCGGGTCGCCGCTGTCTATGTCAACCGGCTGCGGCAGAAGATGAAGCTGCAGTCCGATCCGACCATCATCTACGGGCTGGTCGGCGGCAAGGGCACCTTGGGACGTCCGATCAAGCGCAGCGAGATCACCCAGCCGTCGCCGTACAACACCTATGTCGTCGACGGTCTTCCGCCCGGACCGATCGCCAATCCCGGCCGCGCTTCGCTCGAGGCCGCGGCCAATCCGGCCCGCACCCGCGACCTGTTCTTCGTCGCCGACGGCACCGGCGGTCACACCTTCACCGAAACCTACGACCAGCATCAGAAGAACGTCGCCAAATTGCGGGCGATGGAGAAGCAGATCCAGAACGACACGGTGGAACCCGCGGACGATCCGCCGGCCGCGACCGGCACGACGCCCGCCGACGCCAACGCGGCTCCCGCGCCCGTCAAGCCGGCCGCGCCGAAAAGGCCGGCCCGCGCCGCGCCGGCACGCCAGGGCGCAGCCCAGTCCACCGCATCGCCGCCGGTTACCCAGCAATAGCAGTACCGGCCGGCGCGAACAGGCCTGCCTTGCGCCGGAACCGAATTCCACTTTGCGTGAAAACGCTTTAAAGTCGCAGGCGTCGTTCCCGCGAATCTTTCGGCCGTATCCGTATCATCAGGAGAGTTTGACGCGATGGCGCTTTCGAGCATGACCGGCTTTGCGCGAAGCCACGGCGCCAGCGGACCCTATACGTTCGAATGGGAATTGAAGTCGGTCAACGCCAAGGGGTTTGACCTCAGGATGCGGCTGCCGCCGGGCTGGGACGAGATCGAGGCCGTGGCCAAGAAGCGCGCCGGCGAACTGCTCTCGCGCGGCACGGTCTATGCGAATTTGAACGTCAAGCGCGCCAATGCCGGCTCGATCGTCCGCGTCAACGAGGACGTGCTGGCCTCGATCGTCAAGGTGGCCGGCGAACTCGCCGGCCGGATCGACGCGGTGGCGCCGAGCATCGATGGTCTGTTGGGGATCAAGGGTGTCATCGAGGTCGTCGAGCCGGAAGCCAATGAGGCCGAGGACAAGGCGGCAAAGGCCGCGGCCGCCGCGGCGTTCGAACAGGCGCTCGGCGGGCTCGTCACGATGCGCCGGCGCGAGGGCGAGACGCTCGGCAACATCCTGAGCCAGCGCATGGACGAGATCGAACGGCTGGCGAAGAAGGCCGAAGCCGCGCCGGGCCGCAAGCCCGAAGCGATCAGGGCGCGTCTGGCCGAGCAGGTCGCCGCGCTATTGGAAGCATCGGAGCGTTTCGATTCCGACCGGCTCAACCAGGAAGCGTTGATGATCGCCACCAAGGCCGACATTCGCGAGGAACTCGACCGCATCGCCTCGCATATCTCGCAGGCCCGCGAAATGATCGGCAAGGGCGGTCCGGTCGGACGGCGGCTGGATTTCCTGGCGCAGGAGTTCAACCGCGAGGTCAATACCTGCTGCTCTAAGTCGAACGATCTCGAATTGACCAACACCGGCCTCGAGATGAAGAACGTGGTCGAGCAATTCCGCGAACAGGTGCAGAATCTGGAGTGAACCATGACTTCCGGCGGCCATGGCCTGGACGGTGTTGAACGCCGCGGACTGATGTTCGTGCTGTCATCGCCGTCGGGCGCGGGCAAGACCACGCTGTCGCGCCTGTTGATCGACAGGATGCCCGGACTGAAGATGTCGGTGTCCGCCACCACGCGGCCGATGCGGCCGGGCGAAGTCGATGGCCGCGACTATCACTTCATCGACAAGGCACGCTTCGAGCAGATGTCGAAGCGCGACGAATTGCTGGAATCCGCCACCGTTTTCGACAACCGCTACGGCACGCCGCGCGGCCCGGTCGAAGCCGCGCTGTCGGCGGGGCAGGACGTGCTGTTCGACATCGACTGGCAGGGCACCCAGCAATTGCGGGAAAAGGCCCGCGCCGATGTCGTGTCGGTGTTCATCCTGCCGCCCTCGGCAGGCGACCTTGAAAAGCGGCTGCACTCGCGCGCCCAGGATTCCGACGAGGTGATCCGCGGCCGGATGGACCGTGCCAGCCACGAAATGAGCCACTGGGCGGAATACGATTACATCGTGATCAATCACGACGTCGATGAAGCCTTTGCCGAGGTGCAATCGATCCTGAAAGCCGAGCGGCTCAAGCGCGAACGCCGCACCGGCCTCACGACGTTCGTGCGCAAGCTGCAGCAACAGCTGGAGAAATAAGGACAGTGCTTTCGAGCGAAGCATGCCCTCGGACTTGATCCTGGATGGACTTCCGGTTCACGTGAAGAAAACGCGTCAAGATACATCAACCTCGTTCAACCCTGCGCGCTTCGCGCCAGCCGCTCCAGCATCTGCTCGATCCGGTCGCGCTCCCCGGACTCATTTGTTTCTTCGGCTTCCTGCAATTCGAGCGGCGCGCCGATGTTCGGCCGCTGTATGGCGGTCGCCGGGAAAGGCACGGGCGCGCGACGGCGCTTGAGATCGCGATCGAGGTCCCAGACCGGACGCACGTCTTCCAGTGTCGGCGCCCGAGGGCGACGTTTGCTGCCGGATCGGAACACCATGCTTGCGACAAGCCCCGCGACCGACAATGCGCCGACAACCACGGCCAGCAACATTACGATCGAGCCGGACTGTTTTGCCATCGAGGCATCCGCCGTGGCGAGCGGAACGGCGGCTGGCGCTGCAACGGGCGCTGGCGAGGCGTCGGCCTGCACCTCGGCGGGCGGATTGACCGGCGCGGGCGGCGGCGCCGCTGCGGGGGCGGCATTCGCGCCCAGTTGCTCGGGCCAGCGCGACGCCACGACCGATGTCAGCATATTGGCGTCGGCAGGGGACGCACGTGTGGCGTTGTCGATGACCGGCGCACTGGCGGCTGCGGGGACTTGTCCGGTGTTGACGGGAGCGCCCTGATCGAGCGGCACTATCGAGGTCAGTTCGGCGTGGGCATTGGCCACCGATCCCGGCATGGGCTTGTCCGGCTTCGGCGCCACCGGCTGCGCGGCGACGGACGAATTCGACGGCGCGGTCTGCGCATGCGCGTCGCCTTCCCCGCGCAGGTACCAGCAATGGCGGTTGGAGGGATGTTCGATGCGGTAATACCAGTGGCTGCCTTCGGGCGTCTCGGCCCTGGGCGCAAGCAGGCATTCGTCGGCGGCGGGCGCGCGCGATGCGCCCTGCGATGCCGCGAGGGGGATTCCGGCGCAAAGGCCGGCGATAACGGCTGAAATAAATTTCCCGGTTCGGGTCGGCATTCTGCTGCTCCGGCGATGATACGGTACGCGTCGCGGGCCAAATCTCCGCAAAGACAATTTCGGCAAAGATAATTTCGACGAAGACTTGGGTGGCAATGCGCCGCAATTTCGGACAGCATGGGGCTTATTTCGGGCCCGCTTTCGGGCGCGAAATGTGGCGGGAATTGGAGGGTATCCGCTGCGCGTGCGACGCCTGTAGATCGCTAACCGGTGACCGGCTTTACTGGCTCGCCAGCACGTCGCCGAACAGCACGTAGCGTTCGCCGTCGAACCGCACCAGGTGCATTTGCTTGATCGGACGATGGTCGGTCGGGCTGGTCTGCAGACGGATCCCCGGCAGCAGCAGCGGCGGCGCCATGTCGAGATGCTCCGCCTGCTTCATGATGTTCTCGCGCGTGAGATTGTCGCCGCACTGCTTGAGGATCTGCACCACGGCGTAGCCGATATTGTAGCCGTAGGGCGCGTAATAATCGCTCTTGTCGACGCGCGGATTGTACTTGTCCATCCACGCGTTCCAGGCCTGCATCGCCGGATCGTCCTTCCACTGCGGATCGTGCGGATCTTTCTGGTAGGCCGCCGAGATGATGCCCTTGGCGGCCTCGAATCCGGCCGGCTTGATCGCGCCCGCGATCGAGGAGCCGACGCTGGAGACGAATTCCTGCGGGCGCCATTCGATATCGTAGGCCTTGCGGATCGCCTGGGCCGCGAACTTCGGCACCGAGAAAATCAGAAAGACGTCGGCGCCCGACGCCTTCAGCGTCACCACCTGCGAATCCACGGTCGGATCGCTGGTGGTGTAGGTTTGCTCCGAGACGATCATGCTTGAGGCCCTGTCGCCGAGCCCGCGCTTGAACCCGAGCAAATAATCGCGGCCGAGGTCGTCGTTTTGCGACAGGATGCCGATCCTGGCGTTGGGCTTGTTCGCGAGGATATACCTGGCGTAGATCTCGCCCTCGGATGCGTAATGCGGCGTCCAGCTCATGGTCCACGGATAACGCTCGGGATCGTTGAACACGGTCGCGCCGGTGCCGATGAACAGATGCGGCACCTTCTTCTGGTTGATGTACTTGACCACGGCCATGTTGGTGGCGGTGCCGACCGGATTGACCAGGAACAGCACTTCGTCGCTTTCGATCAGGCGCCGGATTTGCTCCACCGTCTTGGGCGGGCTGTAGGCGTCGTCGAGGCTGATGTAATTGATCTTGCGACCGTTGACGCCGCCCTGATCGTTGATCATGGCGAAATAGGCGGTGGCGGAGATTGCGCCGGCCGCATAGGCCGAGGCCGGGCCGCTATAGGGCGTGGTGGTGCCGATCTTGATTTCGGTGTCGGTGACCCCTGGTCCGTATTGTTTCTGCGCCAGCGCGGGCGTTGTCAGCGTAGCCACGATCAACGCCGCCCAGGCGGCACGTCTAAAACGGTCTCCGGCAGGCATCAGGCATCCCTCCCTTTGTCAGTCGCGAAGCCCGAAACCCTTCGATTCCGGTTTGACCGGAACGGGGCCGTTTTTATTTGACGCGTTCGCGGGGGCGGATGCACGAGGCGATCCGCGACCGGAAAACGCGCAGCCGGCGTCGCTTCAGTTTTTCAACACGATACGTCCAACCACTTTTCCTTCACGCAATTGCTCGATCCATTTCTGGACGTCGCCCATCGGTTCTTCTTTCATCGGCGTCGGCTTGATCTTGCCGGCGCGCGCCAGCGCCATCAGTTCGTGGGCCTCGGCCAGCGTTCCCACCATGAAGCCTTCGATGGTCATGCGCTTGTAGATCCATTGCACCATCGGCAGGCTGAAATTGCCGCCCATCAGTCCGGAGACGACGATCTTGCCGCCACGCGCGACGGTGGACACGGCAAAAGCCATCGATTTCTCATTCCCGGCGAAATCGACCACGCCGTCAAATCCGCCGTCGGTCTCCTTGACCATGCGTTTCGCGACGTCCGCTTCGGCGGGATCGTAGGCGACCGACGCGCCGGCCTTCAACGCCGCCTCACGGGCGGCCGGACTCAAATCCGCCACCGAAATCTTTTGCTTGAACATCGCCTGCGCAAACGACAGCCCCATCATGCCGACGCCGCCGAGCCCGATCAGCAGCAGATTGCGCTGTCGCGGCCGGTCGACCAGCCGCTTCAGCGCGCCATAGGCGGTGACGCCGGAGCACATCAGGGTCGCGGCCTGGTTCACCGGCAAGGGAGCGTAGTCGAGCAGATATTTCGCGTCCGGCACCAGCACGTGGCTGGCAAAACCGCCGTCGATGGCAACGCCGAGAAAGCGCTGCTTGACGCACAAATTCTCATCGCCATTGAGGCAGTCGCGGCACTGGCCGCAGCCGATCCAGGGAAACACCGCCTTTTTGGCGCCGATCAGGCTCTTGTCGACATCGGGCCCGACTTCCTCGACCACGCCCGCGATTTCGTGCCCGAGCGTAAACGGCAGCGTCATGCCGCGCGTCGTGTCGAGCTTCTTGCCGCCGCCGAGGTCGGCGTATCCATCCTGGATGTGCAGGTCGGAATGGCACAGCCCGCAGCGCTCGATGCGAACCAAAACCTCGCGCCCCTGCGGCTTCGGGGTTTCCACGATGGTCTCGCACAGGGGGGCATCGAACTTGACGAGCGACTGACGGCGCATCAACGCCATGGAGCATTCTCCTCAAACGGAACTGTTTTTTTCGTTGCGTATATTGGTCAATTCGCGGGCCATGGCAACAAAACCAAAGACCGAAACCGTTTCGGCGCGCCGCGTCACATCGACACCGGCGGCATCCGCCAGCCGGGCCGGATCGACGCCCAGCGATTTCAGGCTTTGCCGCAGCATCTTGCGGCGCTGGCCGAACGCCGCGGCCGCCACCTGTTCCAGCGTCCGGCGGTCGCAGGGCTCGGGCTCGGCGCGCGGCACCAGCCGCACCACCGAAGAGGTGACCTTGGGTTGCGGCACGAACGCGGCCGGCGAGATGTCGAACAGGATCTTGGTCTCCGCGCGCCAGTTCGCTAGCACGCCGAGCCGTCCGTAGGCCTCGGCATTTTCGCGGGCGACGATGCGTTCGGCGACCTCGCGCTGAAACATCAGCACCATCATGTCGTACCAGGGCGGCCACGGCTCGACGGAAAGCCAGTCGATCAGAAGCGCGGTCGCGATGTTGTAGGGCAGGTTGGCGACGATCTTGGCCTTGGTGGTGCCGAGAAACGGCCGCGGATCGAAATGCTGGGCGTCGGCGCAGACGATCTCGAGCCGTCCGGGATAATGCCTTGCAATGTCCTGCAGCGGCGCCAGCGCGCGTTCGTCGCGCTCGATCGCGATGACGTGCCGCGCGCCGAGCGCGAGCAGCGCGCGGGTCAATCCGCCCGGACCGGGGCCGATCTCGATCACCGTGGCATCTTCGAGCGGGCCCGCGGCGCGCGCGATCCGCGCCGTCAGGTTGAGGTCGAGCAGAAAATTTTGTCCGAGCGATTTGCGGGCGGACAGCGCATGCTGACGAATGACCTCGCGCAGCGGCGGCAGGTCATCGATCGCGCTCATGCCGGCCGTGCCGCCATGCGGGCGGCAAGCCGCAAGGCCGCGACCAGGCTCGACGGATTGGCGCGGCCGGTGCCGGCGATATCGAAGGCGGTGCCGTGGTCGGGCGAGGTGCGGATGAAGGGCAGCCCCAGGGTGACGTTGACCCCGTCATCGAACGCCAGCGTCTTGATCGGGATCAGCGCCTGGTCGTGATACATGCAGATCGCGCAGTCGTAGGTTTTGCGCGCGGCTTCGTGGAACATGGTGTCGGCCGGCAGCGGGCCTTTTGCGTCGATGCCCTCGGCGCGCAGGACACCGATGGCGGGCTTCACGATGCTCTGATCCTCGGCGCCGAGCGAACCGTCTTCACCGGCGTGGGGGTTGAGCCCGGACAGGGCGAGACGCGGCCGGGCGATGCCGAAACGGGATTTCAGGCCGGCCGCCACGATGCGGGCGGTCGAGACGATCAGGCCGGTCGAAAGCCGCGCGATGGCGTCACGCAGCGAAAGGTGGATCGTCACGGGAACGACGGCCAGCGTAGGCGACCACAACATCATCACCGGTTGCGGCGTGTGTCCGCCGTGCGCGGCCAGCTCGGCCAGAAACTCGGTGTGACCGGGGTGACGAAATCCGGCGCGGTAGAGCACGCTCTTCGCAATCGGATTGGTGACGACCGCGCCGGCCCTGCCGGCTGTGACATCGTCCACGGCCTGGCGGATCGAGGCGATCGCCGCATTCGCGCTGCTGTCGTCGGGCTGTCCGGGCTGCGCTGTGGCTGTCTCGCCGGTCGCCACCACCGGCAGGGCGTTGACGAATGTCGCCAGCGCCTCTTCGGGACCAACCTCGGCGATCGCAACGTCCAGTCCGAGCGCCTTGGCGCGGTCGCGCAGCGAGCCGCCATCGCCACGCACGTAAAACGCCGGCAGCTTCAGTTCAGCGCGGCGCAGCCACGCCGCAAGCGTGATGTCCGGCCCGATGCCCGCGGGTTCGCCTGACGTCAGCGCGAGGGGTTTTGCCGCGAGGGGTTTTGCCATGTGTCAATGACGACGCATCAATGACGATATTCGATCATCGCGGCGTTGCGGAGCTGCTGCAAATACGACTTCGACTTCGCCTCGAACTTGTCGTTGAACATCTTGTCGCGGATTTCCCTTTTCCGGGGGGTGTCGACCGTGGTCGGCTTTCTGCTGCAGAGCGCAACCATTTCGACGCCCTGTTTGGTCAGTTCGGGCGCGGTCAGATGCCCGATCGGCGTCTTGTCGAGCACCTCGCGCAACGCCGGCGGCATATCGGCCGAGGTTTTGACCACGGCGTCGCGTATCGCGGCATTCTGCATGCTCTTGAACAGCGAGTTGGCCTCGTCACAGGTCTGGATGCGGGCGCGCAGGGTTTCGGCTTCCTTGCGCCGCAGTTCGATGGCGGCCGGCGACGAACCCCTGGGAACGATCAGGACGATCGGCTGCATCTTGTATTCGAAGCTTTCGGTTTCGGTCTGGTCTTTCTTCTCTTCCGGGGTTTCGGGCGTCGTCTGCGCCGCGGCGTTGACCTCCTTTTCACCGACCTGGAGGCTCTCCTTGAAGCGGCCGCGGACCAGGCTGCCCCATACCATGTCGCTCTTGATGCGTTTCTTCAGGGTTTCGGGGCGAATGTGCTGGGCTTCGAGCATCCGATTGAGCTGGTCGGAACTCAGCCGCATCCGGCTGGCCATCTGGCCGTACGCCGCGTCGATATCGCTCGAGCCGGGGTCGACGCTGTATTGCTTGGCTTCCCGGATTTTCAATTTGTCGTCGATCAGCTCCTGGATCACTTCCTGGCGCGTCGAGGCCTTGTGGGTCGACAGGAAGTCCAGCTTGGTGCGCTGTTCGATATCGAAATCTGTGATCGGTTCGCCATTGACCATGACTGCGACGGTTTGCGCATGAGACGGCGTCGCGCAGCCCAGGCAAGCCAGCGCCAAGGTCACGGCGCAAGCCGAAACGAGAACCGGAAGGCGCTGAAGCAGGGTGGTCGTCATGGTCATCGTCGCTATGTCTATCGGTGTCGCTATGTCTATCGGTTGATTCGGTTTCGGCACATGCCCGGCCGCGGTCGGCGCGCCGGCGTCGATTCTACTGGATCTGCCCGCTGCCCGACGTCGTGGAACTCTGGGCGAGAGTGCGCAGACCGATCTGCAGCATGAACGAATGGCTGAGTACGGGCGGCGTCGAACCGGCGGCATAGGAATATGCCGTGACGTAGTTGGCTGCCAGCACGAAGCAGTCGTCGACATAGCCGGCGCCGATCACATATTGGTTGATCTGATTGGCGACGAGGTCCCAGCGCGCCGCGCCGGTGGCCACCCAGTTGGAGGTCAGCTTGACGGTTGCGGTGGTCAGGATGCCTTCACGGCGCGTCAGGTAACCGAGTTCCGGCTGCGCGGCGTAGTCGCCATACAGCATGCTCACCGACCAGCGATCGAAATTGGCCTTGCCCTCGGCCTCGAAGCGGTCGACCTCGCCGGTGCCCTGGTCGACCCGGGCGCGGGTCATGAAGGTGTAGGTCCGGTTCGGCGCATAGGCGAGGCTCGCGACATAGTCCGACACCGGCTTGTCGAGGCCGGACTCGATCGCGGTATTGTTGACGTCCTGCACCGCGAACGAGTTCAGGCCGAACAGCTGATAGGACTGTCCGAACACCGCGGTGACGGTGCCGCCATGATCGAACTGCGTGGTGGCCTGCGCGCCGACATTGGCGCGGCCGCCGCCCTCGACACGGTCATAGCCGGAGAACTTGTCGACGCTGAACAGGTTGCTGGTGTCGAAGACAAAGCTCTGCGCGTCTTCGTTGGGAAGCTTGCCGGCATAGGTCTCGTTGGGACGCAGGATGACTTGCGCGATCGGCTCGATCGTCGTGGTGCCCCACGGCTGAACGTTGATGAAGGGGTAACGGTAGTCGAGGCCGACGGTCGGCATCACCCGCACGGCCTGGGTTTCGCCGGTCGGCAGGAAGTTGGAAACGCCGGGCTGGTTGGCCACCGAAGTGTCGACCGCGTCCGCCCGCAGGCTGGCGAACGGCGTCCAGATCTCGCCCGCCGAATCCGTGAACGAGCGCCGCCAATCCACTTCGCCGGTCGCGCGCGTATAGGTGCCGGGCATGCCGCGCAGCAGGCAGTTCGCCGGCGTGATGTTGTGGGCCGGATCGGCCGTGGTCGGCAGGCAATTGCCGTTGGCGAGCGCGTTGGCATTGACCGGGTCGAACGCGGCGGTATCGCGCGTCAGACTGGTGAAGTTGCCCTTGTAGCTGACCTCGCCGCCCAGGATGTTGTGGTTGATGACGTTGGAATAATCGATCACCGGCGCCACCACCGGCACCTGCGACTGATTGCCCGAGAAGCTCAGATAATAGATCGTGCGCGCATCGAAGTAGCTGCGATTGCCGACGCCGGTCAGATAGAGCTGCGAGATCGCTTCGGTCGGCATGTTCAGGAACGAGCCGAGCGGATCCTTGTACTGCGCCAGCCGGTAGTCGGACATGAAGTAGTAGTCCGACAGCACGACGCCGTCCCAGCCCCACACCCATTTGTCGTTGAGGGCGAACTGGCCCTTGGTCTCGACGCCCCAGCGGACGTCGCGGTCGCCGGGCTGGCCGGCAAAGGCGCCGGGATCGAGCTGGTCGATGCCGTAGGCGCGGATCTGGTAGGAGCCGTCCATCAGCCGCTGGCGGAACTCGGCCTGCATCAGCACGCCCTGCCGGGTGGTGATGCGCGGCGTGAAGGTCGCGTCATAGTCGGGCGCGATCGCCCAGTAGAACGGCAGATCCATGCCATAGCCGAACGCCGTGTAGGACGTGAACGACGGCATCAGGAAGCCGGTCTTGCGCTTCACGGTCGGATCGGGCGTCGAGAAATACGGCATATAGGCCATCGGGACGCCGAAGAATTCGAGCTGGGCGTTCTCGAAATACAGCATCTTCTCGTTCTGGTCGTGAATGATGCGGGCGCCCTTGACCTGCCATAGCGGCGGCTTCTTCGGATCGTCCTTGCAGGGCGCGCACGCCGTATAGACGCCGTTTTCGAACACGGTGTAGTTGCCGTTGGTGCGGTCGGAGCGGGTCGCGGCCATTCGCGTGTTGTCGGCGGTGTCGACCCGCAGCGAATCGACGAAGCCGTCGCGGTAGTCGTCGCTGAGATCCATGATGTTGGCGTAGGTGATCTTGCCGTCGGCGTCCGTCATGCGGACGTTGCCTTCGGCATGCAGCCGCTTGGTCTTCTGGTCGTAGATGACCTTGTCGGCCTCGACGCTGGTGCCGTTGTAGAACATCTGCACGTTGCCGACCGCCGACACGCGCGAGTTGTTGTAGTCGTAATCGACCTCGACGGCCTGCACCAGCATCTGCCCGTCGCTCGGCGGACGCGGCGGCACGGCGCGCTTGGGCCCCTGGTTGTAGCTGAATTGCGCGGAAGCGGGCGTGCTGGAGCAGATGCCGAGCGCGCACGCCAGCATCAGTCCGAGAACCAGGGCGAGGGGGCGCCGGACGATGGCCAAGCGACCGCGACGACGGCGCACGGGGGTGCGCCGCCCGAACGCGGACGACCTGCCTTGGCGGGCGGCGACAACGGCCACTACCCGTCCTCCTGGTACAACAAGGCCAAAAAGCCGGTGAGGCCGCCCACGCACACGGGCAACCACGCCGCAGCAATAGGATGCATCAGCTCGGCCTTGCTCAAATCCTCAGTTACTTTCGACAGAACGTAGAGCAGAAAGCCTGCGCCCACGCCACTCAAAACCATCTTCTGCACGCCGCCGAAACGGAAGAACCGAAGGCTCACCGAAGCCGCCAGCATGACCATCGCGGCCAGTAAAAACGGCTGTGCAATGAGCTTGTGGTACTGCAGCCGGTAGCCAGCGGTTGCAAACCCCGAGCTTTCGGAGGAGCGGATGTAGCTCGGCAGTTGCCAAAAAGACACAGTCTCGGGGGTGGAGAAGCTGTTGCGCACCTGGGCCGGCGTCAGGCTGGTCGGCAGCGTGAAGGTGTCCTGTTCGACCGGGGGCGAACTGAGCGTGAAGCGCCGGACCGATTTGAACAACCAGCGCCCTTCCTCCAGCGTTGCTTCCCGCGCCTCGATTCGTTCCTTGAACTGGTTGTCATTGTCGAAGGTGAACACCGTCAAGCCGGTCAGCCGCGCGCCCTGCTGCTCGCTGCGGGCGGCGTTGATGATGGCCTGACCGTCGTCATTGACCTGATTGATCCAGAAGCCGGCGGCGTCCTGGATGCCGCCGCCGGTCGCCGAGCCCATGATCTCGGCCTCCATCTTCTTGGAGACCTCGCGCAAATCCGCCGACATCGGATTGTAAAGCGTGGTTGCGAGCACGCCGAGAACCATGGCGCTGACCAGCGCCGGCGCGATGAACTGCCAGGCCGATACGCCGGCGGCGCGCGCCACCACGAGTTCGAGGCGTCGCGACAATGCGAGATAGCAGGTCATCGCCCCGATCAGGATGCAGAACGGCATCATCTTCTCGAGCAGCTGCGGCACCCGGAACAACGAGGTCTCGGCGACCATCACCGCCGAGGCCGTGGCGATCCCCGACGTCTTGCGCACCATCTCGATGTAATCGACCAGCACCAGCAGCAGGAAGATGCTGGCGAATACGCCGAGCGCCGCGAGCACGAAGCGGCCGGCGAAGTAGCGCCCAAGCGTGTTGGTGACCATGCTCATGCGGTGGCCGGTCGTCCGAACAGCCGAAGCAGCCGGGCATTGAATTTGTTGATCGCTTCCAGCAGCAGGGCCGGCGGTTCGATGACCCAGCCCGCGGTGATGATCCACACGCCGGCGCCGATCGCCGCGAGCAGCATCAGGTACTGGACCAGCGGCGCCAGCGGCGACTTCACCGCCATCACCGAGCAGGCGAAGCCGGCCATGCGCAGTCCGAACACCGCGAGAATCGAGCCGCCGATCGAGAAATTGCGGCTCTGGCGCGTGGTGCGCGGCGTGCCGAGAAAGGCGAAGGTGAGGGCGGCGAACGCAAACGGATAAATCGGCGCCATGAAGCGGTCATGCAGCTCGGCGCGGAACTGGCCGGGCAACTGCATGTAGATCGGATCGTTTTCCTCCGGATACATCAGCTCCCAGAGGTAACGCTCGCGAATGCCGAGCGCGACGTCGTGGCTCTGGTTGAATTTCGACATGTCGAAAGCGTAACGGCCGAACGCCACCAGCGCCGGATCGCGCTTGCCGACCTCGAAGCGCTGCAGGTTGCCGTCCTCGAGAACCAGGAACGAACCAGAGGCGTTCTTCAGCACGGTGCCGTGGTCGGCGACGATGGTGACGCGTTCCTTGGGATCGCGGCGATCGTCGATGAAGACGCCGGCGAGCAGTCCGCCCGGTTTGCGTTCCCGGATCCGGATGGTCAGATTGGTGTCGAGCTGGGCGAAGCGTCCGGGCTGCAGGATGTTGGTCAGCACGTCGGCGGTGATGTCGGCGTCCCATTGCTTGATTCGGCGCATGCCGTCGGGCGCAAGGTAAGCGGCGATGAACGCCACCAGCAGCGCCACCACGCAGGTGGCGTAGATGAAGGGGCGGAACAGCCGGTACGGCGACAGGCCGGCGGCGTTCATCACGATGATCTCGGAATCGGTGGCGAGCTTGTTGAGGGTGTGGGAAATCGCGATCATCAGCGCGATCGGCGCGATGATCAGCACCAGCGCCGGAATCACCAGGCTGGTGATGCCGAGAAAGGTCAGGATGGTCTGGCCCTGGCTGGTCATCAGGTCGATGCCACGCAACGCCTGGGTAATCCAGATCACGCCCGTCAGGCTGACCAGGACCAGCGCGAACGACGCCAGCGTCGTTCGAAAAATGTACTTGTCGATCGACCCCATCGTTACCGCACGATCCCGCCTCGCCAACCGGAACCGTAACAGGCGACCAATCCCGAAGATCAGGATCCCCTTGGCCGCGCCGCCATCCGTTCCGGCAAGCCCCCAATTCTCATTACCATCCCGTTGATCCGTCAACAAAATGGCTGGCCCAAGGCACCCTTAGGATATGGTTAATAATTCACACCATGTGACCTTCCAGCCACGCGCGCGCTTGGCTAGCTCTTGGCTTTGCGGCCGCCGGCAGGTCATAGTGACACCGAAACATGTTCCTGACGGTCGCGCGAGGTGGCCAAAGCCATGCCCGACGGGTCGGTGGCTCGCCTAGCACCCTGATTTTTGGAGGATTTCCCCATGTCCGACGCCGTAAAGGTCGGCTTTGTCTCGTTTTCCACCGCGCCGCGCGGGATTCTCGTGGTGTTCTGCGACGACGCGTTGAAATTCGGCGCGGCGACGCGCAAGGCGCTGGGATCGGCGGCCGGCCTGGTCGGGCGGGTGGCGGGGGAGAATCGCTTCAAGGGCAAAAGCGGCTCCGCGCTCGATATTCTGGCCCCTCAGGACCTCAAGGCCGCCCGCCTGATCGTGGTCGGCGCCGGCAAACTGTCGGCCCTGAAGGAGCAGGATTTCCTCAAATGGGGCGGCGCGATATCAGGCAAATTGCGCGGCAGCGAGACCGTGATGGTCCTCGCCGATCTGCCTGACGGCGCGATGAAGCCGGCGCAGGCCGCCGCAATGGCCTCGGGCATGCGCCTGCGCGCCTACAAATTCGATCGCTACAAGACCAAGAAGAAGGACGGTGAGGATGCCGAATTGCGCGCCGATGTGTCGGTTGCGGTCGATGATGTCGGCGCCGCGCGAAAAGCCTTCGCGCCGGATGGCCATATCGTCGACGGCGTGATTCTGGCGCGCGAACTCGTCAACGAGCCGCCGAACGTACTTTACCCCGTCGAGTTCGCCCGGCGCGCCAGCCAGCTTCGAAAACTCGGCGTCGAGGTCGAGGTGCTCGACGTCAAGGCGATGACCAAACTCGGCATGGGCGCGCTGCTCGGCGTCGGCCAGGGCTCGACGCAGCCCAGCCGCACCGTGATCATGCGCTGGAACGGCGCCAGGAAGGGCGATCAGCCGGTGGCGTTTGTCGGCAAGGGCGTCTGTTTCGATACCGGCGGCATCTCGATCAAGGGCGCCTCCAGCATGGAGGACATGAAGGGCGACATGGGCGGTGCGGCCTGCGTGGTCGGGCTGATGCATGCGCTGGCGGCGCGCAAGGCCAAGGTCAACGCGGTCGGCGCCATCGGTCTCGTCGAGAACATGCCCGATGGCAACGCGCAGCGCCCGGGCGACATCGTCACCTCGATGTCGGGTCAGACCATCGAGATCATCAACACCGACGCCGAAGGCCGCCTGGTGCTGGCCGACGTGCTCTGGTACGTGGCGAAGAAATTCAAGCCGAAATTCATGATCGACCTCGCCACCCTGACCGGCGCGATCATGGTGGCGCTCGGCACCGAACATGCCGGCATGTTCTCCAACAATGACGATCTGGCGGACCGGCTGACCAAGGTCGGCGACGCGACCGGTGAAAAGGTCTGGCGCATGCCGCTCAGTGCGGACTACGACAAGCTGATCGATTCCCAATTCGCCGACATGAAGAACACCGGCGGCCGTTACGGCGGCTCGATCACCGCGGCGCAGTTCCTGCAGCGCTTCGTCGACGGCACGCCATGGGCGCATCTCGACATCGCGGGAACGGCGATGGGCGCGCCGAAGACCGAAATCAATCACAGCTGGGGTTCGGGCTACGGCGTGCGGTTGCTCGAGCGGCTGGTCGCGGAATATTACGAAGCGAAAAAATAGCCAGGCAACAGCGCAAGACCCGATGACCGAAGTTCTGTTCTATCATCTGCAGGACATGACGCTGGAAAACGTCCTGCCGCCGCTGTTGGAAAAATCGCTGGAACGCGGCTGGCGCGTCGTCGTGCAGTCGACGTCCGAGGAACGCACTGACGCGCTCGACGCCCATTTGTGGACCTATCGCGACGATTCATTCCTGCCGCACGCCACATGGCGCGTCGGTGACGCATCCGAGCAGCCGATCGTGCTGATCGCGGGCGAGGGCAATCCGAACCGGGCCAGCGTCCGCTTTCTGGTCGATAATGCGGCGTTGCCGGCCGATTGCGACGCCTATCAGCGGGTCGTGCTGGTTTTCAACGGCGACGACGGCGATGCATTGGCGGCCGCGCGCAGCGCCTGGACCGATTGCAAGACGCGCGGCTTCGAAGTCACCTATTGGCAGGCCGACGAGCGCGGCCGCTGGCAAAAGCGGCAATAACGGCGAGCGGTATTGGCGCTCGGTGGCGGTTAATGATAATCTGCGGTTTCCGCCACAGCGCTTGCGGCCAGCCACGGTCATGCCGCAAAGTGATGGTGGGACAGCCGTTTGCGGCCGGGTCGGGAACCTATTTCATCGTGCGAGACACCAACGCTCATCGAAAGACGCTGCTGGCGTTGTTGCTGGCCGCCCCGCTGCTGGCGGGCTGCGCCGGCGGCGCCGCGAGCGATTTGTTCCAGTCGGACCTGCTGTCGAAAGACGCGAACTGGTTTGCGCGCACCGGCCGGTTGACGATCCAAAACGTCTCGATCGATGCGCCGCCGTTGACCCCGAACAAGCCGGTGACGTCGGACGATCTGGTTACCGCCGAGGGCTATTGCTCGGGCATGGCGCCACCGCCGGCTCCGTCCGATGCCAACGCGCTGACCGATAATCCGGCCGGCGCGCCGCCGGCTGCGGCGCCGCCTCCCGTGCCAACCGGCACCGTGGCGCTTGGTCATACCGAATGCGACGTGGTGCGCGGCATCGGAGCGCCCGTCAGCGTCAACCTGTCGAACAATCCGCGCGGCGACCGTGTCGCGGTCGTGACCTATTTGCAGGGCCCGCGCGCCGGCATCTACACATTTACGGGCGGACGGCTGACCTCGGTCGAGCGTGCGCCGGTGGTGGAGCAGCCCAAGCCGGTCAAGCCATCCAGGAAGGTGGCGAAGAAGAAACCGCCGCCGGCAGCGACCTGATCATAGCGTTTTCGCGCGAAGTGGACGCCGGTTCGCGTGAAGAAAACGCGTCAAATAAAAAAGCTTCTCAGCCGGTCGCCCCGTCATATTGCGAACTGGCTTCCAGCCACTGCTCCTCGGCGCGCGCCAACGCGCCCGCCGCCGCCGCGCGCGCCTTGCTGAGCTGGGCCGCCTGCTTTGGATCGCGCGTGAACAGATCCGGCAGCGCGAGCGCGGTATCGATCTTCTCGATGATGCCGTTGATGCGGGCGATCTCGGTCTCGGCTTCCGAAATCTGCTGCTTCAGCGACTTGCCGCCTCTGGAGCGTTGCGGCTTGTCGCGATCGGCGTTGCGCTCGTTGCCGGCGCGATCGCGCGAGGCGGTGCGCATCCCGCGCGCCGACAGCACCATGCGCCGGTAGTCGTCGAGGTCGCCGTCATAGGTTTTGACCGCGTGGTCGGCCACCACCCATAATTGATCGGCGCAGGCTTCGATCAGATAGCGGTCATGCGAGACCATGATGACCGCGCCGGGAAACTCGTTGATCGCTTCCGCCAGAGCGGCGCGGCTGTCGATGTCGAGATGGTTGGTCGGCTCGTCGAGGATGATCATGTTGGGACCGAAGAATGTCGCAAGCCCGAGCAGCAGCCGGGCCTTTTCGCCGCCCGACAGGCTCTTGACCAGGGTGTCGCCGGCCTTGCCGGAAAAGCCGATCGCGCCGACCTGGCCGCGCACCTTGCTCTCGGGCGCATCGGGCATCAGCCGGCGAACATGGTCATAGGCCGAGCCGTCGAGATTGAGCTCGTCGACCTGGTGTTGCGCGAAATAGCCGACCGAAAGCTTTTCGGCGCGCACGACCCGCCCGGAGAACGGCGGCAGCTTGTTGGCGAGGAGCTTGACCAGCGTCGACTTGCCGTTGCCGTTGGAGCCGAGCAGGGCGATCCGATCGTCGGTGTCGATCCGCAAGGTGACGCGATTGAGCACCGGCTTTTTCCGGTCATAGCCGACCGAGACGTCGTCGACCGCGATGATCGGCGGCGACAGCATCTTTTCCGGCGTCGGAAACGAGATTTCGCGCACGTCCTGCGTCACCAGCGCGGTGACTGGCTTCATCCGCTCCAGCATCTTGACGCGCGACTGGGCCTGGCGGGCTTTTGTCGCCTTGGCGCGAAAGCGGTCGACGAATTCCTGCAGCCGCTTGCGCTCGTCGGCCTGGCGCTTGGCGTGCTTGGCGTCGAGCAGCTCGCGCGTGGCGCGCTGTTCCTCGAACGACGAGTAGGTGCCCTTGTAGAGCGTCAGCCGCCCGCGATCGAGGTGCAGAATCTGGTCGACGGACGTATCGAGCAGGTCGCGGTCATGGCTGATGACGATCACGGTGCGCGGATAATTCGCCAGATGGTCTTCCAGCCACAGCGTGCCCTCGAGATCGAGATAGTTGGTCGGCTCGTCGAGCAGCAGCAGATCAGGGGCGGCAAACAGGGTCGCGGCGAGGGCGACCCGCATCCGCCAGCCGCCGGAGAATTCGGAACAGGAACGCGCCTGCTCGGCGGTGGAAAATCCGAGGCCGGAGAGGATCGCGGCCGCCCGCGCCGGCGCCGAATGGGCGTCGATGTCGACCAGCCGGGTCTGGATGTCGGCGATCCGCCCCGGATCGTGCGCGGTCTCGGCTTCGTGCAGCAGGGCTTCGCGTTCGAGATCGGCCTTCAGCACGACAGCGATCAGGCTTTCCGGGCCGTCGGGCGCCTCCTGCGCCAGGCTGCCGATCCGCCAGCGCGGCGGAATCGAAATGCTGCCGCTCTCGACCGGCAGGTCGCCGCGGATGGCGTGGAACAGCGTCGATTTGCCGACCCCGTTGCGGCCGACAAAGCCGACCCGGGCGCCGGGCACGATCTGCACGGAGCTATTTTCGATCAAAAGCCGTCCGGCGATCCGGAGCGAAATGTCAGTGATGGAAAGCATGCGGCCTTGTCACCGGAGCCGCAGCCAAAGGCAACCCGTTTATGAGTAAAATATCGCCCGGCCGGCCGGCTTGGCCGAATATCTTCAGCTAGTTTGACGCGTGATTTTCGAGGTCCCGCCGGCGCATTTCGTCGATCAGATGCTGCAGGTGGGAGGACGGCTGCAAGGCGTCCGGGCGCAGGCTCTGCTGCAGCCGTTCACCAACGGCGTCACAGATCGAACGGCTGGTGGCGCGATCGATCGTCTCGCTGATTTCGTTGATTCGGCTGTTCATTGTCAGTTCCGCCCGGTCGTTCCGTCGCGTGATGCCAAGGTCAAGTCGCCGGACCACAATTTGTTTCGCGCCCGATGCCGGACGGTGTCATTTTTAGTAAAGGCGGAATGAAGGGCGGCAAATTTGTTCCCGCCGAAACCGAAAAAAGCCGGAAACAAAAATGCCCCGGCCGCATTGCGGCCGGGGCTTTGCAGGAGCGAGCGGCTTTGGCTGCGATCAGTAGCAGCGGTTGATCAGGCGCCAGCGCGGTCCCCAGGGGGTCGGAACCAATCGCCGCACATAGCAGCCGTCATACCCGTAACCATAGCCGTAGGCGGGGCCACCGACATAGAAGCGCGGCGCGCGCCAGCCGTAGCCGCCATGCCAGCCACCGTGCCAGCCACCATGCATGCCCCAGGCCGAGGCCGAGGTCGGCGCCAAGGCGGCCGCGCCCAATGATACTGCTGCGACGGCCGCAAGCGAGAGTTTGCGTAACAACATGGGATCATCTCCTTCAGGCTGTGGCGCCCAATGCTGTGAGATCTTGGGCGCGTCAGGTGAAATCGCGTTGTTGCCGGTCGCCCCGTCAAGCCGGAGCACCCGGTTGATGGCAAGACTAGGCCCGCGAACATGAACCGGGCCGGCATGCGCGTTTCAGAATGGGTTCATCTCGGTGAATCATTTGAAATCGCAATTGCGGGGACCTCGCCATAATTGCGATTTTGACGGGTTAGCCTCGGTGAAATCGCGGTAATTTTAACCGTCGGCGGCTTCGCCCCGCAGGCCCGCTTGCCGTCGCGCGATAGCGCCGATATAAGCCCCGCAACTCCCATCAGCGGTATTTGAGGACACGAGATCATGGCGATTGAACGCACCTTTTCGATTATCAAGCCGGACGCGACCAAGCGCAATCTGACCGGCGCTATCAACGCGCTGATCGAGAAGGCCGGCCTGCGCATCGTGGCGCAGAAGCGCATTCGCATGACCCGCGAGCAGGCCGAGACCTTCTATGCCGTGCACAAGGCGCGGCCGTTCTTCGGCGAACTGGTCGATTTCATGATTTCCGGTCCCGTCGTGGTCCAGGTGCTGGAAGGCGAGGGCGCGGTGCTGAAACATCGCGAGGTAATGGGCGCGACCGATCCTTCCAAGGCGGCGGAAGGCACCATCCGCAAGCTGCACGCCAATTCGATCGGCGAGAACTCGGTGCATGGTTCGGACGCCGCCGAAACCGCGGCGATCGAAATCGCGCAATTTTTCTCGGGCAACGAAATCGTCGGCTGATTGATCAAGATTTTGGCGCGCTGCGCGGCCGAGACTTTTAGCAACGGCCGCGGGTCCAACAGGGGCGGGCTGTGAACGGGCTACTGCAGGTGGTCGATTCCGCCAGCGTCGGGACGTTCCTGGCGCAATTCCAGGCCGACCTGGCAAAACCGTCGTTCTGGTTCTCGGTCGGCAAGATCATCTGGATCAACGTGCTGTTGTCCGGCGACAACGCGCTGGTCATCGCGATGGCCTGCCGCGGCCTGGCGCCACGGCAACGGCTGTGGGGCATGACCGTGGGCGCCGGCATCGCCGTGGTGCTGCTGATCGCGTTCACCGGCATCGTCGCCACCCTGATGGCGCTGCCTTACCTCAAGCTGGTCGGCGGTCTGGCGCTGCTTCTGATCGCGGCCAAGCTGTTGGTGCCGGACGACGAGGGCGATGACGTCACCGCCGGGACCAGCCTGTGGCACGCGATCCGCATCGTCGTGATCGCCGACATCATCATGAGCCTCGACAACGTCATCGCGGTGGCGGCTGCCGCCAACGGCGAACTGGCGCTGTTGGTGCTGGGGCTCGCCATCAGCATCCCCATGATCATCGCCGGCGCGGCGCTGATCATGCTGGTGCTGGACCGCTTCCCGATCCTGATCTGGCTGGGCGCGACCTTGCTGGGCTGGATCGCGGGCGACGTGATCGAAACCGATCCGGCCGTGCAACCGATCCTGGACCGTGTCCTGCATGGCCAGATCGCGTTCAGCGTCGACGCCACCTCGTCGATTTTGGGCTGGGCGCCGCATCTGCGTCTCGACGGCGATCTCGACGAATATATCTGCTCGGTGCTGGGCGCGATCTTCGTGCTGGTGGTGGGCTCGCTGTGGCGGCGAAGCAAGCTGCGCCGGATCGATCAGCTCGTCGCGCCGGTCGCGGGCGAAGCGGCTCCGCCGGCCGATCCGGCCTGATATCCGCTCGAGACCAGCAGCGCATCGCGCTCGGCTTCCGGCAGCGCGCGGACGCGGCGTCGCGTCATGACGCGGATGGCGAGAAAACCGGTCGCGAACACGATCACCTTGCTGGCGATGCCGTAGATCGGCATGAACATCGCCCACTCTACCAGGCTGCGAGTCAACGCCACATAGGCGTTGACAGCGGCGGAGACGAACATCAGGGCGGCCCAATAGTAGCCCACGGCGGTGGCGACGTCGGGCGTAATGCGCTTCACGATGTCGGGCAGATAGCGATTGAGCCAGCCGGGCTTCAGCATCACGACGCCGACGATCGCATAGAACACGCTCGGCTTGATCAGCACGAAGCGCGGATCGTTGGTGTATAGCGCCGTGCCGCCGGCCGCGATGATCAGGAACAGGCTCAGCCACTCCATGGTGGCGACCTGCTTTCCGCGGATCAATTGTAGCCCGATCTGTGCAACGCCGAGCGCGATGCCGAGGCTGACCGACAGCAACGTGTTGTGCGTCAGGAAAAACAGCGCGAGGAAGAACAGCGTCGACGCCATGTCGAGCGCAAGGTATTTCGCCGCGGCGAGGAATTCCTTCATCGGACGTCGGCCTCCCTGCGCGTCACTCTAACGCTGGGTCGAAAGCGCATCGCGCGCCTTGGACAAGGCTTCGAGCTCGGCGTTTTGCTGCGCCAGGCGCTCTGAAATCCGCTCCTCGTTGCGCTCGCCGGAAGCCGCGGCGGCCTGCTCGATCAATTGCCTGATATTGTCGCGAATGATGGCAATCCGGTCGTCCAGTTCGGTGAGGGACAGCGCGCTGTAATCGGCCATATCGAATTCTCCGGTCTCGGGTGGACATGGTAGCAGCGCCGCCCGGATTGAACGAAGCGAATTCCGGCGGTTTGAGCGAGTTCCGCGCCAGAAGCCTATCGCCTCACGATCGACCCCGAGCGGCCGAGCAGGCGGGCCAGCGCCTTGAAGCGGCTGCCGACGCGGTCGGCCACAAGGTCGACCATCCGGTGTTCGAACACCAGCATCAGTTTGCGGCCGCGGGTGCGGAAATGCGTCGCCGGCAGCACGCCGGGCCGCGCCGCCGACACCAGATGGGCAACGCGGAATGCCGCGCCGAGAATCCGCGCCCGCTCGTCCATGTTGGGCGGCACCAGTTCGCGGATCAGCGCCGGCGGCTCGTTTTCCTCGCTCAAGCCCGCATAGCGATAAAACACCGACAGCGCGATGAAGGCGCGGCCGACATGGCTGACCGCGCCGAAATTGCCGTTGGTGATGAGGTTGAGCGTCTGCTCGCCGCGATAGTCCGGATGCACCCGCCATCCGATGTCCGACAACAGGCAGGCGGCGTGGCGCAGCCGGCGGTCTTCATCGGTCTCGCGCAGCTTTGCTACCCGCACCAGCCGGTCGGTCCATCCGATCAATTCCTGTGCATGGCGCGCGGAGCGCGACAGCAGTTCGTTGAGATCCTGCGCGGCGCAGATCAGCCCGTCCTGCGCGCGCGCTCTCTGCGGCAGCATTTCGTAGAGCAGGCCTTCGCGCACCCCAAACGTCGAAAACACGATGGTTTTGGGCCTGGCGACGCGGATGATGTATTCCAGCACCAGCGCCGCATAGGTCAATAGCGGCTGCCGGGCCTCGGCCACCACCTCGATATTGGCCAGCATATTGGCCGCGGCGAGACGGCGCAGCCGCTGCGCGAAATCGAGCGCGTCGGCGGCGGGAATCGAATAGCCGTGCATCACCCGCAGCGGATAGCCGCTCTGGATGATATGGATGCGCGCCAGCGCGCGCCAGGTGCCGCCGACCGCGTAAAAGGTGCGGCCGCGGCCGGATTTCAGTTGCTCGACCTCCGACAGGTCGGTCCTGACGATGCGCTCGGCGCGCTTGAGCGATTTATGCGAGGCGTCCTGCAGCGCGAGGCTGCCGAGCGGCAGGGTCACGCCGCTATGCAGGCGGTTGCCGCGCACGTCGATCAGCTCCAGCGAGCCGCCGCCGAGATCGCCGACGATGCCGTCCGGCTTGTGCACGCCGGACACCACGCCGAGCGCCGACAGGCGCGCCTCGCGCGGCCCCGACAGGATTTTGATCGGCACGCCGCAGATGCGCTCGGCTTTCGCAATGAAGTCCGCGCCGTTAGTGGCGTCGCGGCAGGCGGCGGTCGCGATCGCGTAGACGCGGCCGACTTTCTGGATCCGGCACAGCGCGCGAAATCGCCGCAGCGAGGTCAGCGCCTTGGCCACCGCGTCCGGCGCCAGCAGGCCGGTGCTCTGCACCTCGCGGCCGAGCCCGCACAGCGTTTTCTCGTTGAAGACCGATACCAGGCTGCGCGCCATCGCCGCGTAGACGACGAGACGGACCGAGTTGGAGCCGATGTCGATAACCGCGACGCTGGAAGTGCGCTTGCGCGGTCGCTTCACCTTGAACATCCCCTATGACGGCTGCTGACGTTCGTTGCGGCGCGTGAGGCGCCGTGGCGAAGATTCCTTGAGCGACTTTCCACGGCCAGACAGACTCGGATTCGTCATGAAGTAATTATGCAGGTTGAACGGCTCTTCGCCTTTCGCGGCCTTCATACGCGTTGAAGACCCGTCGGGCAACAATTGCCAGCTTTGCTCGGTATCCTTCAGGTTCGCGACCATGATCTGTTCGAGAACCTGCTGATGCACCGTGGGATTTTGCAACGGACAGAGCACCTCGACGCGGCGGTCGAGGTTGCGCGGCATCATGTCGGCGGACGAGATATACACAGCAGCTTTTGCGCTTGGCAGGCCCTGACCCATGCCAAAACAGTAGATTCGGCCGTGTTCGAGGAACCGGCCGATCACCGATTTGACGCGGATGTTTTCCGATAGGCCGGCGATACCCGGCCGCAGGCAGCAGATGCCGCGCACCACCAGTTCGACCGAGACGCCGGCTTGCGAAGCCTCATACAGCGCGTCGATGATGTCGGGGTCGACCAGCGAATTCATCTTCATCCAGATCGCCGCCGGCTTGCCGTGGCGGGCGTAATTGGTCTCGCCGCGGATATGTTCGAGCATGCGCTTGCGCAAGGTCAGCGGCGAGACCGCCATCTTTTCGATGTCGCTCGGCTCGGCATAGCCGGTGATGTAGTTGAACACCCGCGCGGCGTCGCGGCCGATGATCGGATCCGACGTGAAGTAGGACAGGTCGGTGTAGATGCGCGCGGTCACCGGATGATAGTTGCCGGTGCCGGTGTGGACATAGGTGGTGAGGCTGC
>Ga0068856_100000206_pt1 | contig 63167 bp, 62 predicted proteins | sample KBSCornC62_FD_66595 | JGI IMG/M metagenome (GOLD analysis project Ga0068856, IMG submission 66595) | Corn rhizosphere microbial communities from Kellogg Biological Station, Michigan, USA - KBS Corn C6-2 | ecosystem: Host-associated > Plants > Roots > Rhizosphere > Soil ...
TTTGGCCGCGTCATCCCTCAGCTCAATCTCGCGTCCAGTTGGTTCCGCTTCCCGCGAGCTGCACCCGCGCCCGGCATGGCAGCCGTACGGTCAGGCCATGTCATGATATTGCAGCAGCAGGTCAGCGGAAATGTCTGGAACGTGCATGACGGCAATTCCGGTGGTCATGTGACGCGCGAACATCCGCGCTCGATAGCAGGCTATACAATCGTCGACCCAAGTGGAGGATCATCCCTCGGCATTGCTGGCGCAGGTCAGGGATTTTCAACTCCAATAGCCAGCAGCCGATGATCGGCGGGCCGTGCGAAATGTACCCCGGGTGCAACACCATCCGCTTTACGTTGCTGGAACCGCATTTCGAGTGTCCGCATTCCCGATCCGTTGGCTATAGATAACTCATCTGGTCGGCGGGACTGGGGGCGCTACGTCGCCTGGAAAGATCGCCTGCGGGCGGTCTTTCCAGGTTCGTCCGATATCAGGTTTTTCCGATATCAGGTTTCCCCGCTGCCGGATTTTCCCGATACCATCATCTTTCCTCATTTGGAAAAGCGTTTTGTTAAACATTCGGCCCAAGGTTACGCCCGCGAAGCGGGTGGGCCAGTGGTTGGATGAAGCAGAAGGAAGCCAAGCCTCTTGTGCTCCAGGCATGGGATGCGTGGGCGGCGAAGCGGGGGCTTGATCCCGCCAAGGCAACAGGCCGCGACGCGCTGCAATTCTATTATGAGCTGAGGGATGCGAAATCGCCGCTTCTCGGATTTATTTCGAGAGCGCGCGAAAAATGGCTGGTCGTCCACGATTGGTTGCTGAGCGAACGGCGGATCGGATCGTGAAGCACGATCCGGCCGGGTCACCGAAGCAAACCATCGCCGACGCTCCACGATGGCCGCCAACGACTCCCGCGCGTGAGCTGCCTAGCTAGCCGTGCAGTTGGGCGTTGAGGCCGTCCCAATTTTGCGTACGTCTGGTCGCCTCGAGCGCGCCGCTCTGGGAATTACGACGAAACAGCAGGCCCTTCTGGCCCGAGAGTTCCTTGGCTTTCAGCACCCGGCCATCCTGCAAAAGGATGCGCGCGCCTGCCGTGACATAACAGCCCGCTTCGACGATGCAATCGTCACCCAGGGAGATGCCGATGCCGGCGTTGGCGCCGATCAGGCAGCGCTCACCAACGGTGATCCTCTCTTTCCCTCCTCCGGACAGTGTGCCCATGATCGACGCGCCGCCACCGATGTCGCTGCCTTTTCCAACAACCACACCGGCGCTGATCCGGCCTTCGACCATGCAGGCACCGAGCGTACCCGCATTGAAATTGCAAAAGCCTTCATGCATGACGGTGGTGCCCGGCGCCAAATGAGCGCCGAGCCTGACGCGATCCGCATCCGCAATTCTTACGTCCGCAGGCGTCACGTAGTCGGTCATGCGCGGAAACTTGTCCACGCCGGTCACCTCGAACCCAAGGCCACGCTTTCGCGCTGCCATTCGCGCTTCCGGTACACGGACGGACTCGCAGGGACCGAGGGTCGTCCAGGCCACGTTCGGTAACAGACCAAAAATTCCGTCAAGGTTCAGGCAATTGGGCTGAACGAGCCGGTGGCTCAGCAGATGGAGCCGAAGATAGGCGTCGTGCACATCGGCCGGCGCGGACGCAAGCGAGTCGATTTCGGTGCGGATCGCAACGATGTCGACATGGCGGACGTCGTCATGTCCAGCATATCCGTCGGCCGAGCCGCCCAACGATCTCTGGATCTCGTCCTTTGTCAGCCGTACCGTTGCCGCCTTGCCGGTCTTCTCAACCAGGCACGGCCCGAGGAACCAGGAATCCAGCACGCGCCCGTCGGCGGTGACGGTCGCAAATCCTTCGCCACTCGCGCCCCTCAGCTCCATCGCCATTTGAATTGCTCACACTACGAACCCATGCATAGTGCATACGCGAATTCTCCCGGAATTGGCAACTTCTGCGGTCCAAGACACGTCCGCCTGGGGTTCATTTTCGACGGATTCAGCGGGGCAGGAGCGTTGCGGTTGTTTCACCCTTGTGATTCAAAGCGTTCGCATCTGAATTTATCCGAACGGGATGGGCAGCGATGGACACCCCAAAAGGCCACGAACAGAACGCCGACCAGATTGCCTACTGGAACGGGCCGGGCGGGCAGCGCTGGGCGCGGAGGCAGCAGGTGCAGGACGTGCTGCTGGGGCCGATCGCCGACATCCTGATCGATCGCGCCAAACCCAAAACGGGCGAGCGCATCGTCGATGTCGGATGTGGCAGCGGCGCCACGACGATCGCGTTCGCGCGCAAGGTCGGGCCTTCAGGTCATGCGCTCGGCGTCGACGTATCGGGGCCGATGCTGGAGCAGGCGCGGGCGAGCGCGCCGGCCGACGCGCAGATCGAATTCATGCAGGCCGACGCCACGGTCTATCCGTTCGATCCGGGAAGCGTGGATCTGGTGGCCTCGCGGTTCGGCGTGATGTTCTTTGCCGATCCGGCAAAATCGTTTGCGAACCTGCATGGCGCGCTGAAGCCCTCGGGCCGGCTCGCCTTTGCCTGCTGGCGCGAACCGCGCGAAAATCCGTGGATGATGACGCCGCTGCAGGCGGTCTACAAACACGCGCCAAAATTGCCGCAGCAGGGACCCGAAGATCCGGGACCCTTCTCGTTTGCCTCGGAGGCGCGGGTGCGTCGCATTCTCGATGCGGCCGGCTTCAAGGCCGTCGCGATGGAGCCGTGCAACCTGGCGCTCGATATCGCAATCGGCGGTGGCCTCGAGGCCGCGGTCCGCGGCGCGCTCGACATCGGCCCGGCCAGCCGCGCGCTGGAGGACCAGCCGGCCGCGGTCCGCGAGGCCGCGATGCAGTCGATCCGCGAGGCGCTGGCGCCTCACGTCAAGGGCGATACCGTGCCGCTGCCCGCGGCGATCTGGATCGTGACCGCGCGCTACGCATGACCGGTTCTGATTGAATCAGAACCGATGCACGCTTGGCTTGGCCGCATCCGCTTGATGATCGCAACGTAGCGATACCCCAATAGGCCCTTAATAGGGGCGGGTATAGGTCGGCTGTCCGCCGTGTTGGGATTCATCCCAGCTACCATAGGTGTTGCGGTTGTAGCGACCGCCATAGGGCGCGCCGTAATAAATCGGTCCGGCATCATAGCTGTCGTAGGCATCATAGGCGGGCCCGGGGCCGTAGGCATACGCCGAAGAAGCCACGCCGGCGGCGATAGCTCCACCCACCGCTGCGCCGGCGATCGCCGGTCCGAAGCCTCGGGCTTGTGCGGGCATCGTGGTGGCAACTGCCGCCAGCGCCAACGCGCCAACGGTCGCGCAAGTAACAAATGATCGTTTCATGGCTAACCTTCTCTGGATTGTGTCACCAGCTAACGCGCCACGCGTCGTGTTGTTGCGTTGACATACGCGTGAAGCGGCCGTGAATTGAACTCGAAATTCCGGTGGGCCGCGCATCGGCCGGCCTGCTCGGCCTGTGAGCCAACGGGTCCGGCCTTCGGCCGGCCCGATGATAAACTCCGCGAAACCCACCATCCGAAAGCGACGGATATCGCGGAGCTTGTCATCGGGCGCGCATTCGCGCGCCCCGTTGGTTCCACCCATCCCACGCTTCAACGTGGCGTCATCCCGAGAGTTTGTGACTCTATCGGTTTTTGCGTTTTTTCAAGTGAGTCAAATCAAGGACTTAGCACTATCCACGGTCGCTAGGCCTTCCCTTCCCAGATCATCGCCAGATGCACGATGGTCTGCATCGCCTTTTCCATGTCCTGCACGCTCACCCATTCCAGCCGCGAATGAAAGGCGTGCTCGCCGGCAAAGATGTTGGGGCAGGGCAGGCCCATGAAGGACAGCCGCGAGCCGTCGGTGCCGCCGCGGATCGAGCCTTTGATCGGCTTCAGCCCGGCGCGGCGGATCGCTTCCATGGCGTTGTCGATGATCTCGGGGTGACCGTCGAGCACCTGCTTCATGTTGCGGTATTGCTCCCTAATCTCGAGCCGGTAGCTCGAATGCGGATAGTCCTTCAGCACCGATTTGGCGATGCCGTCGAGCAGCGCCTCCTTCTCCTTCAATCCCTCGGTGGTGAAATCGCGTACGATGAAGCCGATGGTGGCCTGCTCGAGCGCGCCCGAGATCGAAACTGGATGCACAAAACCTTGCTTGCCCTCGGTGGTTTCGGGCGAGCAGGTGTCTTTCGGCAGCCGGTCGACGATGGCGGCGGCGATCTTGATCGCATGCTCCATCCTGCCCTTGGCAAAACCGGGATGGGTGGAGACGCCCTCGATGGTGATGGTGGCGGCGTCGGCCGAAAACGTCTCGTCCTCGAGATGGCCCGCGGTCTCGCCGTCCATGGTATAGGCGAAATCGGCGCCGAGCTTTTTCAGATCAGCCTTGTCGACGCCGCGGCCGATCTCTTCATCGGGCGTGAACAGGATTTTGATGGCGCCGTGCCTGATCTCGGGGTGCGCCACCAGGAACGCCGCGGCGTCCATGATCTCGGCGAGGCCCGCTTTGTTGTCGGCGCCGAGCAGCGTGGTGCCGTCGGTGGTGATGATGTCGTTGCCGATCTGATCGGCCAGCGCGGGATGGTCGGCGGGACGGATCACTTGCGAGGGATCGCCCGGCAGCACGATGTCGCCGCCGCGATAGTTTTTCACGATCTGCGGCTTGACGTCCTTGCCGGTACAGTCGGGCGAGGTGTCCATGTGCGAGCAGAAGCAGATCACCGGGACCTGCTTGTCCGAGGTCGCGGGGATGGTGGCATAGACGTAGCCGTGCGCGTCGAGATGCGCATCGGACAGCCCGAGCGCGAGCAATTCGCTCGCCAGCAGGCGGCCGAGATTTTTTTGCTTCTCGGTGGACGGGCAGGTCGGCGAGGACGGATCGGACTGGGTGTCGATGACGACGTAGCGCAGCAGGCGCTCGGTCACCGTATGCGTGAATTTTATCGGGGAGGGCACGATCGACACCGCGGCGGGATGGAGGGCAGGGCAGTCAACTATAGCGCAAAAAGCGCCATCCCGGGCCGCACCGGAATGGCGCCAAATGAATGGGGTCGGAAAACGTCCTAGACGGCTTCCTTGAGCTCCTTGGCGGCGCGGAAGGCCACCTTCTTGCTCGCCTTGATGTGGATCGCCTCGCCGGTGGCGGGGTTGCGGCCCATGCGGGCGGCGCGCTTGCGGACCTGGAGGATGCCGAGGCCGACGATGCGGATGCGCTCGCCCTTCTTCAGGTGCTTGGTGATGCGGTCGACCAGATCGCCCAGCAGGGTCTCGGCCGCCTTTTTCGACATTTCATGATCTTCAGATAGCGCCGCTGCGAGATGCTTCAGCGTGATCGTCGCCGGGGTCGCTGCTTTCTTCGCCATATTTGGCCCTCCGAGTTGTTGATGGCTTCCAGAAACCTAGTAATGGCAGGCCTTAAATGATTCGGGTCGCGACTGACTACGCTGTTTTGCCGATAAAACGGGCCTTATTTGCATCGACATCGCAAAAATGCCCTGTTAGCAGCGGGATTCGCAACTGCCTTGACTAACAGGGGGAGGGCCTTTAAGTCCTCGGTTCTGCGCGGATCACTGGGATCACGGCATCCGCGGGAGTAGCTCAGTTGGTTAGAGCGCCGCCCTGTCACGGCGGAGGCCGCGGGTTCGAGTCCCGTCTCTCGCGCCAGTTTCCGGCATCTTTTCAGCAGTTTGAATCCTCCATTTTCCGCGCTCAGCCGGCCTGTCTGGCCGAAATTAACCTTTGCAGCTCACCCCGCATCCGCTCGATCACGCTTTTGTATTCGCGGGCTTTGCCCTGCCGGAACAGCCGCGCGGTCGGATACCAGGGGCTGTCGTCGCGATCGAGCAGCCAGCGGTAGTCGGGCGTGTAGGGCAGCAGGATCCAGGTCGGCTGGCCGAGGGCTGCGGCCAGATGCGCGACGCTGGTGTCGACCGTGATCACCAGATCGAGGCAGCCGATCAAGGCCGCCGTCTCGACCAAATCGGTCAGCTGCGCAGTCATGTCGATGACATCGGGCCGTGCCTGCAGCACCGCCCGATCGGCAGGCCGCGGATCCTTCTGCAGGCTCACGAACGTCGCATCGCTGTCGAGGATCGGCAAAAGCATTTGCAGCGGGATCGACCGGTTGTGGTCGTTGCCATGTTGGGGATTGCCGGACCAGACCAGGCCGACGCGCAATTTGCCACGAGGTCCGAGACGCGCTTGCCACGCCTGCGTGAGTTGCTCGGGCGGCGCCCGCAAATACGGCACCTCGGAGGGAATCGTGTCGAGCCGTGTTCCGAACAGCATCGGCAGGCCCGACATCGGGCAGTGCATATCGAATGCCGGTAGTCCGCTGGCCGACTTGCGCACGCATTGCGCGACGCCGGGTAACCCCGACAGCAGCGCGCGGGCCGATTCCTCGACCGCCAGGATGACGCGCGCGCCGCGCGCGGCGATAGCGGGCACATAGCGCGCGAATTGGATCGTGTCGCCCAATCCTTCATCGGCGCAGACGAGGATGGTCTTGCCCTCGATATTTCCCTCGCCAAACCATCGGGCCTGCGAAAATTTAGGGTAAGCGCTTTGGCGGTCCGTCTTCCAGTGCGCCTCACGCCCGGCCCAGCCCGCTTCGAAATTCCCCATCAACAAATGCAGGAGAGCCAGGTTCCACTCGGCTCCGACATTGCCGGGATCGATCGCCTTGACGCGATCATACGCCGCGCAGGCTTCGTCGAAGCGATGGATTCCGCTCAGCGCGACGGCTTTGTTATTGAGGGCGTCGACAAAATCCGGCTTGAGCGCGATCGCCCGATCGAACCAGGGCAAGGCGTCCTCCTGCCGGCCGAGCAATTGCAGCGCAACGCCGACGCTGTTGCAGGGCTCGGCATTGCCGGGATCGAGCGCATGCGCGCGCTGGTTGATGGCGGCGGCCTCTTCGAACCTCCGGAGGCTCAGCATGCAGGCGGTGCACATCACCAGCGTCGGAGCGTGGTTCGGCCGCTGCTCGAGGCACCCGGCGAGATAGCCGAGCGCGTCCGCCAGCCGTCCGGATTGGTAGAGCAGGCCGCCGCATTCATGCGCCGCGTCCCAATGACCGGGATCAAGTCCGCATGCGTGCTGAAAAGCCAGTAGCGCCTCGTCGCGCCGTCCTTGCTGCTTCAGCGCTATTCCCAGGCTGAAGAGATACTCGGGCCTGACATCCTGCTTCAGCGCCCGCGCGATCCACTGCACGGCGTGATCGTGTTGGCCGGCATCCAGCGACAGCAGTCCCATCAAATGCAGGCTGTCGGCGTGACCGGCATCGGTCGCGAGCGCCTGCTGGCAGCAGAGTTGTGCGTCGAGCGGCCGCCCGGCATTCCGATGGCCGAGGGCTGCCGTGTGGAGCGCGGCAGGCGTATCGGCGTTCCGGCCGCCCGGCCTGGCTCGGGGATTTTGGGCGACGGCGGCCCGGCGTTCCCTGCGATTCATCGACCCGTTTCCTGTCTGGCCGCAATCCGCGCCTCGAGTTCGCTTCGCACCCGAACAAGCACGCTTTCGTAGTCGTGGGCGCGCTCCTGCCGGAACAGCCGCGCCGTCGCATACCAGGGGCTGTCGTCGCGATCGAGCAGCCAGCGATAGTCCGGCACGTGAGGCAGCAATATCCAGGTTGGGCGTCCCAACGCGGCGGAAAGATGCGCGACGCTGGTGTCGACCGATATCACGAGATCGAGGCAGCAGACGAGCGCGGCGGTCTCGCTGAAATCGGTGAGGTCGGCGGTGAAGTCGGCGATATCGCTTCGTTCGCGCAGCACGGCCTGGTCTTCGGGCCGGGGATCCAGTTGCAGGCTGATGAAGGCCGCGTCGGCGTCGAGGATGCCTGTCAGGAGGCGCAGCGGCAGCGACCGGTTACGGTCGTTGCCGTGGTTGGGATTGCCGGACCAGCACAGGCCGACCCGCAGCCTGTCGTGAGGGCCGAGCCGATCTTCCCAGGCCCGCACCCGGGCCGCCTGCGGGCGAGGCAGGTAAGACGTCCCCGGGGGAATATTGTCGAGCCGCGTTGCGAACGCCAGTGGCAGACTGCACATCGGGCAGTGCATGTCGAAGTCCGGAAGTACCGCGATCGGCTTGGCGATGCATTGCGAGACGCCGGATACTTGCGACAGCAGGGCAACGGCGGGCGCCTCGACCGCGAGGATGACCCTGGCGCCGCGCGCCGCCAGCATCGGGACGTAGCGCGCCAACTGAATTGAATCTCCCATGCCTTCGTCCGCATAGACGAGGATGGTGTTGCCTTCGACAGCGTCCTTGCCCAGCCAGATCGGCTGGGTGAATTTCGGGTAGTTGATCGACGGCAGTTTTCCGCGCGCCTCGCGCGCGAGCCAGCCGGCTTCGAAATTGCCGGTCAGCAGTTGAAGCTGCGCGAAATCGCATTCGGCGGCGGCATTGGCTGGATCGATCGTCAGGATTCGTCGATAGACCGCGATGGCATCATCGAAGCGGTGAAGTTGCGTCAGCACATAGGCTTTGTTCTTCAGCGGCTGGATCAGTTCCGGCCGCAGCGCGATCGCGCGGTCGAACCATTGCAGCGCTTCTTGCGATCGGCCGAGCGATTGCAGCGCGTCGCCGAGATTATTGCAGGTATCGGGGTTGTCGGGGGCGAGCGCGAGAGCCCTCTGATTGGCCGCCAGCGCTTCCTCGAACCGGCCCAGACCGCGCAAGGAAAGTGCGCGCAACTGCAGCGCCGGAACATGGTCGGGCTGCAATTCGTCGCAGCGGTCGAGTTGCGCCAGCGCCTGTTCGAACCGGCCCAGGGCGTGAAGCAGGAAAAGGGTCTTGTAAGCCGCGTCCCAGTCTTGCGGATCGAGCTTTGACGCATGTTGCAGACTCAACAGCGCATCGGCCGGGCGCTGCAATTCCACCAGCGCGCCGCCAAGCTGCTTCCACAACCCGGCATCTCCGGGCTTGAGCTGCACGGCCTTGTCGAACACGTTCAACGCTTCTTCGTGCCGTCGCAGCGCTTGCAGCGTGATGCCGAGGCTGGAAAGAAACTCCGGTCTGGGGTCCTGCCGGATCGCGCGGGCGATCCAGTCCACCGCCTGATCGTGCTGCCCGGCGTCGAACGACAACAGGCCCATCAGATGCAGGGCATCGGCATGGCCGGGATCGGCTGACAGCGCCTGCTCGCAACAGGACCGGGCATCGCGATGCCGTCCGGCGCGGCGATGATCGACCCCGGCTTCACAGAGTGCCGCCGGCGACGTCGGTGAATCCTGTCGCTCGGAGATCAGTGCCAGCAACGCGTCCCGCACCCGATCGAGCACCTCGCCGTAGTCCCGCTTCGCGCTCTGCCGGAACAGCCGCGCGGTCGGATACCAAGGGCTGTCGTCGCGATCGAGCAGCCAGCGATAGTCGGGCGTGAAAGGCAGCAGGATCCAGGTCGGGCGGCCAAGCGCGGCCGCGAGGTGAGCGACGCTGGTGTCGACGGTGATGACGAGGTCGAGGCAACTGATCAAAGCTGCCGTTTCACTGAAATCGTGCAGGTCGGCGGTCAGATCGATGACATCGGCGTGCTCCAGAAGTGTCGCCCTGTCGTCGGGGCGAGGCTCCTTTTGCAGGCTCACGAAGGTGGCGTCGATGTCGAGGATGCCCGACAGCAGGCGTAGCCGTATCGAACGGTTATGATCGTTCTGATGCAGCGGATTGCCGGACCAGACCAGCCCGACCCGCAATCGTTTGCGGGATTTTTCCTGGGCGCGCAGCCGTTGTTCCCAGGCGTGGACGCGGCTCGCCGTGGGAGGCGGCAGGTAGGGGGTCTCGGCGGGGATGGTGTCGAGCCGCGTACCGAATGCCAGCGGCAGGCTGGACATCGGACAATGCATGTCAAAGGCCGGCAGCACCGCGCCTGATTTCGAAAAGCAGGCGACGACGCTGGGCATGCCGGACAACAAGGGCACCGCCGGCGGATCGACGACCAGAATGACCCGCGCGCCGCGCGCCGCCAACATCGGCACGTAGCGGACGAAATGAATGATATCTCCCAATCCTTCATCGGCGCAGACCACGATGGTTTTGCCGTCGATGTCAGGCTCGCCTGCGATGCCGGCCCCGCCGAGCCATTTGGGCTGGCTGAAGGCCGGGTAAAGCGGGCGAGCCGCTATGTTCCAGCGCGCTTCACGGCCCGCCCAGCCCTTCTCGAAATCTCCCGTCAGCAACCGCAATAGCGCCGAATTCCAGTCGACCTGGGCGTTGCCGGGGTGGATCGTTTTGACGTGGGCATAGGCGGCAAAGGCCTCATCGAACCGCTGCATCTGGCCAAGACACACCGCCCGGTTGGTGAGCGCCTCCAGGCTATTCGGTTGCAGCCGGAGCGCCTGCTCGAACCACGGCAAAGCCCGTTCTTCGTAGCCTTGCGACCGCAGGATCGCGCCGATGTTGTTGCAGACGTCGGCTCTGGCCGGATCGAGTTCATGGGCGCGCTGGGTGTCTGCCAGCGCCTCCTGGAGCCGCCCGAGGTCGAGCAACGCGCGGCCCCGCAGGTACAGGCTCTGTGCGTGGTCGGGTCGCAGCCCGTTGCACAGGTCGAAATAAGCGTAAGCCTCCCGGAAGCGCCCGATCTTGTGGAGAGCGATGCCGCATTTGCTGGCCGCCTCCCAATCACAGGGATCGAGCTCGAGCGCGCGCTGAAAATTCGGCAACCCGTCGGTCAACGGCTTGATGTCGGCCGTCTTCCGTTCGGCGATCCGCGCCCGTAACGCGCTCCGCACCCGATCGAGCACCTCGCCGTAATCGCGGCGTGCGCTCTGCCGGAACAATCGCGCCGTCGGATACCATGGGCTGTCGTCCCGATCGAGCAGCCAGCGATAATCCGGCGTGTAGGGCAGCAGGATCCAGGTTGGACGGCCGAGCGCGGCGGCAAGGTGGGCGACGCTGGTATCGACCGTGACCACCAGATCGAGGCAGCTCACCAGCGCCGCGGTCTCGCTGAGATCGGCGAGATCGGCGGTGAGGTCGACAATTCCGGGATGTTCGCGCAGCGTCGCCTTGTCGTCGGGCTTCGGATCCTTCTGCAAACTGACAAAAGTCGCATCGAGGTCGAGGAGGCGCGACAGCGCACGCAGCGACGTCGACCGGTTGTGATCGTTCTTGTGGTCGGGGTTGCCGGCCCAGACCAGTCCGATCCGCAATTTGTCATGCCGACCAAGGCGATCTTGCCAGGCCTGTACGCGGGCCGCGGGCGGCGGCGGCAAATACGATATCGGTGACGGAATGGTGTCGAGCCGCGTCGCGAAGGCGAGCGGCAGGCCTGACATCGGGCAGTGCAGGTCGAATGCCGGCAGCACGCTCTCTGCCGAGAACGGCAGGCATTGCGAAACGCCGGGGAGTTTTGACAACAACGGATAGACCGCCGGCAGCACCAGCAGGATGACGCGCGCGCCGCGCGCCGTCACCTCCGGCACGTAACGCGCCAACTGAATCGCGTCCCCCAGCCCTTCGTCCATGTAGATCAGGATGGTCTTGCCGGCGATGTCAGGCTCGCTTGCGATGCCGGCCTCGCCGCGCCATCTCGGTCCTGCGAATGTCAGGGAGGTTTCCGCGCGTCGCGCATTCCACCGTGCCTCACGTCCGGCCCAGCCATCCGCAAAATTGCCGGTCAGCAACTGGAGCAGGGACAAATTCCAGTCCGTCTCGGCATCGTCGGGGGCGATGGTCTTGATGTGCCGGTAGGTTGCGGCAGCGTCCTCGAAACGATGCAGTTGCTGCAGCGAGGCCGCCTTGTTGGTCCATGCCTCGATGTAATCCGGCCGCAGCGTGACGGCGCGCTCGAACCACGGCAGCGCTTCCGCGTCCCGGCCGAGCACCTGCAGCGCCGCGCCGATATTGTTGCAGGTCGCGGCATTGCGTGGATTGAGCGCATGCGCACGCTGGTTGTCCGCCAGCGCCTCGTCGAACCTTTTCAGCCGGTGCAGCACGGCGGCTCGAATTTCCAGGATCACGGCCTGGTTCGGCTGTAGCCGGTCGACCAGATCGAAATAGGCAATGGCTTCAGTGTGCCGTCCGAGTTCGTAGAGCAGGAAGCCGCAGCGGTAGGCCGCATCCCAGTGTCGCGGATCTAGTTTCAGCGCTCGCTCGAAATTTTGAACGGCATCGGCCGGGCGTTTCAGCTCGATGAGGACGTTACCGCGATCTTTCCAAGCCTCGGCGTTGCCGGGCTCTCGCTCCAGGGCGCGGCTGATCCACTCCAGCGCATGATCGTATTGTTGGGCGTCAAGCGATAGCAGCCCCATCAGGTGCAAGGTATCGGCGTGGTCGGGATCGATGGCCAGCGCTTGCTGGCAGCAAAGCTGCGCATCGAGATTCCGTCCCTCGCGGCGGTGTTCAGCGCCCGCCCGATGCAGCGCGGCGGGCGTGGTTGTGCCCGCGCCGGTTGGCTTGGTCCGGGATTTGAGGCCGGCGGCTCTGCGCTCCCTGCGGTTCATCGGCGCATCAATCGATTTGTCTGGCCGCAACGAGCGCGACCAGTTCGCCCCTCACCCGGTCGAGCACCTCGCCATAGTCACGCTTCGCGCTCTGCCGGAACAGCCGCGCAGTCGGGTACCAGGGACTATCCTCGCGATCGAGCAGCCAGCGATAGTCGGGCGTGTAGGGCAGCAGGATCCAGGTCGGCCGCCCAAGCGCCGCCGAGAGGTGGGCGACGCTGGTATCGACGGTGATCACGAGATCGAGGCAGTGGACCAGCGCCGCGGTGTCGCTGAAATCAGAGAGGTCGGCGGTGAGGTCGACGATATCAGGATGTTCGAGCAGGGTTGCCTGGTCGCTGGCCTTGGGATTTTTCTGCAGGCTGATGAAGGTCGCATCGACATCGAGGACGCGCGACAGCACGCGCAGCGGGATCGAGCGGTTGCGATCGTTGCCATGCGCCGGATTGCCCGACCACACCAGCCCGACCCGGAACCTGTCGTGGCGGCCGAGGCGGCTTTCCCAAGCCTGTATGAGCGTCGCGGGAGGCGGCGGCAAATAGGATATGGCCGACGGGATCGTATCCAGCCGCGTCTTGAACGCCAGTGGCAGGCTGGACAGCGGGCAGTGCAGGTCAAAGGCCGGCAGCGGACCGCCCGGCAATGCAAGGCATTCCGAGACGCCGGGAAGCCGGGACAACAGCGACTGGATCGGTTGCGCGACGGCCAGGATCACCCGGGCGCCGAGCGCTGCGACGTCTGGCACGTAGCGTGCGAACTGAATGCAGTCCCCGAGCCCTTCGTCGGCATGGATCAGAATAGTCTTGCCCGAAATTCCGTCTTCGCCAAGCCACATCTTCTGTTCAAAATTCGGATAGGTCACCGCGAGCACCGGGGCTTTCCAGCGGGCCTCCCGTCCGCGCCAGCCGGCCTCGAAATTGCCGGTCAGCATGTGGATCAGGGACAGGTTCCAGTCCGTCACGGGCGTGTTCAGGCGTTCGCGCTGCAACCCCTCATAGATCGCGAACGCTTCGTCGAACCGGTGCATCTGGCCGAGCAGGAACGCCTTGTTGTTGATCGCCAGTATGTATCCTGGCCGCAGCGCGATCGCGCGATCGAACCATGGCAACGCCTCGTCATGCCGGTCGAGCATATGGAGAATATCGCCGATGTTGTTACTCGTGTCGGCGTCGTTGGGGTCGATGGCGTAGGCTCGCTGGTTTTCCGCCAGTGCTTCTTCGTATCGCTTCAGGCCCTTCAGCGAGAGCGCCCGCAATTGCAGCGACGGCACATGGTGCGGTTGCCGTTCGAGGCACTGGTCGAGATGCGTGATGGCTTCCTCGAACCGCTCCGCGTTGTAGAGCAGCACCGCGCACTGGTTCGAGGCGTGCCACAGGCCGGGAGCGAGCGTGAGCGCATGCTGAAAGCTGAGCAGCGCGTCGCTGGGCCGCTCGAGGTCGACCAGGACATTGCCGAGGTTTTTCCAGAGCTCGGCCACGTCGGGCCTGAGCTGGACCGCCTTGTCGAACGCTTTCAGCGCGTCCTCGTGGCGTCCCTGCTGCTGCAGCGTGCTGCCGAGGCTCGCCAGATATTCCGGTTTCGGGTCTTGTCGGATGGCGCGGGAAATCCACTCCAGCGCGTGATCATGCTGTTTGGCGCCGAGGCACAACAGGCCCATCAGATGCAGTGTGTCGGCATGGGTCTCGTCGATCCCGAGCGATTGCTGACAGCAAAGCTGGGCGTCGAGATTGCGCCCGGCGCGGAGATGGCGAAGGCCGGCCTCGTAGAGCGCGGCAGGGGTGCCGGCGTCCGGGCCCGCGGCGACGGGCTGTGTTTGGCCGGTGGCCTGGCGTTCGCTGTGGCTCATCGGGCGGCTTCCGATATCAGCCGTTTCAGCTCGCTGCGCACGCGGTCGAGCACGGTGGTGTAATCGCGGGTTTTGTTCTGTCGGAACAGCCGCGCGGTCGGGTACCAGGGGCTGTCGTCGCGGTCGAGCAGCCAGCGGTAATCGGGATCGTAGGGCAGCAGGATCCAGGTCGGCCGGCCAAGCGCTGCCGCCAGATGCGCCACGCTGGTGTCCACCGTGACCACCACGTCGAGGCAGGACAATAGCGCCGCGGTCTCGACGAAATCGGTCAGTTCGGCGGTCGGGTCGACGATCTCAGGGTATTCGCGCAGCGTGGCCTGATCGCCGGGACGCGGATCCTTCTGCAAGCTGATAAACGTCGCGTCGAGATCGAACAGGCGGGTGAACGTGCGCAGCGAGGTCGAGCGGTTGTGATCGTTGCTGTGCACGGGATTGCCGGACCAGACCATGCCGACCCGCAATTTGTCGTGCGGGCCGAGGCGATCCTGCCAGGCTTTTATGCGGCCCGCGGGCAGGGCAGGCAAATAGGCAGCCCCCGGCGGAATCGTGTCGAGGCGCGTCGCAAAGGCCAGCGGCAGGCCCGACATTGGGCAATGCAGGTCGAACGGCGGCAGCACGTCGATGTCCTTGCGCAGGCATAGCGTTACGCCCGGCATTCCCGACAGCAGCGCATGCGCCGGCGGATCGACCACCAGGATCACGCGGGCGCCAAGGGCCGCGACGTCGGGCACGTAGCGAGCGAATTGAATTGTATCGCCCAATCCCTCGTCGGAGCAGATGACGATCGTCTTGCCGGCGACCTCGGTGCCGCCGAACCATCGCGGTTCGGAGAATTTCGGGTAGATGCCGGGATTGGTTCTGCGCCACCGGGCTTCACGACCGACCCAGCCGGCCGGGAAGTCGCCGGTCAGCATTTGAATGAGTGATGTGTTCCACTCCGGCTCGGCGTTGTCGGGGTCGATGTTCCTGACGTGATCGTAAATCGCGATCGCCTCGTCGAGCCGGAGCATTTGCTGCAGCGAAGAGGCCTTGTTGACGAGCGCGACGACGTGGCCGGGCTGAAGCGCGAGCGCCCGATCGAACCATGGCAGCGCTTCTTCGTCCCGTCCGAGAAACTGCAGGGCGGCGCCGATGTTGTTGCTGGTGTCGGCCTTGCCCGGATTGAGCTTGTAGGCCGCCTTGTTATCGGCCAGCGCTTCCTCGTATCGTTTCAGGCCGTGCAGCACCAGCGCCCGCATTTCCAACACTACGGGCTGGTTCGGATTCAGCCGGTCGACCAGATCGAAATAGCCGAGGGCCTCCTCTGGCCGGTTCATCTTGCGCAGCAGGAAGCCGCAGCGATAGGCCGCGTCCCAGTGATCGGGCTTGAGCTTGAGCGCATGCTGGAAGCTCAACAGCGCCTCGTCGACGCGCTTGAGTTCCGCTAGTCCGCCGCCGAGGTCCTTCCAGAGATCGGCATCGCCGGGCGCAAGCTGCACGGCCTTGTCGAAGGCTTTCAGCGCGTCCTCGTGGCGACCCTGGCGCTGCAGCGTGTTGCCGAGGCTTGCCAGATATTCCGGTTTTGGATCCTGCCGGATGGCGCGGGTGATCCATTCCAGCGCGTGGTCGTATTGCGTCGCGTCGAATGATAGCTGCCCGAGCAGGTGCATGCTGTCGGCGTGGTGGGGATCGATCGCCAGCGCCTGCTGCGCGCAGAGCTGGGCATCGAGCGGCTTTCCGGCCTGCCGGTGCCCGCGGCCGGCCTGACAGAGCGCGGCAGGCGTATCTGCGCCTGCACCGGCCGGGTGGCCTCGGGATTTTTGACCGGCTGCCCGGCGTTCGCGACGACTCATCAGCGGATTCTGGGTGGCCCGGGCTCTGCTGGCCCAACCGCCGATTCGATAGATGATTCCTGCACTTCTGCATAGGATCGCGCCGGGCTCACGGTACCGGCTACGCAGATTCCAAGCGCGGACAAGGCGCCGCGAGCTCGCGGCAGGCTTTTACCCGAGATTGTTCGCCGAAGCGGCGTCCAACGCAAAACGGCCGCCCAGGAGGCGGCCGTTTTGCTGCCATCCTGAAAATGAAAACGAAATCGTTTATCGGACCATCGTCGCATCCGAGCTTGTCACCATCGTCGGCTTGCCGGCCTTGATGACATGAACGGCCTGGGCGTAGTCGGTATTGGTGCGGGCCGAAATGCCCAATCCGGCCACCACGATGCCTGCCACCAGAGCCACCACCAAGATCTTGAGGTGGGTCGTACGGTCTGCGGAATGAATTGAGTGGTTCATCTGAGCCTCCGGGCGTCTTTAGCCGCCGTTGTTGGCTGCGGGTTTAATCCCAGCATGTTTCAGAATGGTTTCGCGGATTCCTCAAAATGGTTTCGTCCAGCCCGCGAAGCGGTTTCGTGCCATGCGTCGCCGCGGCTTGCCCCGCGCGCCGGTTCGGTCGAAACTGCCGCTAACCGATTGGGAGAGAAGCAGTAATGAAAATGACCCGCAGGGGCGTCCTGGCTGCGGCCTCGGCCGGCCTCGCCAGCACAATCCTGGGCCAGAAGGCCCGGGCCGCCGCCGAATTCGAGTTCAAGCTCGGCGTCAACACCCCGGAAACCCATCCCTTGACGATTCGGCTGGCCGAGGCGGCGCACGCGGCCGGATCGCAGTCCGGCGGCCGGCTCACCATCACGGTTTTCCCCAACAGCCAGCTTGGCGGCGACCCCGAAATGCTGTCGCAACTGCGCGCCGGCGGCATCGATCTCTTGGCGGCGCCGAGCCTGACGCTGTCGACGCTGGTGCCGCTGTCGGGCCTGCCCAGCATCGGCTTTGCCTTCCCGGGCTACGACCAGGTCTGGACCGCGATGGACGGCGGGCTCGGCGATTTCGTCCGCGACGCCATCGGCAAGACCGGCATCACGCCTCTGAAGAAGGTCTGGGACAACGGCTTTCGGCAGATCACGACATCGTCGAGCCGGCAGATCAACAGCGTCGACGACCTCAGGGGCTTCAAGATCCGCGTTCCCGTCACCGCGTTGTTGACCTCGCTGTTTTCAGGGCTTGGCGCACTGCCGTCCAGCATCAGCGTCAGCGAACTCTATTCTGCGCTGCAGACCCACATCGTCGAGGGCCAGGAAAATCCGCTGGCGCAGATCTCGACCAACAAGTTTTACGAGGTGCAGAAATATTGTGCGCTGTCGAACCATTGCTGGAGCGGCTACTGGATCATCGGCAACCGCCGCGCGCTCGCGAGCCTGCCGCCCGATCTGCTCGAACTCGTCAACACCAGTTTTGACGCCAGCGCCATCAAGGAACGCGCCGATCTCGCCGAACTCGACCGCTCGCTGCAGGCCGAACTGACCGGGCAGGACATGGTCTTCAACACGCCCGATCCCGTGCAGTTCCGCGCGGCGCTGGTGAAGGCTGGCTTCTACGCGCAGTGGCGGAAGACCTATGGCGAGGAAGCCTGGGCGCAACTAGAGAAATATACGGGGAAGCTGACGTAAACCTTCGCGCACGATACCTTTCGCATAATAGCGCACACGAATGCGCCATTTCGGAATCGTCGGCATCCGATGCCGAAAAGGATTGAGTGTTCCGTTGCTGTCGGGTTCTGGCAGCGGGAGTCCGGGGCGTGCCTCAGTTGCCGGCCGTATCGATCACTATCGCCACATCTTTGCGGTAAATTTATCCGCGAGTTTCAGGGCGTTCATAAATGTGTTCCTTCGGGCCTTCAATGGCCCACGCGAAAACCAGCGCCGCGACTATGGCGACCGTTTTGCGATGCCGTATCTAGAGCCAGGTAGCGCAAATAGCCGCGCACTAATCAAGATTCGACGTCTCGAAAATGAAGAGCCCGTTTCACCAGATCATCCATATGGGCCGCCGCATGAATCGTCAGAGGATGCTGGGTAAAGCCGGGTCGCGGGGAAATATAGCCTGCCATTTCCTGTGCCAATTTGAGTTGCTGGTTCGAGGCTGTCGCAAGAAAGCAGATCATCAGATTCTCCAGCGCGATGACACGGACCCGCAAGGTGACAAGGTCGGCATTGGTCAGATCCGGAATTGCAAGGCGCTCGTTGTCGAGCGCCGAATCGGTAGCGGGACCATCCGGCCCCGCGCCGCCTTCGTTGTCCCACCTGGACAGAGCACGTTGACGCTGATTCCATTCGCTGGAGGTATCGGAATTTTCTCCGGACATGCGTAGTTCCTCACATTGTGACGCACCGGGCTCGAAGGCCCAGGGCGATCAGATCGGCATGCGATAGCCGTAGAATTCATGGTCCTCGTTATAGCCGCCCTGGCCTGCGCCAAGATCGGTGAAATCACGCACGAATTCGATCGCCGCGATCCACTTGACCATCTTGAAACCGAGTTCATTCTCGCATCGCAGCCGCAGCGGCGCGCCATGCAGCACACTGACCGGCGCGCCGTTCATCTCGTAGGCGAGGATCGTCAGCGCATGGCGCATGTTCTCGATCTTGTGGACGTCATAGTAACGCCCGCCATCGGCGCCGTCGGCCAACGAATAGAACACGACGTAGCGAGCCTCCGGCGTCGGCTTTACGAGATTCAGCATATCGCGCATGGCAACGCCGCCCCATTCGGCAACGCCCGACCAGCCCTGAATGCAGAAATGGGTCGTGATCTGCTGCTGCTTCGGCATTGCCTTGAGGTCGGCGAGAGAGAATTCCCGGGGCGTTTCGACCAGACCGCCGATCCGCAGCCGGTAGCCGGCGAATTCTTCCGCGACGAGATCATCGAACTCCCTGGAATCGGGCATCGTGCCGTTCGGCCAGAAGTAAGGAGAGATATCCTGCTTCGTGAGTTGCGAGCGCGGGTCCCAGCTTTCTGCCAATCCCATCATCCAGCCGATCATGAATGCACCGACACGCTGCACCAGACGGGCGTGCCGGATCGTGAAGGGCGAAGCCAGAAGCCACGCGATGGTCAGAATGATCATCGCCAGAACGAACAGCGGAAAGCCCGTCCAGGACGCGTTGTCCACGCCGCCGAACATGTGGTTGGTGTTCTCTCGGATGCCGGTGACGAACACCATGGCGCCATGTGCGAGGATGAACCCCACGAACCAGGTAAAGGAGATGAAGTGAACCGACCGCATGGCTTGCCGGTTGAACAGCCGGCCGAACCAACCGAGCGCGTTGGAGATGGCCGGGCTCTGCATCAGGCCGGTGGCGATCGAAACCGGCGCGGCGACGAACACGGTGATGAAATAACTGAGCTGCTGCAGGCCATTGTAGCGGGTCCAGCTATGATCCACCGGAAAGTTCAGCGACGCATACTGAATCGCCGTTGACAGCGCGGCGGGGAAGACCTCCCACGTCAGCGGCACGAGCCTGCGCCACTGATCGGTCGAAAACAGCAGCGCGTAGAAGGCCACGCCGTTGATCAGCCACAGCAAGTTGACCGAGAAATGCCACCAGCGCGACAGCCCGAGGGTATGGCGCAGGCCGGGAATGCCGAGCCATGTCGGCAAGGTGACGGAATCGTCCTTGGCGGTCCAGATGCGACGCTTCGGTACCGGAACCTGGAAGCGAAACCAGTCGGTCCCCGGCGTGCAGTCGCGACCCCAGTAGAGCCGGGGATGGTCGGCCAGGATTTGCAGGCCGGCCCGCATGATGAACAGCATGAAGAACATGTTCAGGAAGTGCTGAAGCTGCAGCCACCACGGAAACCCCGAATCGACGGACGGCGCGGCCTGCGCGATGCCGGGATACTGCCGGATAAAGGCTTCTACGCCGGGAATCTCACGCAGGCTCTGAGCCATGGCAATCAGGCAGAGCAGCGCCGCGGCGGCGATCGGCAGACCCCACAGCGTGTTGATCCAGCGCCGGCCGATGCGAATCCGGGGCGCAATTCCAGTTTGTGGCGGCATCCAGTGATCGAGACGGATACGATCGTCAGCATCGCTCAGCTTGGCACGAAGTGGCTCAGCCAGCGAAGATGGCGGACGCGCAGGCGTTGGCCTATCGTTTTGCATCATCGGGCGCGCCGGGCAATTGAGACGTCAATCGTCAAGCTTGGTGAGCGCGGCGCCCTTGTGAAAGGCGATGTGGTCCGTCTTGCCGCTCTTGATCTCGTATTGCGGATCGTCTTCGCTCGCATGATGGGTATAGCCTTTGACTTTGAACTCGCGCGTATGCACGCGGGTGATCGTGCCGCTGACACGGCCCGCCTCGGAATTCCAGCTCACGCGATCGTGGATGTTGAAGCGCTTCGGCATGATTGCTCGATCAGATGCCACCAAAGAACTGCAAGGAGGCAGTTCGTGCGTTGAATGCTTATCTACTCAAGCGGCACAGGCAGCAACCCGCTGCACTTCCTGTCAGTTCCTTGAAATCGCGATATCTTTCGACTGACCCCGCTTTTGCTGCCGATATCGGACGCCTGGGACCATGTCATCGGCACGCTTTCGCGTATCCCGCTGGTGCGATCCGGCCTGCAGTGCCCGATGCAGGCCGCCATGTCCGCATCCGCGATGCCGAGATCGGCTCGGGCTTTCCGCTGCTGGCGACGCCCGGCGGCGGCCTGAACTCACGCATCGAGGCGTGGTCGCGCGGTGAAGCGGCATCAGACCGCGTAACCGCAAGATCCTCAGCCGGCGCCCTCAGGCATCCGGGATGCGGCGGTTGAGCATCCAGAGCGCGACCGCGGCCGCCAGCATCACCAGCCCGCCGAGCAGCACCGACAGCGGCGTGGCGCCGAGGCGCTCGAACCATTGGGTATAGAAATGAATGCCGGCGAAGATGGCGACGAGGTTGACCACCCAGCGCCGGTTGGCCCGCACGGCCCAGATTCCGGCGCCGAGCAGGGCCACCGCCCAGCCGATGCTGAAGGCGGTGGCAGGGATCACGGTTTTGGTTGTGAATGCCAACGCCGCGTCTTTGCGATTCAGCGAATGCAGCAGCATCAAGGGATCGCCCCATAGCGAACCGATCCAGAAGCCGAAATTGATCAGCAGCAGCGATGTGCGGGCGGCGGTGATGGCGAGCCGCTCATAGTCCGCCGACAGGCGTTTGGAGGCCTGGTACGCGGCGAGCGCCAGCGCGGAAAACAGCACCACGGTCAGCGTCGGTTCGAAAATCGCCAGTGAATACATCGCGTGGCTGTAGCCGGTGCGCGCGCCGAGGCAGGCCGACGCGGCCAGCACGGAGAGCGCCATCAGAAGGCTCGAGCGGGCGAGGATGGCGGCGAGCAGGAAGGTGCCGGTGACGATCAGCATGGAAGCGAGCACGTCGGCCTTGTAGGCGACAACGCCGCCGCCAAACATCAGCGCTCCGATGACCAGGCAAATCTGCCCGAGCAGGGCCCAATGCTGCACCCGGTTGAGCGTGATCGCGGAGCCCGCGACGAAAAGTGCGGACCCGAAGCCAATGGCCGTCAACGGCGCCGGCATCAGCGCCACCGCGCCGGCGGCGATGGCGACCACGGCGAAGCCGACCAGGATGTTGATGCCGAGAGAGCCGGTATCCTGCGCGGCAAGCTCCTTCAGCCTGTCGGCCTCATCGCGGGTCAGCTTGCCTTCGTCGACAAGCCTGGAAATGTCCAGTGTGATTTTCATCGTTGCGTTAACCCCGGCGCCTTTGATGCGAGCAATGCGACGGCATTGCGACCAGGGTCTGTCGCGCGGATCGAGCCATCGGTTCAGGCGTTCCGCGCGCGGAGTTTCGGCATTTTCGTTCAATCCGGGCCACGAAGCCGGCTGTATTGAACGGACAGCAACGACGTTTTGCAGCTTTGCACGACGGTCCATCGCCGAAGCGTGATCAGCAGAACCCTTTGCACCGGGAATAACGGCACTTAGCTGTCGTTCGTTTCATCGATCGGTCGGCCCTTCGGTTGCGGACCGCGACAGGAGAATGACGATGATAAAGTTCAAATTAATCGGTGCCGTGCTGGTTGTTTCCGCGATCCAGCTGACGCCGGCCTCGACGTCAGCCCTGGCGCAGGTCTCGGAGCCGGCCGCGGCCGAGGCGCGGGATCCGAACTTCTCGATCTATTCGAGCGGCCCTCCCAGCTACGCATATTCCGGTGCGATGGCGCAGACACTGCACGACGAGGCGTGGGCACCGCAGGCGCCGGTGCGGACGCATCGCGCGCATCATCCGATGAAGCATCACTGATTGTTGCTGCCGATAGACTGCCGGGCTACGAAGCCCGTTCGATATCCTTGCGGATCGACGCCGCCGCCCACACGAACAGCAGCGCGCCGAGCGTGGTGGTGATGGCCGCCGACAGCAGCGAGTAGCGCACGGCATCGGCGCCATAGCTGCCCTTGAGCGCGTCGTTGACCATGCCGACCGCGAGCGGTCCGACACCCTGGCCAAAACAGGTCGCGGTCAAAAGGATGATGGCAGACGCCAGCGCGCGCATGCTGGGGCGCGCTACCGTCTGGGAAATCGCAAAAATCGGTCCGAGATGGAAGCCGACCAGGAACGAGGTCGCCGCCAGCGCCGCGACCATGGTGGTGAAGTCAGTGGTGAGCATGCACCATGCAAACACCGGGCCGGCGAGGCCCGAGGTGATCGCCGGCGCCCGTAATTTCCAGCGGTCGTCGCGGCGGCTGACGCGCGCGACCACGAGGCCGCCGACCAGCGTGCCGGCCATCCCGAACAGGCCTTTGAACGTGCCGGCATAGGTGCCGATCTCGGCGGGACCGAGATGATGCACGCGGGCCAGGAACGGCGGGATCCAGGCCGCGGTGGCGTAATTGGTGTAGGTGGTCAGGCAAAAGCCGACCAGCACGATGACAAAGCTTTTTTGCGAGGCGAGGAAGCCGAGCGTCGGGCCGATCGGTTCGGGCGCAAACGTTTCCGCCATCACGCCGCGTTTGGGCTCCGCGACCGTCAGCCACACCACGGCGGCGAGCGCGATGCCGGGCAGGCCGGCGGTGAAGAACGCCATCCGCCAGCCGTAGTGCTGGCTGACATAGCCGCCGATGAAATAGCCGAGGAACACGCCGAGATAGGTTCCGATCGCATAGATGCCGAGCGCGCGCGGGCGTTCGTTCTTGCCGAAGAGATCGGAGACGATGGATTGCGAGGCGGGGGTGCCGGCGGATTCACCCAGCCCGACCCCGATCCGCGCCAGCGTCAGGCTCGCCACGCTGGTGGCCATGCCGCACAGCGCCGTCATCGCGCTCCAGAACGCAAACGCCAGCGCCACGATGTTGCGCCGATTGAGCCGGTCGGCGACCCGCGCGATGGGAATGCCGAGCAGCGAGTAGAACAGGACAAAACCGAAGCCCGCGAGCAGGCCCATGGCGGTATCGCTGAGCGCAAATTCCTTTTTGATCGGTTCGATCAGCACGTTGAAGATGGTGCGGTCGAGGAAATTGAGCGCGTAGATGATGGTCAGCAGCGCCAGCACGTAGTAGCGGCGCACAGAGGACGCGGCCGGCGCGTCGGCTTGATCGGCGATCCGCGGTGCCAGATCGACCATTTCTTCCTCCCAAAATCCTCCCTTGAGCGGGAGGAGCGTCTTTTATGCTTCGCGAATGTAGTTGCCGGCCTCGAACTCGACCGGCGCAGCTTGCGCGTCAAAGGACACGCCGATCGGATCGTTGCCCTTTTCCAGCGCCTCGAGCTGCGCGGTCAGCATCCGCCGCACCATCAGGACGCCGCGGTCGGTCTGGCCAAAATGTTCTTCGGAATGCAGCGTCACCGGCCCCTGACCGACCTGCGCCTCGTAATCCCCCGGGAATTGCTGGTGCTCCCGTTCGGTCATGTCCCACCAGAATTTGCCGTTGAATTTCGAGCGCATCCGGCCGATGTCGCCCGACGTCCTGACCCGGCCGGCGACATAGATGCGGAAAGAAGTGTCGTCGATCGGCAGGGTCCAGCCGATCGATTCGACGCGGGCGAATTGCGCCACGCGCGGGTTCGGCACCACGCGCAGCGTAGGTAACGCGGCCTCCGTCACCCGGTAAAAAATCTTGCCGTCGTCCTGGTTGCGGATCGAGCGCACGGTGACGCCGCGTGGCGACATCTCGAATTTCACGTCGGGCATCGAGGCCATCATGTTGGTGAATTGCGGCCCGCTGAACGAGCCGTGCAGCACCGGCACGTGGTAGGGATCGACGACGTTTTCAAAATGCTGCAACCAGTTGCAGGGGATGATCGCGGGGCCGCCGCCGCCGATCGATGAGTCATCCGCCTCGACGAACTCGCCGTCGTCCATGCTTTCCAGCGCTTGGTAGCGCGGCAGCACCGGTTTTTTGTCCGCCGGGCCCATATAGGCAAAAATCAGTCCGTAGCGTTCCTCGAGGGGATACCAGGGCTGGCGCACCTTGTCCCTGAACGCGCCGCCGTCGGGTTCGCAGGGCTGTTCGAGGCAATGGCCCTCGGTGTCGAATTTCCAGCCGTGGTAGCAGCAGCGGATGCCGTCTTCCTCGACCTTGCCGTAATAGAGCGTGGTGCCGCGATGGCAGCAGCGGGCATGGAGCAGGCCGGGGCGCCCATGGCGGTCGCGGAACAGGATCAGATCCTCGCCCAGCGCGCGCACCTTGCGCGGCACGTCGCCGGCATCGCTCGCAAGCCCGATCGGGTGCCAATAGCGCCGCAGCAGTTCCCCCGTCGGGGTGCCCCGGCTCACTGCAGTGAGCTCGGTCCGGGTGGCCGAAGGTTTCATGGCGTAGGCAGTGCCGAGATCGCGATCCCGCTGGGTGATGTTCACGGCTGTCCTCCCGCCGCGGCTTTTTGCCCGCGGTCATCTCAGTTTTCGCTGGCGAGTGAACCGGAGATAGATGACAATGTCAACGATCTACACCTTGGCACGATCGTGCTTTGTTGGCAGACGTGATTTGTTCACAGGGATTGGCGATGGACCAGAAGACGAAAACGGCGTCAGCGCCGGGAGCCGCCGATGGCGCGAGCGAAGAACTCGCTCCGATCACGGTGATGATGTCGTCGCGGCTGATGGTGCTGGCCAATCTTTTGAAGCGCGGCGCGATCCTGCGTTACAAGCGCCTCGCCGGGCTGTCCTCGGTGGAATTCGGCCTCGTCGCCTCGCTGGGGCGCCGGCCGCCGATGAGCGTGGCGCGGCTGGCGGAAGCGGTCGGCATGGACAAGGGCCAGATCAGCCGGGCGCTGGCCGAACTGGTGTCGCGGAAACTGGTGGCAAGGGCCGTCAACCCGCGGGATAACCGCGAAGTGCTGGTGAGCCTGACCAGGGCAGGGCTGGTCGCCCATGATGCGGTTGTCGCGGGTGCACAGGAACGAAACCAACGTCTGCTGGAAGGGTTGAACAAAGAGGAACTGACAAACCTGCTGACGCAAATCGATGGACTGACCGAGACCGCCGCGCAAATGCTGGCGGCCGAGAGGGATTTGAACTGACCTGAAAACTCCCGGCATGTGACCGGGAACGCAAATGGCACTGCCATGCATATGCCGGTGATTGTTGCGGCCGCGGGCCGGCCGGAATCTGCATGATCTGAGTTTTCCCGTGGCGTCTGGGGGCGCGCGGGGCCGTCAAGATAGCTTGTCTTGCGCCCCTTGTTGCGCTGCGCTAAGCCTCAGAGCAATTCCAATCTACGAATCTGCGGACGCAAACCGCGGGAAAAGGCGTCGCCGATGACCGGCATTTTGCAGAATTACCTTCCACTTGTGGTCTTTATCGGGGTTGCGAGCCTGATCGGTCTGGCGCTGCTGATCGCCCCGTTCCTGGTCGCGTTTCAACAGCCCGATCCGGAAAAACTGTCCGCCTATGAATGCGGATTCAACGCTTTTGACGACGCCCGGATGAAGTTCGACGTTCGCTTCTACCTGGTGGCGATTCTTTTCATCATCTTCGACCTCGAAGTGGCCTTCCTGTTTCCGTGGGCGGTGGCGTTCGGCAAGCTCGGCGCCACCGGCTTCTGGTCGATGATGGTTTTCCTCGCCGTGCTGACCATCGGCTTTGCCTATGAATGGAAGAAAGGCGCGCTCGAATGGGATTGAGCCCCGCAACCAATTCGGGACCTGTGGTCGCCCCGGCCGCGACCGGCATCATCGATCCCTCGACCGGGCGTCCCGTCGGCGCCAATGATCCCTATTTCCTCGAGGTCAACCACGAACTCTCCGACAAGGGCTTTTTCGTTGCCGCGACCGATGACCTAATCACCTGGGCGCGCACCGGCTCCTTGATGTGGATGACCTTCGGTCTCGCCTGCTGCGCGGTCGAGATGATGCAGGTGTCGATGCCGCGTTACGACGTCGAGCGTTTTGGTTTTGCGCCGCGCGCCTCGCCGCGGCAGTCCGACGTGATGATCGTGGCGGGCACGCTGACCAACAAGATGGCGCCGGCGCTGCGCAAGGTCTACGACCAGATGCCGGAGCCGCGTTACGTGATCTCGATGGGGTCGTGCGCCAATGGCGGCGGCTACTATCACTATTCCTACTCCGTGGTGCGCGGCTGCGACCGCATCGTGCCGATCGACATCTACGTGCCCGGCTGCCCGCCGACGGCAGAAGCGCTGCTGTACGGCGTGCTGCTGCTGCAGAAGAAGATCCGGCGCACCGGAACCATCGAACGCTGAAGGTTTTATTCTATGGACGACGGCAGGCTCGACGCCCTGGGGCAGACCATTGTTAGTGCGCTTCCGGGTGCCGCGACCGGTCATGCGGTCGCCTTCAGCCAGCTCACGGTCGATGTCGTGGCCGAGAAGATCGTCGATGTCGTGCGCTTCCTGCGCGACGATCCAAACTGCCGGTTTGTCAATTTTACCGACGTGACGGCCGTGGACTATCCCGGCCGCGAAAAGCGTTTCGACGTGGTCTATCATCTGCTGTCGCCGACCCTGAACACGCGGGTCAGGCTGCGCGCCGCCGCCAGCGAAACCACCCAGGTGCCCTCGATCATCGAGGTGTTTCCCGGCGCCGACTGGTTCGAGCGCGAATGCTACGACCTCTATGGCGTGATCTTCATCGGCCACCCCGACATGCGCCGGCTATTGACCGATTACGGTTTTGACGGCCATCCGCTGCGCAAGGACTTTCCGCTCACCGGCTTCGTCGAGGTCCGCTACGACGACCAGGAGAAGCGGGTGGTGTACGAGCCGGTCCGTCTCAACCAGGAATTCCGCAAGTTTGATTTTCTCTCGCCGTGGGAAGGGGCCGACTATCCGATTCTTCCCGGCGATGAGAAGGCGGGGCCGAAGGTCTGATCATGAACGAACAGAATCTCCGCAATTTTACAATTAACTTCGGCCCGCAGCATCCGGCTGCGCACGGCGTGTTGCGTCTCGTTCTTGAATTGGACGGCGAGGTTGTCGCGCGTGTCGACCCGCATATTGGTCTTTTGCACCGCGGCACGGAAAAACTGATCGAGCAGAAGACCTATCTGCAGGCGATTCCTTATTTCGACCGGCTCGATTATGTCGCGCCGATGAATCAGGAGCATGCGTTCTGCCTCGCGGCGGAAAAGCTGCTCGGCATCGAGGTGCCGCGGCGCGGGCAGTTGATCCGCGTGCTCTATTGCGAGATCGGCCGCATTCTGTCGCATCTGCTCAACGTCACCACGCAGGCGATGGACGTTGGCGCCTTGACCCCGCCGCTGTGGGGTTTTGAAGAGCGCGAAAAGCTGATGGTGTTTTACGAACGCGCCTCCGGCTCGCGCATGCATGCGGCGTTCTTTCGGATCGGCGGCGTGCATCAGGACCTGCCCCCGAAACTGATCGACGATATCGAGAACTGGTGCGATCCGTTCCTGCAGGTCGTCGCCGACCTCGAAACGCTTCTGACCGGCAACCGCATCTTCAAGCAACGCAACGTCGATATCGGCGTGGTGTCGCTGAAGCAGGCCTGGGAATGGGGTTTTTCCGGCGTGATGGTGCGCGGCTCCGGCGCGGCCTGGGATTTGCGCAAGGCGCAGCCTTACGAATGCTATGCCGAAATGGATTTCGACATTCCGATCGGCAAGAACGGCGATTGCTACGATCGCTACTGCATCCGCATGGAGGAAATGCGCCAGTCGGTGCGCATCATGAGGCAGTGCATTACAAAACTGCGCGCCGCCGACGGGCAGGGGCCGGTCGCGGTGCAGGATCACAAGATTTTCCCGCCGCGCCGCGGCGAGATGAAGCGCTCGATGGAAGCGCTGATCCACCATTTCAAGCTCTACACCGAGGGTTTTCACGTGCCGGCCGGCGAGGTCTATGCCGCGGTCGAGGCGCCCAAGGGCGAGTTCGGCGTTTATCTCGTCGCCGACGGCACCAACAAGCCCTACAAGTGCAAGATCCGCGCGCCGGGTTTTGCCCATCTGCAGGCGATGGACTTTATCTGCCGCGGCCATCTCCTGGCCGACGTCTCCGCCATTCTCGGTTCGCTCGACATCGTGTTCGGGGAGGTCGACCGGTGATGGCGCAAGCGCCAATCCAGTTCGACCGGGCGTCGGGGGCTCTTCAGGGAGCCAACCTGTGGGAACGCACGGCCGCCCTGGCGTTTGCGACCGGCTCGAAGATTTCGTCGCACTTCTCGCATCGCGGTTACATCGGCTGCGCCAATCTGCTGCGCAAGGCGCTGCCCGAGCGCAACATCGCCATCAAACTCAATGCCGACGCGACGTTCGAATTTCCCTATGGCGACGGCTATTGGATCAAGCTGCTCAATCGCTCGTACCATTACGAGGATGAGCTGGAAGTACTGTTCCGCGATTCCGCCGACGTCGACTACACGCTGCTCGATTGCGGCGCCAATTACGGCTACTGGTCGGTGCTGGTATCGAGCAGGCCGTTGGGCGCGCACCGCGCGATCGCGATCGAGCCGTCGTCGCAGAACTTTGCCAAATTGAAAAACAATGCCGCCGTCAACGGCAATCGTTTTGAGACGATGAAATGCGCGATCGGCTCGGGCCGGGGCACCGCAAGACTATCCGGCACCAAGCACGAGGCCTTCAGCATCGCCGGCGCGGCCGCCGACGGCGGTGAAGAAGTGCCGGTGATAGCGGTCGATAATCTGATCGACGACGGCAAGATTGCTGCGACCGGAAAATATCTGATAAAGCTGGACGTCGAGGGCGTCGAGATCGAGGCGATCAAGGGCGGGGCGCGGCTGCTCGCCACCGACAGCGTGATCCTGTGCGAGGAACACGGCAACGATCCCTTGCACACGGTATCGCGCTTCATCCTGGAACAGACGCCACTGAAGTTGATCGTGTACGATCCGCGCAGCGAGCGCCTTGAGATCGTGAACGAACTCTCGATCCTCGACCGCATCAAGGTTTCATCCCACGTCGGTTACAACGTATTCGGCACCGCAAGCGCGTTTTGGCTGGACAGGGTCGATGCCCTGAACGCCAGAGCCGCGCGCCGTTCGCAGTGAGAAAATTCAGATGTCCGTCCGCCGCCTAGCACCCAAGGAAATGCAGCCCGCGAGTTTCGCCTTTACGCCGGAGAATCTGGCCTGGGCGAAAGCCGAGATGACAAAATATCCGGAAGGCCGGCAGGCCTCGGCCGCGATTGCGATCCTGTGGCGGGCGCAGGAACAGCATGAGGGCTGGGTTTCGGAAGCGGCGATCCGTGCGGTCGGCGATTTGCTCGACATGCCCTACATCCGCATGCTGGAGATCGCGACCTTCTACACGATGTTCCAGCTCGAACCGGTCGGCAAGAAGGCCCACGTCCAGGTCTGCGGCACCACGCCGTGCCGGCTGCGTGGCGCCGCCGACCTGATCGAGGTGTGCCAGCACCGCATTCACCACGATCCCTTCCATCTCTCCGCCGACGGCAACTTTTCCTGGGAAGAAGTCGAGTGCCTCGGCGCCTGCGTGAACGCGCCGATGGTGCTGATCTGGAAGGACACCTACGAAGACCTGACCAAGGACAGTTTTGGCAAGGTGCTGGACGGATTTGCTTCCGGCAAGCCGGTCAAGCCGGGCCCGCAGAACGGCCGGCAGTTCTCCGCGCCGATCGGCGGACCGACCACGCTGAAGGAAATCACCTGATGCGCGCTCACGCGCCGTCCGACCGCTGACTTAGGAAATTTTACGTCATGCTCGCCGACAAGGACCGCATCTTCACCAACCTCTACGGGCTCCACGACTGGGGCCTCGAAGGCGCGCGCAAGCGTGGCGCCTGGGACGGCACCAAAGCGATCATCGACAAGGGCCGCGACTGGATCATCAACGAGATGAAGGCCTCCGGCCTGCGCGGCCGCGGCGGCGCGGGATTCCCCACCGGCTTGAAATGGTCGTTCATGCCGAAGGAATCCGTCGACGGCCGGCCGAGCTATCTCGTGGTCAATGCCGACGAGTCCGAGCCCGGCACCTGCAAGGACCGCGAAATCATGCGGCACGATCCTCATCTTTTGGTCGAGGGCTGCCTGGTCGCGAGCTTCGCGATGGGCGCGCATGCCTGCTACATCTATGTGCGCGGCGAATTCATCCGGGAGCGCGAGCACCTTCAGGCTGCGATCGATCAGGCCTATGCGGCCAAGCTCGTCGGCAAGGACAACGTCAATGGCTGGCCGTTCGACATCTATGTCGCGCACGGCGCGGGCGCCTATATCTGCGGCGAAGAAACCGCGCTGTTGGAAAGCCTCGAGGGCAAGAAGGGCCAGCCGCGGCTGAAACCGCCGTTCCCGGCCAATGTCGGCCTCTATGGCTGTCCGACCACCGTCAACAATGTCGAGTCGATCGCGGTGGCCCCGACCATCCTGCGCCGCGGCGCGGCCTGGTTCGCCGGCATCGGCCGGCCGAACAATGTCGGCACAAAACTGTTTTGCATTTCCGGCCATGTCGAACGGCCCTGCAACGTCGAAGAAGCCATGGGGATTACGTTCCGCGAACTGATCGAGACGCATTGCGGCGGCATTCGCGGCGGCTGGGACAATCTCAAGGCCGTGATCCCCGGCGGCTCGTCGGTGCGCATGGTGCCGGCCGAGCAGATCATCGACACCCCGCTGGATTTCGACAGCCTCGGCAAGCTGCGCTCCGGTCTCGGCACCGCCGCAGTGATCGTGATGGACAAGTCGACCGATCTGATCCAGGCGATCGCGCGCATTTCCTACTTCTACAAGCACGAAAGCTGCGGCCAGTGCACGCCGTGCCGCGAGGGCACCGGCTGGATGTGGCGGGTGCTGACCCGCATGGCCGAAGGCCGCGCCCACAAGCGCGAGATCGACATGCTGCTGGAAGTGACGAAACAGATCGAAGGCCACACCATCTGCGCGCTGGGCGATGCGGCGGCGTGGCCGATCCAGGGCCTGATCGCGCATTTCCGTCACGAGATCGAGCAACGGATCGACGACTATTCGCGCAAGGCCGGCATCGATGACGTCGGCATTCTGGACCCCGCTCACATGGTCGCGGCGGAGTAAGACCGAAATGACAAAACTGATCGTCGACGGCAAAGAGATCGATGTTCCCGCGGAGTACACGCTGCTGCAGGCGTGCGAAGCGGCGGGCGCCGAAATTCCGCGCTTCTGTTACCACGAACGTCTCTCGATTGCCGGCAATTGCCGGATGTGCCTGGTTGAAGTGAAGGGCGGCCCGAAGCCGGTCGCAAGCTGCGCCTGGGGCGTGCGCGATTGCCGTCCCGGTCCCAAGGGCGAGCCGCCGGAAATCTCGACCCGTTCGCCGATGGTGAAGAAGGCGCGCGAAGGCGTGATGGAGTTCCTGCTGATCAACCATCCCTTGGACTGCCCGATCTGCGACCAGGGCGGCGAGTGCGATCTGCAGGACCAGGCGATGGGCTACGGCGTCGACACCAGCCGCTTCGCCGAGAACAAGCGCGCGGTCGAGGACAAATATCTGGGCGCGCTGGTCAAGACCTCGATGAACCGCTGCATCCAGTGCACGCGCTGCGTCCGGTTCTCGGCCGAAGTGGCCGGCGCACCCGAGATGGGCGCGACCGGCCGCGGCGAGGACATGGAGATCACGACCTATCTCGAATCGGCGCTGAGTTCGGAATTGCAGGGCAACCTAGTCGATATCTGCCCGGTCGGCGCGCTGACTTCGAAACCGTACGCGTTCGCGGCGCGGCCGTGGGAGCTCGGCAAGACCCAGTCGATCGACGTGATGGACGGCGTCGGCTCCGCGATCCGGGTCGACACCAGAGGCCGCGAAGTGATGCGGATCCTGCCGCGGGTCAACGAAGCCGTGAACGAGGAGTGGATCTCCGACAAGACCCGCCATGTCGTCGACGGCCTGCGCACGCAACGGCTGGACCGGCCCTACATCCGTGAAAACGGCCAGCTCCGCGCCGCCTCCTGGCAGGAAGCGTTTGCCGCCATCGCCGCCAAGGCCGGCCGCATCGACGGCAAGCGGATCGGGGCGATCGCCGGCGATCTCGCCGCGGTCGAGGAAATGTTCGCGCTGAAGGAATTGCTGGCCAAATGCGGCTCGGCGAACCTCGCGGTGCAGGGCGGGGCGGCTTTCGATCCCAAAGCCGGCCGCGCGTCCTACATCTTCAACCCGACCATATCAGGCATCGATCAGGCCGATGCGTTGCTGATCATCGGCTCCAACCCGCGCAAGGAAGCCGCTGTTCTCAACGCGCGCATCCGCAAGCGCTGGCGGTCGGGCCATCTCAAGATCGGTGTAATCGGCGCGCGGGCCGATATGACCTACGCGCATGATTACATCGGCGCGGGCACGGATTCCCTGAGCGACCTCGCGAGCGGCAAGCATTCCTTTGCCGAGGTGCTGAAGAATGCGAAAAATCCGATCGTGCTGGTCGGGGCCGGTGCGCTGGCCCGCCAGGACGGCCCGGCGTTGCTGGCGATGGCCGCCAAGCTCGCGATGGATGTCGGCGCGGTCAAGGACGGCTGGAACGGTTTTGCCGTTCTGCAGGATACCGCCTCGCGCGTCGGCGCGCTCGATATCGGTTTTGCCAGCGGCCTGAGCGCGGCGCAGATGACCACGTTCGGCACGCTCGATGTGCTGTTCCTGCTCGGCGCCGACGAGATCAAGCCGGCCGACGGCACCTTCGTCGTCTATATCGGCACCCATGGCGACCGCGGCGCCCATCGCGCCGACGTGATCCTGCCGGGCGCGGCCTATACCGAAAAGCAGGGCCTTTACGTCAACACCGAGGGCCGGGTGCAGATGGCCAACCGCGCCGCGTTTCCGCCCGGAGACGCGCGCGAGGACTGGGCGATCATCCGCGCGCTGTCGGATGTGTTGGGCAAGAAGCTGCCGTTCGATTCCCTCGGCGCGTTGCGGCAGGCGATCTTCAAGGCGGTGCCGCATCTGATGCGCGTCGACCAGATCGAGGCCGGCAACGCCGCCGATCTCAAGACCCTGGCCGGCAAGGGTGGCAGCCTCGACAAGGCGCCGTTCAAGGCCACCATCGAGGACTTCTATCTGACCAACCCGATCGCGCGCGCGTCGGCCGTGATGGCGGAGTGTTCCCGCCTGGCGTCCGGGCGGATGCTGACGGCTGCGGAGTGAGTTGATGGCCGATTTCTTCGCAAGCGAATTCTGGACCGGTTTCCTGTGGCCGCTGATCGTGATGGTCGCGGAAAGCCTGTTGCTGCTGGTCGTGCTGTTGATCGCGATCGCCTACATCCTGTTGGCCGACCGCAAGATCTGGGCGGCGGTGCAGATCCGGCGGGGCCCCAACGTGGTCGGCCCGTTCGGCCTGTTCCAGTCGTTTGCCGATTTGCTGAAATTCGTGCTGAAGGAGCCGACGATCCCGGCCGGCGCCAACAAGGGCGTGTTCCTGCTGGCGCCCTTGGTCTCGTGTATCCTGGCGCTGGCCGCCTGGGCCGTGATCCCGATGAATCTCGGCTGGGTGATCTCCGACATCAATGTCGGCGTGCTCTATATTTTCGCGATCTCGTCGCTGTCGATCTACGGCATCATCATGGCCGGCTGGTCGTCGAACTCGAAATACCCGTTCCTCGCGGCGCTGCGCTCGGCGGCGCAGATGGTGAGCTACGAGGTCTCGATCGGGTTTGTCATCATCACGGTGTTGCTGTGCGCGGGCTCGCTGAACCTGTCGACGGTGGTGGAAGCGCAGAACTCGAAATGGGGACTGCTCGGCTGGTACTGGCTGCCGCTGTTCCCGATGTTCATCGTGTTCTACGTCTCGGCGCTGGCCGAGACCAACCGGCCGCCGTTCGATCTGGTCGAAGCCGAATCCGAACTGGTGGCGGGCTTCATGGTCGAATACGGCTCGACGCCGTATCTGCTGTTCATGCTCGGCGAATATGTCGCGATCACCACGATGTGCGCGCTGGCCACGATCCTGTTCCTCGGCGGCTGGCTGTCGCCGATTCCGTTCGCGCCGTTTACCTGGGTGCCCGGCATCATCTGGTTCGTGCTGAAAGTGTTCTTCATGTTCTTCATGTTTGCGATGGCGAAGGCGATCGTGCCGCGCTACCGCTACGATCAATTGATGCGGCTCGGCTGGAAGGTGTTCCTGCCGCTGTCGCTGGCGATGGTGGTGATCGTCGCCGGCGTGTTGCAGTTCGCGGGGCTCGCGCCGAAATGAGGTCGCTATGAGTGTCAACATCAAAGCCACGGCGAAGTCGCTGCTGCTGTCGGAATTCGTATCGGCGTTCTTTCTCGCCATGCGCTATTTCTTCAAGCCGAAGCCGACGCTGAACTACCCGTTCGAGAAGGGCCCGATCTCGCCGCGCTTCCGCGGCGAGCATGCGCTGCGGCGCTATCCGAACGGCGAAGAGCGCTGCATCGCCTGCAAGCTGTGCGAGGCGATCTGTCCGGCGCAGGCGATCACGATCGAGGCCGGCCCGCGCCGCAACGACGGCACGCGGCGGACCGTGCGCTACGACATCGACATGGTGAAATGCATCTATTGCGGGCTATGCCAGGAGGCCTGTCCGGTCGATGCGATCGTCGAGGGGCCGAATTTCGAATTCGCGACCGAGACCCGCGAGGAACTGTACTATGACAAGGACAAACTTCTCGCCAATGGCGACCGCTGGGAGCGAGAGATTGCAAAATCGATCGAACTCGACGCGCCGTACCGGTGAACAAATGAATTCGTTTGTTGGAACAGTTGGAATTTCCGCGCTCGCGGTCGGCTCTCTCCCCCCTTGTGGGGGAGAGGCGGAGAGGGGGGTAAGCTCCAATCTCGGTGCTTGCGGCTTACCCCCCTCCCTGACCCTCCCCCACAAGGGGGGAGGGAACAGGACCGCCTTCGTGGTTCATGACGAGGTGAGGGCATGATCCTTCCCGCGCTGTTCTTTTATCTGTTTGCCGGCGTGTGCGTCGCATCCGCCGTGATGGTGATTGTGTCGCGCAATCCCGTGCACTCCGTGCTGTATCTGATCCTCGCCTTCGTCAACGCCTCCGGCCTGTTCATCCTGATGGGCGCGGAATTCCTGGCGATGATCCTGATCGTGGTCTATGTCGGTGCGGTCGCGGTGCTGTTCCTGTTCGTGATCATGATGCTCGACGTCGACTTCGTCGAGTTGCGCGAGGGCTTCATCCAGTATCTGCCGGTCGGCGTCGTGATCGGCGGCATCTTCCTGTTCGAGCTGCTGTTGACTGTCGGCGCCTGGGTCATGAACCCGACGCTGACCAAGTCGATCACCTCGCCGATCCCGGCCAATGTCAGCAACACCGAGGCGCTCGGCCTCGTGCTCTACACAAAATACATCAACTACTTCCAGATCGCCGGCATGGTGCTGCTGGTGGCGATGATCGGCGCCATCGTGCTGACGCTGCGCCACAAGGCCAGCGTCAAGCGGCAGGACATCAATGTGCAGAACGCGCGGACGCCGGAGCTAGCGATGAGCCTGCGCAAGGTCGCGGCCGGGCAGGGCCTGCAGGACGCCGACGCCGCGGAGTGGGTGCAATGACGGTCGGTCTCGGACACTATCTGGCGGTCGGCGCCATCCTGTTTACGGTCGGGATCTTGGGCATCTTCCTCAACCGCAAGAACATCATCGTCATCCTGATGTCGATCGAACTGATCCTGCTCTCGGTCAATATCAACCTGGTGGCGTTTTCGACCTTCCTCGGCGACATCGTCGGCCAGGTGTTCGCACTGCTGGTGCTGACGGTGGCGGCCGCCGAGGCGGCGATCGGTCTTGCCGTGCTGGTGGTCTATTTCCGCAACCGCGGCTCGATCGCGGTTGAAGACGTCAATCTGATGAAGGGCTAGGCATGATCCGGAAAAGTGGGAACCGGTTTTCCCGAACAAGCGCCTTTGTTTGTTCTGAGATCATGCGCAAAGAGGCGCTCCAATGATCCAGGCAATCGTTTTTCTGCCGCTGATCGGCGCCATCCTTGCGGGGCTGATCTCGATCTTCGGGGCGCATGCGCGCAATCCGAGCGGCGACGTCGTCGAACATGATGACGCGCATGCGGCGGTCGCTCATGACGACCATGCCGCGGATGACCATGGCCACGACGATCATCATGCGGTCGAGCCTGCCGCCGCGGGCACGCTCGCGGCCGAGTTGATCACCACCGGCCTGCTGCTGATCGGCGCGGCGTTGTCCTGGTTCGTCTTCGTCGATGTCGGCTTCATGCATCACGACTTCAGGATCGCGCTATTCCCCTGGATTCAGTCCGGCGACCTGCAGATCGCGTGGTCGCTGCGGGTCGACACCCTGACCGCCGTGATGCTGGTGGTGGTCAACACGGTTTCCTCGCTGGTTCACCTGTATTCGATCGGCTACATGGATGAGGATCCGTATCGGCCGCGTTTCTTCGCCTATCTGTCGCTGTTCACCTTCGCGATGCTGATGCTGGTGACGGCCGACAATCTGGTGCAGATGTTCTTCGGCTGGGAAGGCGTCGGCCTCGCGAGCTACCTGCTGATCGGGTTCTGGTACCAGAAGCCGGCGGCCTATGCCGCGGCGATCAAGGCCTTCGTGGTCAACCGGATCGGCGATTTCGGTTTCTCGCTCGGCATCTTCTCGGTGTTCGCGCTGATCGGCTCGACCAATTTCGAGACCATCTTCGCGGCCGCGCCGGGCCTGACCGGCAAGACCATCGACTTCTTCGGCTGGCACCCCAACGCGCTGACGCTAACCTGCCTGTTGCTGTTCATGGGCGCGATGGGCAAATCGGCCCAGTTCCTGCTGCACACCTGGTTGCCGGACGCGATGGAAGGCCCGACCCCGGTGTCGGCGCTGATCCATGCCGCCACCATGGTCACCGCTGGCGTCTTCATGGTGGCGCGGCTGTCGCCGCTGTTTGAACTCGCCCCTGATGCACAAGCGGTGGTGATGTTCTTCGGCGCCACTACGGCGTTTTTCGCCGCCACCATCGGGCTCGTGCAAAACGATATCAAGCGCATCGTGGCCTATTCGACCTGTTCGCAGCTCGGCTACATGTTCGTGGCGATGGGAGCGGGGGCCTATTCGGTCGGCATCTTCCATCTGTTCACCCACGCCTTCTTCAAGGCGCTGTTGTTCCTCGGCTCAGGCTCGGTGATCTACGCGATGCATCACGAGCAGGACATCCGCAACATGGGCGGCCTGTGGCGCAAGATCCCCTTCACCTTCTTCGTGATGTGCATAGGCACCATGGCGCTGACCGGTGTGCCGTTCTTCGCCGGCTATTTCTCCAAGGACGCCATCATCGAATCCGCCTACGCCTCGCACAACCCGCTGGCATTCTACGGCTTCCTGATGACGGTGATCGCGGCGGGGCTGACCGCGTTCTATTCCTGGCGGCTGGTGTTCAAGACCTTCTTCGGCGAGCCGCACGATCCGGAGCATTTCGAGGCCGCGCATGAATCGCCGCTGACCATGCTGATCCCGATCGGCATCCTCGCCGCCGGATCGATCCTGTCGGGCTTCCCGTTCAAGGAACTGTTCGCCGGCCACGGCGTCGAGGAATTCTTCCGTGAGTCCGTGAAGATGCATCCGCATATCATCGAGGACATGGAAGAGATCCCGCAATGGATCAAGCTGCTGCCGACTGCGACGATGGTGATCGGCGTCTATCTGTCCTACGTGTTCTATATCCGCAGGCCCTATATCCCGGTCGAGCTCGCCCGCCAGCATCAGATGCTCTACCGGTTCCTGCTCAACAAATGGTATTTTGACGAATTGTACGATTTCCTGTTCGTGCGGCCGGCGAAACGGATCGGCTACTTCCTGTGGAAGGTCGGCGACGGCATGATCATCGATGGTCTCGGGCCGGACGGTGTCTCGGCGCGGGTGCTGGACGTCACCCGCAACGTCGTGAAACTGCAGACCGGCTATCTCTATCACTACGCCTTTGCGATGCTGATCGGGGTCGCGGGTTTGATCACTTACTTCATGTTCTTCGGCGCGGGAGTCCAGTGATGACGACCTGGCCCATTCTCTCCGTCGTCACCTTCCTGCCGGCATTCGGCGCGCTCTTGATCTGGATCAGCCGCGGCAGTGACGCGGCTGCCGAGCGCAACGCGCGCTGGATCGCGTTGTGGACCACGCTGATCACCTTCGGCGTCTCGCTGATCCTGGTCTGGCGTTTCGACCCCTCGCAGGCGGACTTCCAGTTCGTCGAAAAGGCGCCCTGGCTCGCCAGCGCCATCACCTATCACATGGGCGTCGACGGCATTTCGCTGCCGTTCGTGATCCTGACCACCGCGGTGATGCCGTTCGCCATCCTGGCGAGCTGGAAATCGGTTCACATGCGGGTGCGCGAATACATGATGGCGTTCCTGGTGCTGGAAACGCTGATGGTCGGCACCTTCTGCGCGCTCGACCTCGTGCTGTTCTATCTCTTCTTCGAAGGCGGCCTGATCCCGATGTTCCTGATCATCGGCGTCTGGGGCGGCCCGCGCCGGGTCTATGCCAGCTTCAAGTTCTTCCTCTACACGCTGCTCGGCTCGGTGTTGATGCTGCTGGCGATCATGGCGCTGTACTGGAATGCCGGCACCACCGACATCCCGACCCTGATGCACGCCGCGGTGCCGCGTAGCTTGCAGATCTGGGCGTGGCTGGCGTTCTTTGCGTCGTTTGCGGTGAAGATGCCGATGTGGCCGGTGCACACCTGGCTGCCGGACGCCCACGTCGAGGCCCCGACCGCCGGCTCGGTGATCCTTGCCGCTATCCTCCTGAAAATGGGCGGCTACGGCTTCCTGCGGTTCTCGCTGCCGATGTTCCCGCTGGCCTCGCACGACTTCGCGCCGCTGATCTACACGCTGTCGGTCATCGCCATCATCTACACCTCGCTGGTGGCGCTGATGCAGGAGGACATGAAGAAGCTGATCGCCTATTCGTCGGTGGCCCATATGGGCTTTGTCACGATGGGCATCTTTGCCGGCACCCTGCAGGGCGTCGCCGGCGGCGTGTTCCAGATGGTCTCGCACGGCATCGTGTCGGGCGCGCTGTTCCTTTGCGTCGGCATTGTCTACGACCGCATGCATACCCGCGAAATCGCCGCCTATGGCGGCCTGGTCAACCGGATGCCGCTCTACGCGCTGACGTTTATGGTATTCACCATGGCCAATGTCGGTCTGCCCGGCACCTCCGGCTTCGTCGGCGAGTTCATGACGCTGATCGGCACCTTCAAGGTGTCGCTGCCGACCGCCTTCTTCGCCACCACGGGCGTGATCCTGTCGGCGGCCTATGCGCTCTGGCTCTACCGCAAGATCGTGTTCGGCGCGCTGGTCAGGCCGTCGCTGGCGACCATCAAGGACCTCACGTTCCGCGAATGCCTGCTGCTGGTGCCGCTGATGGCGCTGACCGTCCTGTTCGGCGTCTATCCGAAGCCGGTGCTCGACATGTCGGCGGCCTCGGTCCAGCAACTCGTCACCAATTACGGCCATGCGCTGACCACCCAGGCAGCGGCGCTGTTGCAATGATATCTCCGGTTAGGACCACGCCATGAGCTTCCAGAGTGCAGGTTATCAGTTGCTGCCGGTGCTGCCGGAACTGGTGCTGGCGATTGGCGCCATGGTGCTGCTGATGGTCGGGGCCTATGGCGGCCAGCGCACCACCGGACTGGTCACCACGCTGGCGGTCTGTCTCCTGATCGTGGTCAGCGGCCTGGAACTGACGCTGCCGGCCGGCAAGCTTACGACGTTCGGCGGCGGTTTCATCGTCGACGATTTTGCCCGCTTCATGAAGATCGTCGCGATGATCGGTTCGGCGACGACCCTGATCCTGTCGGCGGAATTCCTGTCCGATCCGTCGCGGCGGATATTCGAATACGCGATCCTGGTATTGCTCTCGACGCTCGGCATGATGATTCTGATCTCGGCCGGCGACCTCATCATGCTCTATCTCGGGCTGGAGCTGATGTCGCTCGCGCTCTACGTCGTCGCGGCGAGCAACCGCGACAACGCCAAGTCCACCGAGGCCGGCCTGAAATATTTCGTTCTGGGCGCGCTGTCGTCGGGCATGCTGCTCTACGGCGCCTCGCTGGTCTATGGCTTTACCGGCACCGTCAGTTTTGCCGGCATCGCCGCCGAAGTGAAGACCGGCAGCATCGGCATCGTGTTCGGCCTGGTGTTCCTTCTGGCCGGGCTGTGCTTCAAGGTTTCCGCGGTGCCGTTCCACATGTGGACGCCCGACGTCTATGAGGGGGCGCCCACGCCGGTCACCGCATTCTTTGCCTCCGCGCCAAAAGTCGCGGCGCTCGCGGTATTCACCCGCGTGACGCTGACCGCATTCCCGGGGATCGTGCCGCAATGGCAGCAGATCGTGGTGTTCGTCTCGATCGCCTCGATGGTGCTGGGCTCGTTCGCCGCCATCGGCCAGAAGAACATCAAGCGGCTGATGGCCTATTCCTCGATCGGCCATATGGGCTTTGCCCTGGTCGGCCTCGCGGCCGGCACCGCCGAGGGCGCGCAGGGCGTGCTGGTCTACATCGCGATCTACGTCGCGATGACGCTCGGCAGCTTCACCGTAATCCTGTCGATGAAGCGTAATGGCCAGGACCTCGAACAGATCAGCGATTTCGCCGGGCTGTCGCGCACCAACCCGGCGTTGGCATTGTTCTTTGCGATGTTCCTGTTTTCGATGGCCGGCGTGCCATGGCTGGCGGGATTTTTCGCGAAGTTTTATGTATTCACGGCGGCCATCAACGCCGGGCTGTTTACGCTCGCGGTTGTCGGCGTGCTGGCGAGCGTGGTCGGCGCTTATTATTACCTGATGATCGTCAAGACGATGTTCTTCGATGAGCCGATCGGGCCGCTTGATCCGATACGGATCGAACTGCGCGCCGTGCTGGCGGTCACGGGCTTTTTCAATTTCTTCTTCGTGGTTTATCCCGGACCGCTGATCAGCACCGCTTCGGCGGCCGCGAAGTCGCTCTTCTAGGCATGATCCCGAAAAGTGGATCCCGGTTTTCGGAGGAGATCATGTCCAAACATAACCATCGGTACCCGGACGGTTCTGGCCAAGCCGGATCAGCCTGAGATGCCTTATTCGCTCGGTCCACGGGCCAGATCGGCGGGCTACCGGCTCGCAACCTTCGATCAGATCGGCTCGACCAATGCGGAGGCGATGTCCTGCGCGCGCGACGGCGTTACGGGACCGATGTGGTTCGTGACCGCGGAGCAGACGGCAGGCCGCGGCCGGCGCAACCGCGCCTGGAACTCGCCGCGCGGGAATCTCTACAGCAGCGTGCTGGAAACCATGGACGTCGCGCCGCCGGTCGCGGCGACGCTCGGCTTCGCCGCGGGGCTTGCCATCGAACAGGCGCTGCAAAAGGCAAGCATCGAGGCGTCGTTGCGGACGGCGGGGTCCGATCACGCCAAATTTTCGCTGAAATGGCCCAACGACGTGCTGGCGGGGCGGCAAAAGCTCACCGGCATCCTGCTGGAAGCCGAAGCGGTCGCCAATGGCCGGCTGGCGGTGGTGGTCGGAATCGGCACCAATGTCGTCTCCGCGCCGGAGGGTACGTCGACACCCGCGACCTCGCTGGCCGCGCTCGGCATCCAGATCGGCGCCGAGGAGCTGTTTGCGCTATTGTCGGACGCCTGGGCCGAATTCCGCGGCATCTGGGACGATGGCCGGGGGTTTGGCGAAATTCGAAAACTCTGGCTGGCCCACGCCGCCGGGCTCGGCGAGCAGGTTGCGATCAAGACCGGCAACGCGACCTTGGAGGGAACTTTTGATACCCTGGACGAGAACGGCTGCATGATCGTCCGGACGCCCGACGGGCAGCACATGCCGATCACCGCCGGCGACGTCTATTTCGGTTCGGCGGCCTCCGCAGGGGCACGCTGATGGCGCGGCCGGATGAATTGACCTTTGCGCCGCTCGGCGGTGTCGGCGAGATCGGCATGAACCTGTCGGTCTATGGGCTGGGAAACCGTCACCAGGGATCGTGGCTGGCGGTCGACCTCGGTGTGTCCTTTGGCGACGAGGAGCATCTGCCCGGCATCGACCTGATCATGCCCGACATCCGCTTCCTCGAAAAAGAGCGCAAGAACCTGGTCGGCCTGGTGCTGACCCACGCCCATGAGGACCATTTCGGCGCCATTATCGATCTCTGGCCGAGACTGAAGTGCCCGATCTACGCGACCAAATTCAGCGCGGCCTTGTTCGAGGCCAAATGCGCCAGCGAGCGCAACCCGCCGAAAATTCCGGTAACGGTGGTGCCGTCGGGCGGCCGCATTAATCTCGGCCCGTTCAACGTCGAGTTCATTCCGGTGGCGCATTCGATTCCGGAATCGCATGCGCTGGCGATCCACACCTCGGCCGGCACCGTGCTGCATACCGGCGACTGGAAGATCGATCCGACCCCGATCATCGGGCCGCCGACCGACGAGCGGCGGCTGCGCGAGCTCGGCGATGCCGGCGTGCTGGCGCTGATCGGTGATTCCACCAATGCGGTTCGCGACGGCCGTTCGCCCTCGGAGACCGAAGTCGCCAAAACGATCGCTGAGCTGGTCAAAAATGCAAAAGGGCGGGTCGCGGTCACGACCTTCGCCTCCAACGTTGCGCGGCTGCGCGCGGTGGCGGACGCCGCCCGCATTGCCGGCCGCGAGGTGGTGGTCATCGGCCGCGCCATGGAGCGCGTCGTGCAGGTCGCGCGCGAAACCGGCCATCTCGACGGCGTGCAGAACTTTCGCGGCGCCGACCTTTATGGCCATTTCCCGCCCGACAAGGTGCTGGCGCTGTGCACGGGAAGCCAGGGCGAGCCGCGGGCGGCGCTGGCGCGCATTGCCAATGACGACCATCCGCAGGTGACGCTGAACAAGGGCGACTGCGTGATCTTCTCCTCGCGCACCATCCCCGGCAACGAGAAGGCGGTCGGCGGCATCATCAACGGCCTGGTGTCGCAGGGCATCGAGGTCATCACCGACCGCACCCATCTGGTGCATGTATCCGGCCATCCGCGCCGCGACGAATTGCGCGACATGATCTCCTGGGTGCGGCCGCAGCTTCTGATCCCCGTCCATGGCGAGGCGCTGCATCTGTTCGAGCACGCCAAGCTGGCGCGGTCCGCCGGCGTGCCGAAGGTGCTGATCTGCCGCAACGGCGATCTGGTAAAGCTCGCACCCGGCGATCCCGCCGTAATCGCTGAACTGCCCTCCGGTCGGCTGTTCAAGGACGGCACGATTCTAGAGGATTCGAAGTCGCGCGCGGTGATCGAGCGGCGCAAGCTGGCGTTTGCCGGCTGCGCCTTTGTCGCGATCGTGATGACCGAAAAGGGCGAACTGGCCGACGATCCCGAGGTTGATCTGGTCGGGATACCCGAGAAGAATAGCGCGGGCGAGGTGATCGACGACATCGTGTTCGACGCGGTGGTCTCGACCGTGGAGGGCCTGCCGCGGGCCCGGCGGCGCGATCCCGATGCGCTTGCCGAGTCGGTGCGCCGGGCCGTGCGCGCCGCGATCAACGAGCAGTGGGGCAAGAAGCCGCTGTGTCTGGTTCACGTTCTGACGGTGTAGTTTCAAGGGTAGCGTAAGCTGGAGGAGACGTCATGTTGGGCCGGCTCAATCATGTGGCGATCGCGGTCAGGGATGCCGAGAAGGCCGCCAAAATCTACGGGGCGGCGTTTGGCGCCGACATTTCCGGCGCGGTTCCGCTGCCCGAGCACGGCGTCATCACCGTGTTCGTGACGCTGCCCAACACCAAGATCGAATTCATCCAGCCGCTCGGAGAAGCTTCGCCAATCGCGAAGTTTGTCGAGCGCAACGCCGACGGCGGCATCCATCACGTCTGCTACGACGTGCCCGATATCATCGCGGCCCGCGACAGGATGGTCGCGGAGGGCGCGCGCGTGCTCGGCGACGGCGTGCCGAAGATCGGCGCCCACGGCAAGCCGGTGCTGTTTTTCCATCCGAAGGATTTTTCCGGCGCGCTGGTCGAAATCGAGCAGGCCTGAAACCCATGGTCTATACCATCTCAACCGCGTTCGCGATTTACTTTGTGATCTGGTGGATCGCGCTGTTCCTGACCCTGCCGTTCGGGGTGCGCAGCCAGCACGAGGACGGCGAGGGCGCTCCCGGGACCGATCCCGGCGCGCCGATCGCAACGCAGATGCGCATCAAGCTGGTCTGGACCACGGTGATCTCGGCGGTGTTTTTTGCGGTTGCGTGGCTGGCCTATGATGCCGGATATCTCAACATCGAGCGGCTGTCGCGGCTGATGGGGGTGCCATTCTGAGGTTCGTTTGTATTCCTTGCGGGGGTTAGGGAAATGACTTTTCAAAGAGCCGTTATTGCATTGCTGGTCCTGGTCATCGCGGGCCTTGCGGGGGCCTTTTACATCGAGTGGAGGATGTCGGTGCAGCTGCGCACCGTGAAGGCGTTCGTCGAAGGCCACGTGTTCGCCGAGGCCGTCACGGCCTGCGAAAGCGCCAAGAGCACGACGCCGTTCAAGTGGAACGGCGGCGTCAATACCTCGATCGTCGGACTGAATTCTGTCAAGCTCGACAAATATACGGTGAGCGCGAGCTACACGCTGTTCGCCGACGGCGTCTATTGCGACTACGATCCGGTCAAGAGGAAGGCCGACATCGGCTCCAACTTCCTGGAACGGGAATGAGGCCTTAACCCCGCATCGAGCACGGGATACGCCGCCATGAGTTCATTTCCAGAGCCGCCCGTCGGCTCTCCAACTGAAGAATACCGAATATTAAGGGAAGCCGACCTGCGGGACTATCTGGCACGGCTGCCGGCCATTGCCGGGCAGTTGGGCGGACCGCCGCAAGCCTGGTCGATTAGCGAGGTCGGCGACGGCAATCTCAATCTTGTCTTCATCGTGAAGGGCTCAACCGGTGGAATAGCCGTCAAGCAGGCGCTGCCCTATGTGCGCCTGGTCGGCGAAAGCTGGCCTTTACCGCTGTCGCGATCTCATTACGAGTATCAAGCGCTCGTGCATCAGGCGCGGCTGGCGCCGGGCCTCGTGCCGGACGTGCTTCACCACAATGAGGCGCTTGCGTTGACGGCGATGGAGCTGCTCGAGCCGCATATCATCATGCGCAAGGGTCTGGTTACCGGGACCCGCTATCCGCAGTTCGTCGAAGACATCACGACCTTTCTGGCGCGGACCCTGTTCCTGAGTTCCGATCTCGCGCTGCCGGCCGCCCGGAAGAAAGAGGCCATTGCCGCCTTCGCTGGCAACCACGCGCTGTGCAAGATCACCGAGGATCTGATCTTCACCGACCCGTACCGGCAGGCCGAGCAAAACCGCTGGACCTCGCCATGGCTCGATGCGACGGCGGGCGCCTTCCGCGAAGACCTTGACCTGCATGTCGCGGTCTCGCGCCTCAAGCTGAAATTCATGGCCAGTCCGGAGGCCCTGATCCATGGCGATCTCCACACCGGCTCGATCATGGTGACGGAAAGCCGGACGCTGGTGATTGACCCCGAATTCGCGTTCTACGGACCGATGGGATTTGACATCGGTGCGGTCCTGAGCAACCTCCTGATGAGCTATCTGGCGTCCGCCGGCCACGAGCGATCGAAGGGCGACCGGCAGTCATTCGAGGCGTGGATGCTGCAGACGATCGAAAACGTATGGACGGAATTCGCCCGTAAATTCAGCAATTTGTGGCTTGCCGAGGCCCGTGGGGACGCCTATCTGGCCGTGCTGTTCGGCGGCCCGGAAGGTGCGGCGAGACTCCAGGCCGAGCGGGGCGCCTATCTGGACCGACTGTTCCAGGACACGGTGGGATTTGCGGCGGCCAAGATCATCCGCCGCATTCTCGGCCTTGCGCATAATATCGATTTCGAATGGATCGAGGATCCGCAGATGCGGGCGACCTGCGAGGCGCGCAGCCTGCGTCTCGCCCGGACCATGATGGTGGATGCCGCCTCGTTCCGCAGCGTCGGGGCCGTGACCAGGGCGGCACAGGAAATGCGCAACTGGCAGCCGGATTTTGCCGGGTAGGGTGGTTCGACTATTCGGCAACCTTGGCCCGCAATCGCTGCGCATAGACGTTGATCACCAGCGCGGCGAGCAGGATAACGCCGCGAATCAATATCTTCAGGAAGCTGTCGATATTGACATGATCAAGGCCGTTGTTGAGGACGCCCAGCACGAACAGCCCGACGATGGTGTTGCCGATGCCGCCGCGCCCACCGAACAGACTTGTGCCGCCGACCACGACGGCAGCGATCGAGTCGAGCAGGTAGGTGTCGAACTCGTTCTGCTGCGCGCTGCCGAAATGCGCCACGCCCAGCATGCCGCCGATCCCCGAACACACCGCGGAGATAACCATGACGCTGCCGAGGATCAGGTTGACATTGAGACCGGAATATTCGGCCGCCTCGCGGTTGCCGCCGACCATGTAAACGTAACGGCCGAAGCGCGTGTAGGTAAGCACGACGTGGCCGGCCAGCAGCATCAATGCGGCGACGATCACGATCCACGGGATGCCACCGATCGAGGACGACCCGAGCGTCGCGACGATGCCGGGAATCTTGTAGGCAATCTGGCCACGCACGAGCAGTGCGGATATGCCGGCCGCGATCTGCATCATCGCCAGCGTCATGATGAAGGAGGGGACGCCGATAATCGTCAATCCCAGCGCATTGACCACGCCGAGCATGGCGCATAGCGCCAGCGCCAGCAAGATCGCGGCCCAGCCAGGCAGCGGGATGTTCGCGATGTTCACGTAGGATTCCTGGAGGGTGAAATAGGCGACGGCGATCCCCGTGACGTTGGCGATGCTGGCGATCGACAGGTCGATCTCGGCGCACAGGATCACAAAGGTGAGGCCGACGGCGATGATGCCGGTGACGGAAACCTGGGTCAGGATGTTGCCGACATTGTCGAGCGTCGCAAATGAGGGGCTGGCCAGCGCAAAGAAGCCGCTGAGCAAGATCAGGGTCAGGAACGGCGCGATGTTGCGCATCTGGGAGCGCAGCGTCGCGCCTATGCTGCGCGGCTGTTTGCGGTCCGCAGCGGAGATCGTCGCGCCGTCGTCCGTCACCATAGACGTCTCCTCAGGCCGCTTCCAGCAAGCGGTCCTTGCTGATCGATTGGTCGGAAAATTCGTGCACCACCGCGCCGCGCTTGAGAACGATGATGCGATCGGCGAGCGACAGCACGGTTTCGGGCTCGGTCGAAAGCACGATGATTGCGAGTCCGCGCGCGCGCAATTCGCGGATGATGTGGATTACCTCGTTCTTGGCGCCGACGTCCATGCCGCGCGTCGGCTCGCACAGCACCAGCACGCGCGGCGGGTAGCTGAGCCATTTGGCGAGCGCGACCTTCTGCTGGTTGCCACCCGAAAGCATGCCGAGATCAAGTTCGACGGTCGGAGGCCTGATCTGCAATTGCTCGACCTGCCGGGCGGCAACCACCCGCTCTTGCTGCGGCTTGAGGAACAGCGAGGAGATGCGGTGGAGGATGCTGATCGAGATATTCTTGTAGACCGGTTCTTGATGGAACAGCATGGCCCGGCGGCTCTCGGGGACGAAGGCGATGCCTGCCCGCCGGGCGTCGGCCGTGCTGCGGAAGCTCTTGCGTTCGCCCCCGACCGTCAGCGTGCCCCGATCGGGTCTGAGCTTGCCAAACAGGATCCGGGCGAGTTCCGACTGTCCGCATCCCATGAAGCCATAGATGCCCAGCACCTCACCGGCCCGCGCGTCGAACGACACGTCGCGGAGGCTGCGCGCAAGCGAGAGCCCGCTTGCGTTCAGCACGGCCGGTTGGTCGCCCGACGAAGGCAGCCTGATGGCGTCAGTATAGGTTTCTTCGAGCGCTTCCCGACCCTTGCCGATCATGGCCTCGATCAGGGCGGCCTTGGTGGTGGTTGCCGCGTCCGCTTCGGCGACCTTGCGACCGTTGCGGAACACCGTGACCTCGTCCGACACCCGCAGGATGTCCTCGATGAAATGGGAGATGAAGACGATACCGGTGCCGGCGTCGCGCAGCCGTCGCAGGGTCGTGAACAGGCGTTCGACTTCCGGCGGCGAGAGCGCCGAGGTCGGTTCATCGAGGATGATGATGCGCGCTCCGGAAGACAGCACGCGGGCGATCTCGATCAATTGCTGCAGGCCGATCGGCAAATCGCCGAGCCGGGCCAGCGGATCGACGTCGATCCCGAACCTCCTGAGCTGTTCGCCGGCCTCGCGAGCCATGCGCCGCCACTGCACGAAACCGAGACGGTTGGTCGGCTGCGCGCCGAGAAACACGTTCTCGGCAACCGACAAATCGGGCACCACGCTGAGTTCCTGGTGGACCATGGCGATGCCAGCCGCAAGGGCGTCGCGGACCGAGCGAAAGCGGGTTTCCCGGCCGTCGAGGACAAAACCGCCGGAAAACTCGGCATGCACGCCGGCGATGATCTTCATCAGGGTGCTTTTCCCCGCACCGTTTTCGCCGACGAGGCCGTGGATTTCGCCGGCAGAAAGCGCGAAGTCGACCCCGCGAAGGGCTTCGACACCGCCGAAGGCCTTCGTGATCTGGTGCAGTTCGAGGATCGGTGAGCGGCCTCGCGGCATGACAGCTCAGATCAGGAAGTGATCCTCCATCCACTGCATGCCTGCGGCGTTGGCCTTGGTGACCACTGGACCATCAGTCACGACGCTCTTCGGGATACCCTGTCCGCTCTTTTCGCCTGCGGTAACCGCGGCGACGCCGGCCACGATGGCGCCACCATGGATGCGGCAGGATGGATTGCGGACCGTCGCATACATCCGGCCCTCGCTCACCGCCTGGATCGCGGGCGGCATCGCGTCCACGCCGCCGATCAGGATCTTGGTGCGGTCGTGCGCCTTCATGATGTTGTAGGCGGCCAGCGCCATGTCGTCATTGTGGAAGAAGGCGGCGTCGATCTGCGGATATTTGGTCAGGTAGGTTTCCCACAGTCGCGCTGTTTTCGACACGTCCCAGTCCGCGGGCTGCGTGTCGAGCACCTCGATGCCGGGATATTGCTTGATCACGGAGTTGAAGCCCTTGGCGCGGCCCTGGGCTCCGGTGTGACCGAGCGCACCCTGGGTCATGATGATCTTGCCCTTGCCGTTGAGGGCGTTGACGAGCGCCTGCGTCACCGACGCGCCCATGAATTCGTTGTCAGGCGCCAGGAACGAATGGACGTTGATCTGGTCCAGCGGTGCGATCAGCGTGTCCATGTCGATGACGGGAATACCGGCATCGATCATCTTCTGCACCGGTTGGGTCAATGTGCCGATGCCGAACGCCTGGATGGCGACAAAATCCCATTTTTGCGAAGCCATATTGTCGATCGCGGCGCGTTGCTTGACCGCGTCGAGTTGGCCGTCGAACCAGGTCACCTCGACATTGAACAGCTTGCCCCACCATTCAGCCGCCTGCTTGCCCTGGGCGCACCACGTGGCCTGCAGCCCGGCGTTGGAGAATGCCGCCTTCAGCGGCTTCTCGGAGCGCACTGTTTCCGCGGCGCGCCCCGGGCTTATGCCCAATCCGCCGAACAGGGCGGTTGCCGCGCCGGCGGTCGCTGCCACTTGAAGAAGATCGCGCCTGGTAGTCGTTGAGGATTTGTCAGTCCCGGACATCGCTTGCTCCCTCGTCATCTTGTTACCCGCCGGCGTCATTGCACGCGCCGCGGAAGAAGGCAGTCTCTCACACTCGCGGCATCCGCGCCACCCGCCACGAGCGGGGGCGGCGGAACCTCGGGCTTGATCTCGGGTGGGGGGTGACAGGGCGGTCCGGATATTTCTTCGCGACGCGCCATGAGGCTTTTAGCCTCCGCGGCCACTCAATCAAGGGCAAGCGCATTCGAGAGGCCGCAACGAAATGCGTCGGCCCGCATCACGGAGCGTCCGATGCGATCATCGTCTCGATTTCGCCGAATAATTTTCGCCACGCCGCGTCGATCTCGGGCGACCAGTCCGATTGCAGGATATCGCGCAGCGTTTCGGCGATCACGCCAAAGAAAGCGACGAACAGGTCGCGCGGCGTGCCATAGGCATCATGTGACACGACCTCACATTCGATCAGGCGAAACCGGCCGGTACGTTCGCCGACAAAATCCAGAATGGCGTCGATAGTCAGCGCCAGCATCGAGCCCTTGACGAGGTCGCTGCCTTCGCTGCGGAACATCACCCTGGCTTCCGGATGTTCGCGGAACAGCCGGTCGTACACCAGCGGCGTCAAATCCGCGCATCGCTCCGCGGCAAGCTCAAAACTGCGTTCGATCGGATGAGATGACATCACATTCGTTTTACGGTGCATGGGCGGTCGATATGGCGGGCCTGCCACACTTGTCGAAATTCCCTTTTAGGTAGATAATAAGAAAAGAGCAATCTGCGGAGGACATCGATGTCGATCACCGTATCGATAGCTATCAACGGCAATGTCGTGCGCACGATGGCAAACGTTCCGTGGTCGTCCGGTATGAACGCGCAGAATGCGCTGGAACAGGCCTACGCCACGGGGACGGGATACAGTTTTTCATTGCAGTATTTCGGTGTTCCGCTCGGTTATGAAGTGATGTCCTTCGATGGCATTGCCGCGCAGCAGGGCACCGATACCGGATCTTATTGGGAGTTCAGCTACAACGGAAACCCGGCGCGGCAGGGAATCGACAGCACGATTCTGAACGATGGCGACACGCTGCTGTTCAGTTACGTCGCCTATAACGAAGCGGTTCATTCCCGCAAGCGCGTCGGCGCGATCCGCAGTGCGTTGCGCGCGCGCCAGCGCGCGTCTTGAAAAACAAACGAGGTTTAAAACAAACATCTCGCTCAAGAAACGGCGGAGGGCATGAAATCCTGCGCTCAAGAAAAAAGAGCAGGGCACGAAGCCCTGCTCTAAAAATTGTGTCGACCCTATTTCCCCGCAAAGTTCGATTTGATCTTGATTGACGGGGCGACGCTGCTTGTGCGCGCCAGGGCTCCTCCCGAGACTTGGACCACCAGACTTGACCTTGCGGCCAGCCTGAGCCCGTACTGGTAGACCATCTTTTTCGCCTTGTCACCAATTTCAGCAACGATTGTTCAAAATTCGAGCAGTCCGCGAAATGATTGGGATTTTGTCATATCGGCCTGCCGTTTGGCGCGCGCCGTCGCGGTCTGGGCGCGGGAGTTTTGCCAGGAAATGACGTCTGCCAAATTCCGCGCATGGTTACTGGCAATCGTCGCTTATTCCCGGAGGACCCACAATATATCGTGGGGAACCTGATCTCGACTTCGGACTCTGACGGTGATTAGATTGTCTGATCGGGAAGGGTTTGAGAGATGCGCCGGCGGTTACGGAAATTTCTTCCGATCGTCATGTTGGCCTTGGCGGTGCAGATTCTGGCGCCGATCGCGGCCTGCTGGGCCGCCGGCATCGCCGCTTCCGATCCGCTGGCCGCCCTGGGCGCGGCCGCTATCTGCCACGACGCCAATGGCGTCGCCGGCAATCAGGCCGGCCAGCCCGATCAAACCGGCCACCATGCCCATGACGGCGCCTGCGCGCTGTGTTGCCTCGGCCATGCCAGCGCCTCACTGGACACGCCGAACACCGCCATGGCCGCGCCCTATCGGCATCCCCTGCGGGTGGTCTGGCATGACGTCACCCCGCAATTGCGGGATTCCCGCTCCAGCGGACACGCCCAGGCCCGCGGGCCGCCGCGATTGACGTGAACTTGGCGGCCATCGGCCGCGCTTTAAGCTCGCTATCAATCCTTGCGGAGAATAATCATGCCTATCGGAGTTTGGCGCGCGAGCCTGTCAGGGCTCGCCATAGCGCTCGTTCCTTCCACTGCGGCCGTCGCTCACGAGATCGTCGGCAATCGCTTCTTTCCGGCAACGCTCGGGATCGATGACCCCGGGGTCAATGACGAACTGTCAATTCCAACCGTGTCCTCGTCAAATACCGGCGATGACCCATCGTTCCGACAGCGCGATTTTTCCGCGGAATATTCCAAGCGGATCACTGACGCATTCGCGATTTCCGTCGGCACGACCTATTCCCGTCTTAGAGCGCCCGGCGGCCCCAATGGCCTGGGAGCGGATGGATTCCAGAATCTGGATACGACTTTTAAATACCGGGTGTTCAAAAACGAAGAACATGAATTTGTAATGTCCGTCGGGCTGGACGTCGAATGGGGTGGAACGGGCGCTGCCCGCGTTGGCGCCGACCCATTCAATACCTACACGCCAACGCTGTTTTTCGGCAAAGGCCTCGGTGATCTGCCCGATACACTATCCTGGATACGGCCCGTCGCCATCACCGGGCAGGTTGGCTATGCAATCCCGGGCCGCAATTCCACGACAGCCTTCGCGATAGATCCCGATAGCAGCGCTTCGACGTTCGACACTGAATTTCACCCGCAGGTGCTCAACTGGGGTGGCACGCTGCAATACAGCATGCCCTACCTAAAATCGGCTGTGGTCGATCTGGGACTGCCGGATTTCTTCAATCACCTGATTCCGCTGGTCGAAGCCACGCTGCAGACGCCGGTCGTGAACACCATGACATCGGGAACCGTGACGACCGGCACCGTCAATCCCGGCATCATTTGGGTGGGCAATACGTTTCAGGTCGCCGTCGAAGCTCTTGTCCCGATCAATCGTCAGAGCGGGACCAATGTTGGCGCGATCGCGCAACTGCACTTCTACCTTGACGACATCGATCCCCACGGGATCGGGAAGCCAATTTTCGGCAACGCCGTCCAACCCGCAAGCCCATTTCCAGGGAACTGATCATGCGCTCCTCAACTATTCTCGGAATCATTCCGCTGGTGCTGCTGCTTGCGATGGGTGAAGCAACCGCGCACGCCTTTCTGGATCATGCCGAGCCTCGCGTAGGAAACACCGTCGCAACGGCTCCGCATGAGGTGACGCTGTGGTTCACTCAAAAGCTGGAACCGGCCTTCAGCCGGATCACCGTCAGCAACGCCGCCGGCAAACGGGTCGATGTCGGCAAGGCCCGGGTCAGCGGCAACCAGATGTCGATCGTGTTACGCGCAACCGGACCAGGGGCATACCATGTGACTTGGCACGTCCTGTCGACGGATACGCATACCACTGACGGCAATTTTAGCTTTAATGTCAGTCCATAGCGTAGCAGCGCGATGAACGGGTTCGGAGACACCGGCGATTGGCTGATCGTCATTCGCGCAATACACTTCGCCGCTACCGCAATCTTTGCCGGCATTCTGATTTTCCGGATGATGGTTGCGCAGCCCGTGTTGTGCGTGGTGCCGCCGGTCGCCGGGATTTTCGATGCACGCGCGCTACGTGTGGCCTGGATCAGCCTCGTTATTTCTGCAGGGTCCGGCATTGCATGGGTACTGGTGCAGGCCCCTGCAATGAGTGGTCTTCCTTTCGGGGCAGCCATGGCCGCCGACGTCATCGGCACCGTAGTGACAAAGACCCAGTTCGGTTTCGTGTCGGAAATTCGTTTTGTGCTGGCCGCTGTCCTGGCCGCTTGCCTGGCGTCCGACCGGGTTGCCGGCCTGCGCTGGCTTGCCTTGGCACCGGCCACCGGCCTGGTTGCTTCTATCGCGTGGACTGGGCATGCGGGCTCGACAGCGGGCGAGCTGGGAATTTTCCATTTGGTGTCCGACACGCTGCATCTCGTTGCCGCGGCAACCTGGATCGGAGGTCTGGCGTCGCTTGCGCTATTCCTCGCCGTGGTTCCGCGCAAGCACGGGCATGGATCGGCGGCGCTTGTACAAGACGCGGCCGAGCGGTTTTCCACCTTGGGTATCGTGAGTGTCGCCACATTGTTGGTTACCGGCATCGTGAACACCGGCATCCTGGTTGGCTCCGTTCACGCGCTGCTTGTCACGGGCTATGGCCGTCTCCTGATGCTGAAGATTGGCCTGTTCGCCATTATGCTTGGCTTTGCGGTAGTTAACAGGTTTTGGCTGACGCCTCGACTCGCTGGCCTCCCAAGCAACCAACAAGAAGTAGATGCGGTTCGCAAGCTCACTCGCAACTGCATCGTTGAAATTGCGTTGGGATTGGCGATCTTTGCAATCGTGGGAGCACTGGGCACGCTCCATCCTGCAAGTCATCTCGCGTTCCGAAGCCGAAATTCGCCACTCCTTGCCTTGTCCTCTGTTGCGAATCTCGGAAACCTGGAAACCGATGATTTCGGCTACCGTTCCGGTTCGGGGCTTGTGAAGAATTCGTCGCGAAAACGAAAACAACCCCTGAACTACCCTGCAGATAGTACATCTTCGAAAGGTTCAACATGACGTCAATTCTGAGCAGAATCGCGGGCGGAGTGCTTGTCTCCTATGTTCTGGTTGCTCCCGCGCGCGCGCAGGAGGTCAAGGCTGGCGATCTCGTGATTACGCAAGCCTGGGCCAGAGCCACGCCGAACGGCGCCAAAATCGGCGGCGGCTATCTGACCATCGAGAACAAGGGTTCGACGCCGGATCGCCTGATCGGGGGCTCGACGGATGCCGCCGCCAAACTCGAGGTCCACGAGATGGCGATGAAGGACGGCGTGATGAAGATGCGCCCGCTCGACAACGGTCTCGTCATCGACCCCGGCAAGACCGTAAAGCTGGCGCCGGGTGGCTATCATTTGATGATGTTCGACCTGAAGAGCCCGCTGAAGCAAGGCGAGGCGGTGCCGATCACGCTGAAATTCGAAAAGGCCGGCGAGGTAAAAGTTTCGCTGGCGGTGCAGGGCATCGGCGCGCAGGCTCCCGGCGATGCCGCGCCCGCAGGCGGCATGATGAAAAAGATGCCGAGCGGTATGAAGATGTGAGGCAGCCAATGATTTGCATCCGCCGTCCGGCTATTTTCGCAGGGCTGGCTGTCGCCGCTCTCGGAGCGTCGGCAGCCAACGCCCATGTCACCCTGCAAGGCCGCGAGGCCACCGTCGGCTCGTCCTACAAGGCGGTCTTCGTGGTGCCGCATGGCTGCGCGGGTTCGGCGACGACCAAAATTCGCGTTCAGATTCCCGACGGCGTGATCGACGCCAAGCCGATGCCGAAAGCGGGATGGAACCTCGAAGCGATCAAGGGCAAATACGCCAGCGAGTATGATTTCCACGGCGCCAAGCTATCCGAGGGCGTCAAGGAAGTGGTGTGGAGCGGCGGCAAGCTGCCGGACGATTTCTACGATGAGTTCGTCATCAGCACCTATGTCACCGGCACCTTGAAGCCGGGCACGATGCTGTATTTCCCGGTGGTGCAGGAATGCGAGCAGGGGGTGAGCCGCTGGATCGATATTCCGGCCGATCCGGCCCATGCCCATGACAGCAAATGGCCGGCCCCCGGCGTCAAGCTGAACCCAAAACCGTGAGATCAGGCCCGACGATGCGTCTGATCGCGGGCCTTGCAACGCTGTTGTGGATCGTCGGTGCCGCCACCGGCGCTTCGGCGCATGCATCGCTGGTATCGACTGAGCCATCCGACGGCAGCGTATTGGCGGCGGCGCCGAAAACAGTGCAACTGCGCTTCAACGAACCGGTGACGCCGGCTGTCGTCACGCTGATCGATGCCGCGGGCAAGACCCGCGGCGATGTCACGGTGTCGACCGTGGACCAGATTGTTACGCTGACGCTGCCGGACAAGCTCCCCGACGGCACGCAGGTCGTCAGCTACCGCATCATCTCCGCGGACGGGCATCCGGTTGCGGGATCGCTCATGTTTTCGATCGGTTCGGCGACAACGGCGGCAGCGCCGCCGGCCAGCGGCAACGCCGTGGCGGCCCTGATCTGGATCGCGCGCATCGGCGTCTATCTCGGTCTGTTCGTCGGCATCGGCGGGGTTTTCTTCGCGGCCTGGATCGGGCAGGGCAGCAGCGGCGGGCGGATTTTTATCGGCGCGCTGCAAATTGGCCTTGTCAGCGCAGTCGTCTCGCTCGGGCTGCAAGGCCTCGACGTGCTGGACCTGCCTTTATCCGCGATCGCGACGCCGGCGCCATGGCAGGCGGGCTTTGCCAACAGCCTCGGACCCGCGCTGCTGATCGCCGTCATCGCGATGGCGCTCGCCTGGTTTGCCGCGCGCAGCGCGACCATGACGATAGCACGGGTGCTGACTTCGGTGGCGATGCTCGGGGTCGGGTTTTCGCTGGCCGCGAGCGGTCATGCCGCAACCGCTCCGCCGCAATGGCTGACGCGGCCCTCGCTGTTCCTGCACGGCATCGGCGTGGCCTATTGGGTCGGAGCGCTCGCGCCTTTGGCTGACATGGCGCGGCGGCGGAACGATACGCTGCCGGCGGTGCTGCACCGCTTCTCGGCGGTCGCGGTCCCGATCGTGGGCATGCTGGTGCTGTCGGGTCTGGCGCTCGCCATCATCCAGCTCGAGGGTTTTGCGGCGCTGGTCGAGACCCGTTACGGCATCATCCTGTCGGCAAAACTCGCGCTGGTCGTTCTCCTGCTCGGCTGCGCCGCGTTAAACCGATTCTATTTGACGCCGATCGTCGTTGCCGATCACGAAAACACCAGCGCATTGCGCGGTTCGATCGCGATCGAGTGCGCGCTGGTGTTAGCCATTCTTGCCGTCGTCGCCGGCTGGCGCTTTACCCCGCCGCCGCGCGCGCTCAATGCCGCGGTCGAGGCGCCGCTCGCGGTCCATATCCATACTGAAAACGCGATGTTCCAGGTGCTGGTGTCGCCGGGTGCGACCGGCGGCAACGGCTTTGTGCTGCAACTGATGAACGGCGACGGCAGCCGGCTTTCCGCCAAGGAGGCGACGCTGATCCTGAGCCTGCCCGAGCGCGGCATCGAACCGATCGAGCGGGCGGCGCGTTTGGGCAGCGACGGCTACTGGCATGTGCGCGACGTGGCGCTGCCCTATCCCGGCCACTGGCACATGCGGATCGAGGCGCTGGTGAGCGACTTCCAGAAGGTTGCGCTGGAAGATGAGCTGGATATTCCCGGACATTAGCAATCCGGCATAGGCCTTTCTGCTAAAAGAGAATTTACGACGCGTTTGCGCCTTAATCGCGCGCTCATAAGGCCTGAGAAGGCAAAAGGCCCCGTCATGGGCCGTCTTGGGCCGTCCTGGCGCGTTTGGCGCGGCTTTGACGGCTCCCAAGGCCCCTGCCGCCCTTGTGTTTTCCGACCCGATCCGGTTTCACTGCGGGCCTCCACTGTTCCACCGATTCTTTGAGTGTCCCCATGCGACTATCGCGGTTTTTTCTGCCCATTCTTAAGGAAAACCCGAAGGAAGCCGAGATCGTGTCGCATCGGCTGATGCTGCGCGCGGGCATGATCCGGCAGGAGGCTGCCGGCATCTATGCCTGGCTGCCGCTGGGCTTCCGGGTGCTGAAGAAGATCGAGCAGATCGTGCGCGAGGAACAGGACCGCGCCGGCGCGCTGGAACTGTTGATGCCGACGCTGCAACTGGCCGATCTCTGGCGCGAAAGCGGCCGTTACGACGCCTATGGTCCGGAAATGCTGCGCATCACCGATCGCCACAAGCGCGAACTGCTGTATGGGCCGACCAACGAGGAAATGATCACCGAGATTTTTCGCGCCTACGTCAAATCCTACAAGAGCCTGCCGCTCAATCTCTATCACATCCAGTGGAAGTTCCGCGACGAGCAGCGGCCGCGCTTCGGCGTGATGCGCGGCCGCGAATTCCTGATGAAGGACGCCTATTCGTTCGATGTCGACGAGGCCGCCGCGCGGCGCGCCTACAACCGGATGTTCGTCGCTTATTTGCGCACCTTCGCGCGGATGGGATTGAAGGCGATCCCGATGCGCGCGGAGACCGGCCCGATCGGCGGCGATCTCAGCCATGAATTCATCGTACGCGCCGAGACCGGCGAATCCGCCGTCTATTGCGACAAGGATGTGCTCGACCTGCCGGTGCCCGGCGACGACGTCGACTATGACGGCGATCTCACGCCAATCATCAAGCAATGGACCTCGGTCTATGCCGCGACCGAAGACGTCCACGATGCCGCACGCTTCGACCGCGAGGTGCCGGCCGACAAGCGGGTCAACACCAGGGGCATCGAGGTCGGCCAGATCTTCTATTTCGGCACCAAATATTCCGACAAGATGAAGGCCATGGTGGCGGGCGCCGACGGCGCCGACGTCGCGATCCATGGCGGTTCCTACGGCGTCGGCGTGTCGCGCCTGGTCGGCGCGATCATCGAAGCCTGTCACGACGATGCCGGAATCAAATGGCCGGAGGCGGTCGCCCCCTTCAAGGCGGCGATCCTCAACCTGAAGCAGGGCTCCGGGGACACCGACACGGCCTGCGAAAAGCTCTATCGCGAACTCACCGCGAAGGGCGTCGATGTGTTGTATGACGATACCGACCAGCGCGCCGGCGCCAAATTCGCCGCCGCCGACCTGATCGGCGTTCCCTGGCAGATTCTGGTCGGGCCGAAGGGGCTCGCCGAAGGCAAGGTCGAGCTCAAGCGGCGCAGCGACGGTTCGCGCGAGAATCTGGGCCCGGCGGACGTGCTGGCGCGGTTGAGCGCGTGATCAATTATCCACCGGTCGCGACCCCTTATCGCCAGTGGCGGCCACAATTGGCCCGAATCGTGTGAAAATCGACCTATGGATGAAACCATGAGCGAACCCGTCCGCACCGCACCTTTTGCGCCATTCGAATGGCTGCTGTCGGGACGTTATTTGCGGGCGCGTCGCAAGGAAGGTTTTATCTCCGTCATCGCCGGCTTTTCGTTTCTCGGCATCATGCTCGGCGTCGCCACGCTGATCATCGTGATGGCCGTGATGAACGGCTTTCGTAAAGAGCTGCTCGACAAGATCCTCGGTCTCAACGGGCATCTTCTGGTGCAGCCGCTGGAATCGCCGCTGACCGACTGGAAGGACGTCACCGACCGCATCAGCCAGGTCAAGGGCATCCGGCTCGCCGCGCCCGTGATCGACGGCCAGGGGCTGGGGTCCTCGCCGTTCAACGCGGCGGGCGTGTTCATTCGCGGCATTCGCGCCGACGATCTCAACAACCTCACGTCGATTTCCAAGAACATCAAGCAGGGCTCGCTGGAAGGTTTTGACGACGGGCAGGGCGTCGCAATCGGCCGCCGGCTCGCCGATCAATTGTCGCTGCATGCCGGCGACAGCATCACGCTGGTGTCGCCGAAGGGCGCGGTGACCCCGATGGGCACCACGCCGCGGATAAAGCCCTACAAGGTCGCCGCGGTGTTCGAGATCGGCATGTCCGAATATGATTCGAGTTTTGTCTTCATGCCGCTTCAGGAGGCGCAGGCCTATTTCAACCGCAACAACGACGTTACCGCGATCGAGGTGTTCACCGACAATCCCGACAACATCGTTGCCTACCGCGCGGCGGTGACCGAGGCCGCCGGCCGGCCAGTATTCCTGGTGGACTGGCGACAGCGCAATTCGACCTTCTTCAACGCATTGCAGGTCGAACGCAACGTGATGTTCCTGATCCTGACCATGATCGTGCTGGTCGCGGCGCTCAATATCGTCTCGGGCCTGATCATGCTGGTGAAGGACAAGGGCAGCGATATCGCGATCCTGCGCACCATGGGCGCCTCGCAGGGCGCGATCATGCGGATATTCCTGATCACCGGCGCCTCGATCGGCGTGATCGGCACGCTGACCGGCTTTTTCGTAGGCATGGTGGTCTGCCTCAACATCGAATCGATCCGGCAATTCCTTTCCTGGGTGACCAACACCGAAATCTTTTCGCCGGAGCTGTATTTCCTTTCAAAACTTCCGGCCGAGATCGATTTCGGCGAAACCAGCGCCGTCGTGATCATGGCGCTGACGTTGTCGTTCCTCGCGACCCTCTATCCGTCGTGGCGCGCCGCCCGCCTCGATCCCGTCGAAGCGCTGCGGTACGAGTGAGGCAGCGATGGCGCAGGGGGCGGAAGATGTACCGGTCGTCTATCTCCACGAGATAAAACGCCAGTACACCCAGGGCGAGAACACGCTGACCATCCTCGATGGCGCCAAGCTCGCGCTGTGGGCCGGGCAGTCGGTGGCGCTGGTGGCGCCGTCCGGCGCCGGCAAGTCGACCTTGCTTCATATCGCCGGCCTGCTCGAAAGCCCCGATGACGGCGAGGTCTATGTCGGGGGCACCGCGACCTCGGGGCTTTCGGATATCGAGCGCACCCAGATCCGCCGCACCGATATCGGCTTTGTCTATCAATCGCACCGGCTGCTGCCGGAATTTTCCGCGCTCGAAAACGTGATGCTGCCGCAGATGATCCGCGGCCTCAAGCGTTCCGAGACCGTCAAGCGCGCCACCGAGATCCTGGCCTATCTCGGGCTCGGCGATCGCATCAAGCATCGCCCGGCGGAGCTATCGGGCGGCGAGCAGCAACGCGTCGCGATCGCGCGTGCGGTCGCCAATGCGCCGCGTGTGCTGCTGGCGGACGAGCCGACCGGCAATCTCGATCCCGGCACCGCCGATCACGTATTCAACGCGCTGATGCAGCTCGTCAGGGCGACCAGGGTGAGCATGCTGATCGCGACCCACAATATGGAACTCGCCGGCCGCATGGACCGGCGGGTGTCGCTCGACGGCGGCAAGGTCATCGAGCTCGAATAGCCTTGCCTCAGGAAGCGTGATGTCGCCGTCGTGGCGGCGGCGGCTCGCCCGCGAAATAGGGGTTCACGACGCACTGCGCGCCGCGCCCCGACGCGGATGCCTTGCATTGCGGGATCGAGAAGAACCGGCAATCGTAATACATGAACGGCGAGTAGACCTGCATGCAGACGGGATAGTTTGGATTGTAGGTCTGGGCGCGCACTGGGCCCGCTGACGCTACCGCTGCAAGGGCCAACGTCGCAAGGGTGGCGATCCGCATCAATTTCTCCGTCGTGAAGGCCGCTCACGGCCGGGCTGGGTTTCGACCTTGGCATGATAATAGGGATTCGCAAGGCAGCTGTTCGCCGTACCGGACGCCGAGGCCTGGCATTGCGCATAGGACGAATAGCTGCAGTCGCCGAGACCGCCGTCGTAGTTGAAACCGTTGATGCAGAATGCGCCGTCTCCGGCAGGGTCGGCCGCGGCCGGCGACGTGACCGAGCCCGTCGTCAACAGGCCGATCGCCATAGAAACTGCTAGAGACCACCGCATTGGCCCTCCGGTACGCCTGTTAAACGTGGCGTCGCCGCCGTACCGGCGGCCGGCCTGCGAAATAGGGGTTCACGTCACATTGCGCGGCGCGCCCCGAAGCAGATGCCCGGCATTGCGGGATCGAGGAGTACCGGCAGTCGTAGTAGTTGATCCGCGCGAACACATGCATGCAAACCGGGTAGGCGGGATCATACGTTTGAGCCCGCACGGGGCTGGCTGCGGCGAGCATCCCGACGATCATCGTGGCCGGAACAATGATACGCATCACAGCCTCCTTCGCGAAACGCGGCCGCGCTCTGTTTCAGTGCCGCCGCTATAATGGGGATTGGCGAGACACCACGCCTCCTGGCCGGACGCCGTGGCCCTGCACTGCGCATAGGACGAAAAACTGCAATCACCGAGACCTCCGGCGCCGCCGTAGACAAAACCACGGATACAAAACGCGCCATCGCCTGCCGGATTTCCCGCCGCTGCCGGTGACGCATCGAAGCTGGCCGGCAGAGCGATCGCCAACAAAGCTGCTCCGAGAACTGGCAGAGACCACCGCATTGCGTTCTCCGTGTGAAGGCTTCGACCGATAAGGCCAACTCCTCGCGCTCGGTCTTATTCCCGCCGCAGCACCATCTCGGAACGGTCATTTGATTGTGATCGCGTGGCGCTACGCAGATCGAATCGCGACGAGCCCAGTTTCTCAAGTCGATGTTCGCCCCATGAAGAAATCCGACATCATCTGCCCGAATTGCAGCGCGGGCTATCGGCGCGTCGAGTTGGCGAGCGGACACGGCGTCAAAGGCGAGTTCCGCTGCCTGTTGTGCGACCAGGTGCTCGAGGTCTTCGACGGCACGACGGAAGTCGCCATCCGCCTCACCGTGCAGCCGGAAAAGACGTTCCAGTAGAAGCTGGTGAAGGCGCCCGTGGTGGGCCACTCGATGAGACCAATACCTGCTTGAATCAGTTTGATCACGGCGGAGGAGGGTGGCGCGGAAGCGATTCCAGAGGCATATTGGACGTATGCTTTTGAACGCATTCAAATTGATCGCTTCAGCCGGGCTGGTATTGGTCACGGGGGTGGCTTGGCCGCAACCCACGCTATGGCGCGATCATCGCCCTTGGGGTGTGCGTCATGGGCGCTTTTTTTCCTGCACTTGGCAGCCCCGTAAGCTCTTACCGAACGCCCAGGTCCGGGATTAACCAAGCCGCTTATTTCGGACCCGTTTTCGAAAACTGACCCACGACCGCCGCTTGACTCTCGAGAACAAAAAAGGAACATTGTTCCTATTATGTTCCAGATGAGGGAGGCGGGTATGTTGAAGGTATTCGTGGAAGAAGCGGCCGCGCTGGCGTCGCTCGCGATGTTTATCGGGATGATCGCGGTCTGGGCGCAGCTGATTACCCAGATCTAGGCGAACGGGAGTTAGGCGGCCGTGGACGGGGCCTTTTGCCGGCGTTGGGGAAAAGCCGGACGGCGGGGGCAAATCCCGCGTTCGGCGTGGACAGCCGGGGCTCTGGGCTTCACCATCGCGGTGCGAGTCGGCCTGAGAGGCGGCTTCCGCCGCGCAAGACCCGACAGCCGCCCCAATCGAAACCCGAGAAGCCGCCCGCGACCATGCCCAATGCCGGATTTGTCCATCTCCACGTCCATTCCGCCTATTCGCTGCTGAAGGGCTCGATCAAGA
>Ga0068856_100000207_pt1 | contig 63158 bp, 62 predicted proteins | sample KBSCornC62_FD_66595 | JGI IMG/M metagenome (GOLD analysis project Ga0068856, IMG submission 66595) | Corn rhizosphere microbial communities from Kellogg Biological Station, Michigan, USA - KBS Corn C6-2 | ecosystem: Host-associated > Plants > Roots > Rhizosphere > Soil ...
TGCACCCGTTCGCGCTGCAGCTGTGCCTGATCATCTTCGTGTGGACGCCGCCGCACTTCTGGGCGCTGGCGATCTTCCGCCGCGACGACTACGCGCGCGCCGGCGTGCCGATGCTGCCGGTGACCCACGGCGTGGCCTACACGCGCTGGCAGGTGCTGTTCTACACCGTGCTGCTGGTGCTGGTGACCCTGTTGCCCGCAATCACCGGCTACAGCGGCTGGCTCTACCTCGGCGGCGCGCTGGTGCTGGGCGCGGGTTTCCTGTACTACGCGATCCGCCTGCTGAACCCGCCGGACGAGTTCTTCGCAATGCGCGTGTTCAAGTACTCCATCATCTACCTGATGGCATTGTTCGCGTTCCTGCTGGCCGACCACTGGCTGGCCGAGCCGCTGCTGCGACAGGGACTGGCGTTCCAGCGGCTGGGCTAGCCCGATATTTCTCCGCCGATTCACGTTTCATGCGTTGACTCGATCGCTGCCGCACCGCAAAATGCGCAGGTCGCGCGAGCGTGTCATCTGTCGCCGGCATCCTGTCCTGACTAACCAAGGCATATGGACGTTTACCCTAGTCGCAACGTCGACATCCGCTCGCATCGGGTGCCGGCAATGCATCACAAGCTGAACGCCTGCGGCAGCCGCCAGCGGTCGGCCGGTCCTTTCCTCGACTAGGAAACGCCGGCCCATCTCCGACGGCGCCGTGCGCCGCAACCGAGGAGATGGGCCCATGAAGCTCCTTCGCGATTTTCTCCGCCTGCGGACTCCCCGCCGCAGCCTGTTCGCCGTCCGCCGCGATGCGCGGCGGCGCGTCTTCGTCGTGACCGTGCCGGCACCCCTGGTGGCCCCGTCCGTCGAGCCGCCGCGCCACATCGAGGCGCGTGCCGTCGTGCCGTTGTCGTCGCCGCGTCATCTGCAACTGGCATCCAGTCACTGATGCACGCCTGTGCGCCCCGCAGGTACTGGCCTCCGCCAGTGCGGCGGAGGCGCGGTTTGTGTCCGGTGGTCCGCGTGACCGCCGCCAGCAGCACAGCGGACGTTCCGCCCAGTTAGAGCCGGCTGCGCGCCGGCACGCTGCCGCGGCGCGGATCCAGACAAGGAACGGTAGCGACCCATGAGCAAGTCCTTCTCCCGCCCGACCGTCAAGGTTTCGGCTCCCGCCCCGACGCAGGTACTTGCGGCGCAGGAGGCGTTTCGCGACAACGAGGCCTTGCTGGCCGCGCTCGAGACTTCCGCCCATGGCCTGGACGAGGAACGCATCACCGAGCGCCTGCACCGCGACGGCGCCAACGAGGTTTCGCACGAGAAGCCGCCGCACTGGTCGTTGCAGCTGCTGCGCGCGTTCAAGAACCCGTTCATCGTGGTGCTGCTGGTGCTGGCCGGCGTGCAACTGTTCGCCGACGACAGCGACCTCACCGGGCCGATCATCATCGCGGCGATGGTGGTCATCAGCGTGGTGCTGACCTTCACCCAGGAATACCGCTCCTCGCGCGCCGCCGAGAAGCTCAAGGCGATGGTGCGCAACACCTCCACGGTGACGCGGCAGGCTTCCGACGGCCACAGCGAGCAGATCGAGGTGCCGGTGGGCGAACTGGTCGTCGGCGACATCGTGCACCTGGGCGCGGGCGACATGGTGCCCGCCGACCTGCGCCTGCTCTCGGCGAAGGACCTGTTCATCAGCCAGGCGATCCTCACCGGCGAGTCGCTGCCGGTGGAGAAGGCGGCGCCGGTGCATGTGCACGGCGAGACGACAGCGGGGAATCCGCTGGATCTGCCCACGGTCTGCTACATGGGCACCAACGTGATCTCCGGCACCGCCAGCGCGGTGGTGGTGGCGACCGGTGCGCACAGCTACCTGGGTTCGCTGGCGCATAGCATGACCGGCCAGCGCGTGCAGACCAGCTTCGACCGCGGCGTGAACTCGGTGAGCTGGCTGCTGATCCGCTTCATGGCGGTGATGGTGCCCGTGGTGCTGGGCATCCAGTGGTACAAGCAGGGCTTCTGGGAGGCGTTCCTGTTCGCGCTGTCGGTGGCGGTGGGCCTCACTCCGGAAATGCTGCCGCTGATCGTGACCGCGAACCTTGCCAAGGGCGCGATCGCGATGTCGAAGCGCAAGGTGGTGGTGAAGCGGCTCAACGCGATCCAGAACTTCGGCGCGATGGACGTGCTCTGCACCGACAAGACCGGCACGCTGACGCTGGACAAGATCGTGCTGGAGCGCCACCTCGACCTCGACGGCGAGGAGAGCGACGAGGCGCTGGAGTACGGCTACCTCAACAGCCGCTTCCAGACCGGCCTGAAGAACCTGATGGACAAGGCGGTGCTGGCGCACCGCGATCTGGAGCCGACCGCGGCGCGTTATCGCGTGGTCGACGAGATCCCGTTCGACTTCCAGCGCCGGCGCATGTCCGTCGTCGTGGCGAATGGCGGCGATGAGCACCTGCTGATCTGCAAGGGTGCGGTGGAGGAGATGCTGTCGATCTGCGCTCACGCGCAGGTCGGCGGCACGATGGAGCCGTTGACCGACGAGCGCCGCCGCGAGATCCGCGCGATGACGCACCGGTTGAACGAGGACGGCCTGCGCGTGCTGGTGGTGGCGGTGCGCCGCGAACCGGCGGCCGAGCGCGCCTGGAGCGTGGCCGACGAGAACGGGCTCACCGCGGTGGGCTGCCTCGCCTTCCTCGATCCGCCGAAGGACTCGGCCGCCACCGCGATCGCCGCGCTGCACGCGCATGGCGTCGAGGTGAAGGTGATCACCGGCGACAACGAGGCGGTGACGCGCAAGATCTGCCGCGAGGTGGGGTTGGACGTGACGCACTCCGTGCAGGGCCGCGACATCGAGTCGCTGGGCGAGGCCGCGCTGGACGAGCTGGTCAAGCGCACCACGGTGTTCGCGAAGATGTCGCCGCTGCAGAAGGCCAGCGTGGTGCGTTCGCTGCAGCGCCAGGGCCACACGGTGGGCTTCCTCGGCGACGGCATCAACGACGCGCCGGCGCTGCACGACGCCGACGTGGGCATCTCGGTGGATACCGCCACCGACATCGCCAAGGAGTCGGCCGACATCATTCTGCTGGAGAAGAACCTGATGGTGCTGGAGGAGGGCGTGCTGGAAGGACGCATCACCTTCGGCAACATCATCAAGTACATCAAGATGACCGCCAGCTCGAACTTCGGCAACGTGCTGAGCATGCTGATCGCCAGCGTGTTCCTGCCGTTCGTGCCGCTGCTGCCGCTGCAGATCCTGGTGCTGAACCTGCTGTACGACATCTCGCAGCTGTCGATCCCGTTCGACCGCATGGACGAGGAATACCTGCGTGTTCCGCGCAAGTGGGATGCCAGCGACATCGGCCGCTTCATGCTGCTGGTGGGGCCGTCGAGTTCGGTATTCGACATCACCACCTTCGTGCTGCTGTGGTTCGTGTTCGGCGCGAACACGCCGGCGCACCAGTCGCTGTTCCAGTCCGGCTGGTTCATCGAGAGCCTGCTCACGCAGACCCTGGTCGTGCACATGATCCGCACGCGCCGCATCCCGTTCCTGCAGAGCAGCGCGGCCGCGCCGGTGCTCGGGCTGACCACCGCGATCATCGCGATCGGCATGCTGATTCCGTATACCGGGCTGGGCCACAAGCTCGGCATGCTGGAAATGCCGCCGGTGTACTACGCCTGGCTGGCGGCCACCGTGATTGCCTATTGCGCGCTGACGCAGCTGGTGAAGCTGGTCTACATCCGCCGCTACGGACGCTGGCTGTAACGCTGGTTTGCGTCCCTCGCCCGCTTGCGGGACTCGACATTCCCCTTCTCCGCCAACGGCTCCATCGTTGGGGAGAGGGTTGGGGTGAGGTGGCCTCTACGCTCTCGCAAGTTTCAAAGCGGTTTCGTGCGCCTGCCGGTGGCCGAAACTGCTCCGTCGCTTGCGGCGATACTTGCGCAAGCAAAAGAACCCGGAGCGCGTCATGAAAGGAACCCTGGTCCTGCTGGACATCGCGGGCTACGTGGCCCTGCTGTTGTGGGGCACCCACATGGTCACCAGCGGCGTGCTGCGTGGCTACGGCAGCGCGCTGCGCCGCTGGCTGGGACGTTATCTCAGCCATCGCGCGGCGGCGTTCTGCTTCGGCCTGGGCATGACCGCGCTGCTGCAGAGCAGTACCGCCACCGGCATGATGGCCACCTCGTTCGCGGCGAACGGTTTCCTCGGCCTGGTGCCGGGGCTGGTGGTGATGCTGGGCGCGAACGTGGGCAGCACCCTGGTGGTGCAACTGCTGTCGTTCGACATCGCGCTGGTGGCGCCGGTACTGGTGCTGCTCGGCTTCGTGGTGTACCGGCGCAGCGACGACGCGCGCCTCGAGAACCTCGGCCGCTGCGCGATCGGCCTGGGCCTGATGCTGCTGGCGCTGCACATGCTGGTGTTGTCGCTGGCGCCGGTGGAGGATGCCGCGCTGCTGCGCACCGCGTTGCACAGCCTCGCCGGCGAGCCGGTGCTGGCCCTGCTGGTGGCGGCGCTGCTCACCTGGGCCTGCCATTCCAGCGTGGCGGTGGTGCTGCTGATCGCCTCGCTGGCCACCGCGCACGTGATCGATGCGCAGGGCGCGTTGGCGCTGGTGCTGGGCGCGAACCTGGGTGGCACCCTGCCGGCACTGTTCGACGCGAATACGCCGGTGGCGCGCCGCCTGCCGCTGGGCAACCTGCTGGTGCGCGGCTTCGGCTGCGTGGTCTGCCTGCCGCTGCTGCATCCGCTGAGCGGATGGCTGGCGCATCTGGGCGACTCGCCGGCGCGCATCGCGGCGAACTTCCACACCGCGTTCAACCTCGCGCTGGCGCTCGTGTTCATCCTGCCGGTGCAGAAGCTGGCGCAGCTGCTGGTGCGCCTGCTGCCCGAGCCGCCGCAGCCGGCCGATGCCGGCGTGCCGCAGTACCTGGACGCGGGCGCGCTGGACGCCGCCAACGTGGCGCTGGCGAACGCCGCGCGCGAGGCCATGCGCATGGCCGACATGGTGGAGAAGATGCTGAAGGGCCTGGTCGAGGTGTTCGGCAAGGACGACCGCGCCCGCGCCGCCGCGATCAGCGGCAGGGACGCGATCCTCGACCGCCTCGGCGTGGCGATCCGCGAATACCTTGCCGAACTGGGCAACGAGGCGCTGAACGCCGAGGACGGCGAGCGCAGCCAGGAGATCCTCGGCTTCGTGATCAACGTCGAGCACATCGGCGACATCACCGCGAACAACCTGATGGACTTCGCCGCGAAGAAGGCCGAGCGCGGCCAGGACTTCAGCGCCGACGACATCCAGGACCTGGCGCGCATGCACGCGCAGGTGATGGAGAGCCTGCAGCTGGCGTGGGCGGTGTTCCTGCGCAGCGACCGGCGCGCGGCGCAGCAGCTGGTGGCGCGCAAGGAGGTGCTGTGGCGGCTGGAGAACGAGATCTCCGAGCGGCATATCCGTGCGCTGCGCGAGCGCCGCGACGACGGCGGCGCGGGCGACGTCTACCTGCGCATCCTGCGCGACCTGAAGCGCATCCACTCGCACCTGGCCGCGCTGGCCTACCCGGTGCTGGAACGCGCCGGCCTGCTGCAGGACCGGCTGCGTGCGCCTGTGCAGGCCGGCGCGGGCGATGGGACGGGCTGAGCGTCCAGAGCCTGTTCAACATCTCCGCGTGGCCCGCGCCGGGAGCTGTTTGTGCGCCGGCCAAGGAAGAACGAAGGAGTGGACGTCCGTCCACGACTGAGTGATGACGCCGGCATGTGGGCAAACAGACCCGGCCCCGAAATTTATGGGTGCAGGGGTTGCCTTGCCGTGACCGCCATGCGGCAGCGCGCGGCTTGGCCTGCCAGCCAGGCAGGCGCTGCGCCACGCACTACCACCTGGCGGCCACGGCAAGGCAACGCGGGCTACGTGGAGATATTGAACAGGCTCTTAGCCTGCGGGGCGCACGTCCAGCGTCATCGCGTGGAAGTCCATCGTCACCACGCTGTGCGCAAAGATCGGGTTGCCCACGGTGGCCTCGAACAGGCCGTCGGGCTGGTGCACCGGGTTCTTGCCGTGTCCCGCGAAGTAGACCGTGGGGTCGTCGCCAAGCAGGCGGTGGCCGTCGAAGCCCAGGCTGCGGGCCGTCGAGGCCAGCATCTCGACGCCGCCATCGGTGAACTCGAACAGCCTGGGCGTGCCCTGCTTGTGCAGGCCCAGTTTGGCCAGCGCGGCGTCGTAGACCACCATCGTGCCGGTGTACATGGTGTCGATCTGTGCGCGGACAGTGTGGCCGTCCACGTCGAACGGTCCGCCCACCACGATGGGTGGGCCGTAGTGCCCGAAGCGGATCAGCTGCAGCGTGCCGGGAGCATGCGCGACCGGAGTGCCGGCGGCGATCGGCGCGGAAATCCGCAGCAGATGATGCGGGTAGTCGATCTGCAGGATGCGGTCCTTCAATGCGGTGTAGGCCAGCGTGCCGTCGGCCGGCAGGCGCACGGGGCCGAAACTCGCGGGGCCGACCGCGGCGAAGTGGACCGGGAGCTGCGTCGTGCCCAGCGTGAGCACGTGCCGGCCGCCGTCTTCGAAGCCGGGAACGGGTTTGCCGTTGCTGAGCACCGGTTTGGGCTGCCACTGCATCGCCTTGGCGGCGTCGGCCAGCATCATCGAGTCGGTGTCGCCGGTGTCCAGCACCAGCGTGCGCGACGGGCCGCCGTCGATGCCGGCCTGGAAACAGATCATGCCGTCGCAATCGTGGAACGGCACTGCGGCGGCAAAGCGTGGTGATTCGTCGGCGGCTTGGGCCGGCGTGGCCGGCAGCAGGGCGACGAGGGAGGCAAGGGCGAGCAGAACCTTTCCGGACATGGGCGGAACTCCTGCGTGGGGACGCCGGCAGTTCAGCGCGTCGACCATGCAGGCAACAGTGCGGGAAGTCATCGGCCGGGATGTGCCCGCGATGCCGCAGGCGTTCAGTCGTCCCGGCTGATGCGCTGACGGCGGTAGCGCCACCACAGCCACCCCAGGCACAGCAGCGCCAGGCTGAACAGCGCCCACATGCTGTTCTGGCCGCGCTGCATCCACTTCATCAGCCACACGTGGTTGTCGGCGCCGAAATAGCCCAGGTACACCCACACCGGCACGCTGATCAGCGCGGCGATGGCATCGATCAGCAGGAAGCGCAGCAGCGATACCCGTCGCGTGGCGCCGGCGGAGAGGTAGATGGTGGTGCGCATGCCGGGCAGGAAGCGGGCGACGAACAGCACGCGGTTGCCGTAGCGCGCGAACTTGTGCTGCACCACCTCGAAGCGCTCCGGGGGGAGCATGCGGGCGATCCAGCGCCACTTCAGCATGGCCTCGCCGTAACGGCGGCCGAGCAGGAACACGGTGGCGTCGCCCAGCAGCACGCCGACCATGCACAGCGCGAACATCAAGTGCACGTTCGCGTAGCCCAGCCCGGCGATCACGCCGCCGGCGACCAGGGTGACGTCCTCCGGCAGCGGCAGGCCGAGGCCGCAGATCGTCAGCGCGATCCACACCGCGGCGTAGCCGTTCTCTGCGAAGATCGTGACCAGTCGTTCAAGCAGATCCATCGGCGTCCCTGCGGGGCATGCGGCATGCGCCACGGCATGATCCCATATTGGATTCGCGAATGGCCGCCGTAGCGGCCATTCGAGTCAGCGAGTCCGGCAGATGCCCGGACTTGCTTCCGCCGATCAAGCACTCGAGTGCTTGATCGCGGGCGGCACATCCTCGTGCCGCGGCCATGTCGGGGCATTTTGAGGCACCTGGGTTCGAGAGGGGCGGCATCGCTCAGTCCGAGGCGGCGACGGGCCGCACGCGCGCGGCCAGCAGTTCGCGCAGCTCGACCTTCTCGGCGTCGTCGAGCGGGCCGCTGCGCATCTTCGCGTGCAACGCCTCGCGGCGCAGCGCCACGGCCTGCTCGTCCATGCGCACCAGCGCTTCCATGAATTCGGTGCGCTGCGCTTCCGGCTCGCCCACCACCGCGGTGGCCATCAGCTTCTGCAGTGCGGGGTATTCCGGCCGTTCGGCGAAGTGTTCCACCAGCATCGCCGGGTTGATGCCGGGGCGGCTGCGCGCCAGGTCCAGCAGTTCGGCGAGCAGGTCCACGCCGGGCTTGTCCAGGTTGAGGAAACGGTAGGGCTTCTCCACCTGGTCCGCCACGCCGGGCTGGGCCAGCAGCAGCGCGATCGCGCTGCGCACCAGCGAGCGCTGCGCGGTGGTCGGCCGCTGCACCGCGCGACGCGCGGAGGGGTCGGCTTGCAGGCGGGCGCTGGCGCCGCTGCGCCTTTCCAGTTCCTGCGCCATCAGGTCGCGGAACGCACCGTCGGGCAGGCGGGCGATCAGCGGGCGGGCGCGTTCGGCGAGGCGGGCGCGGCCGTCGAGGCTGGCCATGTCCACGTCGCGCGCCAGTTCGTCGAAGAAATAGTCGGACAGCGGCGTGGCGTTTTTCAGGCGCTGCTCGAAGCCGGCCTTGCCTTCCTTGCGCACCAGGGTGTCCGGATCCTCGCCCTCGGGCAGGAACAGGAAATACGCCTGGCGCCCGTCGCGCAGCCGCGGCAGCGCGGCGTCCAGCGCCTTCCACGCGGCGGCGCGGCCGGCGCGGTCGCCGTCGAAGCAGAACACCACGTCGGGCGCGGCGCGGAACAGCAGCTCGGTGTGCTCGGGCGTGGTGGCGGTGCCCAGCGTGGCCACCGCGATCGGCAGGCCGACCTGGTGCAGCGCGATCACGTCCATGTAGCCCTCCACCACTACGATGCGCTGCAGGTTCGCGTTGGCCTGCTTCACCTGCCACAGCGCGAACAGCTCGCGGCCCTTGTGGAACAGCGGCGTTTCGGGGGAGTTGAGGTATTTGGGGCCGTCACTTTTGCGCGCGTCCTGCGCGCCAGAATCAAGAGCCGGCGATCCCTCGCCGGACTTTTGAATGATCCTTCCGCCGAACGCGATCACCCGCCCGCGGCGGTCGAGGATGGGGAACATCAGCCGCTCGCGGAAGCGGTCGTACTTGCCGCCGCGTTCGCCGCTGGAAACCATGCCCGCTTCGGTCAGCAGTTCCATCCGCCGCGGTGTGTTGCCCAGCGCCTTGGTCACGCCATCGTAGCCGGCGGGCGCCCAGCCGAGGCGGAAGCGCGCGATGGTGTCGGCGTCGAGCCCCCGCTTCTTGCAATACGCCTGCGCCTCGGCGTTCTTCGGCAGCTGTTCCTGGTACCAGCCGGCGCTGGCGTCGAGCAAGGCGTAGAGGTCGGTCTTGTCCTCGCGCGGGCGCTCGTCGCGGCCGCCCTCGCGCGGCACGGTGAGGCCCACCGACTGCGCCAGTTCCTCCACCGCGTCGGGAAACTCCAGCCGCTCGTAGTCCATCAGGAACTTGATCGCGCTGCCGTGCGCGCCGCAGCCGAAGCAGTGGAAGAACTGCTTGGCGGGGCTGACGTAGAACGAGGGTGTGCGTTCGTCGTGGAACGGGCAGCAGGCAGTCCACTCGCGGCCGGCCTTCTTCAGCGGCACACGCCGCTCGATCACGTCGACGATGTCGACGCGGGCAAGCAGTTCGTCGATGAAGCTGTCGGGAATCAGGCCGCGCATGGTTTCCGTAGTTTAGAGGGTCGGTCCTTCACGGGGGCGAATCGGCCAGCAGGGGTGGCGGGCCGGCCAATCCGCCGGCCGACGGCCGGTGGCGGCCGAGCCGCTGGTTAGCATGCAGGTGGTTCCAGCGGAGCAGGGCGATGGCAGACAGTCCGGCAGTGCGTTTTCGGATCGCGACCGCGGCGGATGCGGCGGCCGCGGTGCCGCTGATCCACAGCTCCGGTCCCGCCGCGTTCGACTACGTGTTCGCGCTGCCCGGGCGCGGCGACGCCCAGGCTTTCCTGCGTCGCGCATTCGCCGATGGCGCCGGCGAGTTCGGCTGGCGCAACCACGTGGTGGGCGAGCTGGAAGGCGTGGTGGTGGCGGTGGGCGCGGGCTACGGCGGCGAGACGGCGCTGGCATTCACGCTGGCCGCGGCGCGGCAGATCCTCGCGCACTACGGTCTGCGCCACGCGCCGGAGGTGATCGCGCGCGGGCTGCGTGTGGAGCGGGTGATCCCGCCGCCTGCGCGTGGCATGCACTACCTCGCCCATCTGGGCATATCGCCGGTCCTGCGCGGGCAGGGCATCGGGCGGGCGCTGATCGAGGAACTGGTCCGGCGCGGCATGCAGGCGGGGCGCCGCCGCATGGCGCTGGACGTGGCCGCGAGCAATCCGCGGGCGCAGGCCCTGTACGAGCGGCTGGGTTTTGCGGTGACGGGCGAGCGACGCTCCGCACTGGTCAATGCGCAGGGCGCGGTGCCGGACCATCGGCGGATGGAGCGGGTGGTTGCTTGAGGCCTGGCTCCCTCTCCCCCGTCGGGGGAGAGGGCCGGGGTGAGCGGCCAGCCTCGCGAAAACCTTGCTTCAGGGCGTGCTTCGATGGAGGCGGGCGGGTTCGCGCTGGCGAACGCTTCAACGAGGCTGGAGACCGCGGGTCTCCGGGCATTACAGGTTATGGAACACCCCGATCACGGCCAGCACGGCGATCAGGAACAGGATCAGGAAGATCGCGAACAGGAACTTGGCGATGGTGGCAGCCACGCCGGCGATGCCGCGGAAACCGAGCAGGCCGGTGACCAGCGAGATGATGGCGAAGATGATGGCCCACTTGAGCATGCGCTACTCCTGCGGCTGACGACCCGCCGCGTGCAAGGGAAAGTGGCCGCGGGTGGGATGTGCGCGGCCCTTTGCTTGTAGCGGCGCGTTCGTGAACGCGATGCATCCGGCTTGCGCCTGGCTACCGCCCCCGGCAAGCTGCTGCGGCGATCGATTCGAGGGGCGGCGATGCTGTTGACGGCAATGCGGATGCGCAGGCAGCGCGCCATCGTGCGCGCGTTCGAGCAGGCCGGTGCGCTCGCGGCGGACAGCGCGCGCAGTGCGGAGGAACTGGGCACGCGCGTGGACTTCGCCTGGCAGCAACTGGCCAGCCTCGCCGTGCTGCGCAGCCCCGCCTCGGGGCGCTGGTTCCTGGATCAGCCCAATTGGCAGCGCCTGTGCCGGCGCCGATTCGCGCTGGCGGTGGCCGTAGTGGCCGGCCTGCTGCTGGTGCTGCTGTTCGCGTACGCGATGAGCTGGCGCTAGCCTGCCAGCTTCGCCTTGATGAGCGTGGAAACCTGGGCCATGTCGGCGCGACCGGCGGCCTGTTCCTTCACGGCGGCCATCACCTTGCCCATGTCGCGGGGTGAGCTGGCGCCGGTGGCGGCGATGGCCGCGGCGATCAGCGCATCCAGTTCGGCCGGATCGAGCGGGGCGGGCAGGTAGGTCTCGATCACCGTCATCTCGGCGCGCTCCACGTCGGCCAGGTCCTCGCGGCCGGCGGCGGCATACTGGCTCACCGAGTCGCGGCGCTGCTTGAGCATCTTTTCCAGCACGGCCAGGGTCTGGGCGTCGTCCAGCGCGATGCGCTCGTCCACCTCGCGCTGCTTGATCGCCGCCAGCACCAGCCGGATCACGCCGAGGCGTTGCTTGTCGCCGCCGCGCATGGCGGCCTTCATGTCGTCGGTGAGCTGCTGCTTGAGCGTCATGGCGGGTGTTCCGGGTGGCGAAGGTGCGATTCTACGGAAACGACGAAGCCGGCGTTGCCTTGCGGCAACACCGGCCTTCGTATCCGGATGCGGTCGGTGGCTGCGAGGGACCGCGCCAACCGTGTTGCTGAGCATGCGGCGTGAGCACGCCGCCGTCCGCCGGGAGCCGGCGGAACCGGGAACTCAGTACAGCCGGGTCTTGCGCGAGACGTCGCGCGACAGGCGGCGCAGGTGGCGCTTCACCGCAGCGGCACGCTTGCGCTTGCGCTCCTGGGTCGGCTTTTCGTAGAACTCGCGCTTGCGCGTTTCGGCCAGGACACCGGCCTTCTCGCAGGTACGCTTGAAACGACGCAGCGCGATTTCGAACGGCTCGTTCTCGCGGACTTTGACGTTGGGCATGGATACTCCGGGTGTTAATCTGTCCCGCTTCCGGGACTGTTGAATATGGCGAGCCGCGAAGTATACCGTGTCTGACGAGAGATTTTCAAAGCCACCCCAGCCGGCCGAAGCCCGCCTGCCCGTGACGGGCAAGCCGGTGCTGGGCATCGAATCCTCCTGCGACGAGACCGGCGTGGCGATCCTGCGCTGGGAGCCGGAGGCGCCGGGCCGGGGCCTGCTGGCCCACGCCCTGTACAGCCAGGTCAAGCTGCACGCCGACTACGGCGGCGTGGTGCCGGAACTGGCCAGCCGGGACCATGTGCGCAAGCTGCTGCCGCTGGCGCGCGAGGCGCTGAAGCAGGCCGGGCTGACCCCGGCCGATCTGGGCGGGGTGGCCTATACCGCGGGTCCCGGCCTGGTCGGGGCGTTGCTGGTGGGGGCCGCGGCGGGCCGCGCGCTGGCCTGGGCGCTGGGCGTGCCGGCCATCGGGGTACACCACATGGAAGGCCACCTGCTGGCTCCCTTGCTGGAGGACGACCCGCCGAAGCCGCCGTTCGTGGCCTTGCTGGTCTCCGGTGGGCATTCCATGCTGGTCGAGGTGAAGGCGATCGGCGACTACCGCATCCTGGGCGACACCCTGGACGACGCCGCCGGCGAGGCCTTCGACAAGACCGCCAAGCTGATGGGCCTGCCGTATCCCGGCGGCCCGGCGCTGGCGAAGCTGGCCGAGCAGGGCCGGTCCGGCGCGTTCCGCTTCTCGCGGCCGATGACCGACCGGCCCGGGCTGGACTTCAGTTTCTCGGGGCTCAAGACCCAGGTGTTGCTGGCCTGGCAACACTCGGATCAGGGCGAGCAGACCCGCGCCGACATCGCCCGCGGCTTCGAGGAAGCGATCGTCGACACCTTGCTGATCAAGTGCCGCCGCGCGCTGCGGGCCGCCGGCACCCATAGTCTGGTGATCGCCGGTGGCGTGGGCGCGAACAAGCGCCTGCGCGCGGAGCTGGCTGCGGCGGGTGAAAAGGACGGCTTCCGCACCTATTTTCCGCGGTTGGCATTCTGCACCGACAACGGCGCGATGATCGCGCTGGCCGGGGCGATCCGGCTGGCCGGTGGTCAGCATCAAGGCGAGGCGGTCGAGGTGTGGCCGCGCTGGAATCTGGAAGACTTACCGGCTGCTTGATGGGCTTGTTGGTAGGAGCGCACCCTGTGCGCGATGCTTTTCGGTTACCTATCGAAGAGCCATCGCGCACAGGGTGCGCTCCTACGTGAAGCGGTGGTTTACCACTGCGTGCGGCCGGGCAGCAGGCCCTTCAGCTCCGCGTCGGTGAGGTTGCGCCACTGCCCCGGTTTCAGGTGGCCGAGCTTCACGTTGACGATGCGCACGCGGCGCAGCTGGGTGACGCGGTAGCCGAACGCGGCCGCCATCAGGCGGATCTGCCGGTTCAGGCCCTGGGTGAGGATGATGGCAAAGCCGAATTTCGCGATCCTGCGCACCTTGCAAGGCTTGGTCATCTGGCCGTGCACGCGTACGCCGCGCGCCATGCCGGCGAGGAATTCCTCGGTGACCGGCTTGTTCACCGCCACCAGATATTCCTTCTCGTGGTGGTTCTCGGCGCGCAGGATCTCGTTGACGATGTCGCCGTTGCTGGTGAGCAGGATCAATCCCTCGGAGTCCTTGTCGAGTCTCCCGATCGGAAAGATGCGTTGTGGGTGGTCGACGAAGTCCACGATGTTGCCGTCGATGCTCTGGTCGGTGGTGCAGGTGACGCCCACCGGCTTGTTCAGCGCGATGTAGACCGCCTTCTTCGCGGCCGGCGTGGCGGCGAGGATGCGCGCCTTGACGAGCTCGCCATCCACGCGCACCTCGTCGCCCTCCAGCGCCTTGGCGCCGGTGCCGACGACCTCGCCGTTGATGGTGACGCGGCCGGCGATCAGCCATTCGTCCGCTTCGCGGCGCGAGCACAGGCCGGCTTCGCTGATGTACTTGTTGACGCGCATGGTTGGAATGTTTCCGAGACCTTCAATGCCGTCATTCCGGCGAAAGCCGGAATCCAGTGCCTTGGTCCGTGAAAAGGCGCTGGATCCCTGCCTTCGCAGGGATGACGATCAAGGGCATTACGACCGCAGCCCCACGCCGCGCTTCAGCAACTGCAGCCCGAACGCGGCGAGCCCCGCCACGAAGGCCAGCATCACCGCGAAGGCCCAGCCCACGTGCACGTCGCTGATGCCGAGCACGCCATAGCGGAACGCGTTGACCATGTACAGGATGGGGTTGACCCGCGAGATCGCCTGCCAGGGCTCGCCCAGCATCTGGATCGAGTAGAACACGCCGCCGAGATAGGTGAGCGGGGTGAGGATGAAGGTGGGCACCAGGGCGATGTCGTCGAACTTCTTCGCGTACACCGCGTTGACGAAGCCTGCCAGCGCGAAGATCACCGAGCCCAGCAGCACCGAGGCGAAGGTGATCAGCGGGTGCTGGATATGCAGCGAGGTGAAGAACAGCGCGATGCACAGCACCAGCACGCCCACCGCGAGGCCGCGCGCCACTGCGCCGGTCACGTAGCCGGCGAGGATCACCCAGTTCGGCATCGGCGATACCAGCATCTCCTCCACCGCGCGGCTGAACTTGGCGCCGAAGAACGAGCTGGAGATATTGCCGTAGCTGTTCGTGATGATGCTCATCATCACCAGCCCCGGCACGATGTACTGCATGTAGGTATAGCCGCCCTGGATCGTACCGATGCGGCTGCCGATCAGCTTGCCGAAGATCACGAAATACAGCGTCATCGTGATCGCGGGCGGAATCAGCGTCTGCGTCCAGATGCGCAGGATGCGCACGATCTCGCGGCGCACGATGGTGTTCAAGGCGACCAGGTTGGCCGATGCGTTGCTCATGCGGCCAGCTCCTGTCCGTTGCGGCCCTGCTCCACCAGCCGCACGAACAGCTCCTCCAGCCGGTTGGTCTTGTTGCGCATCGAGGTCACCGTGACGCCGTGCGCAGTGAGCGCAGCGAACAGCGAGTTGAGGTCGTGGGTGCGCGCCATCTCCGCTTCCAGCGTGTGCTCGTCCACGCGGCGCAGCGCCACGCCGGGCAACGCGGGCAGGCCGTCCGGCACCTGCGCCACGTCGAACACGAAGGTCTCCACGTCCAGCGTGGCAAGCAGGCGCTTCATGCTGGTGTTCTCCACGATCGTGCCGTGGTCGATGATCGCGATGTTGCGGCACAGCTGCTCGGCTTCCTCCAGGTAATGCGTGGTGAGGATCACCGTGGTGCCGGCCGCGTTGATGCCGCTGATGAAGTGCCACATCGAGCGGCGGATCTCGATGTCGACGCCCGCGGTGGGCTCGTCGAGGATCAGCAGCCTCGGTTCGTTCATCATCGCGCGGGCGATCATCAGGCGCCGCTTCATGCCGCCGGAGAGCATGCGTGCCTGGTCCTGCGCCTTGTCCCACAGGCGCAGCTCCTTGAGGTACTTCTCCGCGCGCTCGGCGGCGACCTTCCGCGGGATGCCGTAGAAGCCCGCCTGGTTGACGCAGATGTCGAACGGCTTCTCGAACTGGTTGAAGTTGATCTCCTGCGGCACCAGGCCGATCAGCCTCATCGCCTCGTTGCGCCGCCGGTTCACCGACACGCCGAACACCTGCGCGTCGCCGCCGCTGGAATTCACCAGCGAGGAAAGGATGCCGATCAGGGTGGACTTGCCGGCGCCGTTCGGGCCGAGTAAGGCGAAGAAATCGCCGGGTTGCACGGTCAGCGAGATGCCCTTGAGGGCCTCCACGCCGTTGCCGTAGGTCTTGCGCAGGTTGTCGACGACGAGCGCGGGAACGGGGCTCATGGGCTGCATCGGAAGGGGTGAGCCTCTTATTATAGCGGGCCAACCTCCGCCGCCCGGTGCCTCCGGGTGCACGCACCGTTTCCCGGAACCCGTTCATGGCCGACCATTTTCAGCTACGCCTCGTCGACAGCCGCATGCTGGCGCCCACCGTGCGCCACCTCGCGTTCGAGCGCGTGGACGGCCAGCCGCTGGCCTTCGTGCCGGGGCAGTTCCTGCAGATCCACTTCCACTACGACGACGGCACGCCGACCAAGCGCAGCTACTCGGTGGGCACGGTGGGCGACGGCGCCTCGCCCGTGCAACGGGTCGAGATCGCGGTGAGTTACGTGGAAGGCGGTGCGGCCACCAGGCTGCTGGGCGAGCTGCCGATCGGCGGCGTCATCGACGCCAGCGGCCCCTACGGCCGCTTCTGCCTGCAGGCCGGCGACGTGCACCCGCGCTACCTGCTGCTCGCCACCGGCACCGGCGTCACCCCTTACCGCGCGATGCTGCCGCAGATCGGGCAGCTGCTGGCCAAGGGTGGTCGCGAGGTGGTGCTGCTGTACGGCGCCCGCAACGAGACCGAACTGCTCTACGGCGAGGAATTCGAGGCCTTCGCCCAGGCCCATCCCGGCTTCACCTTCCACGGCTGCCTCAGCCGCCAGCCGCGCGCCGTGCCGCGCGCCAGCGACCGCAGCGGCCACGTGCAGGGCGTGCTGGCCGAGCTGCAGCCGCATGAAGGCCGCGACATCGCCTATCTCTGCGGCAACCCCAACATGGTCGATGCCGCCTTCATGGCGCTCAAGGAATGCGGCCTGCCGGTGCCGCAGATCCGGCGGGAGAAGTACATCTCGTCGCGGTGACCCCGCCGTGTGGCGGGTCCGGGGCCCTGGATGAACGAAGGCTGGCCGGCCAGGGCCATGGGGCTCAGGTTTGTTATCGCGCAGTCGATAAAAGCCGCGTGGGCGTAGACGCATCCTTTACCGCCAACTCACTGATCCGCGTACGCAGGTCGACCACTTGCTGGAATGTGATGCACCTCACATTTCAGGAGATGGGGTCGGCGCACACCGTCAAGTCCCCCTGGGAGGTGCCGACAGTCCTCCCAAGGTGCGCGATTTCTCGTGTGCCGGGCGAGGTGGATCATGAACGGTCGTTACCGCTGGATGGTCGGTTCGCTTGTCGCGCTGGCGATGTCGAGCGCGTGGGCGGGGGGCGGAGGACGCATCAATTTCAGTGGTGCCGTGCTGGAGCCCACGTGCGTGGCCGACGCCGCGCCGGTCGACTTGGCCAGTCCGCTGCCGCCCCGGGTCGCGCAGTCGTCCGGCCACCTAGTTTGCGGGCAGACCGCGACCGATGCCGGTCGAATCTATTCACGCACCGTGCAAACCATCGACGCGACGAGCGCAGGCAATGACCGTCTGCTCGGCTACCTGGCCAGCTACGCGCCGGCCGGACCCGACGGCAAGCCGGCGACCGGCCTGATTGTGCGCACCTACGACTGATACGGGGTCCGGGCGGTCGTCACCCGGTTCGGGGTGTCGCCGGTCGATACATCCTGCGTGATCGGCGGATTGCGCGATTACTGGTAGGTCAGCGTATAAGTTGCCGTGGCACTGACCTGGCCGACGGTCACGTTGCTGGTGGAGTCCTGATAGTAGCGCGCGAAAAAGGGCAGGCTCATGGCGCCATTCTGGGTTGCACCCTCGAGGATGGCGGTGCCGAATTTCACGGGAGTGGCGCCATCCTGCTGCAGGATTTGCACGCCTACGTTCGTGGCGTACCCGGCGCCTGTGGTGTTCTTGATCACGCCAAGGTTCGTGCTGTAGCTGTTGGTCGTGCTCAAGGTAATCAGGAGATTGGAGCCGGCCACGCAATTCAACTGCACCTGGAACGGTTGCTGGCCGGCGGTGGAGCCCCTGCCGCTGAAAGCCGTGGAGGCCACCGCCGACAGCGTCACCACGGTGGGGTCGACAGCTGCCGTGCAGGTTGGGATGACAAAGTTGATATTGGTTATCTTGAAGATCTCGACAGGATTCGAGCCGTTCGTCATGTCGACATTCCACTGCGCGAGCTGTCCGGCGGGAATCGTCATCTGCTGTGTGCTGCCCTGCTGGCCCTGGGGAATGGGGCCGGTCACCACCAGTTGCAGGGCGGAAGCCACGCTGAAGGCAACACCCGGGTAGATATTTGCGGGTACGGACGCATTGTACGGATAGGCCGACAAGGGACTGGACGTATCCGGATGCAGAATCCGGAAGGACAACCATGAGAGATTGGTCGGAAAGAGGGTTTCGTCACCGCCCGTGGGTGGGCCATAGCTGCTGACAACGCCATTGTTGGTGGTGCCCGTGCAGCTGAGGGTGGGGTAGTTTGCGGGGGTGGCTTGCGAGGATGTCCAGAGGACGGTGCCTACGGCGGCACCGGTGGTCGACAGCACGATCTGGCCACCGGGTGGTGAGAAGGTCACCACGCCGGGATTGTTGGTGGAGGAGCAGGAGGCGTGGGCGCGGCCAGACAGCGCCAGCGCAAGCAGGGCCAGCAGCAATGCCATCCACTGGCGATATCCGGTGCGTGGCGGCGCAAGCGGCGGAACCGCCGCGGTTGCCGTCAGCAGCTCGAATGCCCTGCGGGATGCCGGATGGGAGAGTGACGTGCCGGCGGCTGCGTTGCGGGTCATGCTCAACCCTCTTTCTGCGGCCGTGCCGCGGTATCACGCGCGACGCACGTGGCCTGGATCTGCTGGTACGCCGCCGCGGCCTTGCCGGAACCGGGCAGCGTGTACGGGAATGCGCAAGCATGCGCCACGCCTTGCTCATCATCCCACTGGACGTTGAGCTCGCCGCTCGAGCCGACACCGCGCAGCAGGGTCAGGCCTGCCTGTCCGACCACGCCAAGCGGCTCGTTCTTGCCATTGAACACCTGTGCGCCGAACGGCACCGGCTTGCCGTCGGACATGCGGATGCGTGCAATCAGCGGGTGGCCGGACTTGCTCTTGAAATCCACCATCACCACGGCGCCGGCATACGGCGCCACCTGTGCGCTGGTGGCATCCATTTGCACGCCCAGCGGCAGGCCCTGCGGGTCGATCTGGATGGTATCGAGCTGGTACGGGGCGAGGTACGGCACCAGCGCGTAGCCAGCGTGGTCCACGCTGAGTCCGGGCGCACTGAGGATGTGCGCGCCCGCGGCGCCCGGCGCGTGCACGATGGCGACCGTGTCGCCGGTCGACTGGCCGAAGGTGATGCCGCCCGCGTGGATGGCCACCGCGCCGCTGGCGCCGACGGATGTCTGCGAATAACCGCTGCCGCTGCCCACGCTGGCATTGAAGGTGGCAAAGGGGCTGTTGTAGCCGCCGTTCACGCTGTAGGCGTTGCCGGTGTCGTTGCCGCCGTGCGAGGCGGTGGCGCCGTAGGTGAACTGGTTCCACTGGCCCAGCGTGCCGTTGAGGGTGGCCTGCTCCTGCGTGCCACCGCTGGTGTTGTGGTCGAGGTTGAACGAGATGCTGGGCGTATGCGCGCTGTTGCCCAGCGGCAGGCTGGCGTTGAAGGAAATCTGGTTGTCGTAGCCGCCCAGCGCCATGCGCCCGCGGCTGATCGAGACGCCATAGGTCAGGCGCCGGAAATGGTTGTTGTAGCCCACCTGGAACTGCGAGTCGTTGCCGCCGCGGTTCCAGTAGTTGTTGACCGTAGCGTTGGCGTAAAGCGAGCCGCCACTCTGCCCCAGCTGCTGGCTGAGCGTCAGGGTGAAGCGGTTGCGCTGCTGCAGCAGGCCGCGGGCGGTGTAAAGGCTGTTGCTGTTGTAGACGGTGCCGCTCAGTGCCGCGAGCTGGGCCGGCGTGAGCAGGCTCTGCACGGGCAGGCCGTCGATCGTCTGCACGTTCGACGGCTGGTATTGCAACGCGTCCATGCCATGGCTGGCGTAGTAGCGGGCGGTCTCGGCGTCGCTCAGGCTCAGGAAGCCGCTGGTGGAATAGCGGTCGGCGGCCACGCTCAGCGAAGTATTGGTTTCCGGAATGATCTTGCTGTAGCTGATGCGGTAGCTCTGACCGTTGTAGGTGCCGTAGCCGGGGATGCTCGCACGGGCCTGGGTGACATCCAGCGCCAGCGCGCCGAAGCGCGTGTTGAGCGCGCCGCCGACCAACAATGCAGCGTAGCCTTCCGAACCTTGCACGCCGGCATAGCCGGTGATGCGGTTGGTGAAGCCGTGCTGCACCGCGGCCTGGATCACGTTGGGCCGATCCTGCAGGGCGGTATCGCGCAGCTGACCGGCGGCGATGTCGAAACGGGTGACGCCGGGGCGCAGCGATTGCGCCACCGAAGCGTAGGGCACGGTGACGCTGTGCTGGCGGCCGTCGGCCTCCGTCACATTCACGATCAGGTCGCCGCCGTAGCCGGTGGGGTAGAGATCGTCGATCACGAACGGGCCGGGCGCGACCGTGGTCTGGTAGATCTGCACGCCGTTCTGGGTCACGGTGACCTTGGCGTTGGTGTAAGCCACGCCGCGCACTACCGGCGCGTAGCCGCGCAGCGACTGCGGCAGCATGCGGTCGTCAGTGCCGAGCTGCACGCCACGCAGGGCGTAGCTGTCGAACACGGCGCCGTCGGTGTAGCTGTCGCCCACGCTCAGTTCGGCGCCCAGGCTGGGCAGCGCGCGCTGCACATAGGTGTCGATGTTGTGCCAGTGGCGCTGGCTAGGCTGACCGGTGCCCGACTGCAGCGTGGCGGTGCTGTCCTGCCGGAACTGCCAGAGCCCGATGTTGAGGCTGGACCGGAGGCCCAGGTAGGTGCTGTCCTGGTTCTGCCCGTTGTTGGTGGTGCGGTAGTTGTTGAGGTTGTAGTTGAGCAGGAACGCCGGCACGCCCGCGTCCCATGAGGATGGGTTGACCCAGCCGCGCGGCCGCTGGTTCATGTAGATCTGCGGCACGCTGGCGTCCATGCGCAGGGAGGGCATGTCGAAGGACAGCGTGGCGCCGGGGATCAGGTCGCCCAGAGTCACGCACTCGGACGAGGACGACAGCTTCGCAACCGCCCCGGCCCCGGTCTTGGCGGGTACGAGACCCATGCGGTCGAGCAGTTCGGTGCTGACGCAAGGCACTGCGTTGGCGTCCTTGGACGGCGCGGCGAAGCGCACGTCCATGCGTCCCACCCAGCTCTGGTTGAGATAGACGTCGAGGTTGTAGACACCGGGAAGTACCGGGTTTCCGTGCTCGAAGCGCGAGAGGTCCGTCGTGCCGTGTCCGGCTCCCGCCAGCATGCTGCGGTCGAAGTTGGCAAAGCCGCCGCTGGCGCTGGCGTCGGGCGATGCGTCCGCCGCGCTGGCGGCCCATGCAGAACCAGGGCAACCCGCGGCGGCAGCCAGCGCCAGGCCGCACGCCACCGCGAGCGCCGCATGGCGCACGGTCGGGTGGCGGCGCATGGCGCGGCGCAAGGTCATGGCGCCACGGTGCCCTTGTGGACGTCGGCCGCGCCGTAATCGTTGATGGTGGCAAAGGTGATGGGCGTGCCGGCGGCCGGCGCCTTCGTCAGGCCCTTCAGCGGCAGGCGCAGGTCGCCGAACGGCGCGACCATGCCGGTGGCGCCATCGATCGGCTTGCCGTCAGCACCGAACGAAAGCGAGCTGATCGTCAGGTAGTACGGGGTGGGGTTGTGCGCTTCCAGCGCCGCGCCCGAACCGTCGGCGACCTTGAAGCTCAACTTGTCGGGCGCCTGTATCGCGTTGCCCGGCAAATTGGCCGGGCGATAGAAAAGCTTCAGCCGCGAACGTATCGCGAACTGCAGGTAGTTGCGGCCGGCGTACTGCGGACCGCTGGGTTTGGGCGGGACTTCCAGCACGTTCAGCCAGAACAGCGACTCGCGGTCGGCCGGCAGCGGCTGGGAGGCCTGGGTATAGATGATCCGCAGGCTCTGGTCCTTGTGCGCATCCATGCGGAACAGCGGCGGCGTGATCAGGAACGGCGTGCTCACGCTGTCCGGCGTCGATTTGGAATCGCCCGTGTCGATCCATGCCTCGACCAGCGCGGGATTGTCGCCCTGGTTGGACAGGCGCACGGTGTCCTCGCCCTGCTTGGCGGAAAACACTACGCGGGTGCCACCGATCACGACGCTGGCGTGGGCTGGCGGTATCGCCAGGCACAAGGCGACCGAAGCCGCGCCAAGTGCACGGGTCAGGATCTTCATGGGTATCTCTTGCGAGGGAGGAGGCGGGTCACAGCGGGCTGCCGTATTCCTGCGAATACGGCAGCCCACCTGCACGACCCTTAGTTGTAGGTCAGCGTGAAGGCGACCGACGCGGTCACCGTGCCGGCGGTGACGGCCGTGGTGGTCGGCTGGTAGTACTGCGCCTGGTAGCTCAGCGCGGCGGTACCGGTGCCGCTGATGGCGGCACTGACCGGGTTGGGGTTGGTGTTGAGGTTGATGGCGGTACCCGTGCTGTTGGTCATCTGGACTTCCACATTGGAGAAGCCCGCGCCGGCCGTGTTCTGGATGGCGCCGGTGGTCGCGTCGATGTTGGCGTTGCCGCTGAACGACGCGCCGACCACGACACCCGACGGCGTCGTCGGGCAGCCGGTGAGGTTCAGCGAAAAGGGCGTCAGGCCCGCGGTGGAGCCCTGCGCGGTGAATACGGTCTTGACCACGTCCGGCAGGGTGACGGTGACGATGCCGCCGGATGCGTTGCTGACGGTGCAGGTCGAGGACAGAACCTTGCCGTTGAAGGTGATGGTGCCGTCGGTTGCACGGGCAACCTGCGGGGCGAGCGCTGCCACGCCGAAACCGGCGATCAGGGCAGCGGAGAGAACAGTCTTGATCATGCGTATTTCCTTTCGGAGTTGGGTGCTAACGGATTCGACGCGCTGTGGACAAAAGTGGCCGCACTCCTGCGCCACCCCCGACTGCAGCCTTGCGCGCGGCTGGTCAGCGGGGATGTCAGCAATCTCTATGCCAAACCGAATCTGCGGATGGCGGCCAGCGGCTCTATGGCGCCGGGATTAGGAGCGAACCCCCTTGGTTGAGCCTGGGTGTACCCCGTCGCTGCTTGCCGCAGTGACAAATTATGGCAGGCAAAAGTGCGAACTGCGTCACTCATTTTGAGTGATGCCCGCATCAAAAGCGGCGCAAGTTATTGCGATCATGTTAAATGCGCCCGGCATGTAAAGTATGCTTGACATGCGCAGCGGACACTCCGTATGCTCCGTTTGTCAAGGTTGCTTGACATGTCGAGGGGGAGCGCCATGAGTAGGATCCGCTGGTTCCGCTGGTTCCGCAGGTACGCGGCCTGGTCGTTGTTCACCGCCGGGCTTGTCGGCGCGCTGCCGGCACTGGGGGTGGCGGCGAACGGCCAAGTCGGCACGCTGAAATTCGAGCGCCATGGAGGCCATGGCCGCGCGGTGATCCTGATCCCGGGCCTGGAGGGTGGTCCGTGGGTGTGGAAGGACACCATCGCGCAACTGGAGAAGAACCACGTGGTCTACGCCGTGACCCTGGCAGGGTTCGACGGCATGCCCGCGCCGATGCGCAAGACCGGGCTGATGGACCAGGCCGACACTTCGCTGCTGGCGCTGATCGAACAGCAGCACATCGACAAACCCGTCCTGGTGGGCCACAGCCTTGGCGGTACCTTGGCGCTGCGCTTCGCCGGCGAGCATGCGTCGCTGATCTCGGGCGCGGTGGCGGTGGACGGCCTGCCGATCTTCCCCGGTATGGACCGGGCGGATGCAACACAGCGCAAGGCGATTGCAGGGCGCGCCGGCACACAGATGGCGGCCATGACGCCGGCGCAGTTCCGGGCGGCGGCACTGGGCTACATGCAGAACGTCGGGGTCATCGATCCGAAGCTGGCGGAGCAGTACGCACCGTTGAACGCACGCAGCGATGCCGCGGCCAGCGCCGGATACGTGGCGGAGGACATGGCCGCCGACTATCGCCCGCTGCTGAAGCAGGCGGACGTGCCGATCCTGGAGATCTCGCCGTACTACGCGCCGGATTTCGCCAAGCCGCCGCTGCAGTTCAGCGAGGCGCAGAAGGCCGCGTATTACCAAAGCCTGCTGGCGGACGCGCCACACGCGAAGGTGGTGTCGATCGCGCCGTCGCGGCATTTCGTGATGCTCGACCAGCCGGCGAAGTTCCAGCAGGTGCTGGATGGGTTCCTGAAGGCACTTTGAGGTGGCACCGATGCGACGTTTCACGGAAAAGCAGTACCAGCGCCAGCTGTTGAGCGCGATGTCGCTGTACGTCGGCGTCATGCTGCTGGCCTGGCCCTCGGTGAAGACCACCGGCAGCGTGCCGCTGAAACTGGCGTTGGCGCTGCTGCCGGCGGCGCTGATGCTCTATGTGATCGGCCTGATGGCGCGACGCATCCTGCACAGCGACGAGCTGGAGCAGCGCACGCACATGATCGCGCTGGGCGTGGCCTCTGCGGTGGTGGGCGCGGCGAGCCTGGTCGGCGGTTTCCTGGCCGCGGCGAAGCTGCTGCGGCTGGACGGCACCGTGCTGATCTGGGTATTCCCGCTGCAGTTGTTCGCCTACGGCCTCACGCGTTGGCTGGTGAACCGGCGCTACGGCCACGACGGCGTCTGTGGCGAGGGCGGTTTTCCGTTCCGTCAACGGCTGCTGTTGATCCTCGCGCTGATGGCGGCGGTGGCGCTGGCCGCGTATTGGCGCCACGACGATCTCGACTTCGGCATGCTGGCCGGCATGGGGTCGGCGCTGGTGCTAGTACTGGCGTGGCAGGGCTTCCGGTACTGGCGGAAGCGCCATGTGCCGTCCGGCACGCGGGATGCGGAGCGTACGCGATGAGTGACCGCGACCAGACCCGCACACTGCAGCAGCGCTACCTGCGCGAGTTCCTGCCGGCCATGCTCGGCTACGTGATAGTGCTGCCGATCTCGATCACGCCGCTGCTGCGCGTCGAGCTGTCGACCGTGGGGAAGGTAGTGGTCGCCTTGTTGCCAGTGGTGCCGATGGTCTTCGTGGTGCGCGCGATGCTGCGGCACATGCTGCGCCAGGACGAGCTGCAGCAGCGCATCGAGCTGCAGGCGGTGGCCATCACCTGCGCGGTGATCGGCATGGCCAGCTTCAGCCTCGGCTTCCTGCAGAACGTGCGGGTGCTGCCTTCGCCGCCGTGGCTGATGTTGTGGGTGTTGCCGCTGACGATCGGCGTGTACGGCGTGGTCCGCTTCCTGCTGGCGCGCCGTTACCGATGAACAACCACGTGCGCGAACTGCGCGGCGAACAGGGCTGGTCGCAGGCGGACCTCGCCGAGCGGCTGGAAGTGTCGCGGCAGACGGTCAACGCGATCGAGACGGGCAAGTACGACCCCAGCCTGCCGCTGGCGTTCAAGATCGCGAAGCTGTTTGGACGTCCGATCGAATCCATTTTCGAGCCAGGAAGCGATACATGAGCATGAATCCAAGGAAACGTATGGCGGTCATCGTGGCGGTGGCGACCGCGATCTTCGCCGCCAACCATGCCGTCCGGCGACAGCAGCCCAGGCGTGAGGTAACGGCGTCGTCGCCGGGCGCGACATCGCTGCAGACGGCGGTGAAACCCGCGCCACCCCGCACCTGGAAACTCGGTTCGCTCACGCTGACCGCCTGCAGCCTGGGCCAGCCGAACAGCGGCCTGAGCACCGCGGCATGGTGCGGCACGCTGGGGGTGCCGGAGAACCGCGCCGAGCCGCAGGGTCGCAGGATCGACCTGAAGCTGGCGGTACTGCGCTCCAGCGCGCAGGTTGCGAGCCCGGACATGCTGGCTTTCCTCGCCGGCGGCCCGGGGCAGGCGGCCACCGATTACGCCGGACCGATCGCCGCGATGCTGGAGCCGCTGCGCGCGCACCGCGACATCCTGCTGCTTGACCAGCGCGGCACCGGCGGCTCGAATGCGCTGGACTGCAAAAGCGACGACAAGACCCCGGCAAACGACGACACCGGCTTCGATCCCGCCAAGCTGCGCGCCGAGGCGGCGACCTGCCTGAAGCAGGTGGAGACGCGCGCCGACCCGCGCTACTACACCACCACCGACGCGGTGCAGGATCTGGAAGACGTGCGCCGCGCGCTGGGCGTGCCGGAGTTCGACCTGGTCGGCGTCTCCTACGGCACGCGGGTGGCGCAGCAGTACGCCGGGCGCCATCCCGATGCGGTGCGCAGCATGGTGCTGGACAGCACGGTGCCGAACAGCGTGGTGTTGGGCGAGGACTTCGCGCAGAACCTCGACGATGCGCTGAAGGCGCAGTTCGCGCGCTGCGACGCCGACGCCGCCTGCAAGCAGCGCTTCGGCCACCCGTACCAGACGTTGGTGCAGCTGCGCGATGCACTGCGGGCGAACCCGCATCCGGTCAGCTTCCGCGATCCGGAGACCTACCAGACGGTGCAGCGCGTGCTGAGCGAGGACGCGCTGGTCAGCGTGGTGCGCATGTTCGCCTACACACCGCCCACCGCCGCGTTGCTGCCGCTGTCGATCGACGCCGCCGCACACGGCGATGTGGGTCCGCTGCTGGGCCAGGCCAAGCTGCTGACCGTGGACATGGCCGATCTCGCCGGCAGCGGCATGTCGTACTCGGTGATCTGCAGCGAGGATGCCGACCTGCTCACTGCGCGCCCGCAGGATACCGACACCCTGCTCGGCAACCACATGGTCGATGCCTACAAGGCAATCTGCGCAGTGTGGCCCAAGGGCACGCGGCCGGCGGATTTCCACCAGCCGCTCAAGACCGGCAAGCCGGTGCTGCTGCTGGCTGGCCAGTACGACCCGGTCACGCCGCCGCGCTATGCCGAGGAGGTCGCGAAGCACATCGCGAACGCGCGCGTGCTGTTGTTCAAGGGCCAGGGCCACAGCGTGCTGGCGACCGGTTGCGGGCCGCAACTGGTGCAGCGCTTCGTCGAGCACCTCGATCCGAAGACGCTGGACGCGAGCTGCCTGGACCGCTTGCAACCCACGCCCTTCTTCATCGACTTCAATGGAGCCACGCCATGAGCAAGCCCCTAGTGCCGGCGAGCGCCGTGCTGTTGGCCGCGGCCTTCATCGCCGCCGCCGTGCTGGATGCGCCGCATGTCATCACCCAGGTCCTGCTGCCCTTGCTGGTCGCGTTTTCCGTGCTGACCACCAGGCGGGGCGCCTGTTTCAAGCGGAGTGAACAGCCGTGATCGAAGTCAGGGATCTGCACAAGGCGTTCGGCGCGGTGAAGGCCGTGGACGGTGTCAGCTTCACCGCCCGCGACGGCGAGATCACCGGCCTGCTCGGCCCCAATGGCGCCGGCAAGACCACCACGCTACGCATGCTCTACACGCTGATGACGCCGGACCGCGGCCAGGTGTTGGTGGACGGCGTCGATGCGACAGTCGATCCGCTGGCGGTGCGCCGCACGCTCGGCGTGCTGCCGGATGCGCGCGGCCTGTACAAGCGGCTCACCGCGCGCGAGAACATCGAATATTTCGCGCGCCTGCAAGGCATCGACGAGGCCGTGCTGCGCATGCGCCACGAGGCGCTGGTCGACGCGCTGGAGATGCGCGACATCCTCGACCGCCGCACCGAGGGCTTCTCGCAGGGCCAGCGGGTGAAGACCGCGATCGCCCGTGCGCTGATCCACGATCCGCGCAACGTGATCCTCGACGAACCCACCAACGGCCTCGACGTGATGGCCACGCGCGGCCTGCGCCGCTTCATGCAGCAGCTCAAGGGCGAAGGCCGCTGCGTGCTGTTTTCCAGCCACATCATGCAGGAGGTGGCGGCGCTGTGCGACCGCATCGTGGTGATCGCGCGCGGCCGCGTGGTGGCCGACGAGACGCCCGATGCGCTGCGTGCGCAAACCGGCGAAACCAACCTGGAGGATGCCTTCGTGAAGATCATCGGCAGCGAGGAGGGCCTCGCCGCATGAGTACCGTCATGGCTTCGAAAACGCGCCGCGCCGGCACCGCGTTCACCGTGTTCCTGAAGGAGGTGCGCGAGAACCTGCGCGACCGCCGCACGCTGACAAGCGCCTTCCTCACCGGCCCGCTGCTGGGGCCGCTGCTGTTCGTGATGCTGGTCAACGTGCAGGTGAACCGCGAGCTGGACAAGGCCGACCAGCCGCTGCACGTGCCGGTGATCGGCGCGCAGTACGCGCCGCACCTGGTCGATGCGCTGAAGGAGGGTGGCATCGTGCCGGATGCGCCGGTGGCCGATCCCGGCATGGCCGTGCACAAGCAGGATGCCGACGTGGCACTGCGCATCGCCGCCGACTACGGCAAGGCCTGGCGCAAGGGCGAGCCGGTGCAGGTGGAGCTGTTCTACGATTCCTCGCGGCGCGACACCGCCGGCGCGGTGGAACGGGTAAGCAGGCTGGTGGAAACCTACGCCCGCCAGCAGGGCGCGATGCGGCTGGTGGCGCGCGGCCTGGCGCCGGGCACGGCATGGCCGGTGCAGGTGGCCAAGCGCGACCAGGCCACGCCGCAGTCGCGCGCGGTGCTGATGTTCGCGATGCTGCCGTACTTCTTCGTGATCACCTTGTTCATGGGGGGCATGTACCTTGCCATCGACCTCACTGCGGGCGAGCGCGAGCGGCAGTCGCTGGAACCACTGTTCGCGAATCCGGTGGCGCGCTGGAAGATCCTCGTCGGCAAGCTGGCGGCGATCTGCGCGTTCTCGCTGGCCAGCCTGGCGATCACACTGCTCGCGTTCGCGGTGGTGGGCCGCTTCATCCCCGCCGAGAAGCTGGGCATGGAGCTGGACCTGGGCTGGCACTTCGCCGGTACCGTGCTGCTGCTGATGCTGCCGCTGGTGCTGCTGCTGGCCGCGCTGCAGACCCTGGTGGCCGCGTTCGCCAAGAGCTACCGCGAGGCGCAGACCTACATCTCGCTGCTGCTGATGGTGCCGCTGATCCCCAGCGCCCTGCTGGCCTTCCTGCCGATCAAGGCGCAGGCGTGGATGTACGCGGTGCCGCTGCTGGGACAGAACCTCGGCATCATGCAGCAGCTGCGCGGCGACGGCGTCAGCGGCGAGCAGTTCGTGCTGTGCCTCGCCGGCACGCTGGCGGCGGCGCTGGTGGCGGTGGGCATCACCGCGCAGCTGTACCGCTCGGAGAAGTTGGCGATCTCGGCTTGATGCTCCCGTAGGAGCGCACCCTGTGCGCGAACGCTTTTGGCTTCGATCCAGCGCCAGAGCATTCGCGCACAAGGTGCGTTCCTACACAGCGGCGGCTATCCACGCCGCCACCGCCTGCGGATGTTCCAGCTGCAGGTGGTGGCCGCCTTCCATGTGCTCCACCGCGATGCGCGGCACGCAGGCGGCGCGCGCCTGCATCATCGCCGCGGGCAGGTAGGGCGTGGCCGGTTGCGACAGCAGCAGGGCGGCGGGCGCCTCGATGCCGGCGAGCAGGGTGTGGATCTGCGATTCGGCCAGCCGCACCGCGGTGGGGCGGACCAGGCGCGGATCGCTGCGCCACTGCCAGCCGCCGTCCGTCTCGCGCAGGCCGCGCGCCACGATGGGACGCGCGAATTCCGCGCGCAGGCCGCTGGCGATCGTGCGGGCGCTGACCGCCTGTTCCATGTCGCGGAACACGCGCAGCGCCTTGCCGTCGGCGGGCGGCAAGGCCAGCGCGTCGCGAAAGCGCCGTAGCGTGTAGCTGTCGTCGTCGCCCAGCGGGCCCAGGCCCTCGATCAGCCACAGCCGTTCGATGCGGTCAGGCGCGGCGGCGGCCAGCAGCGACGCGACGCCGGCGCCCAGCGAATGGCCCAGCAGCCGGCAGCGCGGCAGCGCCAGCGCATCGAGTGCGGCCAGCACGGCACGCACGTGGTCGAGGAAGTGGTAGCCGGCGCTTGCGGGCAGGTGGTCCGAGTGGCCGTGGCCGGGCAGTTCCAGAGCGATCACGCGGCAATGCGGGGCGAGCAGCGGTGCGAGCAGGGAGAAGCTGCCGGCATTGTCCAGCCAGCCGTGCAGGGCGACGAGCGGCGGTGCTTCGGGTTCGCCCCATTCCAGTGCGGCTAGCGTGAGGTGCGGCAGCGCGATGCGTCGGTCGCGCGGCGCGTTCATACCCGCCACCCGGCGAGGTGGCGACGCGCCAACGCGGCGAGGCTGTGCACCTGTTCCGCGCCGTCGTTGAGCGCAGGGATGTAGCGCAGTTCGTCGCCACCGGCAGCAGCGAAGAAGTCGCGGTTCTGCATCGCGATCTCCTCCAGCGTCTCCAGGCAATCCACCGCGAAGCCGGGGCAGGCCACGTCGAGCGTCTTCACGCCTTCGCCGGCGAGCCGGCGTACGGTGGCGTCGGTGTACGGCGAGAGCCAGGCCTCGCGGCCCACCCGCGACTGGAAGCTCAGCAGCACTTGCGATTCGTCCAGCCTCAGCCGTTCGCGCAACAGGCGCGCGGTGGCGCGGCACTGTTCGGCGTAGGGATCGCCGAGCCGTACGTAGCGCTCGGGAATGCCGTGGAAGGAGAGCAGCAGCCGGTCGCCGCGGCCGTGCTTCGCCCACCACGCCTCGATGCTCGCCGCCAGCGCTTCGATGTGGCCGGGGTCGTCGTGGTAGTCGTTGACGAGGCGCAGCTCCGGCGGCCAGCGCAGCGCTTTCATGGCGTCGGCCACCGCGTCGATCACCGAGCCGGTGGAGGTGGCCGAGTACTGCGGGTACAGCGGCAGCACCAGCAGGCGGCGCACGCCTTCCTTTTGCAAAGTCTCGATGGTCTTCGTCACCGCCGGCTCGCCGTAGCGCATCGCCAGCGCGATCCGCACACCCGTGCCCAGTTCCGCCTGCAACGCGCGGGCCAGCGCCTCGCTGCGCCAGCGAAGCGGGGAACCTTGGGCGTCCCAGATGCGTCCATAGGCATGCGCGGAGCGCCGCGGACGCAGGCGCAGGATCACCCCGTGCAGGATCGGCCACCACTTCCAGCGCGGGGTGTCGATCACCCGGCGATCGGACAGGAATTCGGCCAGGTACGGTCGCAGCGCCTTGGCGGTGGGCGCCGTGGGCGTGCCCAGGTTGACCAGCAGCACCGCTGTCTGAACGGATGTCGCCGTGGCAGGGACGGAAAGGCCGGCGGGGCCGGTATAGTGATCGAGGTCAGGCATCTTGGTGGCGACGGTGAAACTGCCGTGAGTCTGCCACAAGCGCGACGCGCATCCCCGCAACCCTCCATGACGGAGCTGCCCATGTTCAAGACATCCCTGCATTGCCTGCTGCTGGTCGGCGCGGCCCTGCTGTTGCCGGCGATGGCCGCGCATGCCGACGACGTTGCGCCGCAGCAGCGCGCACAAAACGCGGTGCGCGTGCTGAACGAGATCGAGCAGGCGCCGGACAAGGCGATCCCGAGCGACCTGCTCAAGGACGCGAAGGCGATCGCGGTGATCCCCGACGTGCTGAAGGTCGGCTTCGTGTTCGGCGGCCGCCGCGGCGAGGGGCTGATCTCGGTGAAGAGCCCGGACGGCACCTGGTCGAACCCCAGCTTCATTTCCTTTGGCGGCGGCAGCGTGGGCTTCCAGATCGGCGTGTCGTCCACCGACGTGATCCTGGTGTTCCGCACCCAGCGCGGCGTGGATTCGATCGTCAACGGCAAGTTCACCATCGGCGCCGACGCCTCGGCCGCGGCCGGCCCGGTTGGCCGCACCGCCTCGGCCGCCACCGACCAGCAGCTGAAGGCGGAGATCTATTCCTACTCGCGCGCGCGCGGCCTGTTCGCCGGTGTGGCGCTGGACGGCTCGGTGCTGAAGATCGACCAGGACGCCAATGCGGCGGTGTATGGTCCCGGCATCACCCCGCGGCGGATCTTCGAGGGTGGCGTGAGCAACGTGCCGCCGGCGGTGGTGAAGTTCCGCGATACGCTGGAAGAGTACACTTCCAAGTGACCGCCTTGTGCGAAGATCGGCAGTTCCCGCGCGGAGCCGTTTCCGCCCGGGTTCGCCTCGAGGAACATCATGGGTTTTGACAGCATCTGGCATTGGCTCCTGCTCCTGGTCATCGTGCTGCTGATCTTCGGCACCAAGAAGATCGGCAACATCGGCTCGGACCTCGGCAACGCCGTGCGCGGCTTCAAGAAGGCCATGCACGGCGACGAGAACGAGAAGGCGAAGGAGTCGCAGCAGGCGAAGGAACAGCTGCGCGCCGACCCGCCGGCGGCCTCGTCGGCGAACGCCACGCAGGAACAGCAGCGCGACTCGCACGAGTCGAAGTAAGCCGCTGCGGAGCATCGGGCGATGATCGAGATCAGCTTCGGCAAGCTGGTGCTGCTCGCGCTCGTCGCGCTGATCGTGCTCGGCCCCGAGAAACTGCCCGGCGCGGCGCGCACCGCGGGCGCACTGCTGCGCCGCGTGCGCAACGGCTGGGACAGCGTCCGCGCCGAGGTGGAGCGCGAACTGGAAGTGGAAGAGATCAAACGCGCCGCCCGCGAGGCCGCCGCGCACGCCGAGGCCGCGCAGAACGAATTCAAGGAAGGCGTGCAGCAGGTGCGCCAACCGGTCGACGAGGCGGTTTCGACGCTCAAGAACGCGGCGACGCCGGAACCGGCTGCCGCGGAGAGCGTGCCCGAGGCGCAGCGGGAATTGCCGTTGGGCGAACCGTCCGCCGCGCCGGCCGCGAAGGAGACCGCGCATGGCGGCCACTGATCCCGACGAACTCGGAGACGACCTGCAGCAAGGCCTGTTCTCGCATCTGATCGAGCTGCGTTCGCGTCTGCTCAAGGCGATCGCCACCGTGCTGCTCGTGCTGGTGGCGCTGGTGCCGTTCGCGAACCGGCTGTACTCGGAACTCGCCGCGCCGCTGGTGGCGCGCCTGCCGCAAGGCGCGCATCTGATCGCCACCGAGGTGGCCAGCCCGTTCATCACGCCGCTGAAGCTGGCGTTCTACACCGCGCTGTTCATCAGCATGCCGGTGATCCTGTACCAGCTGTGGGCCTTCGTCAGCCCCGGTCTGTACAAGCACGAGAAGCGCCTCGCGCGGCCGCTGCTGGTCGCCGCGATGGCGCTGTTCTACTGCGGCTGCGCGTTCGCGTATTTCCTGGTGCTGCCGGCGGCGTTCCGCTTCCTCACCGCGGTGACCCCCGCGGGCGTGGAGATGATGACCGACATCACGCACTACCTCGACTTCGTGATGCTGATGTTCTTCGCGTTCGGCCTGTGCTTCGAGGTGCCGGTGGCGGTGGTGATCCTCGCAGCGGTGGGCATCGTCGATCTCGCCAAGCTGCGCAACGCGCGGCGCTACGCGATCGTGGGCGCGTTCGCGGTGGCTGCGATCATCACGCCGCCGGACATCACCTCGATGATCATGCTGGGCATCCCGATGTGCCTGCTCTACGAGCTGGGCATCCTCGCGGTGCGCTGGCTGCTGCCGAAGAAGGCGGCGGATTGAGCCATTCGGGACATTGTAGGAGCGCACCCTGTGCGCGACAGCCTTTGCTTCGATCGAAGCAAAAGCTGTCGCGCACAGGGTGCGCTCCTACAGAGGGTGCTTACGGCTGCGCGGTTGAAGCCGCCGGCGCCGGCAATGGCTCCACCTTGGTGCTGTCGCTGGGCCGCAGCGCCAGCCCGCCGTGCTTGTACAGGTCGCTGGCCACCTGGTAGTACGCGATCGCGGTGTCCACCAGGTCCTGCCTGACCGGCACCACGGGCGTGGCGTCGCCGGTGGCGAAGTCCGGCTTCAGCTGTTCCAGCCGCTTGCGCGGTTCGAGGATGGTGAGCGTGTCGCCGCGCACGTAGCCCAGCTTCTCGTAGGTTCCGGGGAAGGCGTGGCCTTCGCCCGGCGTGCGCTGGAAAACGTCCTGGCCGAAGAAGCGCGAGCGGTAGCTGAAGTCGAGCAGGCCAAGCAGGGTGGGCGGGATGTCCAGCTGGCCCATCAGCGCGTTCACGCGCTCGGGCTTGAAATGCTCCGGCGCGTAGATCCACAGCGGGATGTGGTAGCGGTTGATCGGGATGCTGGTCTTGCCCGCGCTGGAGGCGCAGTGGTCGGCGGTGATCACGAACACCGTGTCGTCGAAGTACGGCTTCTCGCGCACCCGCTTGATGAAGTCCTCGATCGACCAGTCGGTGTAGGCCACCGCGCCCAGGCGCGACGGCGCCTGGAACTTCACCCGCCCGGCCGGATAGGTGTACGGCCGGTGGTTCGAAGTGGTCATGATGTGCAGGAAGAACGGCTTGCCCTCGGCGTGGACCTGGTCCATCTGGCTCAGCGCCAGCGTGTACAGGTCCTCGTCGGACACGCCCCACACGTTCTGGCTGTGGATGGGCATGCCCTTCGGGATCGCGCTGCGGTCCACCGTCTTGTAGCCGTTGTGGCTGAAGAAGTAGTTCATGTTGTCGAAGTAGCCGTAGCCGCCGTAGACGAACTCCGACACGTAGCCGCGATCGTTGAAGATGCTGGCCAGCGAGAACAGGTTCTCGTTGTCCTTCTCGCGCACCAGCGAATCGCCCGGCGTGGGCGGCACCGACAGCGACAGCGCCTCCAGACCGCGCACCGTGCGCGTGCCGTTCGCGTAGAGGTTGTCGAAGAAGATGCTCTTGTCGACCAGCGAGTCGAGGAAGGGCGTGAGGCCTTCCTTGTTGCCGAAGGTGCCGAGGTAGTCGCCGGACAGGCTCTCGACGCTGATCAGCACCACGTTGAGGTGTTTCTCCGGCCCGTCGGCGCGGATCGCGCGGGTGAGGTCGCGCGGGTCGTCGCCGACGAAGCTCGCGTTCGGCGCCTTGAGGTCCCCGCGGATCAGCTTGAACGCCTCCGCGTCGGGCAGCGAGCGGTAGAACTTCTTGTAGTCGAGGTGGCTGGAGCGGAACGCCGCGAAGAACTGGTAGATGCCGTTGCCGGCCAGCTCGTTGACGTAGTTGTTGGCGGTGCGGTCCTTCATCTCGCCGTTGACCGCGGCCACCGAGATCGCGGTGAGCACCAGCCACACCAGCGGCACGCGGGCGCGCTGCATGAGCGTGCTGCCGTCGTCGCGTGCGCGCAGGCCGCGCCGGGAGAGCACGAACACCACCAGCGCCAGCACCACCAGCAGGGTCAGCCAGGTGCCGATCGGGTAGGACTCGCGGATGTTGCCGATCACCTCGGTGGTGTAGACGAGGTAGTCCACCGCGATGAAGTTGAAGCGCGAGCTGAACTCGTTCCAGAACACCAGCTCCGACGCCGCCACGAACAGCAGGCCGTACAGCAGCGCCAGGCCCAGGATGTACAACCCCCACTGTCCGCTGGCCCGGCTGTAGGCGAGCGCCGGCAGCGGCAGGAAGAACAGGAACACCGGGATCAGCGGGCGCACGTCGTTCAGGTGCGCGTGCCACATGAGGTGCAGCACGCCGAAGCAGGCGGCGAACAGCAGCGCCAGGATGGCGAGCCATGCCAGCCAGCGCGCCAGCCCCGCCACCGTCGCGCGGCGGGTCGGCACCAGCCACAGGAACAGCACCATCGGCCAGGCCAGGTACAGGTAGGTGACCAGGTCGTAGCCCAGGCCCACGCCGAACGCGTACAGCCAGTGCAACGGATTCGGCGCCACGTTGCTGCCGGACATCACCAGCAGCACGATGCGGGTGACGAACGAGATCGCGAGGTAGGTGATGCCGAGCCACCACAGGGGCCGGAACCGCTGGCGCAGCGGCGAAGAGTTGAACAGGGCGCGCGACACGGGCAGCTCCAGGCGACAAGGGGGAACGAAGAAGGGCCGGCCGGGCCGGCGTCCATGCAGGCGTTATACCCGCACGGGCTTAGATGTTACATAGTTTCATTTCGGCAGTTCGGCTATCGCGGCGATGCGAGCCCGCTCCATCGCCGTGCCGATCGCCGGCCCGGCAAGCCCCTGCGCCACGAACGGCGCCGCGCTCACCGCCGCGGCGGCCGCACGGGCGCGGCGCAGCCAATCGGCCTGCGGATAGTCGTCATGTTCGTGGCCCAGCCGGCCGCGCTTGTCGGCGAGGCAGGCGGCGAGAAAGGTTTCCAGCCGCTCGGGCCGGCGCAGCGCGTCCAGCGCAGTCAGCAGCTTCAGCACCGTGGCCGGCTTCAGTTCCAGCGCGCGGTGCGCGTTGAGGTGTTCGCGGCAGACCAGCTCGGCCAGCGCAGCGTGTTCGGTGGGCACCTTCAGCCGCGTCGCCAGCGCGCGCAGCGGCGCCACGCCGCGCTGCTCGTGCATTACATGCCGCGGCAGTTCGTCGGCGGGCGTCAGCGCCTTGCCGAGGTCGTGCGTGAGCGCGCAGAAGCCCACGAGGTCGTCGCCCGGCGCGAGCACCGCCGCGGCATCCAGCACCAGTTCCATGTGCACGCCGGTATCGATCTCGGGATGGAACTCGGCGCGCTGCGGTACGCCGTACAGCGCATCGACTTCCGGAAACAGCACGCGCAGCGCACCCGCCGCGCGCAATACGCGCAGGAAGGCGGACGGCCGTGCCTCGGCCAGTGCCTTGCGCGTCTCGGCCCACACCCGCTCGGGCACCAGGTGATCCACCTCGCCGTCGGCCACCATCTGCCGCAGCAGCACCATGGTCTCGTCCGCCACGGTGAAGCCCAGCGGTGCAAAGCGCGCGGTAAAGCGCGCCACCCGCAGCAGGCGCACGGGATCTTCCGCGAACGCCGGCGAGACATGGCGCAGCACGCGCGCCTCGAGGTCGCGCACGCCGCCGTAGGGATCGATCAGCGCGCCATGCTCGTCCTCGGCGATCGCGTTGATCGTGAGATCGCGCCGCGCCAGGTCCTGCTCCAGCGTCACCGCGGGATCGGCGTGGAACTCGAAGCCGTGGTAGCCGCGCCCGCTCTTGCGCTCGGTGCGTGCCAGCGCGTGTTCCTCGCCGGTTTGCGGGTGCAGGAACACCGGGAAATCCTTGCCCACCGGCTTGTAGCCCAGCGCCAGCAGGTCTTCAGGGCGCGCGCCGGTCACCACGTAGTCGCGGTCGCCCTCCGGCCGTCCCAGCAGCTTGTCGCGGACCGCGCCGCCGACGAGATAGATGCGCATGGGCGAGATTGTGGCATGGCGCGCCGCGTTCCCCGTGCGCCTGGCGTGGCTGCAACCGTCATCGCATCAGCGGTGGCGGCTGCTGGCCGCGGCGGGCGCAACGCCGCCCGCGGTCGCCGCAGCCGCCGGCACCTGCACCGAACTGGTGGGAGCCGGCGGCGGCGCAGGGCAATCCACCGGCTTTCGCGGCGTCATGCTGTTCGGCAGCGCGTAGGCCTGCCCGATCGGGGTGAGTCGGTCGGACATCGGCAGCACCTTGCCGTGCAGGCGCCAGTCGTACATCACGCTGTAGTCCATCACGCGCGCCACGTATTCGCGGGTTTCCTTGTACGGGATGGTGGCGATGAACAGGTCGGGTGGCAGCGTGTTGCGCGCGCTCACCCATTGGTCGACGCGGTTGGGGCCGGCGTTGTAGGCGGCGCTGGCGAGCCAGGGTGCGCCGTTGAAGCGCGCCGCCACCTGCGCCAGGTAGCGCGTGCCCAGCGCGATGTTCACCGCGGGGTCGTACAGGCTGTCGCCGCCGGTCCACGCCAGGCCGTTGCGCCTGGCCACCAACGCGGCGGTGGCGGGCACCAGCTGCATCAGGCCGCGCGCGTCGGCGCCGGAGCGGGCGTCGCTCACCCAGGCGCTTTCCGCGCGCAGGATGCCGTAGGCCCAGGCGGGGTCGATGCCGGCCTGTTCGGCCTGCGGCACCAGGCCGTCCTGGCTGGCCAACGGGAAACGCAGCGTGTAGTAGCGCATCGCTTCGTCGTGATTGAGAGTGAAGGCCGCGCGGTCGTACCAGCCGCGGGCGTCCGCCAGTTCGACGGCCAGCACCTGGGTGCGTTCGTCGGCGCCGTCCAGTGCGCGCGACCATTCGCGCCGCGCCAGCTTCGGCAGGTCCACCGCGAACAGTTCGAACGCACGCAGCAGGCCGGGCTGCGCCAGCAGCGCCTGCTGCTGGCGTGGCGCGTCGGGCGACGTGCGCGGGCAGATCGCGTAGGGCTGCTTGAGCTGGTCGGCGGCGAGGAAGCCAAAGAACGTGGTCGCGCCGGCGAGGTCGGCATAGATCGCCTGCGCCTGCTCAGCCTGGCCGGTGGCGGCCAGCGCGCGGGCGCGGAACCAGCGCCACTCGGCGTCCTGCTGCTGCGCCGCCGGCATCGCTGCGATCGCCGCCAGCACGGCCGGCCAGTCCTGCGCGGCCAGTGCCACGCGCGCGCGCCATTCGCGGGTGGCGGCGGTCTGCGCGGCGGCGGGCAGGGCGATCAGGCGCTGCAGTGCGTTCGTGTCGAAGTCGGTGGCGTGGAACAGCGCAAGCGCGCGCATGACCGCGTTGCGTTGCATGGTGCTGAACTGGAAGCGCGTTTGCAGTTGCTGCCAGGCCGTGTCGGCAGCGGGCGTGTCGCGGCGCGCCTGACGTTCCAGCGCCAGCGTGGCGGCCTGGCGCGCACGCGCGGTGTCGGGCCAGCTCGCGGCAGCGGCCACGGCGGAAGCGGGATCGCGCAGCGCCTGCGCCAGCCACTGCGCTTCCTGGTTCTGCGGCGCGGGCAGCCAGTTCGCCAGCACGGCGATGCTGCCGCCCTTGCCGGCGTCGGCGGCGCGGTCGATGCGCGCCCACAGGCGCGGCGTGGTCAGCAGGCCCTGATCGTGCGCGGCCTGCAGCACGGGATCGCAGGCGCCGGGCAATTCGGGCCGGGTCCACAGATCGGCGAGATCGCGGTCGAAGTCCAGCGTGGCACCGCCCGCCATGCGCGCCTGCAGCGCGTCGCAGGCGAGCGTGTCGCCCATGCCGGACTGGTACAACGCGAGGAAGCCGCTCCAGTCCTGGCGCCGCGCGAGCTCCAGCAGGAAGTCGCGGCGCAGGTCCTGCGCGGGGATCAGTTCGGGATACTGCGTGAGATACGCCTGCACGGTGGCCAGGTCGGTCTGGCGGATGTCGTGCTCCAGCGCGGCGGCGGGCAGGTAGGGATAGAGCGGGTAATTGCGCAGCTTCGCGGCGTACGCGCGCCAGCCGTCGCCGCCCTGCTGGGCCGCGGCCCAGGCCTGCTTGAATGCGGTGCGTTGCGCCGCGGTCGGTGTGGCCGCGCGCGCGCCGGCGGCGACGAGCAGGGTGCCGCAGCTGAGCAGCAGGGCCGACAGGCGGGTGAGGGAATGGCGCCGCGGCGCTGCCTTCGCAAACATGCAAACTCCTTGGTGATCCCCTGCGCCGATTGTAGTGGAAGCTCCCGAATGTGCCGACGCGCGCAGCGGCTTGCGCGCGCTGCGCGCCTGATAAGCTGGCGCACCCCGCTCCCGTTCGCGCAGGCTCGGCATGTCGTTTTCTCCCTCGTCCCGTGGCCGTCGCCTTGTCGCCTGGCTGGCGCTGGTGTCGTTCGCCCTGGCCGGCGCAGCGTGGTGGTGGTGCAAGGGCCGCCCGGTGGATTTGCCGGACGCGCCTTCGGCGCGGATCGCCTGCGTTTCCTACGCGCCGTTCCGCGAAGCGGGCGAAACGCCGCTGGATCCGCATGCCTTCGTCAGCCCCGCGCGCATCGATGCCGATCTGCGTGCGCTGTCCGAACGCTTCGATTGCGTGCGCACGTATTCACAGGGGCAGGGCCTGTCCGCGGTGCCGGGCATCGCGGCGCGCTACCACATGCAGGTGCTGATGGGCATCTGGCTGGGCCGCGATCCCAGGGCGAACGCCGAGCAGGTCGCGCTGGGCATCGCCACCGCACGTGCGCATCCCGATGTGCTGCGGGGGGTGATCGTTGGCAACGAGGTGCTGCTGCGCGGCGAGTTGCCGAGCGCGGAAATCGCCGGCTATCTGCGCGAAGTGCGCGCGGCGCTGCCGGCAGGCATTCCGGTGAGCTATGCCGACGTGTGGGAATACTGGCTGCGCCATCCCGAACTCGCCAGGGCGGTGGACTTCGTCACCATCCACATCCTGCCGTACTGGGAGGACCAGCCGGTGCCGCCGGAGCGCGCGATCCGGCATGTCGAGGACGTCTACGCGAAGGTCGAGCGGGCGTTTCCCGACAAGCGCGTGATGATCGGCGAGACCGGCTGGCCCAGCGCGGGCCGGCCGCGCCGCGATGCCGTAGCCAGCCGGGTGAACGAGGCGCGCTATCTGCGCGAATTCCTCCGCTACGCGGCCAGCGTGCAGATGCCGTACAACGTGATCGAGGCCTTCGACCAGCCGTGGAAGCGCGCGCAGGAGGGCACGGTGGGTGGCTACTGGGGCATCTTCGATGCGCAGGCGCGGCCGAAGTTCGCGATGCAGGGGCCGGTGGTGGAGATCCCGCGCTGGTGGCTGGGCTGGCTGGCCGGCGCGGCCGGCGCGGCGCTGTTCGTGCTGGCCGGCCTGCGTCGCCGGCGCTGGGAGCGCGGGCGTGGCTGGACGGCGCTGGGCCTGGCCGGCTTCGCCAGCGGCTGCGCGCTGGCCTGGCAATGGCGGCAGATGAGCTATGCCTGTCGCGATGACTGGGAATGGCTGCTCTCGCTCGTCGCCTGCCTCGCCGCGCTGTTGACCGCGTTGCGGCTGGCGAGCTGGCTGGCCGGGCGAGTGGCGGGCGCGCCATGCAAGCCGGCGCCGGCGGGGCGGCTGCGCTTTGCGTGGTTGTTCCTGCTGGCGCTGTACGGCCTGCTGCTGGTGTTCGACGGCCGCTACCGCGACTTCCCGCTGGGCCTGTTCGCGCTGCCTTGTGCGGGTTATGCGCTGACGGCGTGGCTGGAGGAACGCGTGCGAACGCCCACGCGCGAGGCGCTGTTCCTCGCCGCATGGCTGCCGCTGCTGGCCGCCGTGGTGGTGGCGCTGGAGCTGGGCGAAAACCCGTCGACCTGGTTGTGGCTGGCGCTCAACCTCGCGATCGCCGTGCCGGTGCTGCGGGCCGCATGGCAGGCGCGTGCGACGCGAACACGCGCAGGCGATATGCTCGGCTGATTCCATGGCGAGGATCGACACATGCAACTGGACAAGCAACGCATCGTGGTGACCGGTGCCTTCGGCACCCTGGGCGCGGCGGTAGTGCGCGCCGCGCTGGACGCGGGCGCCGCGGTGGCGGCGATCGACCGCGCGCCGGTGCCGGCGAACCTGGGCGCGGCGCACGGCTTCGGCGGCGTGGACCTGGCCGACACCGCTGCGGCGAAGCAGGCCGTCGACGCCGCGGCCGAGGCGTTGGGCGGGCTCGACGCGCTGGTCAACATCGCCGGCGCGTTCCGCTGGGAGACCCTGGCCGACGGCGACCCGGACACCTGGGATCTGCTCTACCGGATCAACCTGCGCACCGCGGTGGCGGCGAGCAAGGCCGCGCTTCCGCACCTGCCCGACGGGCGCGGGCGCATCGTCAACATCGGCGCGAACTCGGCACTGAAAGCCGGCGCTGGCGTGGGCGCCTACACCGCGTCCAAATCGGGTGTGATGCGCTTCACCGAGTCGCTGGCCGAGGAACTGAAGCCGCGCGGCATCACCGTCAATGCGCTGCTGCCCAGCATCATCGACACGCCGCCGAACCGCGCCGACATGCCTGACGCGGACTTCGCGCGCTGGGTGAAGCCGGAGCAGTTGGCGGGCGTGATCGTGTTCCTGCTCTCCAATGCGGCGTCGGCGATCACGGGCGCGTTGATTCCGGTGACGGGGCGGGTGTAGTCGCCACATCGTTGCCTGTGCCCTGCAAATGCACGAGGCGCAGGCAGCCGATCAGCAGCGCCAGCGCACCCGGCTCGTAGTTGTAGAGTTGCAAGGCGACCGCGCCCAGCGCGGCGGCCAGCCACGCCAGCGCGCGCGCGCGGCGCAGCAGTGACGACACGGCGACAACGACTGCGATCACGCCATAGACGTCATGCAGGAAGCCCAGCACCAGCGCCTGGCGCAGCGCGCACCAGGCGGGCGCCTGCGCCGTCGTGCACAGCTGCGCCATCGCGGGCGGCTCGATCAGGCCGTAGCGCAACCCCGCCGCGACCAGGCCGGCCAGCACCAGCAGCAGCCATGGCGTCAGCGTGCGCAGCCAGCGGGCGCTCATCGGCGATCCCCGCGTGCGGGTGGCGTCGCGGGCAGGCGGATCTCGGCCGCCAGCGCGAGATGGTCGGAAAACGCCTGCGGCAGCGTCCACACTTTCTCCAGCGCCACCGAGTGCGAGACGAGGATGTGGTCCAGTGCGCGTTTCGGCTTCCAGCTGGGAAAGGTGGGCGTGGGCTGCACGGGTGGCTGCAGCCGTGTGCGGGCGAACAGCTGGCGCATCTCGGCGCTCCCGAGCTCGGTGTTGAGGTCGCCCATCAGCACCACGTGCGGATGGTCCTGGAGGATCTCGGCAATGAAGTCCAGCTGGCGCGCGCGCGTGGGTGCACGCAGCGAGAGGTGGGCGATCATCACGGCGAGCGCGTCCTCGCCTTCGCCGAAGCGCACCAGCAAGGCGCCGCGGCCGTGGCCGGGCAATGGATAGTCGATCACCGCGCTGGGCTCGATGCGGCTGATCAGTCCGTTCGCGGTGTGCGACAGCTTCGCCACCGGCCGGTTCGGCTGGTGGCTCCAGTACGGCATGCCGGCGGTTTCGGCGAGGTAGCGGGTCTGGTTGAGGAAGCCCGAGCGCAGGCTGCCGGCGTCGGCCTCCTGCAGGCCGATCACGTCGAACTCGGGCAGCAGCGCGGCGAGGCGGTCGAGGTTGTCGATCTTGCTGCGCCCCGGCAGTACCGCGTTGAGGCTGCGGGTGACATATTCGCTGTAGCGCTGCACGCTGGCACCGGCGAGTATGTTGCAGCTCAGCAGGCGCAGGCGGTGTTCGGCAGCGGCGGGGACGGAAGGGGCGCGATTCATCAGGCTGCGTACGGTACACGCGGAAGACCGCAGCGGACGTGAACGCTCCTCAGGCGATCACTTGCCGCCCTTGTCCGCCTCGGCGAGTTCGCGCTTGGCCAGCCACTGCGCCACCGCGGACAGCTCGTCCAGCGTGTGCACGTTGGTGACCCGGTACTTGCCGTTGATCACGATGCTGGGCGTGCCGTCCACGCCCCACTTCTGGATCAGCGCCAGGTCCGCCTTCAGCTTCGCGGTGGCGGCGTCGGAGGTGGCGAGGCGCATGAACTCGGCGCGGTTCACGCCTTCGCGGGCGTAGAAGTCGGCCAGTTCGTCCATCGTGTTGATCGGATAGTGCTGGGCGAACTTGGCCACGAACAGCTGCAGGTGGGTGCGATCCACCACGCCCAGCTGCTTGGCAGCATAGTAGGCGCGCGCGAACGGCAGCCACTCGGCACTGAACGGCGCCGGCACCAGTTCGAACTTCACGCCCTTGGGCAGCGATTCCTTCAGCTTCTCGGCGATCGGCGCGAACTCGGCGCAATGGATGCAGCCGTAGGAGAACACCTCGGCCACCTCGACCTTGCCTTCGTTGCTGTAGCGCTGGTGCGGGCCGGGCAGGGTCACGTACTGGTCGCCCTCGGTGTACGGGGCAGGCGTGCCGGATTGCGCGGTGCAGGCGCTGGCCAGCGCGAGGCCGGCGATCAGGGTCAGTGCACGCAGGCGGGCGAGGTGCTTCATCGGGGGATGCTCGTGGACGGTTTCAGGAAGAGGGGCGTCGCGGCTGAAGCCGCTCCTACTTGCCGGCGCCGGCGGCGGCTTCCTTCGCCACCAGCCACTGGGTCAGCTCGATCGCACGCTGCACGGTGTGCACGTCGGAGGGCGAGAAGCGGTACTTGCCGTCCACCACGATGGTGGGGGTGCCGGGCACGCCGTAGGCCTTGATGAGGTCATCGGCCTGCTTCATCTTGGTGTTGACCGAGAAGGAGTTGGCCACCGCCACGAATTCCTTGGGGTCCACGCCGTATTTCGCGTAGAACTTCGCGATGTCCCCGATCGTGGGCCACGCGCCCTTGGGCTTGGGGCGACCGGTGCTCAGGTCGTAAGTTGCCGTCTCGCCGGTCTTCCAGGTGGCGTCGAACATCGCGTCCTGGGTCTTGGCGCGCACGCCCAGCGCCTCGGCGGCGTAGAACGCGCGCTGGTACAGGGGCCAGTTCTCGTCGGGGCGGAACGCGGCGGGCAGGTAATGCACCACGGCATCCGCCGGCAGGCTCTTCTCGATCTGGTCCATCGCGGTGTGGAAGCTGTTGCAGGCCGGGCAGGCGTAGGAAAACACCTCCACCACCTCGATCTTGTCGGTGGCGACGGCCTTGGGCTGGGCCGGGTCGATGCGGAAGTAGTCCTTGCCCTCGACCCACTTGCCGTCGTCGACGAAAGGTGCGGCGGCGGGCGGGGTTGCGGCTGCCGTCGTTGCTGCGGTCGCGGGCGTGGCCGTGCTTGCCGCGGCGGTCGGCGCGGAACTGGCTGCCGGTGCCGGTGCGTTGGCGGTCGCGGGGGCAGCCGGTGCCGTCGCGGCGGTGCTGGCGGCCGCGGGCGTGGTCGGCGCGGCCGTGCCGTTGTCGCTGGAATGGCCGCAGGCGGTCAGCGCCAGCAGGGCGGCGCACAGGATAGCCAGACGCTTCAACATGGGTTACCTCGGTGGTGCGGGTACGCGGGACGCGGATGCGCAGGCATGTCGCCGGCGCATCCGATGGAGGATCAAGGCGTGGCTGCTGCCGGCTTGTGCAGGTCTTCGGCGGTGGCCGGATGTAGGCCCTCGATGTAGCTGGCCAGCGCGGCGATGTCGTCCGTACTCAGTTTCTGGGCAATCGCCGGCATGATCTGCGAGTGCGCATCCGTGCCCCAGCTGGTGCCGTCGTGCCAGGCCTTCAGCGTGGCCTGGACGTATTGCGCGTGCTGGCTTTCCAGCTGCGGGTACATTGCGCCGGGATTGCCGCGGCCGTCGATGCTGTGGCAAGCCATGCAGGCGGGAATGCCGCGCTTGACGTCACCCTCGCGGAACAGCTGCTGGCCGTGCTCGACCAGCGCCTGGTCGGCCACGCCGGGCAGCGCGGTCTTGCTGGCGAAGTAGGCGCCGATGTCGTGCATGTCCTGTTCGGACAGCGGCGTGGCCATGCCCAGCATGATCGGGTTCTGGCGCTTGCCGCTCTTGAAGTTCTCCAGCTGGTGGACGATGTACTGCTCGCTCTGGCCGGCCAGCTTGGGGTACTGCGGGTCGGTGGAGTTGCCATCCATGCCGTGGCAGGCGCCGCAGGCGGCGGCCTTGGCCTGGCCCGCGGTGGCGTCGCCCGGCTTCACCGCGGCTTCGGCGGTCGCCGCTGCCGGGGTGGCGGCAGACTGGGCAGCGGTGGCAGCCGCGGCCGGTGCAGCCGTCGACTTGGCGGCGTCCTGCGCCATCGCCGTGCCTGCAGCCAGGGCGAAGATCAGGACTGCGGCGGAGCCCAGCGCGGCGGGTCGAGAACCTGCGAACCGAAAACCCATACACTTCCCCTCTCAGAAACTGTCGAAGGCTGCCACCGCTTGCCGGTACCGGCGCCACGGGCAGAAACCATCGGATTATCCCCGTGCCTTCGCGCTCCGGTCAAACCATGTCGAATCCCTCAGAGTTTGCTCGTGATCCCCAAGTGCCCCGCGCCGGGAGCTGTTTGCACGCATGGCAAGGAAGAGGGGGGAAGTGGACGTCAGTCCACGACCGAGCGATGACGCCGGTATGTGGGCAAACAGACGCGGCCCCGGAATTGATGGGTGCGGGGGTTGCCACCGAGTGGCCGCCATGCGGCAGCGCGCGGCTTGACCTGCCAGCCAGGCAGGCGCTGCGCCACGCACTACCACCTGACGGCCACGCGATGGCTACGCGGGGTACTTGGGGATCATGAGCAGACTCTTGCAAGGCGCGCAATTCGTGCTCGCCGCCCACCGCATCAGCCAGCTGCCCGCTGATACGGGCGCCGAGGTGGCGTTCGCCGGCCGCTCCAACGCGGGCAAGTCCAGCGCGCTCAACGCGCTCACCAATCACAAGGGCCTGGCGCGCACCTCCAAGACGCCGGGTCGCACCCAGCAGATGGTGACGTTCTCGCTGCCGCCGCTGGCGCAGGGCGAGGGCGAACCACCGCTCGTGGCGCGCCTGATCGATCTGCCCGGCTACGGCTACGCCAAGGTGCCGGAGGACTTGCGCGCGCACTGGAAGCAGGAGATCGACGCCTATTTGCACCACCGGCAGAGCCTGCGCGGCGTGGTGCTGATCGCCGACATCCGCCATCCGCTGAAGGAATTCGACCGGATGATGCTGGACTTCTGCTTCGCCACCGGCCTGCCGTGTCACCTCTTGCTGACCAAGGCCGACAAGCTCTCGCGCAACCAGGCCGCGCAGGCGCTGGCGGCGATGCGCAAGAGCTTTCCCGATGGCTTGCACGCCACGGCCCAAGTGTTTTCCGCGCCCGCCGGCACCGGGGTGGATGAGGCGCGCGAGCGCGTGGTGGAGCTGTTGCGCACGCCGCGGTCGTAGGAGCGCACCCTGTCCACAAGGGACTTCCTGCGGTCGTGCGTGAATGCTTTTGCCTTGATCCAGACACAAGGTCATCGCGCACGGGGTGCACTCCTGCGCGCGACCTGTGCCGCGCATGCGCGGCAGATCGTCGCAGTTCGCGGGAAAGGCGCGCTCTACGCCGCGAGGGCTTCCATGAACACCGCGCACAGCGCCTCCATGCCGGCACGGTCTTCGTCGTCGAAGCGCGCCACGTGCGGGCTGTCCACGTCCCACACGCCGAGCAGGCTGCCGTCGGCCCGCACCAGCGGCACCACGATTTCCGACTGCGAGGCGGCGTCGCAGGCGATGTGGCCGTCGAACGCGTTGACGTCGCGCACCACCTGCGTCTGCCGTGTCTGCGCCGCGGTGCCGCACACGCCCTTGCCCAGCGCGATGCGGATGCAGGCCGGTTTGCCCTGGAACGGGCCGACCACGAGTTCCTTGCCGTCGTACAGGTAGAAGCCGCACCAGTTGAGCCCGGGCAGGCTGTGGAACACCAGCGCGGAGAAGTTCGCGGCGTTCGCGACCAGGCTGGGCTCGCCGTGCAAGAGGCCCCGCGCCTGCTGTGCGAGGTCGGCGTAGTGATCGCGCTTGTTTGCGTAGGCCCGGATTTTCGTCTCGAACATGGTGTGCTCACTGCAGTTTGGCGTTGACCGGCTGTCGTGAGCCGGCGCAGCAGGCTTTGGCTGATGCCGCCCGAACGCAGTCCGGTCGAACGGCCAACACGAAGCCCGAACCCCTATTATGGGCGTATCGCACGGGGAGAGCTGCGCATGAGCCTGGTCGAGCATCGCGAAGGCATCGAGGCGGGACGGCTGGACATGTTCGTGGACGGCGCGTTCGCGTTCACGCTGACCCTGCTGGCCATCGGCGGCGAAACCATCCCGAACACGGCGGAGAAACTGCTGCATATCCTGGCGGGCGTGCCGGCGGCGGCGATCTGCTTCGCCCAGATCGCCTGGATGTGGCACGGCCACGTGCGCTGGCGCCATCTGTGCACGCGAACCTCGCGCACCGGTCTGCTGCTGTCGCTGCTGCTGGTGTTCTTCGCGTTGATCTTCGTCTACCCGTTGCACATGGTGTACGGCGCGGCGTTGTACGGCCTGAGCGGCGGCGTGCTCTCCAGCGACATCGCGCTGCAATCGGCCGCCGATGGACGAATCATGTTCGCCTGTTACGGCCTTGCCTTTACCTGCATGGCCGGCACCCTGGTCATGCTCTTTCGGCATGCCGCGCGCCTGTCGGACGCCGGCGCCGAAGCGCGTCGACAGGCCGGCACCCATGCGCTGGTCTGGAGCATCCCGGCCATGGTCGGACTGCTCTCGGCGCTGACCGCGCTGCTGGTTCCGGCGGGGCTGCTGTCGCTGGCGGGTCTCGAATACATCCTGCTGGGCCTGATCGGTCCGGCGATCACGTGGTACAAGCGCCGGCATCCCGTCGCATGAGCACGGCACTGTTCGTTGCCGGCACCGACACCGGCATCGGCAAGACCCACGCCAGTTGCACGCTGCTGCATGCGCTGCGCGCGGCCGGCCTGCGCAGCACCGGCATGAAGCCGGTGGCCAGCGGCTGCATCGAGACCATGCACGGCCTGCAGAACGAGGATGCGCTGGCGCTACGCGCGGCCAGCAGTGCCCCGTTGCCGCCTTATTCGCGCAGCAATCCGGTGGTATTGCGCGAACCCTTGTCGCCGCATCTGGCGGCCGCGCACGAGGGCGTGACGATCGCCTTGCCGCCCTTGCGCGCCGCGTTCGACGCGCTGTGCGCCGAACACGACGCCGTGGTGGTGGAGGGCGTGGGCGGCTGGCGCGTGCCGCTGGCGCCGGGGTTGTTCGCCTCCGACATCGCGAAGGAGTGGGGGCTTCCGGTGATCTTCGTGGTGGGCCTGCGGCTGGGTTGCCTCAGCCACAGCCTGCTCAGCGCCGAGGCGATCCGTGCCGACGGCTGTCGTCTCGCGGGTTGGATAGCCAACCGCATCGATCCGACGATGGATGCGATGGAGGAAAATCTCACCACCTTGCGCGAGCTGCTGCCCGCGCCCTGCCTCGGCGTGCTGCCGCACGGCGTGGCGCCGGCGCAGACGGTCGCCGCGCTGGACCTGGCCGCGCTCGCCGTCTGAATTCACATCCGGCATGCCGCCCCCTGCGCATGCTGGCGAAGACGCCCAGGGGATATCCATGAGCAATCGCAACCACTACTACCTCTCCATCGCGGACCTCGTCCATGCGCGTGGCAGCGATTCCACGCTGTGCTGGGACGGCGCCGGCCCCGCCGACTTCGCCGCCGCGCTTGAGGAAGCCTTGCGCAGCCCGGCGCTGTTCGAGCGCTGGCGCGCGCAGCAGCCGGAGCCGGACGAAGTCGATCCCGCGCTGGGCGCCACCGACGCGCAGGCGCAGGTGCATGCCAAGGTGGCCGATCTGCATGTCGAGGTGGACGTGCAGACCAGCCTGCCGATGAGCCTGCTGCGCCAGCGCCTGAACTGGCTGATCGGTGCGGCGTGGCAGTTGCGCGACGTGCGCCAGGGCTGAGTCGCGCGCTGTTCCGCGCGAAGTTTCGCTGCGCTGCGGCTGGCAAAAGCCGGCGCGGTGTCGCTACAGTCGGCGGCTGCTGATTCTTAAACAGCCCGCGCCCAGCGCGCACCGACCGGGAATACCGCATGTTCCGTCTACGCATGATCGTCATCGCCACCAGCATCGCCCTCGCCGCCTGTTCGCAGGGCTCGAACGAAGCCGGCAAGTCCGCTCCGACACCGGCCTCCACCGCGCCGGCCAAGCCGGGCAGCGCCGTCGCGCCGGTGGCCGATGCGAACGCCGCCAACCCGTTCTTCGCCGCCAGCACGCTGCCGTTCCAGGCGCCGCCGTTCGACAAGATCAAGGACAGCGACTATCAGCCGGCGATCGAGAAGGGCATGGCCGACCAGCTCGCCGAGTGGCAGAAGATCGCCGACAACCCCGAGCCGCCCACGTTCGAGAACACCTTCGTGGCGCTGGAGAAATCCGGTGCGCTGCTCAACCGCGTGATGGCGGTGTTCAACGGCGTCACCTCGGCCAACACCGACGACACGCTGCAGAAGGTGCAGGAAGAAGAAGCGCCGAAGCAGGCCGCGCACGACGACGCCAAGTACCTCGACAGCAAGCTGTTCGCGCGCGTGCAGAAGGTCTACGACGAGCGCGCCACGCTCAAGCTCGATCCCGAATCGCTGCGCCTGGTCGAGGTGACCTACCGCAACTTCGTCCACCACGGCGCCAAGCTGTCCGACGCCGACAAGGCCAAGCTCAAGGCGCTGAACCAGCAGGAATCCACGCTGGAGGCGCAATTCAACAACAAGCTGCTCGCCGCCGCCAAGGGCAGCGCGCTGGTGGTCGACGACAAGGCCAGGCTGGACGGCCTGTCCGACGAGGACATCGCCGCTGCCGCGCAGGCCGCCAAGGATCGCCACCTGGACGGCAAGTGGGTGATCACGCTGCAGAACACCACCCAGCAGCCGGCGCTGCAGAGCCTCAAGGATCGCGCCACCCGCAAGGCGCTGTACGAGGCCTCGTGGAACCGCGCCGAACTCGGCAACGCCGACGACACCCGCGACATCATCGAGCAGCTCGCGCAGATCCGCGCGCAGGAGGCCAAGCTGCTCGGCTTCCCGAATTACGCCGCGTGGACGCTGACCGACCAGATGGCGAAGACGCCGGAAGCGGTGATGGGCTTCATGGACAAGCTGGCGCCCGCCGCCGTCGCCCGCGCGAAGCAGGAAGCCGCCGACATCCAGAAGCAGATCGACAAGGACCAGGCCGCGTTGCACCAGCCCACGTTCAAGCTGGAGCCGTGGGACTGGCAGTACTACGCCGAGCAGGTGCGCAAGGCGAGGTACGACCTGGACGAGAGCCAGATCAAGCCCTACTTCGAGCTGGACAACGTGCTGAAGAACGGCGTGTTCTACGCCGCCAACCAGCTCTACGGGCTCACCTTCAAGGAACGCCACGACATCCCGGTGTACAACCCGGACGTGCGCGTGTTCGAGGTGTTCGACAAGGACGGCAAGTCGCTGGCGCTGTTCTACTGCGACTACTTCAAGCGCGACAACAAGAACGGCGGCGCCTGGATGGACAACTTCGTCCAGCAGTCGAAGCTGCTCGGCACCAAGCCGGTGATCTACAACGTCGCCAACTTCACCAAGCCCGCGGCGGGCCAGCCCGCGCTGCTGTCGATGGACGACGTGGTCACCATGTTCCACGAATTCGGCCACGGCCTGCACGGCATCTTCGCCGACGAGGAATACCCGAGCCTGTCCGGCACCAACACCGCGCGCGACTTCGTGGAATTCCCCTCGCAGTTCAACGAGCACTGGGCAACCAACCCCAAGGTGTTCGCGAACTACGCGAAGAACTACCAGACCGGCGCGCCGATGCCGCAGGCGCTGGTCGACAAGATGAAGAAGGCCGGCACCTTCAACAAGGGCTACGACATGACCGAGCTGGTGGCCGCCGCCATGCTCGACATGAACTGGCACATGCTCGGCGCCGACGCGCCGAAGCAGGACGCCGACAAGTTCGAGGCCGCCGCACTGAAGAAGGACGGTGTGGACCTGAGCTACGTGCCGCCGCGCTACCGCTCCAGCTACTTCCTGCACATCTGGAGCAACGGCTATTCGGCCGGCTACTACGCCTACCTGTGGACGCAGATGCTGGCCGACGACGCGTTCGAGTGGTTCAAGGAACACGGCGAGCTGACCCGCGCCAACGGCGACCGCTTCCGCGCCATGGTGCTCTCGCGCGGCAACACCGAGGAGCTGTCCAGGCTCTACAAGGACTGGCGCGGCCAGGATCCCAGCATCGAGCCGATGCTGATCGACCGCGGGCTGAAGGAAGCGCCGAAGAAGTAAGGCGGCTGCCAGCGATCGACGAACAAGGCCGGCCATGCCGGCCTTGCTCGTTTTGGCGGTCTCAGTACGCGAACTCCCGGAACACCGGATCTACGCTGCCGCCCCACGCGCCGTGGAACAGTTCCAGCTTGCGCTCGGCCGGAGTCTGGCCGGCTTCGACGATCTCGATCAACGGTTCGAGGTAGATGCCTTCGTCGGCGCCATTGCGGTTGAGCTTGCCGCGGCGCTGCAGGCCGTGGGCGGCGATCTTCAGCGCCTCGCGGGCGAGGTCGCGCACGGTGCCGCGGTGGAACGGCAGCTTCAGCGCCTGCTTTGGCACGCCGTCGCGCAGGGCGTGGCGCTCGGCCATCGTGAAGTCCTTGACCAGGTTCCACGCGGCGTCCAGCGCCTCGTCGTCGTAGAGCAGGCCGACCCAGAACGCGGGCAGCGCGCACAGCCGGTTCCACGGGCCGCCGTCGGCGCCGCGCATTTCCAGGTACTGCTTGAGGCGCACCTCGGGAAAGGCGGTGGTGAGGTGGTCGGCCCAGTCCTTCATGGTGGCCTTGGTGCCGGGCAGCGCGGCGAGCTCGCCGGCCATGAAGCGCTTGAAGTCCTGGCCGGCGAGGTCGATGTACTTGCCATCCTGGTAGCTGAAGTACATCGGCACGTCGAGGATGTAGTCGACGTAGCGCTCGTAGCCGAAGCCGTCGGCGAACACGAAGTCGAGCATGCCCGTGCGGTCGGCGTCAGTGTCGGTCCAGATGTGCGAGCGGTAGGACAGATAGCCGTTTGGACGTCCTTCCGTGAACGGCGAGTCGGCGAACAGCGCGGTGGCGATCGGCTGCAGGGCGAGGCTGGTACGGAATTTCTTGATCATGTCCGCTTCGGACGAGAAATCCAGGTTCACCTGCACGGTGCAGGTGCGCGTCATCATGTCCAGGCCGAGCTGGCCAACCTTGGGCATGTATTCGCGCATGATCTTGTAGCGGCCCTTGGGCATCCACGGCATCTCGTCGCGGCGCCACTTCGGCTGGAAGCCCATGCCGAGGAAGCCCAGGCCCATCGCGTCGGCGACCGAGCGCACTTCCTCCAGATGCGAGTTCACCTCGCAGCAGGTCTGGTGGATGGTCTCCAGCGGCGCGCCGGACAGTTCCAGCTGGCCGGCCGGCTCCAGCGTGATGTTGGCCTTGTCGCGGGTGAGTGCGACCGGGATATCGCCTTCGCGGGCGATCTCCCAACCGTAGCGCGCCGCGATGCCTTCGAGCAGCGCGCGGATGCCGCGTTCGCCCTCGAACGGCGGCGGCTTGAGGTCGTCGGTGCGGAAGCCGAACTTCTCGTGCTCGGTGCCGATGCGCCACGCCTCGCGCGGCTTCTCCCCGGCGGCGAGATAGTCGGTGAGTTGCTGGCGGCCCGTTATCGGGGTGCTCTTGACGGCACTGGGTATGGACACGGGCGCGACCTCGCTGGTGGAGTCACCGACTATGGAGGCGGCGCGCGACCGCGAAAAGGGGTTGACGGAAAATAATTGTACGTTGCGGTACAGATGCCAGCCGCGTGGGCGTCAGTGTGCGGCGATGGCGGCATGGCAGGTCAGGCGCTGCACCAGCGCATCCGTCAGATGCTGGCGTCGACCGATGCTGGCCAGGGTGGCGCCGGGTTTGCGAATGCGACTGTCGTCCGCGCATACGTCGGCGCCATGGTCGAGCAGACGGCTCACGATAGGGGCGTCGCCGTCGATCACGGCCGTGGTCAAGGCATCCGCCACGTTCGGTGTCGCGCGTGCCATGACGTTGGCATGGTGGTGCAGCAACACGTCGAGCGTGGCGGTGTCGCCGCACACGACGGCGAACGGCAGGGCGGGGCCGACCAGGCTCGCATGGTTCTTCATGACGTCGGCCGACTGTAGCCCTACCGCCACGCCGGGGCCGAAGCGCGGGTCGTGCGCCATGGCGCTCACGGTCTGCTGGTAGACGCCGCTTCTGAGAAGCGGCAGCCGCACCGGGTCGTTCACCGCGGCGCCATCGTCCAGCAGGCCATCGACCACGGCCGGCTGGTAGGCGTTGGCCGCGGTGAGCATGGCGACCTGGCGCCAATGCGCCTGCTCAGCCGCGGGCAACGCGGCGAGACCCTGGCGCACCTGCGGCAGCTTGCCGTCGATGGCATTGACCATCACCGCGGCCACGGCGGGAGGGGCATCGTAGAGATCGTGCCGCCAGAGTCTGCGGATCGTGGGCAATGCCTGTCGGCAGATGTTGACGCTGCTGGCGGGCGCCGGCTCCGCGGCGATGGCGGGTTGCAACACGCAAAGCACACAGGCGATCAGGGCGAGACAAGCAAGCATTCGGTGTTTCCTCGCATATGGCGCGCGTTGAAAATAATGGTACGGGCCGACGCAGAAGGTTTTGCCAACTGGCCGCGCCGCCGCTCAGTGCCTGGCGGTGGCCACCTTGGACAGCAACGTGTCGAATGCCGTGCTGATCTGCGTGTCGCTGAAGGCGCAGTGCCCCTGGCCAACCGGCGCAAGTACAGTCAGCAGCCTGCCGTCGCCCGCCGCCCGCACCTGATCCGGATAGACGGAATGGAGCCGCGACGGAATCGTTTGATCGAAAACGTTCCATTCCATCACCAGTGGCACGTCAATGTGGCCGGTCAGGCTGACGTTGCGGTGGGCGTAGGCGAGCGCCGTGGGCGAGCCGGTGTAGCGATGCACTCGCCGATTGAAGGACGCGTCGTCACCAAAGCCGCGATAGATGGTTTTTCGGTTGTCCACGGGCATGCCACCGGCGCGTCGTTCCAGTTCGCGCAGCACCATGTAGTAGAGCGACAGCGTAGGCAACGACGCGGGTGTTTCCTGCAGGCGCCCTTCCAGAATGGCGGCTTGTTCCGGATGGGATTTCAGAGCTTGGGCGAACACCGAGGGCGGCACGAACGCTGGTGCATCGGGAGCAGCCAGATTGGGCAGCACGCCCGGGATCAGCGCATCGAAAGCGACCAGTGGCGTCAACACGCCGCGTGAAAGCAATTCAGGCGTGGAGATCGTCGCGCCACACATGAGCAATGCGCCCGAGTAGGCGTGCGGATGGCGTTCGAGGCTCGCCGCCGCCCCGAGAGCCCCCAGCGAGAAGGCCACGAGATACGTATGGTGCGGATATCCGATGCTGCGTTCGGCGAATTGGCGGAGTCGCTCGTTGTCGACAATGGCGTCGCTCACGGCCCATCCCTGCGATGCATAGTCGCTTTGCGCGACGGCATAGCCCTGCCTGAGGAAGATATCCGTCTCGTCCGCCGGCTTCATCGGCGTCGCCCGTGGCGCACCCGCCGGTTCGTAGCCGTGCATCAGCATGACCAAGTCGCCGTTCCAGTCGGCAGGGACGTCAATGCGATAAGGGGCCCCTGGAGCGTGCCGGTGCGGGCCACGGGCTTCGCATCGGTTGCGGCTGCGGTTGAAGCAACCATGCCGCAGGTGAGCAGAACAACTCCCAACGTGCCCAGCCGAAACCGTCGCATGGCGTCGCCTTAAAGATCGGGGTGGCGGCACGTTAGCACGTGGCAAAACGCCTCGCGGCAGCGGGGCGCGCCATGAAGGTCCGCAAAACGAACAGGCCGGCATGCGCCGGCCTGTTCCGTCGAAGCGGATGGTCAGCGCTTCATCGAATTGAAGAACTCGTCGTTCGACTTGGTGTTCTTCATCTTGTCGAGCATGAATTCCATCGCGGCCAGCTCGTCCATCGGGTGCAGCAGCTTCCGCAGGATCCAGATCTTGGCCAGCATGTCCGGCTCGATCAGCAGGTCCTCGCGGCGGGTGCCGGAGCGGTTGATGTCGATGGCGGGGTACACGCGTTTCTCGGAGATGCGGCGGCTCAGGTGCACTTCCATGTTGCCGGTGCCCTTGAACTCCTCGTAGATGACCTCGTCCATCTTGCTGCCGGTGTCGGTCAGCGCGGTGCCGATGATGGTGAGGCTGCCGCCTTCCTCCACGTTGCGCGCGGCGCCGAAGAAGCGCTTGGGGCGCTGCAGCGCGTTCGCGTCCACGCCGCCGGTGAGCACCTTGCCGGAGCTGGGCACCACGGTGTTGTAGGCGCGGGCGAGGCGGGTGATGGAGTCGAGCAGGATCACCACGTCGCGCTTGTGTTCCACCAGGCGCTTGGCGCGCTCGATCACCATCTCGGCCACCTGCACGTGCCGGACCGCGGGTTCATCGAACGTCGAGCTGATCACCTCGGCGCGCACGGTGCGGGCGATCTCGGTGACTTCCTCCGGACGCTCGTCCACCAGCAGGATGATGACGTGCGCGTCGGGATGGTTGTACTGGATCGCCTGCGCGATGTTCTGCAGCATCATCGTCTTGCCGGACTTCGGCTGCGACACGATCAGCGCGCGCTGGCCCTTGCCGATGGGGGCGATGAGGTCGAGGATGCGGCCGGTGATGTCCTCGGAAGAACCGTTGCCGCGCTCCAGCTTGAAGGCCTTGCGCGGGAACAGCGGGGTGAGGTTCTCGAACAGCATCTTGTTCTTGGACGCTTCCGGCGGATCGCCGTTGATGTCGTCCACGCGCAGCATCGCGAAGTAGCGCTCGCCTTCCTTGGGGTGGCGCACGCGCCCGGTGATGTAGTCGCCGGTGCGCAGGTTGAAGCGGCGGATCTGGCTGGGGCTGACGTAGATGTCGTCGGGGCCAGCCAGGTAGGACTCGTCGGCCGAGCGCATGAAGCCGAAGCCGTCCTGCAGGATCTCCAGCACGCCCTCGGCCCAGATGCCGCCGCCGGAGCGGGCGTGCGCCTTGAGGATGGAGAAGATCACATCCTGCTTGCGGGCGCGCGCCACGCCTTCCTGGATGCCCAGCGATTCGGCGAAGGCGAGCAACTGCGGCGCCTTCATGCGCTTCAGTTCGGTGAGGTTGATCAGGCGATCGTCCGCGCCCGGATCGGCGTTGTCGTCGTCCATCGGCAGGCCGTGCGGGTTGTTGTAGCGCGGGTTGTTGTTGCCGCTGCCGCCCTGCGGGCGCTGTTGCTGGTTGCGCTCGTGGCGGCGGCGGCGGCCGCGGCCGTCGCGCTGCTCGTTGTTGCGGTTGTTGCCGTTGTTCTGGCCTTGCCCCTGCGGGTTCTGCGGCTGACCCGGCGCGCGTGCCTCCGGCGCGGCGGCGGCTTCGCCGGAGGGCGCGGGCGGTGCGCCGGCGGGTGGCGGCACCGGTGCGGGCTGCTCGAACAGCGGTGCGGTCGTCGCTGCCGGCGCTTGCGCTTCGCCGGCGGCCGGCTTGGCGCCGCGCGACTGGCGACGCGGTGCGCGCGGACGCGACTCGGACGGGTTCTCGGCGCCGCTGGCGTCGTTCGGGGTGGTGCTATCGGTATCGGACACGGGCAATCCTCGCGGGGCGCCGTTGGAAACAGGAGGGAAGGTGTGCGTCGCGCCAGAGAGGGCACAGGGGGATCAGGAGGATCCCGGCGAACGCGGTAGGCAATCTAGCACCCGCCGCGCATGGCCGTAAAGCGCGCGGCGGGCGAAAAACCGGCGATCAGATCGCCTTGTCGATCATCTGGGCCAGCTGGCCCTTGCTGACGGCGCCGATCTGGGTGGCTTCGACCTTGCCGTTCTTGAACACCATCAGGGTGGGGATGCCGCGCACGCCGTAGGTGCGGGGGGTCTTCTGGTTGTGGTCGATGTTGAGCTTCACGACGCGCAGCTTGCCCTGGTACTGGCCGGCCAGCTCGTCGAGGATCGGCGCGATGGCCTTGCACGGGCCGCACCATTCGGCCCAGAAATCCAGCAGCACGGGGGTCTCGGACTTGAGCACTTCCTGCTCGAAGGCATCGTCGCTCACATGGGTAATCAGGTCGCTCACCGGGGTCTCCGAAAGACGGGTGGAAGGAAGGTTTGACGACCACGCGGCCAGCATCGGCTACACTGGGGCGCCCATGAAGCGCGGGTCGAACCGGGAAAGAGGGGCTTTGGCCGTTGCGGCCCGGGGCCTCATTGCAACGTAACTCGGGGCGCGATTCAAGCGATTCAAGGGCGGCAACGGACGGTTCCGTTGACATAGGCGAGGCGGCTTGCGACGAGCCGCCTCGCCTATGCCAGCGGAACTGCCGGTTGCGCCGCCATCGTTTCGGCGCCCTGGTGCGACCCCGGAGCACAGGCAGGCGAGCCTGACTCGCCTGCCGTGCACTGCACGCCGCCACGCGCCGCTCATCCACTCGCTCCACACCGCCTCCGGCGGCGGAGCCGGGCCGGCCATCGCGCCTGCGCCCGCATCCCACCGGCTGTTTCCCTCCATGTCGCAAACCGTACTCACCGATACCTTCTTCACCAACTTCGAACTTCACCCCCTGCTGCAGCAAGGCCTGGCCGACGCCGGCTTCACCCGCTGCACGCCGATCCAGGAACTGACCCTGCCGGTGGCGCTGGCCGGCCGCGACGTCGCCGGCCAGGCGCAGACCGGCACCGGCAAGACCTGCGCCTTCCTGGTCGCGCTGATGAACCGCCTGCTCACCACGCCCGCAGTGGCCGAGCGCAAGGACACCGACCCCCGCGCGCTGGTGATCGCACCGACCCGCGAGCTGGCGATCCAGATCGACAAGGACGCCCGCGCCATCGGCGCGCGCACCGGCCTGAAGACCGCGCTGATCTACGGCGGCGTGGACTACGACAAGCAGCGCCAGCAGCTGCACGACGGCTGCGACATCATCATCGCCACGCCCGGCCGCCTGCTCGACTACTACAAGCAGCAGGTGTTCGGTTTCAACGGCGTCGAGGTGATGGTGATCGATGAGGCCGATCGCATGTTCGACCTCGGCTTCATCAAGGACGTGCGTTTCATCTTCCGCCGCCTGCCGGCGCGCGAGCAGCGCCAGGTATTGCTGTTCTCCGCCACGCTGAGCCATCGCGTGCTGGAGCTGGCCTACGAGCACATGCACGAGGCCGAGAAGCTGGTGGTGGAGAGCGACAACGTCACCGCCGACAAGGTGCGCCAGGTGGTGTACTTCCCGGCCAAGGAAGAGAAGCTGCCGCTGCTGCTCAACCTGATCGACCGGCACCAGCCCAGCCGCAGCATCATCTTCGTCAACACCAAGGCCGCGGCCGAGCGCGTCACCGATCGTGTGAAGCGGCACGGCTGCCGCGTCGGCGCGATCTCCGGCGACGTGCCCCAGCTCAAGCGCCAGAAGCTGCTGCAGCGTTTCCAGGATGGCCAGCTCGACATCCTCGTGGCCACCGACGTGGCCGCGCGCGGCCTGCACATCCCCGCGGTCAGCCACGTGTTCAACTACGACCTGCCGCAGGACGCCGAGGACTACGTGCACCGCATCGGCCGCACCGCGCGCCTCGGTGCCGAAGGCGACGCGGTCAGCTTCGCCTGCGACCTGTACGCGATGAGCCTGCCCGACATCGAGGCCTACATCGGCCAGGCGATCCCGGTGGCGACGATAGCGCCGGAGCTGCTGGTGATGCCGAAACCGCGCGCAATCGACGCCGAGTTCGCCGCCGCCGCCGCCGCCGACAGTGCCGCGTTCGGCGACCACGTCGAGCCGCGCCACGACGACAAGAAGGGCGGCCGTGCGCGCCGCGACAGCCGCGATGGCGAACGCAAGCCGCGCGGGGATCGCCGGCACGAGCCGCGGCCGCCCCGCGCGCCGCGCGCGGAGCCGGCGAACGTCGAGGCCGTCGCACCGGTGGCTGTGGCGAACGATGCCAGCGTCAATGCGACCGACGAGGGCGAACGCAAGCGTCGCCGTCGGCGCGGTGGCCGCAACCGCCGCCGCGAAGGTGGCGAGGCGGTGGCGACGAATGCCGTGCAGGGCAAGCCGCAGGCGACACCGGCCGAGGGCGGCCGCCCGCCGCGCGGCGAGCGTCGCGCGCCACGCGAGCGCGTACCGGCCGAGGCCGTGGCATCGGCTGCCGGTCGTCCCTCGCGACAGGTGGCCGCCACCGCCGGAGAGCACACGCACCCGAACAAGCCCAGCCTGTTCCGCCGGCTGACCCGTCTGTTCACCGGGCGCTGAGCCAGCCCTGCAACGCAGCGTCGCCGGGCTGAACCGGCGACGATCACCGCATCCGGGACATGGGCGACCTTGCGCCCTGCATACCGTATCCTTGCCGGGATACGGCAGGCAGTCGGCGGGGACGCGCGGTGATCCAGTTCGACAAGGTGAGCAAGCACTACGACGGCGGCCACGAGGCGCTTTCGCAGCTTTCCTTCACCATACCCACGGGCGAGATGGCTTTCGTCACCGGCCATTCCGGCGCAGGCAAGAGCACCTTGCTCAAGCTGCTCGGCGTGATCGAGCGGCCCAGCCATGGCGCGATCACGATGGACGGGCAAAACCTGGCCAAGGTGCGCAGGCGCGGCATTCCCAAGCTGCGCCAGCGCATCGGCATGGTGTTCCAGGACCATCGCCTGCTGATGGACCGCAGCGTGTTTGCCAACGTCGAGTTGCCGCTGGCCATCGCAGGCATCGCGCGCGTCGAACGCGGCCGGCGCGTGCGCGCGGCGCTGGAGAAGGTGGGCCTGCTCTCCTACGAGCGCCAACTGCCCGCCACGCTGTCCACCGGCGAGCAGCAGCGCGTGGGCATCGCGCGGGCGATCGTGGGGCGGCCTTCGCTGCTGATCGCCGACGAGCCCACCGGCAACCTCGATCCGCAGCTGGCGGTGGAGATCATGGGCCTGTTCGCCGAATTCCAGCAGGTGGGCACCACGGTGCTGATCGCCAGCCACGACCTGCCGCTGATCAAGCGCATGCGCAAGCGCGTGGTGGTGCTCGACCATGGCCGCCTGGTCGCGGACCTTGCCGCCGAGGAGGTGCTGTGAACATGGACGCCGCCACGCCCCCGCGCACCGAGCCCACCCACACCCGGCGTGTGTCCAGCTGGCGCGAGCACCACGGCTGGAGCGCCGGCGCGAGCCTGCGCCGGCTCGCCGCCCGTCCGCTCGGCAGCCTGCTCACGATCGCGGTGATGGGATTGGCGCTGGCCCTGCCGCTGGCGTTCTACCTGCTGCTGGGCAACGTGCAGCAGCTGGGCCACGCGCTGGGCCAGGACCAGGCGATCAACGTGTTCCTGCAGCCGGACCAGGCCGCCTCGCAGGCGCAACTGCTGGCGAAGCAACTGGGCGATCGTTCCGACGTGGCGTCGGTGGCGATCAAGACGCCGCAGCAGGGCCTGGACGAACTGGCGAAGCTGCAGGGTTTCTCCGGTGCACTGGACGCGCTGGAGCAGAATCCCCTGCCCTTCGTGCTGATGGTGCAACCGAAGCCGGGCGCCGACGCCGCCACGGTGGCACGGCTGATCGGCGACCTGCGCGAGATGCGCAGCGTGGCCCAGGTGCAGGACAGCGGCACCTGGCGGCAGCGGCTGGACGCGCTGCTCGGCGTGGGCGACCGCGTGGTGATCGCGCTGGCGCTGATGCTGGCGCTGGCCGCCCTGCTGGTGGTGGGCAACACGGTGCGGGTGGACATCGCCAGCCGCAGCGAGGAAATCGGCGTGCTGCTGCTGGTGGGCGCCAGCGGTGCCTTCGTGCGCCGGCCTTATCTGTATGCCGGCATCTGGTACGGCCTGTTCAGCGGCATCCTCGCCGCGCTGCTGGCGCTGGCGATCGAGTTCGCGCTCAGCGGACCGGTGGCACGGTTGAGCCAGGCTTATGATGGCAAGCTGCACATCGGCGGCCTGCCGGCATGGCTGCTGCTGGCGGTGCCGCCGGCGGCCGCGGCACTGGGGTGGCTGGGCGCGCGGCTGGTCAGCGCCTGGCAACTGCGCAAGGCGGCCTGAGCGGGCATCGGGGAAGAACGGGCTGGCATGAGTACAAGCATCAGCAATCGGCTGGTCAGCACGGCGCCACGCGTGCTGGTGGTCGACGGTTCCAGGGTGGTGCGGCAGCTGATCGGTCGCGTGCTGCGGACCGAGCTGCCGGGCGTGGAAGTGGTCGGCTGCGGCTGCGGCAGCGAGGCGCAGCAGCTGCTGGGCGAGGGGGTGTTCGATTTCATCACCAGCGCGCTCCGCCTGCCCGACATGGACGGGCTGGAGCTGGCGCGCTTCGTGCGCGAATCCGCGCCGCAGACCTACGTGCCGATCGTGGTGGTCTCCGGCGACGTGGACGACCGCCTGCACCGGCGCACGCTGGGCGAGGACGTTACCGACTACTTCGACAAATCGCTGGGCTTCCAGGCGCTGGCCGAGTTCATCCGCGGCTACGTGCGCCCCGAGGGCAGCGCCGAGGGCGAGGTGCTGTACGTGGAGGACAGCCGCGTGGTGGCGCTGGCCACCCGTCGCATGCTGGAGAAGTACGGCCTCACCGTGCACCACGTGATCAGCGTGGAGGATGCGCTGGCGCTGCTGGAAACCGCGAAGGTGCGCGGCGAGGTGGGCGCCGACGTGGTGCTCACCGACGTCAGCCTGAAGGGCGAGCTCACCGGCGGCGACCTGCTCGAGCGCATCCGCAACCACTTCGGTTACGGCAAGGGCCGCCTGCCGGTGCTGGTGATGACCGGCGACGAAAACCCGGCGAACCAGGCCGCGCTGATCAAGGCCGGCGCGAACGACCTGGTGGAGAAGCCGGTCGAGGAAAAGCTGCTGATCACCAAGCTGCTGTTCCAGCTGCGCGTGGCGCGGCACCTGCGTTCGCGCGGCGCGGCCGCATGAGCGAGGTACGTCTGGAAGCCTCGTGGAAGGCGCGCATCGGCGCCTACCTGGAGCGTCCCGAGATGCAGGCGCTGGCCGAGTTCCTGCGTACGGAAAAGCGTGCGGGCAAGGCGATCTATCCGCCTGGACCGGAGATTTTCGCCGCGTTCGAGCACACACCGTTCGACGCGGTGCGCGTGGTGATCCTGGGCCAGGATCCCTACCACGGACCCGGCCAAGCGCACGGACTGTGCTTCTCGGTGCGTCCCGGCGTGCCGCCGCCGCCCTCGCTGGTGAACATCTTCAAGGAGATCCAGCGCGATCTCGGCATCGCGCCGCCCGATCATGGCTGCCTCACACCGTGGGCTGATCGCGGCGTGCTGCTGCTCAACGCGGTGCTTACCGTGGAGCGCGGGCTGGCTGCCGCGCACCAGGGCAAGGGCTGGGAAGGCTTCACCGACGCGGCGATCGACGCGCTCAACCGCGAGCGCGAGGGCATCGTGTTCCTGCTCTGGGGCAGCTACGCCCAGCGCAAGGGCCAGCTGATCGACACGGGCAGGCACTGCGTGCTGAAGAGCGTGCACCCCTCGCCGCTGTCCGCCCACCGCGGCTTCCTCGGCTGCGGGCATTTCTCCGCCGCGAACCGTTACCTGGAAAGCCACGGGCAGGCGCCGGTCGACTGGTCGCTGCCGCCGCGCGCTGCCTTGACCGGCTGACTGATCAGCCCGTCACTTCCGCCCACATCCGCAGCAGGTTGGCGTGCGAGCGGCTTACGGCGTCGAAGGTCTGGCTCTTGCCCTCGCGGCCGAAGATGTCGCGCTTGGCGCTTTCCAGATCCCACAGCAGTTCACGGCGGGCCGCGTCGCGCACCATGCTTTGCACCCAGATGATGGCCGCGTCGCGCACGCCACGCGTCACCGGATTGACGTGGTGCAAGGTGTTCGCCGGGTAGGCGATGGCGGCGCCGGCGTCCAGCTTGAAGTTGTATTCCATGCCGCCGTTGGCATGCGTCACCAGCTCGCCGCCGTCGTAGCTCCTGGGATCGGACAGGAACACGGTGATCGCGATGTCGGTGCGTATCGCGTTGCCCAGGCTGCCCATGACCGGGGCATCGACGTGCGCGCCGTATTCCATGCCGCCGGCGTAGCGGTTGAACAGCGGCTGGGTGTTCGCTGCCGGCAGCAGCGCCGCCTGCAGCAGCGCGTTGCGCTGGAAGGCGGCGCGCACGACGTCGGCGATGCGCGCGTAGTTCGCGCTGCCGGTGTCGATCTGCTGGTTCTTCTTCACGGTACGCGCCGACCAGCCGGCCGTGGTGGAGCCATCGACGTAGGGGGCGGATTGCAGGTCGGCCCGGATCGCGCCGAGCTCCTGGGCCGTCAATACATCGGGTACACAGACGATCAAGTGAACTCCCCCTTCCACGTGGCTTGTCCCGGCATTGTAGTGAACAGGCCACGACGGGGCACGCACGACGGCCCGGTTCGCGGTTGTTTTCAAGCCCTGCCGAACGGCCCATGCCCGGTGCCGGCACCGGGCGCAGGATGGACAAGCGGCCGATATTCCTGTACGATACGGTTCACTAAAAGCCGTGAACCATTTGCGGCTTTAGCACTCCAACCATCGGAGTGCTAACCTGAAGCCCTTGCATTGGAGGTTTCACATGTCCCAAGCCCTGGCGACCACCAACCTGTCGCTGCCCAGCGTGGTCGGCAGCCTGGATGCCTACATCTCGGCCGTGCAC
>Ga0068856_100000208_pt1 | contig 63132 bp, 49 predicted proteins | sample KBSCornC62_FD_66595 | JGI IMG/M metagenome (GOLD analysis project Ga0068856, IMG submission 66595) | Corn rhizosphere microbial communities from Kellogg Biological Station, Michigan, USA - KBS Corn C6-2 | ecosystem: Host-associated > Plants > Roots > Rhizosphere > Soil ...
TTCCCGACCGGATCGGTTGCGATGACCGCTTCGGACCCAATTGCGGCCAGCCGGCTTAGCCCCGAGCAAGGCAGCATCGGAGCAAAAGCGCCAGATTGACGATGAGTTGGAGCGTATCAGCCCCTCTCATTGAAACGCACACGGTTACCGTGTCCGCTTGTGGGTGGAAGGCGGACTGGCGCAACCTAGTGGAAACCGAATAAAGCAGACCTTGGCGCTCAGCTTCTTTGGCGGCCTAAAAAGTAGCGCCACGCCGACTTGCGATAACCGGGGTCGAGTGTGTCGAACTTTAGCGGCCCAGCTCCTGAGGCATTCTCACGGTGGGCTTATCTACCATGGACATCAGCCTCACACTGCTGATTTGTCCGCTTCGGCAGCACGCGCAAGATCGATCAGACGTTTGTAACTATCGGCAAGCGCGATGTGCGCATCGCGCAGGTCGCCAGTCGCCTTTTCGGCAAGCTCTATCACCTCAGCATGACGGCGCGTCCAATATTGCAATTCGGTTTCATGCAATCCGCGCATGTCAGTGCTTATGCTCGGGAACTATGCTGAGCGCGCCGATCTAGAGCAAGGCCCCATATGAGATGATCCAAGGCCCGGTCGGTCCCCAAGAGCCGACCGGGTCGGTGCAGCGAGACGGAGGCTAACATCTGCGCCTGCAATCTAAGCCCAACTTGGTATCGGTTCGTCAGTTTCGACCTGACAATAATGCTGCCTGCACAAATCTTTCAGTTGTTTGCGGACGGATGGACTGTGAATGTGCGGGTCGCCCTTGGCGTAGCCCTCCTTGGCGAGACCCTTTTCCAGCATCCTGACGTTGATGAACTCGCCGGTGCGGGCAAGTTCAAACGCGCGCTCTAATATCGGTCTCTCGTTATACCCCATGCCGACAAAACCGTTTCGGCTCCGGCAGGTTGCGATAAGCGTAAGTCAACTTTCGGTAACCTGAGCATGCGGCCGGTACGAAATCGCGTAAAACCCCTAAAGCCAAATGTGCGCTTCAAGCAAGTCGCGGTGAGCAAGGACCGATCCATCCAATCAGGTGGAAGTCCCAGAAAAAATCGTTTCACACCTCTTTTGGATCTATAGCAATGGATCAAGAAACCCTTCGCAGAATGACCACCGACATCGTTGCGGAATACGCTGCCACAAACAACGTCTCAGGTTCGGAATTGCCCGGTCTGATCTAGTCCATCTATCAGGCATTTTCAACGCTTGGCGGGGCCTCAGAAGCGCCTGAAACGGACGTTGGCGACCGACCGGTAGTGTCTGTTCGGAAGTCTCTTGCCGACCCCAATTTCATCATCAGCATGATCGATGGAAAGGCCTACACGACGCTCAAGAGGCATCTGGCCCGGCATGGATACACGCCTGAGGAATATCGCCGAAAATTCGGCCTAAAACCGGACTATCCCATGACGGCATCGGCATACAGTGAGCGTCGGAGCCAGTTAGCCAAGCAATTAGGCTTGGGCCGAAAGGCAGGAGAGAAGCCCTCCCCTCGCAAGCCAGTGACAAAGAAAAAGCTGACGCCCTCGTATCGGTGAGGGGCCTGACACCCGGTATGACATTGAATGACCGCAGCGAGGTCGAAAACAGTCATTGCATCCGGTCCGGTCGGGATGGCGGCTACGGGGTGGTTTGCGGACTGTCCGCTTTGAGGAGCTGCGGGCGCGATAGCTGCCATTACGCTGCCTGATACGAATGACCGCAAACGACCCCACTTCCGGACATTCAGCGGTGATCGGCCTTTCGCCGAAAGCGGCCGTTGTTTCAGCCGGAGCCTACGGCAGAGATTGGGCCATCTGCGGAATGGCGGGTTCCAGATGATCGAAGCGGGAAAGCCGCCGTTCAGAACTGAGCTACGCCTCCGACCGCTTTCGACCAAAGCCAGTCGTTCAAATGCGCTCGATGGCTGTCCGCTCCCGACGGAAGCCGCCGATCAGGTTGACCGAAACTGCCGATCTGCAACGCGCCCAATCTCGCTTTAGCATGGATTGCCACACGATCGCGAAATCGGCCGTTAAAACCGCTCGCCGCATTACCATTACTCCATGTCCAATAGACCATTTCGGGAAAATTCAATCGGGAACGGATTCTGGGAAAGCTCAAGCGGGCACGAACCCGCATCGTGCTCGGCAACAGGAGTTGCCCATCCGCCCTTCCCTTATGAGAACGCCCCCGCTAAGCTTGCGCGCGCCATTGAAACGTAAGGGGACGCCAACGTCCGTAACGTCGAGCAACGGCTACCAGCACACCCGACGCAAGGAGGGAAAGGGCTAGCGTCGCGACTGAGCTTTCAAGGCCGAACGCCCCCCCGGATAGCCATGTTGGACCGGCCAAAGTCGTGACGAACAAGTTGTGCGGATCGCGCATGCCCGAATTGGCGACGCCGAAAACATAGCCCAAGGTCAGGTTCCAGCCCATGTGAAGGCCGATCGGCAGCCAGAGCGACCGACTGGCGGCGAAGGTCACCGCCAGCAGCAGACCCAAGTCGAAGGCCAAAAAGATCGTTGTAATGACGGTCGCACCGGGATTGCCCAGATGGGCGAGGGCAAACAGCAGAGCTGATAGCAGCGCGGCAATTGTCGTTCCAAACATCGCCTCTGTTAGCCGAAAGAGTATTGCCCGAAAGATCAGCTCCTCGACTACCGCCGTTGTAAACGGAATAATAATTTCACTCAGCAGGCCCTTCGCGCCCGTTCCGGTTTCGATTGTCGCCAAACCCGCAAGGGAAAGCGTTAGAATGACGACCGCAACAAGCGCCGCTCCTGACACCAAGCCCAGCCCGAAAAAACATGTGCCGTTGCGATCAGTCGCAATCTCGGTCGCTCGCCGATGCTCCAACCACCTGACGATTGCTGCATAAAAAAGAAGTTCAAGGATCGGGAGGGCGAGGTTCTTCACCATCACCAGTTGGTGAAACGGGGATGGCGCAGGCGGCACCAGCAAGCGGGTCAGCACCGTGGCGATGATTGCAACCAGCGCGGTGGTGACGCCGTAGATGAACAGCCGGATTGCTAATAGCCCGGTTATCCCCGTCGCGGCATTCTGACGTCCATCAGCACGCCGCACAGCCGTCGTGAGACCAGCCTTAAGCACTAACACCTCCTGCCGTATTGCCGTAGTAACACGGCGCTACAGCGGAATGTCAAGTGCGGACCCTTTGCGGCCGGTAGGCGCGGCCTCGAAGAAGCATACTAAGCAGAAATTCAGAATCACTACGCCGTTCCCGTTTCTCGATCCTTTTCGGGAAAGCCGAGAGCCTCAGATAAAGTAAGCTATGTGCATTGGAAGCAGGGAGAAAAACGTGTTGCAGCGGATCTTGACGGTTCTGGCATGTGGTCTGGGTTTTGCCGCTCTGGTCTGCCTTTCACCTCAACAAATCCAAGCCGAGGCGGGTTCAGCTATGGCGCCGATGCGGTCTACATGGCAGCCGCCCGCTGGTGTGAAGCAGATGCCAATTTGGCCTGAGAAAGTGCCGGATATGGAAGGTGTGCCCAAGCCAGCAGAGACAATGGAAGTCCAGCCGAAAAGCATTGCTGGCCTGCCCACTACTATGCTTCACAATGTGACCGTCCCCACGATGATGGTGTTTCCACCAAAGGGCCGAAATACGGGGGCATCCCTAATAGTCTTCCCTGGCGGAGGCTTCAGGGTCTTGGCGATCGATCTTGAAGGTACTGAAGTTTGCGATTGGGCAACGAGCAAGGGTATGACGTGTGTGCTGCTCAAGTACCGCGTGCCGAAGAGCGCTGACTACCATGATGATGACTGCAACTGCCGGGTCACCCCTAAAATTGGTCGTGCCTTGCAGGATGCTCAACGAACCATCAAGATTGTGCGATCGAGGGCGAGTGAGCTAGGAATTAATCCTCACAAGATCGGCGTTATAGGATTTTCGGCAGGCGGCTTCATGGTTGCTCAGACCAGTAACATCTTTGAACCTGCATACAGGCCGATTGATGCTATTGACCGGGTGAGTAGTCGTCCTGACTTTGCCATTGCTGCCTATCCTGGTCATCTCTGTCGAGAAGGCGGAACGTTCAACTCTACCATTCACGTAACGAAAGACACAACTCCAACGTTCATTGTGCAGGATTGGGACGATAACACCGACGACATTTGCAACAGTACCATGTACGCCCGCGCTTTGGAGCAAGCCGGCGTTCCAGCTGAAGTGCATTTGTTCGCAAAAGGCGACCACGCCTTCGCATTGAGACACATACCAATTCAATCGCACGCATGCTCTCACCCATGCGGCCACAGAACATGGATCCGCAGAAAGGTGGCCTGCCCTTTCTCGTCGAGCGAACGCCCTATGAACGGACGTAATATCCGCGCGCCGTCAATGGACCAAGCCTGGACTTGCCACGAGCGGCTATATTTTCGTTATCAGGTCATTCGAGGGCGAGGGCAATCACAGGGGCGCTTCGCCATGATGCGTCCGCCTGCGGAAAATCCGACTGGTGCGCGCAAGCCCGACGAAATCACCGATACCTGCTGGGACACGATCGAGTGGCTGCTGAAGAATGTCCCGGGGGGGCAATGGCCGGGTCGGCGTCTGAAACGCAGTGTCCGTGATACCAAATCCGCGGTTCGTTCAGGCAAAGGTGGCACGATGCGCCAAGGGTTGGTCGATGCCGGCCGATTGCGCCTCTATCGGATCCAGAATGGCTTCCATTCCGTCTTCTGGCTCGGCCGATCGGAATAGTTAGTGTGTTTCTCGCTAAGGTCGTCGAGCTGTTGATCGTTGACGTGGGCGAAAGCGGCTTCCATCGCGCTATCCGTCCCCGCCCTCCAATCGGCAAACCGGAGCGGGACCAATAGGTCGGGCATGGTCCAGATTCGCTTGTCGTAGGGGTGGGAGTCGAACCAGGGCAGGGTCGACACATATGCGCTGAACCCGTTGCCCTGGAACGGCCTGGCATCGCCCTCGTGATTGGGGGCGCCCCCGGAAGGTTCGCCCACGAACATAGCCCAGGTCTCCCGCTCGATCCTCGAAGTCAGGTTCTGGGCGGCCGAGAAGGTGTGAGGTCCGATCAGCACATAGAGCCCGCCAGGGCGGTTGAAGCGGGACCGTTCGAGATGTTTCCTCAGGCCTTCGCCCATACGATTGTCGCCGCCGTCGTTGCGGCGCAAGTCGAGTACGACCCGTTCGATCGCCGGAGCCTCCATGGCCGCAAAGGCTTCCCGCACGAAGGCCAGGATCGGGTCCTTGCTGCCGAACAAGCTGTCGAAGGCGATGACCAGGACACGGCCTTCTACGTGGACAAAGTTGGGCGCGGGCCCCGGCCGCCAAGTTTCGATCGGGAACGGCTTTCGGGGAAGCGGGACCAGCCCCTCGCGCGCATCCGGGCGCGGGGAAATTGGGGTCCACCACCTCGACATGTTCTGCACCGCCTCGAGCGCGTCCGGGCGCGGGATCAGCACTGCCTTGACGAGCGAGCCGCCTATCTCGGCCTCGACGGTGACCGGCGCCGAGACGCCCGCGGGCGGGGCCAATCGCGCGCCGCGCAGGACCGCAGGTCTCAGGATCAAATCCGCGTCATGATGGGCCCGGGTGGGGTTGTTGCCGGGCCACATCGCCGCGAAGGATCTCAGAACCTCCTCGATGGCGACCCCATCCACACGCGCGATCCGTGCACCGAGCAAAGGCGCGCCTTCTCCCTTGGCCGCGGTGACATAGAGGCCGTCGAAGAAGGGGGTGGCGGCGATCGGAAGGGTGAGGTCGAAGCCGGGCGCCTTGATCATGGCATTTGGCCCATTACGCCCATCCACGTACATCGTCGTGTGACCGTCCTGGAACCAAGCCAACCGCGCCTGGAGGCCCATGAGATAGGCCTCGGGGGTCATGGCGTCCGCCTCAGCGGCGAGGCGATCCCAGCCGGACCGCCAAACCGGGTCTGTGGCGGCTGTCCAGCCACGCGGGTGGGTCGCCTCCGCGTAGCTGCGCAGTCGCGCGGCTTCGGACCGGCGGGGTTGGGAAACGGCCGCCGTCGCCGGCGCCGCAAAGGCTCCTGACAACAGGATGGAGAACTCGCGTCGCGTGGGGACATATGATCGAGTCATGGAGCCTCCGGAAGAAATGTCGCGGGGTCGGTGGCGCCCACTCGCCTGTCGGCTGTATTAGTGATATATGCATGCAATACAGTCAAGAGGGTGGGTTCTCTCTTCTTTCGCCATACGCCGGGCAGATCGGGCGATGCGTATGTCGGCCACAAGTTGACGGATGGCCTTGAAACGGCTGCTTTCGAGAGCGCGCAAATCGCGAACGAATACCCCGAAGAGTGTCGCGGAGCGCGTGCTGAGAAAATATCAGGAGCGCATCATCGCGGAGACGGCGGAGATCTTCGACCTCAGGGAAGAGATCGGAAAAGCCGAGCCGCACACCGAGCACTTTCGGCAAAAGATCCACGAGCTTTCGTGGAAATACACCGCGTCGCTCAAGACGATCGACATGGCGAACCTCTCCCAGTTGGTCGTACGCCGGGCAGCGATCGTCGAAATCCTCGCGCTTGCGTGCGACCGCCAGCTAGCAGTCCAGGCGGTGAAGGAAGGCGACCATATCGGAGACCTCTCAGAATATGCGCACTTGCTTGCAGCCAAGTCGAATGGCCGGCTGAAGAAGTTCTACGGCTATCTGATCGGCGACACGATAGCGCCGCTCCGGATGGCGGGCTGGACCCGGTTTGCGGCGGGCAAAGGCTATTTTCGCTCGACACCGCTCGAGGATCCCGAAAGCGGACGGAACCTCGGCGAACTCTATGCAGAGACCCTCTTCTTCGAAGATATCGTCAAGCGGGCGAGCCAGCGGATCGGGATCTATCGCGAGAAGCTTCGGATCGATCTCTCCAAGAAATAGAGGCGCAGCTTGATTGGCCTGGCTGACATTGCAGCGGTTCGCCGGATCGGCCCTCTGATCGCGCCTACCAACCGTCCGGATCTGCTCGATCTGATCCGCGACGCGAGCGTCGAGACAAGCGGCGGCCTCTTCCACTTTCAAGCCGAATCCGCCGCTGCAGCAGCAGCGTGGCTGCTCCGAGGCACCCACACCAACGCCTTGGGACACGCCTTGCGGGGCGATAGTCCAAAGGCACCCGATCTCCAGCAGCTGTTCGGGCTCAACCGACTCCTCGGTTTTCGCGGCCAGCGGGCCGCATATGATACGATCATCCCGAGCTTGTTCCGTCGCTCGGAGGATGAGCAGAAGCGTCACCTGCGCGCGCGAGGGTGGTTCTCCGCCGCGATCAGCGCCTGGCATAATTCCAATTTCCGCTACACCGATGGCCAACTCGACGAATTTGGTGTGGAGCGTGAGACGGCGACCGGGATCGCCCAGCATTACGGTCTCGCAACCGACTTCGTGGACTGGACCTGGGACCCGCTCGTCGCGATGATCTTCGCCGTTGCCGGGTCCGAGCCCGGCGATCGGGTCTCGGTTTTCATCAGGCCGTTCGGGCCAAGCAGCCGGCCCCACGAAGCGTACAACGTGTTTCTGCCACCGTCCTTCGCCGGGAGAGCCTGGCGGCAGCGCGGCTTCTTTTCATGGCAACCCGTGGCACCCCAATATTTCGACGACCCTTCGATGCGGGTGATCGATGGCGGGCGCAATCAGCAGCGCTCGCGAGCCGCGAACCATCACCGCATCTCCTTCCCGGTCACCGACCACGACATCGCTTGGGCCAATCCTCGATTGGAGGGCCTTTATAGGGAAGAGTTCGGACAATTGTTCGACCTTGTGAACTGGTGCCTGAAGTCGGCCGCCATTTCCGAACGCACGCCCTGGTCGACGATCTGGACCGATCGCGATTTCGTGGCCGAATGCGATCGGCAGAAGCTGGAGCCGCCGACGTTGTTCACCACGCCGGCCCCGATCGTCGCGACGCGAGAGAATGTCCCCGTAATGCTGGACTATCTGGAGATGATGGCCCTGCGCCAGCGGCCGAGCGGCGGTCTCGCTTATCACAAGCCCGCTTTGCTGACGGCATTGGTGGCGTTTCCCAGAAAGAGCTTCCCGAAAGCCGGCAGAAGCGCTGTCTTGCCCCAAGACCCTCGTGCCGCGGCGTTTCCGCCCGATCCTTTGCGGGTCAGCCGTTGGGCCGAGGAAGTGGAAACGTTCGACCCGGCCCAGGATCTGGCTACGCCCTCCGACAGCTACTTCGTCGAAGCGCCGCATGACCATCCGGCTACCTAAGCTGTTCGGCTGGATCGCTAGTGCGCTGATCGCCGTCGCGTCATTGATCCGCCAAGATTGGTTCAATCGAAGAGGGATGCGACAGATCACGCCCTGCTGATTGCATTTCGCCGAACGAACGGCCGCTTTTGGGATCGCCGCTTAGGCACGCAAATGACCGATTATAGGGCGCATTGCTGATAGACGCGCGCTGGGAAAATTGCCGCTGCTGTCAGCTTATCAATTCAAAGTTCGTTGCGCAGATAAATAGGCCGCGACCTCAGCGACCGTAGCATCTTTGAAGGTTCCCTCGTCCTCGAACAGCGGATGGGGATCGATGCCGTAGGTCGATTGCAATTCATCGCAAAATTCTACGAAACCTTCGCAGCCGATCCCCAAATCGCGCCAGATCGTGTCGGTCGATATCGGAGTGCGACGTGTGTAGCGCGTGACTCGCGCGATGATGTCCTCAAGAATGTCCATGGGCCAGCTTATCACGCGGCGCGCTACGGGTAATAGCGCCCCACGCCAAAAGGCAAAGAACGACCGCTTTCGGGATTTACTCGTTAACGGCCGAATGACCGACTTTAGGGCGCATAGTCGCCTGCGCGAAGCGGTCCCTCCGAGCCTTGGAGGGAGCCGCCGCATGATGACCACTAGAGCTTCTATCTCGTGCGCGCGCGCGAGGCCCGCAAACGGAGCTCAGCCCGACATCAATTCAGCTAGGCTCGCTAGGCCGATCGCGTCGTCGATCGTCACCCTTCCGCCTTGCAGTGAGATGAGGCGATCCGCTTTTAGACGATGAATGACACGGTTGACGTGCACAACGCTGAGGCCCAGCGCCCCGCCGAGCATTTCCTGCGTGAGCGGCATCGGGAATGAACTGCCGGTAACAAAACCAATCACGCGACACCGCGCGAATAGCTCCAGCACGAAGCTGGCAATCCGCTGCGGCGCGGGTTGAGACCCGAGCCGCACTATATGGTCGAGCAGGCGAGTTTCGTCCCCGCACCGGAGCGCGGAAAGGCCGCTCGCTATGCGACTATATCGGTCAGCGTCTCCGTTCACGATGCTCATGAACCCTGCCGTGCCGATCGTCCTGACGCCGCTAAGCGCGACAATTTCGACCGCGTCCAGCGCATGCCCTTCCGCGGGGTCGCCTATAAGGTCGCCGGGCAGCAGTATGGAAAGCAACTGGCGCCGGCCACTGTGCGAGACATGCTCGCGGCTAGCCCATCCCGACACAATCAAGCTTTGGCGCATTCCATCGCCGCCCGGGTCTCTAATTTCCGAACCTGCGGAATACGCCCGCGAGGAATGCCGCGGCTCCAGAAGAAGCTCCCATTCCACAGCGCTCAAGGCATTCATCGAGGCGAGGCGGTGGGCTAGAAGCTCCATGGAGCAAAAAGCGTTCCGAAGATTGCCTTGCACGTCACTCCCTCCAGTGTGCCGCGCATCTGCTTACGTCTGTATTGAGCAAATGAAGGCCGCGGCGCCCCCCGAAAATTGCTCTTCGGGACACTATTTCCCGTTGGTTGCTGCGGCGTTGGTAGCGACGAACATGAGCGTGAATAGTGTCAGGTCGGTGTCGTCCGTGACGCGCATCGTCCACTCTTCGCCGGTCCAGAGGTCGGGTTTCGTGTCTGTCAGAAGACCACTTGCAAATCGAAGTGCTTCCTTTCTCGCGCCGGCGAGGTCGGGCAATTCGGTACCCTGCAAGTCGTCGAACCTCTGGCCGTCTGAGACATGAAAATAATACCGAGGCATACGCCGCTCCTGCAGGCGGGAGCGCAATGTCTCTCAGCCGCCGGCGGCCCGAGTTCGGTCGGCGATCATTCCGTTTACTACGTTTTCCGGCGCAAGCCAACGTAATGCAGCTGCAGGACACCAACATAAATCAAGCGTGCAACTCCTCTGTGTGTTAGAGCGGACCGATCGCTGAGAGGTTAGTTGGCTATTGGCGACTGAGAGATGCGCGCGCTCCCGCCCAACGAGGAGACCCGCATGTCGATCGATCAGCCATTGATGCAGCTGGTGCGGAAGCTGCAAACACGTGCTGTCCTGGATCGCTCCGACATCGCGGCGATTTTGGAGCTGCCGTTCAACGAACGCACCTACGAAGCCCCGGGCTATCTAGTTCGGGAGGGCGCGACCCGCCTTGAGCAATGTAGCTTTATCCGCTCCGGATTCGCCTTCCGGCAGAAGCTTACCGTCGACGGGAACCGTCAGATCATCGGAATTTGTCTGCCGGGCGACTTTGTCGATCTTCAACACCTCTTTCTCGATCAGGCGGATCACAGCGTGCAGGTGCTGACACGGGTCGAGACAGCGGACGTGGACCGGACAGCGCTGCAGCGTCTGGCGGAACATAGGCCAAACTTGAACAGGGCGCTCTGGATCGACACACTGATCGAGGCGTCGATCCACCGCGAGTGGATATTGAACGTCGGACGGCGGGACGCGCGCCAGCGTATCGCGAATCTGCTGTGCGAGTTCGCATTGCGCATGAAGCAAGCCGGAATCGATCAGGAGGCAGGTTGCGAGCTACCGATGACGCAGGAGCAATTGGGCGACGCGGTCGGATTGACAAGTGTCCACGTCAACCGGACGCTTAAAACCCTCGAGAAGGACGGCTTAGTCCGGCGCGAGAAAAGATACCTCACGATTGCCGACTGGGAGAAGATCCGTGCGCTCGGTGCATTCAGCGCATTGTATCTGCACTTCGATCAGGGAGGGCCGGAGGGCGTGTGAAAGCTGGCGCGGGTGAATGCGTCCTCAGCTGCTCCAGTCCAGCCGCACCACAAGGCTGACCGGCCCACAGCCGTAGCATTCCTTGAAGCCTTTCCTGAAGTGGTGTCGTATGACCTGCACACCACCCTCACCGACAATGGCATCCAATTCGCCGACCTGCCGCGTAACCGAAATGGCTGGACCGCTCGCTATTCATCATCATGCTTGTCCTGCCACTCGACGGCCGAAACGCCGAAAGGGGGACATGGTCGGGCCGGACCCGACCCGTCGGTTCCGCAACATACCCTGGGGAACTCCGTTCGACGCGGGCAGGCAATCGCTCGATTACTCGCTTAAGCCGAACGTTGGGCTCAGCAACTTCCAGGCACAGCAGACCGCGCATCGCGCGTCGGCTGCTTTACGGAAGCAATTGTCCGAGCAGTTGATGCGGCAATCTCAAACGCCGCCCCGTGATAGCGGGGCACGACGGATCGCAATCATCGGGCTGCACGCCGGTAAACGGCCAACGAACCGGCGAGCAGCAGGAGGGCACCCCCGCAGGTTCGATCGAGCCAAAGCGCACTGGATTTCCTCAAGACGCTCATGGCCTTGGATCCGAGCGCGGCGTAGCCGAGCATGATCGCGAAATCGATCGATGCGAAAACCAGGGCGAGGATTGCGTACTGCGGAATTTGGGGCGCCGACGTTGAGACGAATTGGGGCAAGAATGCTGAGAAGAAAAGATAGCCCTTTGGGTTCGTGACCGCGACCAGAAAGCTCTTCAGGAATACTGCCTTTCGATTGCCTTTTCCGCTCGCTGATGCGCTGTTCAATGAGGCATCGAGCGTCCCCTTTGATTTCACCAGCATGATGCCGAGGAATGCCAAATAGGCGACACCAATCCACTTGACGACGGAAAACCAGAATTCGGACGCAGCGAGCAATGCGCCAAGTCCGATCGCAACCGCCGCTATCAAAGTGAAGTCCGACATGACGGCGCCCAGCATGCCCCAATACGCACGCCGAATGCCAAATCTCGAGCCATTGGAGAGTGCCAGCAAGACAGTAGGCCCAGGCGTCGCAATGCCGATGAACGCAACCGCGGCGAACGCAATGATGGTGAGGCCGGTCATGTCGCTCTTCGCCCCACTCTACCCAGATCGGACCGATCCTATAGCCACACTCGGGGGCGGACTAGGGGCTAACCGCGGTCCGCTGCGGACCGCGTCAGTGCCAAAGGCGAACCTTTCCTGGTCCATCAGACCGCTCTACCGGTCGATATTGCAATTGCCCGACGTTGCTTCGTTGCGCCGGCCCAAGTGTCACTCAAGCGACCGTCAATCCAGCGCCTTGAACCGGATCGCCTGTCCACCACCAGGCGCCATCGCGATCGTCAGCACGTCCCTCGACGTGACGTTCTGCCTTACGATCTCATAGCTTTCCGGATTGGTGCGATAATCGGCGCCCGGCCCGTCGCGATAAATCTGCGCCTCATAATGCTTGCCCGGAGTCAGGAAGCCCAGCGGCTGGGTCAGCGTGCGCGCATTCTCGTCCGTCACCGCACCCAGATACCAATCCTTGCCGCCGCGCGGTTGCCGGGCGACCACGATATAATCGCCGATCTCGCCCTGCAGCGTCTTCGATATCTCCCAGTCGGTCGGCACGTCGCGGATGAACTGGAACGCATCCAGGTGTGCGAGGTAATTCTCCGGCAAATCCGCCGCCATCTGCACCGGGCTGTAGATCACCACATATTCGGCGAGCTGGGTCGCAAGCGTCGACTGCACGCGGCGATCCACCTGATCCTTGCCATGCGCGAGATCGAAGATGCCAGGCGTATAGTCCATCGGCCCGCCGAGCAGGCGCGTATAGGGCAGGATCGTCACATGTTCGGGCGGATTGGTCGGCGTGCCCCAGGCATTATATTCCTGCCCGCGCGCGCCCTCGCGCGCGATCATGTTGGGCCAGGTGCGCCTGAGGCCCGTGTCCTTGACCGGCTCGTGCGCGTCGATCGCGATATGATGCGCGGCCGCCACCTCGGCGACGTGGAGATTGTGGCGCACCATATATTGGCCGGCGAACCATTCCGATCCGCCCTGCTCGTCGACGATGTCGCCGCTATGATGGACATAACCCGTCTTCACCACCGGGATACCGACCTTCTCGTACAAGGTCATCGCCGCATCGAGCTGGCGCTCGTAATTGGGCACGGCGCCCGCGGTTTCGTTATGCCCGATCAGATAGACACCGCGCGCCTTGCCGTAGGCGATGATGCCGGCCAGGTCGAAATCGGGGTAAGGCCTGGTGAAACTGAACTTGTCGCCATTGTCGATCCAATTGCCGTCCCATCCCTCATTCCAGCCTTCGGCCAGCACGCCATCAAAGCCATATTTGGCGGCGAAATCCATATAGCGTTCGACATTCCGGGTGTTGGCGCCGTGGCGGAAACCGCTGCCCCAGGTCGAATGGTTGAGATGCATTTCCCACCATACGCCGACGAATTTCCCGGGCTTGAACCAGCTGCCGATATCCGGGACCCTGCTCGGCGCGTTGAGGTTCAATTCGATCCGGCTGTCGACCAGCCCGCCGGCGCTGTCGCCGATCAGCATCGTACGCCAGGGGCCCGTGAACGGCCCCGTCTTGTGCGCCAACACCCCGTCCGGCCAGGGCATCAGCCAGGCGGTGAGGGTTCCGGTGCCGCTGCCCGAAAGCAGCATCGAGGGGAAGTCGACCAGGGCCGCCTCGTGGATCGAAAGGTAGAGGCCGTTCTTGTCGCCGCGCAAGGTAAGCGGTGTCTCCGCGAGCGTGATCCGGCGCGCGTCGGTTTGGGTGTAGAGATATTCGTCCCGCTCCTGGCCCAGCCCCTGATACCACCAGGCCTGATAGGCCCCGACCGTCGCGAACTGGGTATGGTCCGCCATCACGGAGACCGCCTGCCCGGCCGGAATCCCGTCATAGGTATAGCGGAAGCCGAAGCCGTCATCGAACAGGCGGAAGGTCACATCGAAATGCCTGGTGAGCGGCGTGTCGCCCGCGATCGTGACGGTGAGCTCGGTATGATCGTCGCGGATCACGCGCTGCTCGCCCCACGGCTGCTCCCAGGTCGTATTGGACGCAGCCCGGCGCGGGTTGGACAGCGCCGAATAGCGCGCCTGCGCCTCGCCCTTGAAGCTCAACCCCATCGCCGAGGGCGCCAGCACCGGCACGCCCTTGCGGCTGACCGCGTACCAGGCCTGGCCATTGTCCACCCAGGTGCAGAGCTCGATCACCTTGCCGGGCGACTGGATGCATTCGCGCGGGCTCGCCGATGCGGCGGTGGCGCCACCCAGTGCGGCCAACAGGACAAAAGTGCGCAGGATCATCGGGGGCGATCTCTTTCTCGAAAAGGGGATCATGAGGATTTGAGGAAACCCAGCATCAGCTGCTGGCGCAGGCCGGCGCGTTGGCGCGGGCTCATCCGCCCGAGCGCGCCGCGCAGATCTTCGGGAATATGCGCTGCCGCCTCATTATGTCCGCCGAAGACATGCGCCGCGAACATCGCCCGCCAATAAGCGCGCTCGCCGGCGGGCAAATCCTTGTAGGCCAGCAAAGCCGCGAGGAAGATGTCGTTGGGCCGCTCGAGGCCGGTCGCATCGTCGCCCCACCAATAATTGACCATCGCGTTGAAAGGCTCGAGCGAGGTGACGTGGTGCCACCAATATTTGGGCATGAGGAGCGCGTCGCCCGGCTCGAGCCACGCTACCTGTGCGTGCTCGATCGCCTCGGCATAACGCGGGAAACGGTCCAGATCGGGCATCTCGGGATCGACCAGCGAGAGAGGCGGCGGATTGTCGAGCGGGCCGATATAGAGGTTCGCCACCTGATCGGGCGGGAACAGCACAAAGCGCCGCCGCCCTGCGATCACGCAGGCCAGGTTATGGTCGCGGTCATTGTGCGTCTGGGTCCTGACCGGTCCGCCGATCCACAGACGCGGCCCAACCTCGGCGGGCAGCAAGGGCATCGGATTGCGCGCCGGGAAATCGGGCAGGCTGTCCGCCAGCGGCAGCATCTGGATCGCCACGAAGGGGGCATTGACCTGCTCCAGATTGCGCTCGATCCGGTCGAGGCTCTCCACGATCGGCGCGCGCCTTTTGGTGAAGCTGAACTCGCGCATGTCGGGGCCGTAGCCGAAGCGCCCGCCGGTTCGCGCGGGCGCCTCCATCACCGGCCCGGAACCGCTTCGGTCGATCGCCTTGAGATAGAAGGTGAACCCGCCGGGCGTCCGACCCGCCGCCACCGCCGGCCAACCTGTAACCAGACCGCGCAGCACCACCGGCCGGCCCGCGGCGACCAATGCCGCAAACTCGGCCGGGGTCGGCGGCCCCTGCTCCGCCGTGCGCGGCAAGGCATCGAAATCGGGCGCGCCACGGTCCATGCGCAACACTTCACCCATGCCCGCGCCGCACCATCGTCTGCAGGTAGCTGTCATGCGTCGGCTGGCGCAGCACCTGCTCCTTCACGAAGCCGAGCATATGACGGAAGCGCGCCTTCATCGCGTCGGGCGCGGTGCGGTCGATCGCAGGCAAATAGGTGTCGGGCACGATGCCATGGCCGACAAAGAAAGCGCGCCAGCTGTCGGGCGCGAAGCTCTCATCCTCATAAGGCGCGATTTCGCCGCGCGCCTGAAACAGGGCGATGCGATGCGCGAGTTCGGCCGAGACATCGCCCTGCCGCGCACGCGCCCAGAAGGACCCGCCATAACCGTTGATCCGATAATGCAGTGCCTGGAAGTCGCGCAGCCTTTCGTAGGACGAGCGCACCAGCCGATTATATTCGGAGCGCTCTGCGGAGAAATCGGACGCAGCGGGATAGAAAGCCAACAGCCTGATCAGCCCGGTCTGCACGCCGAGCAGGTCGACATTGTGGAGCGGATCGAATGCCGCCACGGCCCCGCCGATCGCCACCACATTGCCCGCCCAGGCGCTGGCGCGCATGCCGGGGTCGAACCTGCGCAGGGTGACGCCGGTCAGCGGCAGGCCGCCGGTCGCGGCCGCCGCCTGAAGCGCTTCCTCGTCGGGACATAGGCTGCTCGCTGTGACCTGGACGACATGGGTTTGGCCCAGGCTGGGATAGAGCCCTGTCCAGCCCCGTTCATGCGCCCGGATTTCGGCATAAGCCGGGATCGATGCGAATTTAGGCGCGCTCGCGACCAGCATCCGGTCGCCGCGAAATGTATCGGCCCAGCTCTCGCGTGCCACGCCGAGCGCGTCGATCAGCAGCCCCTCGCCGGTCGCGTCGATGAACAGATCGGCCTCGATCCGCGCGCCATCCGCCACGATCGCGGCGACGCCGCCCTCGCCCAGCAAAACCGCGATCCTCTCGGCGGCGCGGATCGCCACGCCATCCTGCGCCGCCAGCCCGCGCAAGGATCGTACATAGGCTGCCGCGGGCAAATGATAGCCATAGTCGCTCCGCCCATATTTCTCGGTCTCGTCGTCCGGGATCAGCAGCCGCCCCTGCCGTGCCGCCGATGCGGTGAGCGAGAAATCCTCCAGCCCGACACGCAGACCGAGCCCGCGCGCTTTCAGCCAGTAAGCGAAGAAATCCTGCCCATCGATGGCGGTGCCGTATGCGCCATGAGCGTGCAGGAAAGGCTGGCGCGCGCCGCCGGCATCCGCGAAATTCTGGCCGAGCGTGAAGACGCCTTTCACCGAGCGCAGCAATGCCGCCTCGTCGATACGCAGCTGATCATGCAATGCCTCGAGCGGCGGCAGGGTCGCATAGACGTCCGCATCCGTCAGCAGGCTCGGCAGCTCGACCGCGCTCACCTCGACGCCCGACGGCCCGAGCGCCGCGCGGATCACGTTGGCCGACAGCCACAGCGCGGCGTCGCGCCCGACCACCACCACGCGGCGGTAGAGCGGCGGGCTCATGCCGCGCTCTCCAGCGAAGCGCCCGCGGTGGACGCGGCACAATAGCTGGCGATGAAGCCGGCATGGTCGGTCATCGCATCGACATTGGTGCGGATGCGGCCCTTGAGATCGCGTAGCCTGGCGACAAGGTCGTCCGCGGGCAGCCGGTCGGCCAACCGGTTATAGCCGCGGGGGACAATCCCCTGCCCGACCAGCACTGCCAGCCAGCTGTCGCGCGAAAAGAGGCCATATTTGTAGTCGGGCGCAGCCGCGCACGCTTCGAACAAGGCGATCTTGTGCGCCAGGCTGTCGGGCAGCCGCATATTGCGGACATGATCCCAGAGCGGCTCGCCCGCGCGCCGGTTGGCGCAATAATGGAGCACCAGGAAATCGCGCGTGCGGTCGTAATGGACTTCGTACAGCCGGTTGAATTCATCGGCGAGGCGCCGGTCGATCCCGCCCCGCGTCGGCATCAGGTTGGCGAGGTCCACCACCGCGGCCTGGATCAGGAAGATGCTGGTCGATTCCAGCGGCTCGAGGAAGCCGCCGGCAAGGCCGATGCCGATCACATTGCCTTCCCAACCCTTCACCCGCCGCCCGGCGCCGAAGCGCAGCACGCGTGGCTCGGCGAGCGGACTGCCGTCGACCGCACGCATCAAGGTCTCGCGCGCTTCGTCCTCCGAACAATAAGCGCTCGAGAAAACCATGCCGTTACCGGTGCGGTGCTGGAGGCCGATCCGCCAGGTCCAGCCGCCGCGCTGCGCGGTCGCGCGCGTGTGGGGAATAAGCGGCTCGGTCCGCGTGGTCGGCATCGCCATCGCGCGGTCGCACGGCAGCCATTCACGCCAATCCTCCCAGGCGATGCCCATCGCCTCGCCGAGCAGGAGCGAGCGGAAGCCCGAGCAATCGATGAAGATATCGCCCTCGATCGTCGCACCGGACGCCAGCGTCAGCCGGTCGACATGCCCCGAATTGCCGTCGCGATGGACATCGACGATCTTGCCCTCGATCCGGGAGACGCCGCGTTCGGTTGCCCAGCCGCGCAGGAAATTGGCATAAAGCCCCGCATCGAAATGATAGGCGTAGGCATAAGTCGATCGGATCGACCTTGGATCCTCGTTCGGGAATTCGAACGCCGCCCGCGCCGCCGCCGCGCACGCATAGGAATGATCGAACAGCGGCCCGACATCCTCGCCCGCGAGCATCGCACGCGCCCAATGATGCTGGAAATCCACGCCCGCCCAGGGTTCGCCGAACGTCCCGAACGGATGGATGTAGCGGGCGCCCGGCCGGTCCCATCCGACGAACTCGATCCCCAATTTGAAGGTCGCCTTCGTATCGCGCATGAACTGCGCCTCGTTGATGCCGAGCAGATTATTGAAGGTCTTGATATGGGGAAGCGTGGCTTCGCCGACGCCGACCGTGCCGATCTCGTCGGACTCGACCAGCGTCAGGTCATAGTCGGCGGAGGCAAGCAGCCGCACCAGTCCGGCCGCGGTCATCCAGCCGGCGGTGCCACCGCCGACGATCACGACCCGCACTGGTTTCGATCGATCCGACTCCATGCCCCTCACCCGGCCTCGTTTCCAAAAACGGCGTCGTCAGGGATGGACCGTGACGACGCCAGTTGTCCTTGGGAGGATCAGAACTTCACGCGCGCGCCGAACTGGTAGCGGCGGTCGACCCGGTTCCAGGCCGAGTCCATGTAGACCGGCTTGGCGCCCGGCGTCTGCGGCGAGTCCCCGAACACTTCCTGCTGGTAGACCGTCTTGGTGTTGAGCAGATTCGAAGCATCGACCGAAAGCTCGAGCCATTTGGTCGGCGAGAAGCGCACCGAGGCGTCGAGGAAACCGGCGCTCTTCTGGAACACGGGCAGGCCGATGCAGCAATCGAGATTGTCGGTCAGATAGCGCGAGCGCCAATTGTAGGCGACACGCAGGCCGACCGGCCCCTTCTCGTACAGGCCGACGATGTTGAACGTGTGGGTCGAAACACCCTGCAGCCGGTGCGAGTCGATCACCGATCCGGTGCCCGCCAGCGAGGGCTGGCCCGCGCCGACCGCGCCCACGTCCGCGCCCGATGCGGCATTGATCAGGTTCGAATTGTTGATGCCCGACTGGTGGACATAGGTGTAGTTCGCCTGCGCGCCCAGGCCGTTCAGCAAACCGGGGAGGAAATCGAAGAAGGTCTGGAACGACGCTTCGATGCCGGCGATCTTGCCGCCATCCTTGAAGTTCATCGGGCCGCGTATCTGCACCGTGCCGGTCGAACTGCCGTTGGTGAAGTCACGATTGAACTGGCCGTAGCCGAACGTGTCGTGGAGCTTCTTGTAGAAGGCGCCGAGTGCGAACGAGCTGCTGCGTCCGACATAACGCTCGAACGACATGTCGAACTGGTCCGCCCACATCGGCTTCAGCCCGGCATTGCCGGCATTGCCGAGGAAGACGAAATTATAACCCGTGACGTTCGCCGCCGTGTGCGCCGCGCTCGGCGAATTGTAGACGACATAGGGCGAGTCGGGCCCCGCATTGATGATCGGCGGGTTGATTGCGACATTGTTGCGCAGATAGCCGAAGTCGGGACGCGAGATCGCCCGCGAATAGGCGAAGCGGATGAAATCGCGCTGGTCCAGCCCGAAGCGAACGTTGAAGCTCGGCAGCCAGTTATTGTGCGACACCTTGTAGCTGTTGGGCGTGGAGGCGCCGTTGGCGAAGGCCCTGATCGCGCCGGTCAGATAGCAGGCCGGATTGACCACATTGGTCCCGCTGAGCGGCGTGCCGCAGGGCGCCAGATTGTTGAACGTGTCCGCCGCCGGGAAGGCGACGCTGCCCGACGCGACCTCGGTCGTCCGCACGAAGCGGACGCCGATATTGCCCTGCACGGTGACGTCGCCGAAGATGGTGCGGTCCGGCCCGCCGAAGCGCAGCATCGCATAGGCCGCCTCGGTCTTCTCGCGGACATGCATGATCTCGCCCGGCGTGAAGCAGCCCTCGGTCGCTTCCGGCCGGTCGCAGATCGCGGTGTAGCCTGGTGCGATCGGCGAGTTGGTCGTGGCGCCGCTCAGCGACTGGATGAGCTTGCCATAATCCTTGAGCGTATCGCGGTTGAGGTAGACCAAGGGACCGTTGGGATAGATGCCGCTGCCATAGAAATTGCTGCCGAGATCGTAGGATTCCCAGATTCCCGCGCCATAGCCCTTGAAATCGGGATGGCCGGCATTGCCACCGCAATTGCCGCTGTTGGTCGGATAAGCGCCGCCCGACATGTTATCGATGTTGAAGCCCGGACCGTTACAGTTCCACGGGGCCGCGATCGGGGTCCAGTTGAAGGTCGAATAGTGCACCGTCTGGCTGCGGTCGGCATAGCGAACGCCGACCTTCAGCGAGTCCAGCCAGCCGCCCTTGTCCAGGTCATAATCCAGGTCGCCGCGGATCGCGGTCTCATGGGCATTGTTGTCCTCGACATGGCCCTGGATGAACGGGATCCAGTAATTGTGCGGATTGGCGAGCCCGCCGGCCGCGTAATTGACGTTGGAGCCCGGCAGCAGCTTCACCTCGGGCGTGCCGTCGCCGTTCAGACTATATTGGTAATTGGCCATCGATCCCGTCGCGACCAGGATGTCGTTATTGTAGGTCGATGCCTTGATATATTGCCCGTCCAGGCTGAGGTGCAGCCGGTCGGTCGGGTCCCACTTGATGTTGCCGGACAGATCCTTGGTGCCCTCCCGATGCGCGAAGTTGCGCGCCTCGTTCTGGAAGTAGAGGCCGTCACGCGGATTGGTGCCGCAGACGCCGTTGCCGCAATAATTGACGAAGGGCACGCCGGGCACCGCGGAGCCGGCGTTGATCGCCGCCTGCACGCTTTCGTAGGTGCCGCTGAAGCTGCCATGCGGCTGCGTCAGGATGCCGGATTCGAGCTCACCGTCCGCGCCGAACGTCAATGAGGTGCCGTTCGCGGGCCCGATAATGCTGGTCGTGCGCGGGTTGAAGGCGGGCGTGCCGAAATAGGTACCTTCCAGGATCGCATGGCTCGCCCGTTCGAACCAGGCGTTGCGATAGCGCGAATCGAGATATTGCACGGTTGCGCGGAATTTGCCGCCCGGGCTCTCATACTGGCCGGCCAGCGCCAGGCCGTGGCGCTTCCGGTCATAATCCACCTGGGAATAGCGGATGCCGTCGGGCAGGAAGGCCCAGCCGCTGCCGCCGAACGGATTGCCCGTGCAGGCGATCGATCCGTCGCTCTTGACGATCCCCGCGGTGGCCGTGCCGAAGCCCGACGTGCAATAGGTATCGATCTTGTCTTCGATGACGCTTTCGGTCCGCGTCACGACATGGCTCTGCGCATAATCGGCAAGGAAGCCGAAACGGCCGATCTCGGTATCGAACGTGTCGCTGATCAAAGCCGAGAATTCGGGCGTCCAGCGCTTCGAGCGATCCCCGTAATTGTAGCGGAAATTGCCCGTGACGAGCAGCCCCTTCTGATCGAACGGCAGGCGCGTGCGCAGATTGACCGTGCCGGCGAGGCCGCCCTCGATCATATCCGCGGTCTGGTTCTTGTAGGCGTCCACCCCGGCCAGAAGCTCGGGCGAGACGTCGTTGAACTGCAACCCGCGTGCGCTGTCGGCCGAGAAGCTGTCACGCCCGTTGAATTCGGTGCGAACCTGCGGAAGGCCGCGCACCAGCACGCCGGTGGGTTCGCCCGAGGGATGCGTGCTGTCGTCGGCGGATTGCAGGCGGTTGACGGTGATACCCGGAATACGCTGCAGCGATTCCGCCGCCGACTTGTCGGGGAAGGCGCCAATATCGGTCGCCGTGATCGAATCCACGAACGTGTCGGCATTCTTCTTGATATTCTGGGCGGTGGCGAGCGCGCTGCGCACGCCAACGATCACCACTTCGGAGCCGCTATCGTCGGCAGCGGCCGTCCCCGAAGCGGGAGATTGCTGTGACGGCGCCGCCGCGCTGTCCTGCGCCCACGCGGGCGCGGCGACACCCACCAGCATCATCGCCATCAGCGACACGCCGCCGCGCAGCCCCTGTGCCCGGGCCTGGCTCGTCTTGAAGTCGACCATCATATCTCCCCTCTCATTTTGCCGCCTCTTTTCGAGGCTTGCCTGACGTCAGGTCCGGGAAGGCGTCGCTCGCCACGGAGCGATGCCCGAAGATCACGAATGCGATGAAACGGCGCGACCCGCCGCAAGGCCGGCAATGGCCCTCAGGCGATACAGGCTGCGCGCGCCGGACAATCCCATGCCCCGTCTCCTCTCGGCCGGCAGCGCCATGGACGCCCCCCGTGCCTCTCTCCTTTGCGGATGGGTCAAGCCGCCCATCCATCCTTGCATAAAATTGCGGGAATTTGCGCAATAGGCAAGCAGGATTTTTGCACAATTTGCGGGGCTGATTTGGTATCGCTACCTTTACGGATTATCCGTGTTTTAACAAGCTGATAGAAGGTACAATGATAAAAATGCGGCGGGAGATCGGCCGATCGAATCACGGGTTTTGCGAAGGTTTATGCAAAATTTGCATTGCCTGCGCGCAAGGTCACGCGCATAGATTTGCATGCATGAGCAAACGCGATTCGCGACGGATGAGCCGCCTTTCGGCAGCGGCCGGTTCAGGCCTGACGCGCGGCGTCGTGCGTGGGGATGAACAAGGCGCATCCGGCGGCAAGCGCGAGCGCCCCCGCCGCCAATCCGAGCGCGAGGATCGCCTGGCCGCCAAAGACATTGCGAACCAGCGGTCCGAGGATGGTGGCGGCGACGAGCTGGGGCAGGACCAGGAACATGTTGTGGATGCCCATATAGACGCCCATCTTGCGAGGCGGCACCGCGCTGGAGAGCATCGCATAGGGCAGCGACAGGATCGACGCCCAGGCAAAGCCGATCCCGACCGCAGGGATCCACAGCATCATCGGATTGTCGATCCAGAGGAAGCCGGCCATGCCGGTCGCCCCGATCGCCAGGCAGGATGCGTGGCTCGCACGTCGGCCGATCCGCGCGGCGATCGCGGGCAGCAGCAATGCGACCAGAGCGGCCACGCCATTATAGCCGGCGGACAATATCCCGACCCAGTCGGCGGCCTGGTTATAGGCGGCCGAACGCGCGTCGGCGGTTCCGTAATGCCGCATCGCGACCGCCGGTATCGCATAGATCCAGAGCGCGAACAGACCGAACCAGGTGAAGAACTGCACGATCGCCAGCCGCGTCAGCACGGCGGGCATGTGCAAGATGTCCTCGACGATCTCGAGCAGGCCGATCGCGGTCCGACCGCCGCGCCGCAGCCACACCGCCGCGAGCTGCGCCATGCCGAATGCGGCAGCGATGCCGGCAAGGACGTAGATTTCGCGCTCATAGTGGCGCGCAAAGGCAAGGCCGGCGATCGCGACGCCGCCTCCGACCCACAACAGGCCGCTACGCACCAAGGTGACGCTTCCCTCCGCAGTCGGCACCGCATGTTCCGCCAGGTCCGGTGCATCGGCGGCGAGGCTTGCCGGCGGCCGCTCGCCGGTGGTGACCACGGTCCATATCACTGTCGCCAGCAAGCAAAGCGCGCCGATATAGAAAGCGACGCGGACCGATTGGGGCAGCATGCCGGGCGCCGCCGGGCCGCCAATCCCGAACCAGTTGGTCAGCACCCAGGGCAGCGCCGAGGAGAAGACCGCGCCCACGCCGATGAAGAAGACCTGCACCGCGAAACCGGATGTCCGCTGATCGTCGGGCAGAGTGTCGGCGACCAAAGCGCGGAACGGCTCGGCCGCAATGTTGATCGCGCCGGTGAGCAGCCACAGCATCACGCTCGCCGCCCACACGGTCGAGACGTTGGGCATCGCGAACAGCGACAATGCGGTCAGGATCGATCCGCCGAGCAGGAACGGACGGCGCCGGCCGAGGCGTCCCCAGGTGCGGTCGCTCCAATGGCCGATGATCGGCTGGACCAGAAGGCCGGTAATCGGTGCCGCAATCCACAAGATCGCCAGACGGTCGACATCCGCGCCCAGCGTCTGGAAGATGCGGCTGGTGTTGACGTTCTGCAGGCCCCAGACCATCTGCACGCCGAACAGGCCGCTACACATATTCCAGATTTGCAGCAGCGACAGGTGCGGACGGCCGCGTGGCGGCGTCATTTCGTCCGTCGCGACGCTCGCTGGCAAAACATCCCCTCCACCGCATTTGGGATGGTCGAGCGCCACCCTTTGTGTTTCATTAGGCTAGGGCGCGATGGGCAGCGGTAGCAACAACAATACCACGCTGGAGGATCTGGCGAGACTTGCGGGCGTGTCGGTCTCGACCGTTTCGCGCGCCTTGAACGATCAGCCTCTGATCAGCACGCGCACCAAGCAGCGCATCTGGGCACTCGCGCGCGACCATAATTATCCATTCCGCCACTATATGCCGGCCGGACCGATCGGCGCCGAAGGCTCGATCGCGATCGTGACGCCGCACATGCGCGGCCGCCCGCTGCCGCTCTCGCACCCGTTCATCCTGGAATTGCTCGCCAGCATCGGCGAGGCGGCGCGCGCGCGCGATTGTGACTTCACCGTCAGCCATATCGCGCCGACCAATTATGACGATCTCGTCCATGCCACGACCACCAGCCGTGCGAGCGGCGTGATCTTCATCGGCCAGTCCGCGTTACATGAGGCCTTGAACCAGCTTGCCGGCACCAATGCGCGTTTCGTGGTGTGGGGCGCGCAGATGCCGGGACAGCTTTATACCTCGGTCGGTTCGGATAATCTGCTCGGCGGGCGTCGTGCGACGCTCCATCTCGCGCGGTTGGGCCGCAAGCGGATTCTCTATCTTGGCAGCACCGATCCCGAAGCGATGCAGCGCCGCGCGGGCTATGGGGAGGCGCTCGCCGAATGCGGGCTGGAGGAGGATCCCAAGCTGGTCGTGCCGGTCGATTTCGAATGGGAATCGGCCGAGGCGGCGGTCGGCAGACTGCTCCGCCGTCATGTCGCCTTTGACGGAATCGTCGCCTCATCCGATCTGATCGCACTCGGTGCGATCCGCGCGCTGCGCAAAGCCGGCCTGTCAGTGCCGGGCGACGTTTCGGTGACCGGCTATGACGATATGCTGCTCAGCCGGCTTTCGACGCCGACGCTCACCACCATCCGCCAGGACACGCACAAGGCGGGGCGGTTGCTCGTGTCGCGCATCCTGGATGAATCGAGCGATCCTATGCCGGCTTTGTTGCCGACCGACCTGATCGTGCGGGAGTCCTGCGGAGGATAAGGCCCAACAAATCGCGGTGGCGCGCTTGAGCGGCCTCATTCGCGGGTCGGCTTTCGCCACCGGAAGGACTGGTACTAGGCCGCATTGCCGACCGCAGGTTACGCCGACATCAGCCAACAGCTGGTCAGCCGCAACGGCGCCATCGTCTGTCAGCTTGGTACTCGTGTCCGCAACTCCGCGGGCCGACAACCGCGCTTGAGTCGACCTACGCGTCATCCGCACGTCTGGTATCGGGACGTGGAGGACGACGCGCTGGATGCAGAGATCAAGTTCCCGCGCAAGGAGATCCACCTTTTCGTGTCGATCTGACGACCCACCGCATGGATGCCTATAACCGCTTCTCCGACCGTCTGTGATCCGGCATCTCCCGCGACGCAGCCGCGGCCGCGCATTGCCGATCGGGGCCGCGCGACCATATTGTCCGCATGGACATAGCAGAAACCTACCGACACAACGCCTCCAAGGAGCGCGCTCTCGCTGCCGCGTGCGACCTCCAGAACCGACGTGCGATGCACGAAAAGTCGGCCGAACGCTGGGAGGCGATGGCGGCGGCAGCGGAAGAGACCGCGGACATGGCAAACGCCAACGCAGCCGCAAAGGCGGCCGCCTAAACGCGCTCCGATGAGCGACCGGCCATCCCCGCCGTCCACGCAACGGGAGATCGCCGGGCGGTGCGAGCGGATCATCGACCTGCGCGACGAGGGCTGGACCTTCCAGAGGATCGGCGCGGAGCTCGGCGTGACGACCGCGCGAGCAGCCGAGCTCCATCAACTGGCCATCAGGGATCGGGAGAGACGACAGGCGGAGACGGCGCGCGAAATGGCGACGCTCGATACCCCTTTCGCCCATCTGGGCCTCGGCCCGATCTCACCTTTGCCCTCGCGCTCTCGAACGTTCGCGCGATCGCAAGCCGTGAGCCCGAGGAACTTGCAAGCTCGCCCCTTCGATACCTCAACGTGAACCGCCGGAACTTCCGACCGCTGCTGGAACTGGGCGGCGCTTCACGCGAGGCGGAGGAGCCGTCGTCCCCAAACCTCCTATAGGCATTAGGTCCAAGCGATCGCCAGGTCCGACTGTTCGGCTTGGCAGCGCAACCGTCGGCAAACGCCCTAATTCTCGCCGTTCAGGGGCCCCCTGCGCGCGTCCCGAAAGCAGACTTCGTTTGCCTTCTACATCCCCGACGCGACCGCTCCCCAACGGATATAAACCATTGGATCGCTGAGCCGGTAATTCGAAAACCTGAAAGTCACTGCGCATGATCGGGCGCGTCCATGGCCTCACCGAGGCTCGCCAGATGGACCCGGGTCGCGAGCGTGCCCAGTTCCCGGCGGATGAATCCGGTCGCGAGGATCTTCGCCACCGGGCCTGGTAGGAGGCCGAGCCATTGTGGTTCAAAAGGAATGCGCGACAGCGGAAGCAAATTCGCGCGGCATTTTATCCGTTCTTGGACAATCTGCTGTCCGGAATTGGCCAATACAATCGCGCATTACATTGCGGATACGCGGAGAGTCCCAATCCGTCCGTCTCTGCGTCAGGAACGCGGGGTTTCTGGACCTCTCTGAGAAGGTGCGATTTTTGGCTCTGGCGTATGTAGTGCCGAAGGCTTTCCTGCTGGAAGCCAGCTGGGGCAGTGCGCCCATGAATCGCGCCTCGAACGCGGCAAATAAGCGAGGGTGTCCACGACGTGGAATGCTCCTGACTCGCGTGCCTGCTGGTCGAGAAGGAACCCGTGGCCGGCACCGTAGATGACAAGCACCCGGTCTCCCGGGCGCGAAATGCGCCGAAGGTTATCGAGGATCCTGAGGTTTCGCGCGTACCATGTGCCGACCCAGGCCGCGCCGGGATTGTTTTCCTGATCGCCGAAGCGCGCAATGTCATAGTAAACACGCTGAGAGGAGCGACGGTAAGAGGGCGTATTCAGCCGACGATACCAGGCTGATAGGGGCGTACAGGTCATCAGGCGGCTCTCAGCGTCAGCTTCTTCTTGGCCGCTGGACTTGAAGGCCTGCCACTCGGCGTCCGTTCCGTGAGCCTCGGCCCAGGCCGGAAAGTCATAATCAGAACCACTGCCGGGCGGGGCATCGTTCCAGTCGATCGCATCGACGTGGTCCAGACCAATCCGTGCTGCGAGTCTCAGTCCAATCTGGTCAATCTCATCGGCGGAAAGCACATATCCACCGGCGCGGTAATCGGAATAGCGCTGATCCAGCGCCGACTGTCGGTCTGCCCGCCATTCAACGGCAACTCGCGTCGGATGAAATGATGCAAGCCGATCCACCACGGCCTCGATCTCGCGCTGGCGCTGCAGAGTCCGCACGTCCTCGATGTGAATATTTGCGATGTCGCGGTTGTGATTGGCGAGGTGAGGCGATCCGAGGAGCAGCAGCTCTGGCGATCGGGCGGCAGGAGCTGGTGAAACCGTGCCCGCAAGCAACCCGATCAATGCAATGCTGAAGCTCATACAAATACTCGCCTGTGCTGATGTAATGAATTAATACAGCAAGCACCTATAGCGCCGATATCGAGGGCTCTGATGAGCCGCTCGGCCGCTGCGGAATCCTGTTCCACATTGCGAGATGCGAGCGCACGTGAGTAAGGTTCTAACCGAAGCATGAGATTAACTACCTTTTGCCGCATAATCCTCGGGATGGTCGAGGTGCAGCGAAACATAGGGCTGGTTGCCAATCACCCAGCTGTCGTGGGCGATCGGGGGAATGTAGAAGAATGCGCCTGCCCGAAGCTCGGCAACGCTGCCATCCTCGAAACTGGCGGCTGCGCTACCGCTTACGACATAGCCGAAATGGCTAAGCCGGCAGCGGATGTCGTCGACAGCGGGGCCAACATGCTCCGACCACTTCCAGCCGGGCTCGTAGGTTGCGCGCCCGAACGTCCTATCGCCGACACGGAACAGTTCGAACTTGCCCTTCGGAAAGGTCTTGGTTTCGACTGGCTCAAGCAAGTCGGAAAGCTCAACAAGTTTGGCCTGCATCGTCATGCGTAGGAACCCCATGCGGTCGAGTGCAACCTAGTGGAGCGGCGAGGAAACGCGGTCTTGAACGATCTTGCGGTCGCTATTGTGACCTCGCCGAACCGAATCTAGATGCGGGGAATGGACAGCGCGCGCGTCTACGTCCGGCCGGAACTGTCTGGATTTGAGCACATCCACGCCCATTTTGAGCGTTACCGTTACGCTCGTCACGCGCACGCAGGGGTCGTGATCGGCCTCGTCGACGACGGCATTCAATCCTATACGTACCGGGGAGCGAGGCATCAGACCGGCCGAGACGGGGTCTTCTTCGTCAATGCCGGAGAACTGCATACCGGCGAGCCCGCAGGCGAGGGCGGGTACACGTATCGCGGAATTCAGCTCGACCCGTCCTTTATCGCCAAGTTGCTGGGCGGCGCCGGGATCGAAAAGCTCGCATTCAAGGACGCGGTGGTTCAATCGACCGTACTTGCAGGGAAGCTCCGCGAGGCCCTTCTGGCCATCGAGGGAGGCGCGCCTGTACTCCATTGCGAAGAGCTAATCTTCGACAGCCTCTCCGCTCTTGTAACCCGCCATGGGGAGTACGCCCCGGTCACCGAGCTGCCGACCGCCAGTCGGCGCGCTATCGAACGCGCACGCGAGTTCATCGAGCAGAGCCCTGTCGAAGGCTTGTCGCTCGCCACGCTTTCTCGAGCTGCCGATCTCAGCGTCTTTCATTTTGCTCATTCGTTCCGCCGCCAAGTCGGGTGCTCGCCGTTCGCCTACGCCGAAGCGATACGGATCGAGCGCGCCAAATCGCGCCTTAAGGCGGGCGCAGCTCTTGCCGATCTCGCCGTCGAGCTCGGCTATGCCGATCAAAGTCACTTCACGCGCAAGTTCCGGCAGCACCAGGCAATTACACCTGGACGATATCGCGCGTTCGCAACGTCATGGCGATCGAGCATAGAGAGCCTCACTCCTTCCAAGCCTTAGCGGTCGACGGAAGCCGAGACGTATAAGCCTCAAGCGCTCCATAGCGCTCTTCGTCGTAGACTGTTCATTCTTGCCAGGGGAGTCGCTCAAGGAAGCGGTGAGCAGCGTCGATAGGACCACGGTTATCCGGCGACCTGCTCTGAATGGACCCCAAATGGGGTCACATCTTCAGCGAACTGCGGGAAACTCGCCGCTTGGTCGCAGAGAACATTGGCCAGCCGTATTGGCGTCGATGGACTTGCTCGCGGGCAAAATAGATGGGAGTTGGAGGTCGAATGCAGCGCAGCGAAATCATCTCGGATCATCAGGAGGCCGTTGACCGGCGTTCCTCGCTTGCCGGGACGGTCAGGATGATGCTGCGATACAAGGCATGGGCCGATGGATTCGTGTTCGACAATATCGCGAGGATTCCGGAAGAGGAGACGTACGCGCGGCGGCAATCGACTTTTCCAAGCATCGTTCAGACACTGAATCACGTGTACGTCGTGGACGACATCTTCCGTCATCACCTGCAAGGTCTGCGGCACGCATATCAGGCGCGGGTCACGCCCGAGACCCCGGCTCTCTCTGATCTGCGGGATGCGGTGCGCGCCATGGACACATGGTACATCGACTCATTCGACACCTGGTCTGATGAAGATCTCGACTCGAGGGTGGAGTTCGAGTTTGTCGGCGGCGGGTCCGGCTCGATGACGCGTGGAGAGATCGCGCTGCACATCGTCAATCACACTACATATCACCGCGGCTTCGTCGGAGACATGCTGCGGCAGGTGCCGTTCACCTGGCCCGCGAACGATCTTACCGTCTTTCTGCGCGATCATTATCGCCGCTGAGACAGGCGCTGCAAAGCTGGAGAAGGCGCCTCCGGAAGTGCATGTCAGTGAACCAGGTTAGGCAGCGATTTCGGCTTCGTGCGTTGCCATGGTTGGCGGCGCGGACCTGAGCTCATGCTTTCGTTCGATACCGCATCCGCCAGCACATGATGGTGATCACGCAAAAAAGTCGGGATCCTTGGCAGGCCTAATGCGCGGGACTTGCCTTAACATGTTCCCGGCAAAGTCCGATGGTATGTCGTATCACAGACGGCGTGGAGCGCGATTACGCGCGGGTGATGCGGCACAGATTGTCAAGCTTCTCGATCCCCGACCAATGTCGCACTTATCATCGGCGACGGACATGCGCTCCGAGATTGCCCTTCATAGGAGTTTGAAGATCAGCGCATGGCTGACCAAAAGCCCGGGTACGACGAACGTAGGAATGTAGAAGGCCGCACCCAACGCCGTGGGACCTGACGGTAGCCTGATGAGGCCTTGGGTATAAGCGTTGAAGAGATCAACCGTCCCCCAGATGTTGAATATCCACACCATGGTGATTGCCCATGGGGCATTTGCTGCCAATCCAAGGGTCGCCGTCATTGCCAATAGAGCTGCCACCAAATCGCCCCATGCGGCCGGAGCGGCAAAAGCGGCTGGGAGTGTTTCGGAGACCACGCCGGGGACGAGAAAGCTCAATCCGACGAAGCGGAACATATGTGGGGCAATCAATGCCATCAACGCGGCTTTAAGCGGCGCGGTCGTGATCGCAGGCCAAGCGTAAAGGTATGCAACGGTGCCCCAGGCAATGAAGCTGGCTAAAACGCTCAATCCAAACAATGGACGCACTCTCATGTCTGCTTCCTCAATCGGCTGCGCTTCAAGGCGCAGTTGTTTTTAGTAGGCCGCTGCAGAACGAATCGATTGCGCCCGCTGCGCGGACGAAGGCTCGGAGTTTCTGCGCCGCTCGGCTAACCCGCTTCACTTTGGAAGATTTTCGACAAATTGCGTGATTAGTGCGGCGAGAGCCTCCGGATGCTCACTGGTGGTTGAGTGGCCGCCTGGGAGACGGCCAATTTCGAGCCCGTCGCACGCGAGCTTTTCGGCCAACCACAACTGTCGGTGTTCGAACGGGTCTTCGCGGCTGCCACCTATGAAGAACGGAAACTGCTGTCGATACGCCCGGAAAAGGTCCCCGAAGTCGAGACGCTTGCCCTGTTTCTTGTGGTCAGCGACGAAGCCGGCCGCTGCCGCCAGATAGAAGCCTCCGTCATGTCGTTTCAGGACTTCCTGGAGGTCGCGAATTTCCGCATCACTGACGGCGTAGGACTTTGACCACATCGGCCGCGTCGTTCGTTTGAACATGCCGAATGAGCGAGCAAGGCCCCGCCAAGCCGGTTTCGGTAAACGTCGCAACATTGGTGTTGTGTACCAAGGGTGCGTGTGGCCTTCGGGAAACAGGCCGCCGTTGAATATGAATACGCCCCGGATATCCGGAAGTTGCTGTCTCGTTCCCTGCGCGGCGCGCTCAAGCCGACGACGGAGGTGTTCGAGGATCACGAGGGATGAGAAATCGAACGCGACGAGTACGGTCGACTGAACGGACAACGCCCGCCAGATTGCCTCCACCAAGTCAGTGCGTTCCGCGGTGGAGTAAGAATAATCCTTGGGTTTGTCGCTATCCCCCATGCCGACGAAATCCATGAACAGTTTGGGCATTAGGTCGGAGCCCGGGAGGTGTCGTCGCACCCGCGCCCAGCCGAAGGAGCCGTCGGGGAATCCTGGGAGAAAGGTTACAATCGAGGCGGTGTCACCTTCGGGGCGTAGGAAGACATTGAGTTGACCGCTACCGCCGCTCACGACACCAGCTTGAGGATCGTAATCGACGCGCGCACCTCCGGCGAACCACTTATCTGGAGATTCGAACGCAATGTCGTTCGATGTCTCATCCGTGGAGGCCAGCGGCGCACTCATTCTTGATACCTCAATCGTTGTCTATCGGCGGCAAAGTGTCGCCGCGCTCCGTCGCACCGGCGGGATTTCTTCTCTCTTGCGCGCCTAGCTCCGAACCTAAGTGCTGGCCTTGCGGGCGACTAGTCACGATAATGTTCGTGAACTATGAAGCTGTACTGTATAATCGAAGCGCGATATCTGCCGGGTCTTCCCAAATTTTGTAGATTCGTACGTTGACCCAGGACCAAAAAGGGGTAGCCCTTGGAGCTACCAAGCTACGGCTTCCCAAAAGCTCGACCTAACTTTGGGAACCCAACTCCGCGGCCAGGAAATCGACGAACGCGCGCACCTTCGGCACCAGCTGACGCCGCGACGGATAGATAGCATAGACGGAGAGCTCGACCGTGGACCAGTCGTCGAGGACGATACGCAATAGTCCGCGCTCGACCGCGTCCTTAACATAGACCCACGGGATTAGGCTGAGGCCGAAACCGGCGCACAGCGCATCACGAACCGCCAGGCTGGACGTAACTTTATACCGGCCGGAGACCGCGACCCGTACCGATTGCGCGCCGCGGTGAAACACCCACTCGTCAGAATGACCCGAGAGCGTGAATTGGACGATATTGTGCCGCTGAAGGTCCGCGGGCGCGTGCGGGTGACCCGCGCGATCGAAATAAGAAGGGGCACCGCAGACCACGTGCGGCGTGGTCATCAGCTTTCGTGCAACCAGGCTAGAATCCTCCAGAACATCCACGGCCCGGATCGCGAGATCGAACCCCTCTTCAACGATGTTTACCCGCCTGTCCTCCATGCGGAGATCGAGCGCGAGGCCCGGGTGTCGCTCCAGAAACGTCGGCACCGCGCGCGACACCGGCGTCAGTAGCGTCAAAGTGGTCGGCGCGCTTACCCGCAGAGTGCCGATGGGACTCTGCTGAAGCGGACCGAGCGACAGATCTGCCGCGTCCAGATCGTCAAGAATGCGCGTAACCTGCTCATAATAAAGCGAACCCGCCTCGGTCAGGCTTACGCGCCTCGTGGTGCGATTGAACAGCCGCATCCCGAGATACGCTTCGAGTTCGCTGATATTCTTGCTGATCGCCGATGGAGATAGCCGAAGCCGACGCGAGGCGGCCGCGAAGCCGCCGAGCTCGGCCACCTTCCGAAATATGTTCAGGGCGGTGAAGCGGTCCACGATTATTCACTCTTAGTAATCAGTCTTGCGATCTAGTCGCACATTAATCCGTTCGCAGCGATCAATTATCTTGATTGCGGTCGTCAGAGCAGCCCGCACCCAAGGAGCTGTGGTGATCCGGCGGCGGAATAGCCCGCAGCCTTGATGGAGATGAGCCAATGATGATGCGCGCGCACGTCTGGATGACCATCCGCGCCGTGGTCATCGGGTTGTCCTTCCATGTCGTAGGTTCGATGGGTAAGACGTTGCCGCCACTCCTGCTGACGGCGATCCGCTTCCTCATCGCCGCCCTGGCCATGACTCCCTTGCTTCGGCGGGTGCCCGACAGATGGCCGGGTTTCCCGGGTCTTGCGCTTTATTGCATCCTGGGATTCTGCCAGGCGCTGTTCTTCGGTGCGATGTTCCTCGTTGCGCATCGTACCAGCGCGATTGCGATGACCGCGCTCTACGTCACCGTGCCTTTCCTCGCTTATGCGCTTGGGCTGGCCTTTCGGGTGGAGCGCCAGAGCCTTCAGTTGCTCGGCATACTCGGGCTCGGCGCAGGCGGCGCCTTCGGCTTGGCGTGGGCCGACAGTGGACAAGGACTGGGCGGACTGCACCTAGGCCGCGCCGAAGGTATCTTCCTTGCCGGTTGCGTCGGCCTTGCATTCTATTCGGTGCTGGCGAAGTGGGGTCTCTCGCGGCGATGGCTGTCGCAAAACACGGGCGTACGCACATTCTGGAGCCTGGCGATCGGCGCATTGCTGGTCGGCGCGTTCGGCCTCCTTGAGGAAGCACCCTCAAAATTGTCAGCGCTAACGCCACGCGATGCCCTGCTGCTCGTCTATCTCGGCTTATTCTCAACCGGTGCCACCTTCTGGCTCATGCAGCGCGCCATCGCGGTTCTGAGCCCAGCGGAGGTGAATGCTTACTCCTACGCTCCGCCATTCGTCTCGATGCTGCTCACCTTCTCCTTGGAGCCTGAACGTGTCTCGTGGCGCTGGTTGCCGGGGGCAGCGCTGGTGTTGCTCGCGATTGCTCTCCTGCTCCGTCGCGGCGCGGGCGCGCTGCCGGCCAACACCGAGGCCGACCGATATCCATCTCTAGATAAGGAGCCGACCAGATGCGCATAGCCATCTATGGCGCCGCAGGCAGCATCGGAACGCGCGTTGCGACCGAGGCGCTCTCACGCGGGCATACAGTGACGGGCATCGTCCGCCGTGAAAGCCAGATTGGCCTATTGCCGCGAGGCGTGATCGGCCGGCTCGGCGACGCGACCGATGCGGAAGAGATTGCCAATTTAAGCAGGGACCAGGATGTGGTGATCGGTGCTCCCGGCCTGCGCCTGGCAGCGAACAGGATCTCGTCAAAACCGCCCGGGCACTTCTCGCCGGCACTGCCCAGACCGGCACCCGTATGCTTTTGATCGGCGGGGCCGCACGGCTGAGCATCCCCGACACGCGCGGTTTGGTCGTCGACGATCCGCGCTTCGTTCCTCCGCCGATCCACGACATCGCTATGGCTTGCAAGGCGCAGTATGAAACTTGCCTGGCAGACGATGCTGCCGAGTGGACCTATGTCAGCCCCCCAGCTCTCCTCGTTCCCGGCGAGCGCACGGGCGATTATCGGCTCGGAACCGACGCATTGCTCTTCAACTCGGAGGGGCAATCGACGATCTCGATCGAGGATTTTGCGGTCGCTCTGATCGATGAGGCGGAGGTGCCAAAGCATCGCGGGATGGGCTTTACCGTGGCGGGGCCTGCGTTTGAGATAACCGGAAACGATGTCTTGGCCGAAACGCCGGATGGCTCAGCCGATTGTTACTTTGTTCACCCCTCGCGCGGTGCTCATGCTGGTGTCATCCTCTGGCCTGACGTCTTGGGCTTACGGCCGGCGATGCGCACCGCCGCCGAACGGCTGGCAGGCGCGGGCTATTCGGTCTTGGTGGTAAACCCCTACTATCGGCAGAGCCGAGCACCAATCGGCATCGACGCTGAAGAGTTCGGCAAACCCGAAGGGCGCGCTAAAGCAATGGCGCTCGCCGGTGCGGTCACTCCCGACATGACCCGGATGGACACGCAAGCTGTCGTAAGCTTTCTCGATCGACAGCCTGCAGTCGATGACACTCGAAAGCTCGGCGCGGTGGGTTATTGCCTGGGCGCGGCGATGGCGATCCGCTGCGCCGCTTCAGCACCCGGTCGGATCGGCGCATTGATATCCCTTCATGGCAGCGGTCTGGTGACACAGGAATCGGCGAGCCCCCATTTGCTGATCCCAGACACGCGCGCACGCGCCCTGTTCGCGATCGCCGAACAGGACGACGATAGAGATCCGGCGGCTAAGAGGGTACTTTACGAGGCCTACGCAAAAGCAGGTTTGCCGGCGGATTTCGAGGTATTCCCCGGTACCCGGCATGGGTGGTGTGCCCCGGATACAAAGTCTTATAATCGATCGTGCGCTGAGGAGGCCTGGCTGCGGGCGCGCGTCCTGCTCGAGCAAACTATCATGTGATGGCTAAGCGAACGATCCGCAAAGTGCCCCAAATTCGGACGTTCAAACGACAGCGCGGCGATTCCGAAAGTGGCCGTTCATCAAGCGCCCGCGGCATTGACAGCCAGCGCTCGCCCAGACCCAGCCGTTCGAGCTTATTTCCGCGGATGGCTCGAAGCGCTGCCGATAGCCTCTCTCCGCTGAGCAGCGAAGCCTTGGCCAGCTCAGCAGCTATGCAGCCTGAGCCCCGCGGTGCCGGGCTGTTCCAGCCCCTCCCGCAACCGCATTGATGGGATGTAATAGTCGCCGCCGTTCTGCTGCCGGTAGGGGATTGGGGCGTCGCGAAACAATCTGCGCATGCGGGCCCGCAGCCGATCCGCAACGGCATCGAACTGGTCGGGCCGAAGACCGTCCAGCCGGTAGGCGACAAAGGGAGGGAGCACGTCGAAGCCGGGATAATAAAGGATGCCGTGGTTGATCGGGAACAAGAGGTCGTCGATCTGTCCGTTAATGCCCCGCTCGGAATAATGCTCCTCCCAGCCGCCCGCGGTCACGATGAGCATGGCACGCCGCCCGACGAGTGTGCCTTCGCCGTAGCGATCGCCCCACCGGCGCTCGCTATGCTCCCCCACGCCGTAGGCGAAGCCGTAAGCGTAGACCCGGTCCACCCACCCCTTGAGAATGGCTGGCATCCCGAACCACCAGAGCGGAAATTGGAGAATGACGGCGTCCGCCCAGAGCAGCTTCTCGATCTCCGCCTTGACATCGTTGGTCAGGCCGTCGGCCTCGAAGGCTTCCGCAGATGCTATGGCCACGCGCAGACGTTCCGCCGGGTTCCGTTGGGGAAAGTCGTCCGCATCGACCTGCGCCTTCCAGTCCATCGCGTAGAGGTCCGACACGCGAACTTCGTGCCCTTGAGATTGGAGTTCCGTGATCGCGGCATCGCGAAGCGAGGCGCTGAGCGACCGGGGCTCGGGGTGGGCGAAAACCAGATGAACCTTCATTGCATGCTCCGTATCCTGGAAACGGAAGCTAGGAGCCGGCGAGATCATCCACTAGATTGCCCCAATGCATAGGATCATTCCGGAAAATGGATAAATCGGGAATGTCGCTCGATCGCATGCGGACATTTGTTCGCGTCGTCGAACTGGGCAGCCTGTCGGCGGCGGGGCGCGAACTCGGCCTCGCTCAGCCCACGGTGACGCGGCATGTCAACGAACTCGAAGCCGCATTGGGAGTCGCCCTTCTCAGCCGGAACACCCGCCGTCTGGTTCTGACGGACGAGGGTCGGGCTTATTATTCGAACTGCGTGGGGATCCTGCGCCTGGTGGAGCAATCTTTTGATGAGGCCCGATCCGCGGCAGGCGAAGCGTCGGGAAGCGTCCGCATTTCCTGCACTTCCGCGTTCGGCATCCTGCACGTTTCAAAGCTGATCTTTGCGTTCCAGGACCGTTACCCCGACATCCAGATCGATCTCAATCTCACCGACGAGCGGATCGACCTTACGCGGCACGCCGTCGATCTCGCGATAAGGCTGGGTCCCTTAACCGACAGCGACGCAAAACTGCGAAGCCTTGGGCGATCCGAACGCGTGCTCGTCGCGGCCAAATCCTATCTGGATGCCTTCGGGCGCCCCGTGCAGCCGGCCGATCTCGCCGGACACCAATGCATACGCATGAGCAACATTGTCGGAAGCGAACGACAGTCGCTCGTGGATCCGGATGGTAGACGCCACCAGGCGTCGTTTGGAGGCAGGCTGAAGGTCGATCACGGGCTGGCCGCGCGTGAGGCGCTTGTTGCCGGGCGCGGCATCGTTGCGGGCCACATCTGGCTGATAGAGGATTTGCTGCGCGGCGAAGGTTTCGAGCTCGTCCTACCTCGCTATCGGCTCGATCCGGTCCCGCTCAGCATGCTGATCGCCCCTGGGCGGGGTGAACTGTCACGCGTTCGATTGGCGATTGATTTCCTCGCCAAACAGATCGCCGCGATACCGGGCATTGCGGATTGAGCGACAATATCTTCCACTATTCCGCCCGACAAATTGCCTGACCGCTAACGACCCAAGTGTTGCCATTCGCTAGGTCTGACGGTGTTCCCGAAGCCGACCTTGCGATGCCTTCTCGGGTTGGCCCAGCCCGAACCGATATTGGGATGGGCTTTGCGAGCTTACCGAGGTTCGACGCTGCACCGCGGCTCGATGAAGTTGCGATTGCGCGGCCGCAGGCGCTTAGCAGACAGGCGTGCGAAGCTTTAGAACCGAAGCTGGACGCCGATCTTCTCGAAGTACCGGTCGAGCGAAGCGACGGACTGATCCGTCTGGGCAAGGGCCACGTATGTATCGGGCCGCAAGAGATAAAGGGCGTTCTCGCGTAGGCCAGCCTTACGCATCGGCTCGATCCAGCGGAAGGTCTTCAAGGCTAACTGATGATCGTCGCACCATGATCGCAACGCCGGCTGCGCCTCTCCATAGACATGGACCTGCCAGCCGATCTGCTCGAAGGCCGCATAATTGTCCGTATCGTTATTGTCCGTATCGTTGCCGAGCTTGGTCCACGGTAATCGATCACCCCCGCGCACGCTCCCGACACGACCTTCGTCCAGCCCCTTGCCGCGGTAATTCAGGGTTATTTGGGAAACGGTGCGGAAGATGTAGTTCCGGACTGTCTGGAGCTTCACCAGCCGGGGAAGCACCGCCGGAAGAAGGCGCGTCCGGATGATCCCGGCCAAACGCCCGTCAGAGGACGCCACGGTGAAGGCACGGTCGGTAGTCCGCACCAGCCGGAGGGCGAACGCGCGGCGCTCCGCTTCGTAGGTGTCGAGCAGGCTGTCCCGCGCTGTTCCATCGAGAACGGTCTTGAGCTTCCACGCGAGATTGATGGCGTCGCCGACGCCGGTGTTCATTCCTTGACCGCCGACCGGCGTATGGATGTGGGCCGCGTCGCCGAGCAGGAAGGCTCGGCCTTTGCGAAAGCGGTCCGTCACCCGGTGGTGTACATGATAGGTCGAGAACCAATTCACCTGGTCCACTTCCAGCTTGAGGCTCTTGGTGGCGCGATCGCTGATGTCGGCGAACGTCAGCCTTTCGATGTCTTTTTGCTCCTCCGGCCGGATTGCCCCGATCAGGCGGATGCGCGACTTATGCGCCAACGGGAAAACGGCGAGGAAGTCGGCCTCCTCCAGCTCGACGTTCAGATCGCCGTTGAAGGCCGGCCCATGGCCGGTTACGTCGGCGACGTAAAAGATCTCCGGATAGGTCCCTCCCGGATAGCCGGAGCCCATCGCATGCCGGACAGCGGATCGTGCCCCGTCGCAACCGGCGATGAAGGCAGCCTGCACCTCGCTCTCGCGGCCGTCGGCGGTCCTGAGCCTGGCGGTGACGTAGCCGTCCCCTTCGCTGTAGCCGAGGAACTCCATCGATCGCTCGACCTCCACCCCCATTTGCTCCAGTCGATCGATCAATAGCCGTTCGTGTTCGTCCTGGGGGAAGATGTGAAGGAAGCCGTAGGGTGTGAGATCAGAGACGATCTCCTCGAACGGGACACGGGCCTTTTCCTTTCCGGCGACCCAAAGCCGAGCGCCCGGCGTCGTGTAGCCCTTGGCCGTCACCACCTCGTCCAGACGCAGTTGCCTATAGAGCTCCATGGTCCTGGCATGGACCGCCAAGGCGCGCGAGCTAGTCCCGGCTTCGGCGGCCTTGTCGATGATGCGTACGGCGACGCCCTGTTTGGTCAGCCACAAGGCCAGCACCAATCCGGTGGGGCCTGCTCCGACGATGAGTACGCTCGCGACCGCCATGTCCTCATTCTCTCGGTTTATGTTGATGGCTCAATCAGAAGGCCCCGCAGGACAGTGCGACCGTGCAGCTCAGCCAGGCGCGCCAGATCCGGTGGCTGACTCGCAACTTGGCCGAAGACGTCGCGGAACAGCATCGCCATGAAAAGCGGGCCGACGATGGAAAATACCTGCAACCGATAGTCACCAGGGACCATTCCGCCGTCCGCCTGGGCGCGGGCCATCACTCGGCAGAAGTCGTCGATCACCGGCCCGACGACCTCGTCGTGCCAGATGGCAGCAATATCCGGGAAGTTGCGCGACTCCCCAATGACAATCCGGACGAAGCTCACCAACCGGGGCTGGTCCATCACGGCCGAGACCCCAGCGAGAAGTCGCGGGACCACATCGGATAGGGGGCCGTCGAAGGACTCGGCGACGGCCCGGATCGGAGCGAGACCGGGGACAACGGCCGAGCGTACCACCGCTCGGAACAGTTCCTCTTTCGTCGAGAAATAGAGGTAGATGGAGCCCTTCGCCACGCCGGCGCGGCTGGCGATGTCATCGAGCTTGGCCGCAGCGAAACCGTGGTCGGCAAAAATCTCCAGCGCGGCTGAGATAATCTCGCCAGGCCTAGCGGATTTGCGCCTTCGCCATTTGGGCGGAGCTCCATTGGGGCGTTCCTGCGTCATTAAATGACTCCAGAGTCATTAATGTCCAGGAGGATGGTTCGTTCCAGTGCCGAAGGCCGGGTGTGTGAATTTGCGCGGGCGAGTTGCCTGGCGCAGGATGATTCCGATTCTCGGTGAACCAGCGAGCCCCAGCGAAATAGCCAAGCGTCGCTCAGTCGACGCTGATCTGTTGCGCTGCGGCGGCCCGATTTCAAGCAGGACCGAGTAGGATGTGTTTCGTCGCCTCGCTTCCGACCAGCCCCCGTCCTTGCGGGCGATGAAATTCCCCTTGGTGAGCGCCGCGACCGCGGTTGCCTAATACTCCGCGGGTCGGTCGTCGGCGCCTAGCGGCGTTCGGTTGGCGAATGAGCCGCGCGCGACGCCGCGTTTATCCGGGCGAGCGCGGCGGCGTGTAGCGGAAGGGCGTTCGCGGCGGCGTTGAGCCCAGCACGCAACCGGCTCATCTGGCGCATGAGATCAGCGAGCGGATAGCGATCGACTAACTGGTTATAGGCACGTGGTTCGATCCCCTGGCCGAGCATGACGGCGAGCCAGCTGTCCTCGGTGAAGAGGTCGCCGTCGCGCCGAAAGATCCGGCCCTTGCTTGCGAACAGTTCGATCTTGTCCGCCAGCGTCTGCGGAAGCGCGGCATCGCGACATGCCCGCCAGAACGGCGTGTCCTGACGCTCGGTCGCCTTGTAATGAAGGACGATGAAGTCGCGGACCTGCTCGAACTCAAGTGCGCTCTGGCGATTATATTCCTTGGTATCGGCTGGATCGAAGCGCTGGTCCGGAAACAGGGCAATGAGCTTTTCGACGCCGGACTGGATAAGATGGATGCTCGTCGACTCGAGCGGTTCGACGAAGCCGGCGGCCAGACCCAGGCCAACACAATTCTTCATCCAGGGCTCCCGGATGCGACCGGTCTGGAAGCGTATCGTGCGTGGCTCCTCGAGCGGTTTACCTTCCAGCCCGGCCAGCAGCCTCGCCCGCGCGTCGTCCTCGTCGAGGTGGCCGCTCGAATAGACGTGCCCGTTGCCCGTGCGGTGCTGCAGCGGAATGCGCCAGCGCCACCCGGCGACATCCGCCGTCGCACGCGTGAAGGGCGGGGGCGATGCGAGGTTCTCGCTCGCCACTGCGAGCGCGCGGTCGCACGGTAGATAGCACGACCAATCCTCGAACGCGGCGTCCAGCCGGTTGAGAAGCAGCCGCCGAAAGCCGCTGCAATCGACGTAAAGGTCGCCCGAAATCGTCTCGCCACCGCTGAGGCGAATGCCGCCGATGAAGCCGTCCGCGGGCCGCAGCACGACGTCGTCGACGCGGCCTTCGATGCGGCGCACCCCACGCGCTTCCGCATAAGCGCGCAGCATCGCTGCGTAGCGCGCGGCGTCGAAGTGATAGGCATGTCGCATCGACGCGAGCAGAGTTTCATCTGCGCCGTCGCCACGGCCAAAGCGGCCAAGCTTGGCGGCCAGGGCGCAGAGGCTGAAGTCGCCTATCTCTCCGGCAAGCGCGGCGGCCTCCGGATCGGCCTCGTGCAATCGCAGCCACATATGGTGGAACTTGAACTCGACCGTATCGAGGCCGATCGTTCCGAACGGATGAAAGTAACGGTGTCCGGGCCTGAGCCAGTCGACGAACTCGATGCCGAGCTTGAACGTGCCCTGCGTGGCGCGAAGGAGGTCGTCCTCCCCGATCCCGAGAAATTGGTTGAAGGCGGCGAGCGTAGGGATGGTCGCTTCGCCCACACCGATCGTTCCGATTTCGTCGGACTCGATCAGCGCCACATCCAGGCTTGGCGGCGCGACCCGGGCCAGCGCGGCGGCGCACATCCATCCGGCGGTTCCTCCGCCAACGATGAGGATGCGCCCGATTGGCGAAGCGGCCATCAGACGAAGCCGCGGTGCGGTGCCGGGCCGCCGGCACTCGCCTTGGGGGCGGTGAACCCGTTGCGCCGAACCTCTTCGACCAGCCGACGGTGATCCGGCATGATCGACAGCGCATAATCGCCTTGCGAGCGTATGTCCTCGAACTCGGCCCTGGCCTCATCGGCGTAGCGCAGCGCGCCCGCCCGTCCGGCCAAGTCTGTGCGGAAGCCCATCCCGTACAGAATGTATTGCCAATTATCTTCGTTGAAGATGTCGTGATTGAGGTCGACGTCCAAGAAGCTTGGCGGCCTGTACCGCCACCGCTCCAGTCTGTCCTTGAGACCGTCCGAGATGCTGGTCGACGCGCGGTTGTCCAGCCAGAAGCGCGTGTCGTTTCGCCCGCTCAGGCAATAGTGAAGCTTGATGAAGTCGATGACGTGTTCGTAGCGCCGCGCCATCTGCGCGTTGAATTGCCTCGCACCCGCCTCGTGATCGCCGCCCCATGGAAAAAGGTTGGCAACCATCAGTGCCGCGATCTCGGCGAAGCCGATCCCGGTCGCCTCGAGCGGCTCGATGAAGCCGGCCGACAGTCCGATCGCCACGCAGTTCTTGACCCACTGCCTCCTTCGAAAACCCGCCTCGAAGTTCAGCCGCCGCGCTTCGAGATCGACCGCCTGCGCGCCGATGTAGGAACGCAAGACTTCCTCGGCGCGCTCGTCCGACGTATGGTCGGTGGAATAGACGTAGCCGAGACCGCGCCGCTCCTGCAGCCCGATGTCCCACGTCCATCCGGCTTCCTGCGCGGTCGCGATGGTGCAGGACGCAATCGGCGCCGTCGGGACCTCATAGGGTACTTGGATCGTCACCGCGCGATTGCAGAAGAGCTGGGATCGGAAAGAGGTGAAGGAAGACCCGAGAGCCTTGCCGATAAGCTCCGCCCGGAGGCCGGAACAATCGATGAAGAGGTCGGCCGAAAGGTCACCGCTCACGCGGCAGGTCACGTGATCGAGGGCCCCGTCGTCGGCCAGGACGACGTTGACGACCGTATCGACGATCCGTCTTACGCCGCGCGCGAGGGCATGGTCGCGCAGCACGCCGCCAAAGCGAACCGCGTCAAAGTGGTAGGCATAGTTCAGCGGAGCGGCGTAGTTCGGTTGGCTGATCAGCTTGGGTGCGCGGCATTGCTCGACCACGCGCTTCTGGACGGTACTGACGTCAGCCCACATCTTGTCGCCCGCCACGCCGAGGAGCCAATAGGGCAGCAGGTCGATGCCACTATGCTGATGGGCGACCTGGAAAGGATGGAAGTAGCTGTCCCGATCCGCGGGAAGGCCCGAAACCCAGCCGTTGAACCGGATGCCCTGCTTGAAGGTGGCGTTGGCCTCGCGGATCAGGACGGCCTCGTCGAGGCCGATGCCCGCCAAGGTTTTTCGGATGCTCGGGAAAGTACCCTCGCCGACCCCGATGATCCCAATGTCCTCGGATTCGACGAGCGTGATCTCGGCGCCGCCCGGCTGGTCGGCGGCAAGCATCTTGGCCAGGTAACAGGCGGTGATCCATCCGGCGGTTCCGCCGCCGACGATCAGAACGCGCTTCCTCATATCGTCTCCTGAGCTGCCATCCTGCCAACGGCAAGGCCGGAAGAAGACGTGTCTCCTTCCGGCCCCGTCCCGGCAAGCCTTGCCGGCCTACAGATCAGAAGTGGATATGCGCCGTGGCCGACACGCGCCGATCGTTGAGGAACCAGCTGCGCGTTACGAGGACGCCCGGCAGGATTTCCATCTTCGTCTTCGACACGTTGTCGAGGAGGTTCGCTCCGTCGACCGACAGCGCGAAATGGTCATTGAACTTATAGCTCACGCTCGCGTCCAGGGTTCCCATTGCCGCGGCATAGACCGGCAGCGAATATGCTGCGCTGTTTCCCGTTCCGTTGATGAGATAGGAGCTGGTCGTGCCGTTGCCGGTGGTCGTGGCGAGATATTTGCTCCGCCAGCTGTAGGCGAGGCGTGCATCCACCTTGCCGAGATCGTAGAGCAAAGTCGCGTTCACGTTATATTTCGACAAGGCCACGATCGGCACGCCTGTGAGCGGCTTGCCCTGCATGTCGGTTGCACGCTGGTCGGGCGACTTGCTGTCGACATAGGTGAAGTTGGCTTCCACGCCGACGCCCTTGAGCGCCCCGGGGAGCATGTCGAAATAGGTGCGCAACCCGACTTCGACGCCGCGGATGGTCGAGCGCTTGGTGGCGTTGAAGTCGCCCTGTCCGCTCACCGTGCCGGGCGTTACTGCGGACCCGTTCGGACCTGTCGACACGGGCGAGACCCCACCGAAGAACGACGCCGCCGCGAGGCTGGTGTCATTGTAGATGATGAGGTTCTTGATGCTTTTGTTGAAGAAGTCGACATGGGCAGTGGTAGAGGGCCGCGGATACCACTCGATGGACAAGTCCTCGTTGGTCGAGGTCGCGGGCTTCAAGAGAACGTTGCCCGACTGGTAGCTGTATCCCTGGAAGATGTCGGGGAAGCCGGCGCCCAAACCGCTTGGTGTCGTGACCACGCTGGACGAGCCGCTCGCGCGGATATCGCTGTAATTGGGTGGGCTCATCGTCTCGTTGACCGCCAGTCGCACGACCAGCTGGTCGTTCGGTTTGAAGTTAACGTTGAGCGACGGGAGGTAGCGCGTGTAGCTGTTGCTCTGGGTGCGTACCGCGGTCGTCTGTTGCGAGGTGTAAGAGAGCGGCAGGGGCTGCCCCGGGTGGGCGGCCTGCCACGCCGCGAGACCGGCCACCCCGCCCACCTGGGCGTAGGACGCCGCCGCGTCGCTGGCGTTCAGATAGTAGGTCTTGCCCCCGTTGAAGGTGAACAGGCCAGTGCTGTCGACCGTGTCATGAACGACGCGCAGGCCGATATTTCCGGTAAAGGGCAATGCACCTCCGCTGCCGAAGGAAAGCTCCGCATAGCCATTGAGCGTCGTCGTCTTGGTCCGGCTGACGCTCGGCGCGTTGCCGAAATTGCCATCGGAGTACAACGTCACCGCCGGATTGCAGAACGTCGGGCCAGTGCCGCTGGGTGAGCATTTGGTGTAGGTATCAAGATTGTGCTGCAGAGCGCTCTGCTGGAGAATCGATGGCGAGGCCATGATGTAGTTGCTCGGCACGGCGAGCCTGCCCTTGAAGAAATTGGGGAAGTCGTAGACCATGAAATCGCCGGCCGGCGCCTGGTTCACGAAGGTTTGCGGCACGCCATTCCAGCCGCGACCTGTCGCCGACCACCAAGTGCCGACAAAGCTGTCGGTCTCGTGACGGTCCGCATAGCGCGCGCCGGCATTCACCTTCTTGAAGAAGCCGTCGCCGAGATCGAATTCGGCGTCCAGGTTCTCCGCCACCATGCGCGCCTTGTTGCGCTGGTGATTCCAGACGATGTCGCCGACCTGCGCCTGCGTCGGATCGAGCGCCGGACCGTTGGTGTTGTCGAAGCTCACGTGTGGCAGCGAACCCGTGAAGTCGAGGGTCTCTTGGGTGATGCCCGCGCTCGCAATGCCGAGCCCGTAGTCGTCGGCATGCGCGGTCGAATGAATGACCTGGAGCGCGCCCTTCAAGGCGAAGCGGCTGCTCGGGCGCCAATCAAAGCCCTGGGTGAAGTCGGCGGTCGTGTTGTTGCTGGGTGTGGAATTGTTCGCGTTGCCCGGAAAGAACGCCGCGCCGTTGCGACCGGTCAGGGTTCCGTTCTGGAAGATGCCGTTCTTGAACGTACCCGAAACCACGTTCAGGCTTTCATCGTCCACGGCGAAGACGCCACCGCCGCCATTGCTCTGCTTGTAGTTCGACACGAAGTCGATCTGGTACAGCGTCAATGTGCTGCTCGGCGCGAGCTGAAACGCGGCATAGAGGCCGCGCCGCTTGCGGTTGAAGCTATCGTTTCCGTAGTCGAATCCGCCCGGAACGAAGACCTGGTTGCCGTTATAGGTCGTCTGGAAATAGGGTTCGGCGCGAATGAAGCTGTCCGCATATTTGTATTGCGAATAGGAAAGATCCACCAACGCGCCGAACTCGCCAAGGGGCGTATTCCACCGATCGGTAACGAGCAGTGACGCGCTGGGCGTCACCTTCTTGGCAAAATCGCCATAGGCGCCCGACGCGGTTGCATCGATCTCCGGCTTATGAAAGTCGAACGGCATGCGGGTGCGGAGATCTATGGCACCGCCGGTTCCACCCTCGATCAGATCGGCCGTGCTCGCCTTGTAGACATCGATCGCCGCCATCAATTCGGGAGTCACGTCGCCAAAGTTCAGTCCGTTGCCGCCATTTGCGGAGAAGATCTCGCGCCCGTTCAGAAGCGTCGTGACCCCCGAAAGGCCACGGATCTGGACGCCGCTACCCTCGAACGAAAACTGGTCAGGACTGCCGAGGCTCGCGAAGCGGTCGATGGTGACACCGCTGACGCGCTGCAGCACTTCGGTGAGCGAGGTGTCGGGAAGCTTGCCTGCTTCATCCGCGACGATTGAGTCGATGACGGTCTCGGAATTGCGCTTGCGTGCGGTCGCGTTCTGAATGGCCGCCCGGCGCCCTGTGATCGTGACCTCAGTCGAGGATCCCGCATCGTTCGCAGCCGCCGCACCGGATTGCGCATCGCCGGTCGTAGCTGCCTGCTGGTCGGCCGCGCCGGTCGCTTGCAGAGCGTAGCCCGGCGCCGCGATGATCAGTGCCGCGAGAACCGCGCTCGAGGCGCCGCAGGATAGAATCGTACGATTGAGCCGAGCCGAAACAGGCATTTCCTCATCCCCTAACTTCCGGTTTTCCCGAAACTTTGTCCCACCCTCAGAGAATCGGCGGAGTTCCGCCTAAGCCCAGGGAGTGCCGGCGGATATATCATATAAATTGGTCAGGCAATAAATAAGATAAATTGTTAGGTTTTTTCCAAGGCGCGGAAAAGACTGCACAAGCGGCGTCGCTGCGCCTGTAGCTCGCTTGTCGTAAAGCGACGGATCGTGCGCGACTACGGCATGTACGACCGTCGCGAAGCGCCGCAACATTATCCGGACGCCAGCGACCGCCAAACGCTTGTGGCTGCGGGTCAGTGTGAAGCCTAAGCGAAACGGTTATGCCGCCACATTCAGCATTCCGCCGTCTCCGAGAAGGTGAATCGCAGGTCCGCCCGGGATCACACTCCAGCACTCTTGGCAAATTCGCAGTTCCGCCCTCCTGCGGAAGCGTGCTTTGGTCGGCGGGTCCGCTCTCCCAGGCCTAAACGAGGTCAAATGCCTCAGGCATAAGAACGGAGTCCGGACCCGCCTCCCGCCGCAAAATTCGCGCCGCTCTAGAGGTGATATCGAGGTCGATGCCTCATGCTTAGTTCCGGAGTTTAGGCGCGCTCAGGCGGACGGGATTTCAATTGCTTCAAACACCTCCAGGTTTGGTTGCCTGAACTTTGTGTTGTCCTTCCACATGGCGAGCATCGTGATCGCCAATTTTCGTGCAACCGCGATCTGAGCCTTGCCGGTGCCGATCCGCGCTGCCAGGCGAGCCCCCCACTCCTTCATTGCGCTTGATTTCGTGCGGCTCGAAAGGACCGTTTTGGCGGCGGCTCTCAGGTGAGTACGCGTGAGCTTGTTTCCGCGTCTGCTGATTCTTCCTCGGGACAGCGATTTGCCCGACTGCCGAATGTCGGGTGTCAGCCCAAAGTAGGCACCGACCGTTTCTGGCTTCTCGAAGCGATGAGGATCTTCGATGGCGGTGAAGAACGACACCGCGCATATGACGCCAACGCCCGGTATCTCACGAAATCGCTCGCATTGCTCGTTCTGCTTCGCCCATCGCTCCAACGCTCGGCTCAACGCCTGGGCGGCCCTTCGCTGATTGATGCAGACATGCCCGAGCGGCAATAGCTGGTCTTCGAGGTCGATCTTGCCCTCCAATTTGAGGCGATCCACCTCCGCAACCAGGTTGCGCTCGAACGCGACGGCGGACCCGACATGTGGCAGGCGACCCCCATGCATCCGGAGCAAGGATCGCACCATATTTTCTGATGCAACCCGCTGTTCAATCAGCTTGTGCCTGAGTTGCAATATCGCCCTTACTCGCTGGATCTCGGGGCTCTTGAGGTGGACCGCTGACAAAGCAGGCAGCCCGAATTTTGCGACTTCAGCAAGGCCCAGCGCATCGTTGCGGTCTGTCTTGTTGCTCCGAATACGAAGATATTTGCTGACTTGGCCGGCGTCATACATCACCGCGGGATAGCCCGCCTCGCGTAGCCCTCTGACAAGCTCGTGGAGCAAGCCGTGGCCTCCAACGCGATCGACTGAATCCTGGCCATTTCATTGGCGGCCAGAACCTCAATGACCGGAGCCGCAGATGTCGTGAGGATGCAATCGGCGATCAGGTTGAGCTCGTCGTCGATCACGCAAAGATGCGACTGGTCGAAGCCAGTGTCGATGCCGACCCAGAGGCCTTGGGGACTCATAAGGCGCCCAAGATATGAGCGGCCTGCGTCAGCTCCGCGAAAGGCCCATCAGCGGCGAGCCTTACCTGCACCGCCCAAGTCTCGCAGGCTTCCGACCCGCCCGGCGACGGCAAGCCAGGTCTTTATGCCCGTTTTCGTCGCCAGCTGAAACGAGGGCTGTTATGCGGTCGGCAACAAACCGATCAGTGTCCGGGCCATGATGGTTCAGCACCTGATTGGCGCAGGCCCAAAGCTCGCGGTCGCCGATCGGCACGGGATGTTATGACACCCGCTTGCGGTAGACCTCGACCTCACACGCCTGCATCGCCCTATGGAGCCTGGCCTCGATCGAAGCAGGCTGATCCTTCTGCGCGATGTCGCTCGCGCGATGCGTTTGGCGGTATCCGTCAGCTGCTTGAACGCGGCAGCCATGCGGGCATTCGGGGCGGGCGGAACGTTGGCGGCGTCGGCCAGAAATTTGTCCGCCACGGAATCCGCGATCGAAGACCCGCGATCCGCTTGGACGTGACAGCCCATCATGAGGACAGCAATGCGAGCGGAAGCGCGATCCTGCCGGCACTGCCAATGGTTATCCTCATCCGGAGAAGCGGCGGAGCCGAACGGCTCCGCCGCCTCACTCAATACCAGGTCTTCACACCCCCATGATGCGAGCAGGTTCCCGATCGGTGCGCCGAATGGCTGTAGGTGCCGTCATTGCACTGCGCGGTGGCACCGTTGGGTCCTGTCGCGCTCACCGATGCCGGCACGGCGGGGCGGACGGACGCCGGGCGCGTCGCGCGCGGTGCTGCCGGCGCAGGCGCCGAAGCCGGAGCCGCCGTCGGCGCGGTTGCCGTTGCAGCCGACTTGCACACCGCCTTGTTGGCGTTGCCCGCCTTGGAGCAATCATAATGGCGCGCGGCCGGCGCGGCCTTGGCGGCGGGGGCGGCGGACGGCGGTGCCGGGACCGCGGCGTTCTTGCAGACGGTCTTGTTGGCGTTGCCCGCCTTCGAACAATCATAGTTTCGGGCGTGGGACGGCGCTGCGATCAGGGTCAGCCCGATCGCGATCGACAAAAGCCGCAATATCCGTTTCATTGGGAATCCCTCCTGCGTGTCTCCGCCCCGGTCCCCTGGGTGCAGCATCGCCCGATAGTGCGGTCGGGATCAACCTCGCATTTCGGCGATGTCCACTTGACCGCTTCCGCAGGCGGAGCATTCGCGCCACCGTTCCGGCGAGCGGAAATCCTGCACGCCCGGACGATCCGGGCGCCCGCCCTCTCCCACCGCAACGCCGGCTCTGATAGACTTTACGTCCTCGATGAGGAGACGCGCGATGAGCATATTCGATGGCCTGCTTGGGCAGGTGGCCGGAAACGTCGATATCGAAAACCTTGCGACGAAAGTTGGATTGCCCGCCGACCAGGTCGAACAGGCGGTCCATGCGCTCGGGATCGCGCATCCCCAGCCCGGCGACACGGTCGAGACCGCCGCGGCCCAGACCGGGCTTCCGACCGACAAGCTGCAGGAGATCGTCGGCCATATCGGCGGCGAAGGCGCGCTCGCGCAATTCTCGAGCCTGCTCGAGAGCCAGGACAGCATCACCGATAAGCTGGGTGGCTTTGCGTCCGGATTGTTCGGAAAGTCCTGATATCCGGGCCTCGCTTTCCCGGCGGTCGGGGAAGAACAGGCCGATCGCCGTTCCCGCTTAACCGGATCGCAGCCGGTGTCAGCCGCGCGCTGGTAAGCGGGCGGACGGACATCCGCCACCCTCCGATCGCTCGTTCAGAAGGCCACGAATGAGTCCGTCCTCGCCTGGCGCGGGGCGTGGGCGTGCGACTCGGCATTTGCCCTGAGCCGGCGCCGAAATCCTGTCGGCCGCTTTCGGCACGCCAGTTCGCTCAAGAAGGCATTCGACGCTGCTGGAGCGACGGAAAAAAGGGATTGACCCGCCGAAACCGCGAATATAGAAAAACAACATACTAAACCAACTACGGCTAGTTCGCGCGTACCGCAGGGATCGCCCCCGGGCCCGCGAACATCCGGAAGCTGGGAACGGGATCGGTTCGCCGGGCGAACAGGCAATGGCGTCGGACACATTGCGGCTCGTGCGACCCTTGGATGAGAGAGGGTAAAGTCATGCACAAGTCGAAGGGCCTTTCGTTCGCATCGCTGGTCACGACCTCCTGCTCGCTGGCCTTGGCGGCCTCCGCCGCGCACGCACAGGCGAGCGGGACCGCGCCGCCGTCCACCGCCACCGACGCCACCGCGGCCGATCAGGAAGTGGTGGTGACCGGGTTTCGCGCCAGCCTCGCCAAGGGGCTGAAGGCAAAGCTCGCCGCGGACCACATCATCGACTCGATCGTGTCGGAAGACATCGGCAAATTGCCCGACCAGAATATCGCCGAAGCGATGGAGCGCATTCCCGGCATCGCGGTCTCGACCGCGACCGTGAACGGCAATAACGCGACCGCGGGCGAACCGACCGAAATCACGGTGCGCGGCCTCAGCCCCGAATTCACCACCGCACTCTACAATGGCCGCGTCCTGGCGACCGATTCCAACGGCCGCGAATTCAACTTCGACATCCTCCCGGCCGAATTGATCGCGCGCGTCGACGTTTCGAAGTCGGTCACCGCCGAGCAGCCCGAAGGGGGTATCGCGGCGACGGTCGACATGATCACTGCCCGCCCGCTGGATTTCAAGCGCAACACGCTCGTGGTCTCGGCCCAGGGCAATTACGACCAGCAACGCGGCAAGGTCTCGCCCCAGGCCTCCGCGCTGTTCAGCACCAAGACGGCGGATGGCCGCTTCGGCGCGCTGGTGTCCTTTTCCTACATCAACCGCCAGGTCGAAAACCACCGCATCTATTCGGACGGCTACCAAAATCCGCAAACGGTCAACACCGCCACCGTGGCTGGCGGCCAGCAGGGGTTCGGGCCGGCTTATACCGAATTCGAGGTCAATCCGACCAACCGCCGCCGCATCTCGGGCGAGGTGGCGCTGCAGGCCCAGCCGACCGACACTTTGCTCATCACGCTGGACGGCCTCTATTCGAAGCTCGACGTCAACGACAACACGCATGCCTTCTTCACCGGCAATAGCGGCCAGGCGAGCGGCGTGACGGTCGGAAGCGACGGCACCATCACCAACTATACCGGTGGCACCTCATATTCGGCGATCGTCAACTATATCCGACCCGAACTGGCCAAGACCAAGGAGGCCGGGATCAACATCAAGTTCGATCCCACCTCGCGCCTGTCGATGACGCTCGACGGGTCCTGGTCGAAAGCCACCAACAACAATGGCGGCAACCAATCCTGGTTCGAATCCGACTATGGCGCGCTGCCGGGAGCGTCCTACAGCCTCGGCGCGCATAATCTGCCGATCTTCACCGGCCTCGGCGACCTCTCGCCCTCATCCAAATTGCTGACCGGCTACCATGATTTCGAAGGCCAGGATTTCACCGACAAGATCTACCAAGGCGATTTCCGGCTGAAATGGACGATCGATTCCGGCATCCTGCGCAGCATCCAGGCCGGTGCGAACTATTCGGAGCGCACCAAGGGCCTGGTCACGGTCAAGACCCCGGACAATGTGATCGCGCTGTTCCAGGGCCTGCCCTTGCCGTCGAACCTCTATTTTCCGGTCAAGGGCGTGAGCAATCTGTTCGGCACGGGGATGTTCGCCACCCCCTTCCCCGGTTTCAACATCGCCGATGTCGAATCCTATCTGCTTTCGCAGACCGCGACGCTGACCCCGGCCCAGCAGGCGACGCTGTCGGGGAATGGCGGCGGCTTCGGCGTGGTCGTGAACCAGGGTGCGAGCGGTACGGTGAAGGAACGCACTGGCGGCGGCTTCGTCGAGGCGACCTTCGGCCAGGCGGCATGGTCCGCCAATATCGGACTGCGCTTCACCCATACCCAGACGGATTCGGTCGGCGTCTACCAGGAGATCACGGGCGTCACCTATACCGACGCGGGCTATCCGCAGATCAGCTATGCGCCGGTGGCGCCCCATACGCAGAGCGGTTCCTATTCGGCATTGCTGCCCGCCGCGAACTTCAAGGATGACCTGACCGATCAGCTGCTGTTGCAGGTGGCGGTCGCGAAGACGCTCACGCGGCCGACGCTCTACGATCTGCTCATCATGCAGAGCGTCAATGCGCGCCAGGGCCCGGGCGGCCTCAGCATCGCGCAGGGCAATCCCGGCCTCAAGCCGATGCGGGCCTGGAATTACGACGCGGCGCTCACCTGGCACCGCAATTCAAACTTCCTGAGCCTGGCGATCTTCCACAAGTCGATTTCCAATCTCGAATATACCGGCACGACCACCCAGCAGATCGTCGGACAGACCTGGACGATCACCCAACCGCTCAATCTGCTGTCGCAGGACCTCACCGGCTTCGAGGTTTCGGGACAATATACGTTCAACAGCCTGCCCGCGCCGTTCGACGGGCTGGGCGTCCAGGCGAATTACTCCTTCGCCCACTCCTCGGGCGGCTCGGCCAGCCAGAATGGCTATAAGGACCGCGATCCGGTCACCTACAACCTGATCGGTTTCTACGAGAAAGGGCCGATCGAATTCCGCGTCGCCTATAATTGGCGCAACGCTTATGTCTCGCAGCACAATGAAGTGACCTTCAACGGCCATCCCTATAACAATGACCTGACGGTCAAGGCCTATGGCGAGCTCGACGCCAGTCTCAATGTCGCGCTCAACCGGCACCTCTCGGTGTTCATCCAGGCGCTCAACCTCAACAACCAGCGGGCGATCCGCTGTTGGGGCGAGACCGACCGGATCGGCGACTATGAAGGCTATGGCCGCCGGTTCGGGGTCGGGGCGCGCGCGAAATTCTAGCGCGCGGTCCCGTCACGATGCCGCCCGCTCCGGCCGGGGCGGGCGGCATGCCGCGCCGCGCGCGCCCCTGCCATTGCCTTGCCGGCGCCGCGCGGATGCGACCGGCGTTCGCGTCCGGTTGCATTCCAGGAGATCCGTCATGACCGCCCTTTCCGATCATGGCCGCGCGGCGCGCGGCCGGCGGCTCGCGACGATCGAGGCAGGCGGCACCAAGTTCAACGTCGGCATCGGCGATGGCGACGGTCGCCTTCTCCGCCAGGCGGCGTTCGAAACAAGCGGGCCCGCGGAGACGCTGGCGGCGGTCACGGCATGGCTCGACGGGGAAATCGGGCGAAACGGGGGGATCGATGCGATCGGCATCGCGAGTTTCGGGCCGGTCGGCACCGATCCCCGTTCGGAGCGCTGGGGCCGGCTCGGGCGCACGCCCAAATTATCATGGCAGGGCACCGACATGGTCGCGCCGTTCCGGCGTTATGAAGTGCCGATCGCGCTCGATACGGACGTCAACGGCGCCGCGCTCGGCGAATGGCGGTGGGGTGCCGCGCGGGGAAGCCGCCGCGCCTGCTACCTGACCGTGGGAACCGGGATCGGCGGCGGCGCGGTGCTCGACGGCAGGATGGTGTCGGGGCGCAGCCATCCCGAAATGGGGCACATGACGGTGCGCCGTCACCGCGACGATCCGTTCGCGGGTTCCTGCCCGTTTCATGGCGATTGCCTGGAAGGCCTGGCGAGCGGCACCGCGATCGAGGCGCGCTGGGGCAGGACGCTGTCCGAACTGGGCCTCGCGCATCCAGCGCAGGCCATCATCGCCGATTATGTCGCGGAAGCCTGCATCAATATTGTCGCGACGCTGGCGCCCGAGACGCTCCTTCTCGGCGGCGGCGTGATGGCGACCCCTGCCCTGTTCGAGCAGGTATGCGACCGGTTCGACCAGCTCGCCAATGGCTATATGGCGGGGTTTTCGGCCAGGAATATCCGGCGGCCCGAATTCTTCCCCCTGTCGGGACTGATCGGCGGCCTTGCCATCGCCGAAATGGCGCTGGGCGGCAGCGGGGACTGATTCAGGCCCGCCCGAGCAATTGCAGCGACGGGAAGAGGAGATTCTGGAAGGGCAGGATCGCGGCGCCGATCGCGGGCGCGTCCGATGACAATTTGGCGCGGCGGACGTCGCTGCGCTGCGCGGGATCGGTCTCTTCCTGGCGGTTCCGGCACAGCGCCGCGAGCCGATCGAGCAGCGGTTCGGGCAAGCGCCCGCCGAGCATGATCGAGTCCGGATCGATGAATTGGCGGATCTGCCCGAAGATGCTGGTCAGATAGGCGCTCGCGACCTCGAGCCATTGATCGACCGCGGCCGCGCCCGCCGCCTCGAGACGTTTCAGGTCTTCCGGTCCGCTTATGATAATCCCGCGCTGCTTGAGCCATTCGGACAAGGCGCCGATCGAAACCACTTCCTGCAGGGTGCAGGTCGCGCCCGTGCCGCATTCCACCTGCAGGAACCCGATCTCGCCGCTGCGGCCGTTCTCGCCCCGGAAATAATTGCGGTTGATCACGATGCCGCCGCCCAGCAGCACGCTGATCAGGATGTAGACGAAGCTCGGCGCCTCCAGCCCATGACCGAATTGCGCCTCTCCGATCGCGGCCGCGACCGCGTCATTCTCGACGAAGGTCGGCCCGGCAAAGCTGGCCTTGAACAGCCCGGCCACGTCCGCCTCGGCCCAGGCGCTGTAGGCTGCCGGCTTGCCGGGGAAGGCAAGCGTCCCCAGCTCGTCGGGCAAGGCGATCCCGAGCCCGATGATCCGGTCCAGCCGGATGCCGGATTGCGTCGCCAGCTTTGGCCAGGCGTCGGCGAAGAAGCTTTGCGCCTGTTCGGGCGAGGCAAAACCGATCTCGGCGGATACCCGGCCACGGATTTCGCCGCCCAGGTCGAGCACGACCAATGTCAGATGGTCGCGGTCGATATTGAGCCCCGCCGCATAAGCGCCGTCGGGATTGAGCTCGAGCACCCAGGCGGGCTGGCCGCGGCCACGCGTTTGCCGCTCCGCCTCGACGATCAGGCCGGTCTGCAGGAGCTGCCGCGAGACGTTCACGATCGTCGGCTTGGTCAGACCGGTCACGGCCGCCAGCTCGTTGCGCGTGACGCGCTTGCGCGTCCGTATCTCCTGGAAGACCACGCGCTGATTGTGGTTCGCGTCGATGTCGAGCTTGAGGAACTCGGGCGCCGGCGCCACCTCGCCCCCGTCACCCGCCGCTTGCGCGCGCTGGGCGGGAAGCGGGAACATCTTCCGCAGCGGATTCACGCGAACGGTGCCCTTGGTGCGGGGAGATTGACGGCGATCACCCGGCACGATCGGGGCCTTTCAGCAAAGCTTCCTCGATCGGAAACAGCCGCGCGCGCATCGGCAGGCTCGCCGCCCCGACCAGGGTCGCGTCCGATCCCAACCGCGCCGGCTGTATTCCGGCATGGCTCGGGATGTGCGGTGCGCGCTCGTCGAGCAGATCGTCGCATCGGGCGGCCAGCCGTGCGAGCCATTGGGCGGGGAACGGGCCGCCCATCAGCACGCCGCCGGGGTTGAGCATGCAGTTGAGCGAACCCAGCAACGGCAACAGATCGTCGCAGGCGGCGGCGAGCCAGGCCTTGCTGCAGTCCGGCGGCGTCTGGCCGGGACGGATGCCGCGCGCCGCCGCGATCGCTTCGCGGCACCAGGCCGGTTCGCGGTCCGGAAAGAGCCGCCGCATCCTGTCCGGATGCGCGCCCTTGAAGAGCGCCTGGTTCACGACCAGTCCGCCGACCGGATTGATACCCATCAGGATATAATAATAGCTCTTGAACGAGCCGCCCATGCCGAACAGCGTCTCGCCCGCCGTCGCCGCGCCAAGCGCGGAATCGAGGTAGATCGGGATGGCCGGCGCCGCTTCCGAAAGGATCAGCAGATCCCGATCTTCATCGCCGTCCAGGGCGGCGGGCGCCGGTTCGCGCCGGACCAGGCCAAGCCCGATGATGCGGTCGTGCGAGGCGGTGCGGGCGTCATCGACGAAGGCTGCGAAGGCACTTGCGAAGTCGGGCTCGCCCGGCGCCGGGATCGCCGCATGCTGCAGCACCATCCCGGCAGCGTCGATCAGCACGGCGTCGGAGTCTTCTGCGCCGGTCCTGAGCCCGATTGCGTAACAGCCCGCGGGATTGATCTCGAGGTGGACCGCGGGCTGCCCGCGACCGCCATAGATGCGGCCGGTTTCCACGACCAGATCACTATCGAGCATGCGGCGGACGATGCCGGCAATGGTCGGTTTGGCGAGCCGGGTCAGATCGGTCAGGGCACCGCGCGTCACCGGCCCTTCGGCCCGGATCGCCTGATAGACAAGCCGCTGGTTATAGTCGCCGGTCAGTTCGAGATTGGTGCCGCCCAGGCTGGCTTTGAGGCGACGCACCGTTCGTGGCTGACTGTCCATGGTTCCCGACCGATGACACCGGATCCGCGCCCGTCGGCGGATCCTGCCTCCCAAGGGGGAAACAGGGACTCCGGCTAAGTCTATTTTGCCGCGTTGAAAAGGCCGAAAAGGACCATTGACAACCAGCGCCCGATAACGCGATATTTGAAAAAACAAAACTCCATACAAATTGGAGCAAGGAGGGGTGATGAACCGCCTGAACGTCTTCAGCGCGGGTGTGGCGTCGCTCGCCGGCCTGCTGTTCGGTTTCGACACGGCCGTGATCTCGGGCGTCACCACCGCGCTGCGTCAGGTGTTCCACCTGAGCGAGGCCGGCCTGGGCCTCACCGTGGCCATCGCTCTTCTCGGCACCTGCATCGGCGCCCTAGTGACCGGCGTGGCCGGCAACCGCTTCGGTGGCCGCGATACGTTGAAGATCGTGGGGCTGCTGTTCACGCTCGCGTCGCTCGGCTGCGCCTTTGCGCCAGACGTCACCGTCTTCGGCGCTTCGCGCCTGGTACTGGGGCTCGCGGTCGGTGGCGCGTCGGTGCTGGCGCCGGTCTATATTGCCGAGATCGTCCCCGCCCGGCGCCGCGGATTCATGGTCGGCCTGTTTCAGTTCAACATCGTGCTCGGCATCCTGCTCGCCTATCTGAGCAACTATCTGGTCGGTCAGCTGGTCGGCGGCCTCGCCGACTGGCGCTGGAAGGTCGGCATTGCCGCGGTCCCCTCGACCTTCTTCTTCCTCATGCTGTTCGCCATTCCACAAAGCGCCCGCTGGCTGGCGTCGCACGGACGCATCGCCGAAGCGGAAGAGAGCCTGCGGCGGGTCGGGGCGATCGAGACGCTCGCGCAGATCACGATGCCCGAAGAAGGCCATGGACGGTTGAGCTGGCGGCTCCACCGCAAGCCGATCATGCTTGCGATGCTGCTGGCCTTTTTCAACCAGTTCACCGGCATCAACGCCATTCTCTATTATCTCAACGATATCTTCGCGAGCGCGGGCTTCGGCGGCGTCCCGGGCGATCTCCAGGCGGTCGCGGTCGGCTTCGCCAACCTGTTGGCGACGCTCGTGGGGATGAGCTTCATCGACCGCTTGGGCCGCAAGACCTTGCTGGTCAGCGGCGCCCTGGTCATGGCGCTCGCCCTGGCCGGCGTGGCTCTGGTGATGGCCAGCGGACAGGGTTCCCAATATCTGCTCGCCCTGCTCATCGTCTACATTCTCGCCTTCGCCTTTTCGCAGGGCGCGGTGATCTGGGTCTACCTCTCCGAAATCTTCCCCAATTCGGTCCGCGCGACCGGGCAGAGCATGGGGAGCGCGACCCATTGGATCATCAATTTCGCGATCACCTTGCTCTTCCCCATCATCGCCGCACACGCCCATGGCCTGCCCTTCGTGGTCTTCGCCATCGTCACGCTGGCGCAGGTTTTCGTGGTCGGCCGCTTCTTTCCGGAAACCAAGGGCACGTCGCTGGAAGCACTGGCCGGGACCTTCGGCCGTCATTGAGGATGATAGGATGACTGGCTACCGGCTTACACGCGCTGAATTCCTGAAGGGCCTGGCGGCCACCGCGGCATTATCGCTCGCGCCCGACGCGTTCGCGCGGGTCCGGCGTGGCGAGGCCGCCCGCCCGATCGTCCACGGCGCCGACTGGCAGTTCGGGCCATTCGCCCGCGCCTCCGCGGAGCCGGTCATCCGGCCCGATCCCGCGGCCATATTCGATTGTCCGATGCGCAAGACGCCGGTGAACTGGATGGCGGCGCACACCTTCAATCCGGCGTCGATCGTGCGGAATGGAAAGATGGTCGTGCTCTTCCGCGCCGAGGACCATCCCGAGGAAAAAGTGATCGGCGGCCATACCTCGCGCCTGGGCTATGCCGAATCCGACGACGGCGAGCATTTCACCATTCGCCCAACGCCCGTCCTCTATCCCGACGAGGACGACCAGAAAGCCGCGGAATGGACCGGCGGCTGCGAGGATCCCCGCCTGTGCGAGGGTCCGGACGGCACCTATTATGTGACCTATACCCAGTGGAACCATGCACGCGTCCGGCTCGGGATCGCCTCGTCGCGCGACCTGATCCACTGGCACAAGCATGGCTCGGCCTTCGCCGGCACGCGTCACGAGCAACTCATGACGAAGTCCGCGGCGATCATCCAGAAGATCGAGGATGGCCGAATGAAGGCCGCCAGGATCAACGGCAAATATTGGATGGTGTTCGGCGAGGGCGCGATTCATATCGCGACGTCGAGCGACCTTATCCATTGGGTCCCGATCGAAGACGCGAACGGCGAGCCGATGACCCTGATGGCGCCGCGTCCGATACGTTTCGACAGCGGCTTGCCCGAGGTGGGCCCGCCGCCGCTGGTCACGCAAAAGGGCATCGTGATGCTCTACAACGGCAAGAATTCGGAGCTGGACGGCATGCGTGATCCGAATATCGGCGCGGGCGCCTATTCCGGTGGGCAGGCGCTGCTCGATCTGCGCGACCCGGCAAAGCTGCTCGCGCGGACCGATGTCCCTTTCATCAAGCCCGAGCTGCCCTGGGAAAAGAGCGGTCAATATAAGGCCGGAACCACGTTCCTGGAGGGCCTCTCCTACTTCAAGGGCAAGCTTTACCTCTATTACGGGACCGCCGACACCTATGTCGGGCTGGCCGTCGCCGCCATGCCCGCCTGGGTGACCGGCTGAGATCCTTATCACCCGACCGACCCGACAGCGCCCGCTGGCGGACTGGTGGCGGCCTCCGACCAGCCAAAGACGCTATTGCTCCCGCGGTATCCGGGCAAGGCGAGGGACATAGCGCCATGTTTCCGCACGTACGGTCCTCACCAGCAGCCCGGGATCGAGCGCCGGTGGCTTGGTCGCTGAGCCCGCCGGCAGGATCAAAAGATAGCGCACCGGTGAAGCCGGCGTGCCGCGGTACCAGGCGCCCGCGCGCTGGCGCTTCGCCTCCTTCGCGGGATCGAAGGACGCCGCGTCCTTGGGTTCGATCATATACACATTGATGAACCGGTCCGGCCGTCGCGCCTCAAGATCCGCCGCCCGGCTTGCCTGCCGGACGAGTTCCCAGCCCTCATCGCCAAGCGGGGTCACGAATGGCCCGGCGGTGGCTTTAAAATTGGCGCCGTCCCCGTCCGGATCGGGGCGCCGCGCCAATCCCTCAGGCGTCGTGCCGAAGGTTCCGTCGACGAACGCACCCGCCCGGCTTCCGGAGACAATATACCAGGCATACCAAGCGAGCTTGTCGCGATGAGCGGCGTGCCAGCGTAGATGGTCGCGATAGCCACGTTCGAACGCCTCGCGACGGCTGATCCGATACGCGTATAGGTGAGCAGTGCCGCCGGTCTGGGCAACGGCTGGCGCCGCCGCGGCGAGCGCAGCGCCCGTCAAGAGCTGGAACAGCATGACCCGTCTCCTTCCGGACCCATGGTAGGAGGCGTCGATCCACCCCGGAATTTGAAAGTTCTTCGCCGATCATTCATATAGACCGAATGATCGAGGGAGCCGATCTGCGGCGTGCGGCTGTCTTCCATGCCGTCGCGCGACACGGCGGGATCGCTGCGGCAGCGCGGATGATAGGCAAATCGGCGCCCGCCATCCATGCCGACCTCAGGCGATTTGAACGCCATGTCGGCATGACATTGATGGAGCGCTCGGGGCGCTCGCTCCGCCTCACCCCTTCGGGGCGCGCCCTGTTCGCCACGATCGGTCGCGCGCTGGACGAAATCGACCGGGTGCGCGCCCAGCTTTGCGACACCGGCATCGCTGCGCTGCCGCTCAGGGTCGGAACGGTCACGGGATTTGGCCGCTACCGCTTGTCCCCGCATTTGCTGGATGCCTTCCCCCGCCCGCGCCCGATCGTCATGCTGACCGGCAGCCACGATCAAATCCTGACTGCGCTGATCGCCGGAGAGATCGACCTGGCGATCACGTACCGCGCCGTCACGACGGTCCCAGTCGAGAGCGTCGAGATCGCGCGGGAGGATCTGGTGCTGGTGGGTGCCGGGCCGGTCGGATCGCTCGAGGATATCGAACAGCTGCGTTTCATCACCTATGACGAGCATGATTATGTTTTCGGTCACTGGTTTGCGGAAGTGTTCAGCCGCCAGCCGACCGCCGTGACCCGGCATGATCATTTTACCGAGCTTGAGGAAGCGCTCGCCAGCGTACGGGCAGGTCGGGGCGCAACCATCGCCCCGCTCGACGCATGCGCCGCATTCGGGCTGGAGCCTTCGCCGATCGGCCGTTCAACCAATCGGCTGTTCTTGTGCGGATTTGGCACCGCCATGAACTCCGCCGATGCCGCGATGCTGCGCGAATGCCTCGGATGACCCGCATCTCAAAATCGATGAAGAGCCGACCTCCCCGAATTTCTCCTGCGCTTCGCCCAGTCGCGGCCCCTTCGCAGCACCTCGCCACGACTTTCCCTCGAAGGCTGCATGCCCGACGGCAGGATCAGGCTACCCTGAGGTTCATCGCCGCGGCGGTTCGGGGAATTCTCTGGAGCCGCCCTCCCCGATCTCGAATATTTTTGCGCCGCTATGCTTCGATCCTATATTGTTTGCTCAGCGATCGAGTAGCGCTGCTTCGAGCTCCCGCTCGCTCGTATCTCCCAGGCTGCGAGATAGCCGAAGAAGCCGTGCGAGGTCACCGTAATCCGCGGCGAGCGCGTGTTTTAGCGTACGGCTTTTGACGTCCAGCGAGACCGAAGCCATAAGCGCGTGTTCAGCCGCAATATGGTCGAAATAGGTCGCTTCGCACATCGGTCCTGGCCCCTATTGGGCTTGATACCTCGTCCTGGCGACGACTGCCAGCGCAGGAACCTTGAAATAACCCGCCGACAGTCGCCGACCGGCTCCATGATGACGGTCGGTTAATATTTCTGCTCCGCATCGGCGATGGCACAGCCAGGTGTGCCGCTCCGTTGTCGATCCCGTCCTGTAGGAACCGACCTAGTTTGGGCCGGCGGCACTCAATTGCTCTTTGTTACCGAGTGTCCGATCATTGGCAGCCATCGATAATGGCACCAGCGGCTCCCCTAGCAACTCGCCTCTCCCGCAGCACGCGCCACGGAATAAAGTTGCAACAAATTAACCAGCTGGGCGGTTGATCTCGATCAATGCCGGAAACTAGCAGGGCGCGCGTGACACAGGAACAGAATGCAATTCCCGAATCGGCTGAGGAAGCAACCGCTGGGATCCATGATGGGATCGACCGGGCCCGAAGCCTGGTTAAACAGACGGCGCAGGCGATCCGTGAGCAATTACTTCCTGAAGGGCTGACCGCGCCTGAAGGTAGTCCTGGCCACTAAAACCGAAAAGCCCCAGTCCGGGTGAGAACACACCGCACGCAAAGCTACAAACACGAATGATAAATGCTCGTGACGGTCCGCTGTTCCGGATAGTCAACGTTTTCAGCATGTTATAAACTTTCGCAACTCTCGCTGCTGGACTGGCATATGACTGCGGAACCCGCTTAGGGCGCAGCTGCGCCCGGGTTGCATCGCTTCCCCACCCGGATCGTCGTTCCGCGCGCGTTCAGCGCCCCACTGACATCCCCCAACTCATCGGGAGGGCGCGTTCGCAGAGCGCACCGAGCGTCAGGATTCTTCTGATCATTTCGCTTCTGTTCCAAAGCCTTAGCTCAACGCAACATGGACTCGGTGATCGTCACCATGTTAGCCCTTGAGAAAGGGGGAACGTGCGCAAGACGACGACACTATTGACGGACAGGGTGCTGTCGTGGGCCGTGCGCCAGAAGCTCGCTCCGGCGTGGCGCTACCTCATTGCGACGGCGGTCGTGGCCATCGTGGCTGTGGTACGAATGCTTTACATCACCGCACTCCTGCCATGGCTGCCCTTCATTCCAGCCGTGATCCTCCTAACTCTGTTCCTGGGTGCCAGGTATGGATTTTACGCGACCGCATTGGCAGCAGTCCTGGTGGCGTTCACGATCGCTCCTGGCCATGCGCCCCGGCACCTCAACGGCGATCAATGGACCGCGAGCCTGATATTCGTAGCCGTGGTGGCGTTCATGGTGTTTATCTCTGGCGAACTCCGCGCGGCATATCGTCGCAACGCGGCCCTTCTCGCCGAAAGCGACAGGCGGGAGGCAGAGCTCGGCCTGCTGAATGCCGAACTCGGCCATCGCATGAAGAACCAGCTAACAGTCGTGCAGGCGATCGCCACGCAGATCATCCGGCGCAGTACCAGTCTGGCGGATGCCGAAATTGCCGTTGCCCAACGGCTCTCAACCCTGGGCCGCGCCAACGATCTTCTCCTCCATCCGATCGAGGGAAAGCCGGAACTCGAGGCTCTCATCTCGACCGTGATTGGCCCACTTCAGATCGCGAGTGACCGCATCCATTGCAGCGGTGGCCATGTGCGCCTACGGCGCGAAGCCGCGCTGGCGTTCGCGCTTTCGATTCACGAGCTCGCGACCAACGCGGTGAAATATGGCGCGCTTTCCAACGAAACCGGGTCTATCGACATAAGCTGGAGCTGCCACGAGGACGACCGAGGCGTCGCCCATCTGCACTTTCGTTGGCAAGAAGTCGGAGGCCCGGCGGTCCACAAACCTGTTCGCCGTGGTTTCGGCACCACGCTGTTGGAGCGCGCGCTTGGTCCATATTTCCGGGGATCGATCTCCACCGACTTCAAACCGGATGGACTGGTGTTC